>JAESGL010000358.1_pt1 | contig 25988 bp, 20 predicted proteins | sample 9269711 | NCBI WGS metagenome assembly JAESGL01 (sample SAMN14515918, study PRJNA621676) | algae metagenome | isolation source: Kastovskya adunca ATA6-11-RM4 and co-occurring heterotrophs from soil and... | place: Chile: Atacama Desert | collected 2011-06-27
TCGCTTCTCGAACCAGGTGACGGACAACAACCCCGATATCGTCGCGCCCGAGTACCTTTACGTCAAGGAACTGTGGCAGCACGATATCTTCGCCAGCGTCGACGTGACGGATCGCTTCCAGTTCTTTGGCGGCGTCAATAACGTGTTCGGCCAGAAGCCCGAACTTGCGACGGATACCTATCCGGTCTCGTCCGTCGGACGTTACATCTATGCCGGCGCCCGCGTGAAACTGCCGCGGATCTAAGCGTCCGAAGCGCAATGAGAAATGACGCATCGGGCGTCCGTCGGCATGACGGGCGCCCGTTGTCGTCGTCATGGCGCATGATGAGTGGCGTCGCGTGTTTGCGATGCGCGTTCCGTAGCGTAGGGATGTTCGATGCCCGCGCCTAGAATCCGACACTTTCCCCGATGATCGTCCTCCATCCGACCGTGGCCGTCCTTGCCGGTGCCGTCATCCTGGCGCTGATCGTCGGCGGGGTCGCGTTGCTGGTGGCCGGGTGGCGTGCGCGGGCGGAGGCGGGCGCGGCGGTGGCCGGGCGCGACGCGCTGGAGGGGCTGCTGTCGGCGGCGCCGATGCAGCCCGTGGTGGTGCGGCCAGACGGCGCGGTGGAGATGGCGCCGCGCGTTGCGGACTGGCTGGGGCTGTCGGCAACGCCCACCTATCTCCAGGAACTGGACGCGGCCGGTTGGGGGATCGAAAGCGCGGAGGCGCAGGCGCTGGTCCATGACCTGACCGCGTGCCAGCGCTCGGCGCGCGGCTTCGTACGGACGGTCCATGCGCGCGGCGGCGGACGCACGCTGACCGCGCAGGGTGAGCGGCGCGGCGATGCGGTGATCATCTGGTTCTATGATTCGACCGCGACCGAGGGCGAGATGCGGCGGCTCCGAGGTGAGTTCAACGGGCTGTCGGATGCGTTCGAGGCGCTGACCGGGCTGGTCGAGGCCGCGCCGCTGCCGATGTGGTATCGCGACCCCGACCTGCGGCTGGCGATGGTCAACAGCGCCTATGTGACCGCGGTGGAGGGCGGCGATGCCGCCGATGTGGTCGGGCGCGGCGTGGAGCTGGTCGACGGGTCCGGACAGGGCGGGCCGGCGGCCGGCGCGGCGGCGGCGCAGGGGGCGGGGCGGCCGCAAAGCCGGGTGCTGCCCGCGACGATCGGCGGCGCGCGCCGGTCGCTGATGATCCACGACGTGCCGCTGCCGGTCGGCGGCGTGGCGGGCTATGCGATCGACATCGAGGAACTGGAGCAGTCGCATGCGCGCGAGCGGCGGTTCGCGGATGCGCAGCGCGCGATGCTGGACCGGTTGTCGGCGGGCGTGGCGCAGTTCGCGCGCGATCGCAGCCTGGTGTTCTGCAACCAGCCGTTCCGGCGGATGTTCGCGATGCGGCGCGAGTGGCTGGCCGACCGGCCGGAATTCGACCGCGTGATGGAGCGGATGCGCGAGGCCAATCGCGTGCCCGAGGTGCGCGACTTTCCGGGGTGGAAGGCGGAGCGGCGCGGCTGGTTCGTCCAGGCGGAAGGCGCGATCGAGGAGAATTGGCACCTGCCGGGCGGCACGCATCTGCGCGTCGTGGCGCAGCAATTGCCCGACGGCGGGCTGATGCTGATCTTCGAGGATCGCACCGAACAGGTCCAATTGGCGAGCGCGCGCGACACGTTGCTGCGGGTGCGCACGGCGACGTTCGACAATCTGTTCGAGGCGCTGGGCGTGTTTTCCGCCGATGGCAGATTGCAGTTGTGGAACAACCGGTTCCGCGCGCTGTGGGATGTCGAGGAGGAGTTCCTGAGCGCGCACCCGCGCGTCGATGCGATCGCCGAGAAGGTCGCGCCCAAGCTCGCCAACCCGCGCCGTGCGCGGCAGATCGCCGAGCTGGTGCGCGTCGCCACCGCCGAGCGGCAGCAGCGGGCGGGGCATATCTCCCTGTCCGACGGGCGGCATTTCGAGTTCGCGGCGGTGCCGCTGCCCGATGGCAACGCGCTGTTCACGATGCTGGACATCACCGACAGCCGCGCGATGGAGCAGGCACTGCGCGATCGCAACGACGCGTTGGAAGCGGCGGACCGGGTGAAGACGCAGTTCGTCGCCAACATGAGCTACGAATTGCGCACCCCGCTGACGTCGATCAGCGGTTTTGCGGAAATGCTGCACGGTGGCTACGCCGGGGAGATGTCCACCGATGCGATCGGTTACCTCGACGCGATCCTCGATTCGGTCGAGCGGCTGGGCCTGCTGATCGACGATGTGCTGGATCTGACGTCGACGGGGACGGGCGCACGGCCGCTGGAGAAGGGCGATATCGACGTCGGGGCAGTGGCGCGCGCCGCCGCGGATGCGGTGCGCGGCTCGGCCAAGCGCCATCACGTCGAGCTGGCGGTGGAGATTCAACGCTCTGCGGGACGGCTTACCGGCGATGCGCGGCGGATTCGTGAGGTGGTGGAGCACCTGTTGCGCCATGCATTGAGCGCGTCGCGGGCGCGGGGACGCGTGCTGTTGCACGTGGACGGGAACGCCAAAGCGGCCCGGATCATCGTTTCCGACGACGGTGCGGGCATGTCCGCGGAGGCCGTAGCGCGCGCGTTCGACCGTTTTGCGCAGGAAGGCGTCGCTGCGGCGGGCGAGCGCGCGCTGGGCCTGGGCCTGCCGTTGGCCAAGCAGTTCGTCGAGGCGCATGGCGGCACCATCCAGCTGGTCAGCGAGCCGGGGCAGGGATCGCTGGTGACGGTGGAGCTGCCGCGGCGATGACCACCGGCGAACTGGCGCTGGCGGACGTCTCGGCGACCGAGGCGCTGGGCGCGCGGCTTGCCCCGATGCTGCGCCCGGGTGACGTCGTGACGCTGTCGGGCGGGCTGGGCGCGGGCAAGACCAGCTTTGCGCGCGGCGTGCTGGCGGCGCTGGGGCTGGAGGAGGAAGCGCCCAGCCCGACCTTCGCGATCGTCCAGCCCTATACCCCGCCCGAGGTGCGCCTGCCGGTGCTGCACATCGACCTGTATCGGATCGACGACCCGCGCGAGATGGACGAACTGGGCATCGACGAGGCGCTGGCCGATTCCGCGCTGCTGGTCGAATGGCCCGAGCGCGCGGGCGCGCGCCAATGGCCCGATGCGCTGGCGCTGACCTTTCATCCGACGCCGGATGGCGCGCGTCGCTTGACTTGGACGGCGTCGGCGGCATGGGAAGCGCGATGGCCATCCCGATGACCCCGCCCGGCGGCGCGGCGGAATTTCTGACCCTTCACGGCTGGACCGGCGCGCGGATCGACCCGCTGGCCGGCGATGCCTCGTTCCGGCGCTATTTCCGCGTCCATGACGGCGCGCGGCGTGCGATCCTGATGGATGCGCCCCCGCCGCACGAAGACCCGCGCCCGTTCGTCACCATGGCGCGCTGGCTGGCGGAGCGATCGTTCGCGGCGCCCGCGATCCTGGCGCTGGACCTGGAACGCGGACTGGTGCTGCTGGAGGATTTCGGCGACGATCGCCTGCGCGAGGCGGCGGATGCCGACGCGGTCGCCACCGTGCCGCTGTACGAGGCGGCGGTCGACCTGCTGGTGGCGCTGCGCGCGCATCCGGCGGGCGAGCTGCGCCCGTACGACCGTGCCGAGTTGCAGCGCGAGGCGGGGCTGCTGACCGAATGGTATTGCCCGGCGGTGGGCGCGGCGGCCGATGTCGCGGGATATCGCGCGTCATGGGATGCGGTGCTGGACCGGGCCGAGCCGCTGGTGCCGGTGGCGGTGCTGCGCGACTACCATGCCGAGAATCTGATGCTGGTCGGGCCGGAACGGCGCATGGGGCTGCTGGATTTCCAGGACGCGCTGGCCGGGCACCCAGCCTATGACCTGGTCAGCCTGTTGCAGGATGCGCGGCGCGACGTCGATCCAGCGCTGGAGGATCGGATGCTGGCGCGGTATCGCGCCGCGACCGGCGAAGGGGATTCGTTCATGGATGCGTATCACGTGCTGGGCGCACAGCGGAACGCGAAGATCATCGGCATCTTCACCCGGCTGTGGAAGCGCGACGGCAAGCCGCGTTACCCCACGCTGTGCCCGCGCGTGTGGGGCTATCTGGAACGCGACCTGACGCATCCGGTGCTGGCGCCGGTGGCGCGCTGGTTCGACGACAACCTGCCGCCCGAATGGCGCGGCGACCCGATGGCGATCGCGACCGCGCGGGGGCTGGCATGAGCCGCCCGCGCTACATCCGCCCCGATCCGGGCGCGCGCGTGCCGACGACCGCGATGGTGATGGCGGCGGGCATCGGCAAAAGGATGCGCCCGCTGACCGCGACGCGGCCCAAGCCGCTGGTCGAGGTGGCGGGGCGTACGCTGCTGGACCATGTGTTCGACCGGCTGCGCGCCGCGGGCGTCGCGCGCGCGGTGGTCAACGTCCATTACCTGGCGGATGCGCTGGAGGCGCACCTGCGCCACCGCGTCAAGGATATCGAGGTGATCGTATCCGACGAGCGCGCGGCGTTGATGGAAACCGGCGGCGGGCTGGTCCAGGCACGCGGACTGTTGGGGGACGAACCGTTCCTGGTCGTCAACAGCGACAATTTCTGGCTGGATGGCCCCACCGACGCGATCCGCCAGCTGGCGGCGCGGTGGAACGACGAGGCGATGGACGCACTGCTGCTGCTGGTGCCCTATGCCCGCGCGCACAATCATGGCGGACAGGGTGATTTCCACCTGGATGCCGCCGGGCGGATCACCGGGCGGCGCAAGCCGGGGCGGGTCGCGCCGTTCGTCTATACCGGAGTGCAGATCGTGTCGCCGCGGCTGATCCGCGACTGGCCGGAGGGGCCGTTTTCCACCAACCTGTTCTGGGACCGCGCCATCGCGGCGGGGCGCGCCTATGGACTGGTGCATCAGGGATTGTGGTCGGAGGTCAACGTGCCGGGCGCGATCGCGCGGACCGAGGCGATGCTGGCCGATGGCTGACGCGCGGGGCGGGCGGCGCTGAATGAGCGGCCCGCGCCTTTATACCATACCGGCGCACCGCGCCTTTGCCGATGCGCTGGCCGCCGGGTTGATCCGCCGGTTCGGCGGCGATCGCATGGCATTGGCGCGCGGCATCGTGCTGGTCCCCAACAATCGCGGCGCACTGGCGGTGAACGAGGCGTTCGTGCGCGCGAGCGGCGGCGCGCTGCTGCTGCCGCGGATCGTCGCGGTGGGCGGCGACGATCTGGAGGGGGCGGTCGGCGCGGCGCTGGACCCCGCCGATGCGGTGCCGCCGCTGCCCCCCGCGATCGACCCGCTGCAACGCCGCATGATCCTGGCGCGGCTGGTGGAGGAGGAGCGTGCCGGCGCGGGCCGCCCGGTCGATGCGGCGGAGGCGGTGCGGCTGGCGGGCGAACTGGCGCGCACGATGGACCAGCTGATCGTCGAGGGAATCGACCCGCGGCGGCTGGCGGACATCGACCCGGGCGAGGGGCTGTCGGCGCATTGGGAGACCGCGCTGCGGCTGTTCCGCATCGTGCTGGACCGCTGGCCCGCCGAGCGCGCGGCGCTGGGGCGGATCGACGCGGCGGAGCGGCGGGTGACGCTGCTGGACCGGCAGGCGGATCGCTGGCGGCAGGCGCCGCCCGCGGGCTTCGTGTGCGCGGCGGGGGTGACCGATCCGGCACCCGCGGTGGCGCGGCTGCTGCGCGCGGTCGCCGACCTGCCGCAGGGGATGGTGGTGTTCGCCGACCTGGACCTGTCACTGCCCGAGGAGGAATGGGAGGCGCTGGGGCCGCACGCACCCGATCCCGCGACGGGGCTGCGCCGCCGCTCGATCGAGGTGCATCCGCAATTCCACCTGAAACTGCTGCTGGAACGGATGGGCGTGGCGCGCGGCGAGGTGGCGCGCTGGAGCGATGCGAGCGAGCATGACGCGACGGCGGCGCGCGGGCGGGCGATCGCCAATGCGCTGACCCCGGCCGCCTTCACCGCGAAATGGACGCGGCTGGATGCGGCGGGGCGCCGCCTGACCGGGGTGGAGGCGGCGGAGCTGGCCAATCCGGCGGAAGAGGCGCAGGCGGTGGCGCTGATCCTGCGCGAGGCGCTGGAGCAGCCGGGGCGGACCGCGGCGCTGGTCACTCCCGACCGTGCGCTGGCGCGGCGCGTGGCGGCGCATTGCCGGCGGTGGGACATCAATGTGGATGACAGCGCGGGGCGGCCGCTGGCGATCCTGCCGCCGGGCACGTTGCTGACCGCGATCGTCGAGGCGGCGGCGCAGGATTTCGCGCCGATGGCGCTGCTGACGCTGCTGAAACATCCGCTGGTGCGCAGCGGGGCGGAGCGGGGCGCGTGGCTGGATACGGTGCGGCGGCTGGACCGTGCGCTGCGCGGGCCGCGCCCGGCGCCGGGGCTGGACGGCATCGACCGCCACCTGCGCGATGCGCCGGAACGCGAGCGCGCGATCCGCGCCGCCGCGCTGCCGGGGTGGGAGGCGATGCGCGCGCTCTTGGAGCCGATCGGCGCGACCTTCGGCGATGGGGCGGCGACGCTGCCGCGGCTGGTCGCGTGCCTGCGCGAGGCGGCGGACCGGCTGGCGGGCGAGGCGGCGTGGAGCGGCCCGGCCGGGCGCGCGGCCGCCGACCTGCTGGCCGCGCTGGAGGACCAGGCGGAGCATGGGCCGCGGCGCGTGACCGCAGCGGGGTTCGTGCCGCTGCTGCGATTGTTGATGGACGAGGTGGCGATCCGCGCCCGCCCGCGCGAGGGGCATCCGCGGCTCGCCATCTACGGCCTGATCGAGGCGCGGCTGCAATCGGCGGACGTGATGGTGCTGGCTGGCCTGAACGAGGGCGTGTGGCCGGGCCACCCCGCGCCCGACCCGTGGCTGGCGCCGCGCATCCGCGCCGAACTGGGGCTGCCGGGGCTGGAACGCGGGATCGGCATCGCCGCGCATGATTTTGCGCAGGGGCTGGGCGCGCCGCGCGTCGTGCTGACGCGCAGCCGCCGCGATGCTCGCTCGCCAGCGCTCGCCTCGCGCTTCTGGCTGCGGCTGGAGGCGATGGCGGGCGACCGGTTTCCGCGCGCAACCGCGCTGGAGGGCTGGACGCGCGCGCTGGACCGAGCCGGCGCGCCGGTGCCGGCGGGGCGCCCGGCGCCGCTGCCGCCCGCGGCGCTGCGCCCCGATGTCATCTCCGTGACCGAGGTGGACCGGCTGAAGGCCGATCCGTTCGCTTTCTATGCGCGGCGCATCCTGAAGCTGATGCCGCTCGACGCGGTCGATGCCGATCCCAGCGCGGCGTGGCGCGGCACCGCCGTGCATGCGGTGCTGGAGGCATGGGCGCGCGACGATGCGTGCGACCCCGACCGGCTGCTGCCGCGCGCGGTCGCGCTGCTCGACGATCCGGCGGCGCACCCGCTGCTACGCGCGCTGTGGCAGCCGCGGCTGATCGCCGCGTTCGAATGGATCGCCGCGCGCACGCTGGAGGATCGCGCAGGCGGGCGGCAGGTGCTGGCGGTCGAGGGGCGCGGCGAGGCGGTGGTGGCGGGCATCCGCCTGAACGGGCGGTTCGACCGGATCGACCGGATGCCCGACGGCGGGCTGGGCATCGTCGACTACAAGACCGGCAAGGCGCCGTCGGTCGCGGCGGTTCGCGGCGGGTTCAACCTGCAGCTGGGGCTGCTGGGCGCGATCGCCGAGGCGGGCGGGTTCGAGGGGGTGAAGGGGACCGCGACGGCGTTCGAATATTGGTCGCTGGCGAAGAAGGGCGATACCTTCGGGTCGGTATCCAGCCCCGCCGATCCGTCGGGCAAGGGCGGGCGGATCGTCACCGACGATTTCGTCCGCGCCGCACGCGACAGCTTCGCCGAGGCGGCGGCGCGCTGGCTGACCGGTGAGGAGCCGTTCGTCGCCAAGCTGCACCCGGAATTCGCGCCTTATGCCGAATACGACCAGCTGATGCGCCGCGACGAATGGTACGGGCGCGACCGATGAGCGCGGGCAACACGATCCGCCCGCTGCCGGTACTGAAGGGCGAGCAGCTGCGCGCCAGCCGGCCGGAAGCGCATGTGTGGCTGTCCGCATCCGCCGGCACGGGCAAGACGCAGGTGCTGGCGGCGCGCGTCTTCCGCCTGCTGCTGCGCGGGGTGGAGCCGGCGGCGATCCTGTGCCTGACCTTCACCAAGGCGGGCGCGGCGGAGATGGCGGCGCGCGTCAACCGCCAGCTGGCGGCGTGGGTGCGGATGGCCGACACCGATCTGGGCGCAGACCTGATCGCGCTGGGCGAGCGGCCGACCCCGGCGCTGGTGGCGCGGGCGCGCACGCTGTTCGCCAAGGTGCTGGACGCGCCGGGCGGCGGCCTGCGCATCCAGACGATCCACGGCTTCTGCCAGAGCCTGCTGGCGGCGTTCCCGATCGAGGCCGGCCTCGTCCCCGGTTTCCGCCCGATCGAACCGCGTGAGGAGGCGCTGCTGCGGCGGCAGGCGCTGTCCGACCTGTTGGTCGATGCGGAGCGCGAGGGGCGCCACGCGCCGGTCGAGACGATCGGGCGGCTGAGCCTGCGCCTGGGGGAGCAGGGGGCCGAGCAGTTCCTGGCGGAATGTTCGCGGGCGGGCGCGGCGCTGGAGGCGCTGCCGGCCGGGATCGCGCCGTTCATACGCCGCGCGCTCGACGTGCCGGCGGGAAATATCGAGGAAGCGGTCGCGGCGGGGTGTGCGGCGATGGACGCGGACGCGATCGAGCGGATCGGCGCCGCGAACCGCGCATGGGGCACCGCGACCGGCAGCGCCTTCGCCGACACGATCGCGCGATGGCTGGCGGCGGATGCGGGCGGGCAGGTCGCGATGCTGCCGGAATTGGTCAACGTGGTAAGGACCGGCAAGGGCGATCCGCGCAAGGCATCCGCCAAGCTGGTCGCCGCCGACCCGGATTACGAGGCGATGGCCGCGCAGCTGGGCGAGGATGGCGCCGAGCTGCTGTCGCTGCGCGTGCGGGCTGCCTATGCCGATCTGCTGGGTGCGGCGCTGGAGGTGGGGCGCGATTATGCGCGCGGGTACGAAGCGGCGAAGCGGCGTGCCGGGGCGGTCGATTTCGACGATCTGATCGGCGCGGCGGTGGCGCTGTTGCAGCAGGAGGGGATCGGCGAATGGATCCGCTACAAGCTGGACCAGATCACCGAGCACGTGCTGGTCGATGAGGCGCAGGACACCAATGTGGCGCAATGGACGATCATCCGCGCGCTGGTGGACGAATATTTCGTCGGGCGCGGCGTCTATGCCCCGTCGGTGCGCACGCTGTTCACGGTCGGCGACCTGAAACAGGCGATCTTCGGCTTCCAGGGCACCGACCCGTTGTTCTTCCAGGCGGCCGAACGCTATTTCGCGGAAAAGGCGGAGGAAGTCGCGGGCGACGACCTGATGCCCGAGGACGAGCGCGGGCTGCCGTTCGACCGCCTGTCGCTGACCGATTCGTTCCGGTCCACCGCGCCGGTGCTGGAGTTCGTCGATGCCGCGATCGAGACGGTGGGCGCGGCGGGGCTGGGCGCGGCCGATGCGATCCCGCCGCACGCCAGCCGCGTCGCGGGGCCGGGCGAGGTGGCGCTGTGGCCGGTGATCGCGGCGGGCGCGAGCGAGGCGGAGGACGCCGGCGAGGAAGGCTGGATCGACGATGCCGTGCGCGACAATGCCGCGCGGATCGCCAAGACCGTCCGCCGCTGGCTGGACGACGGGCTAATGCTGGAAAGCAAGGGCCGCGCGTTGCGTCCCGAGGACGTCATGATCCTGGTCAAGCGGCGCGGCGAGCTGGCGCAGTTGCTGGTCGCGCGGCTGTATGCGGAGGGCGTGCCGGTGGCGGGGGTCGACCGGCTGCGGCTGTCGGCGCCGCTGGCGGTGCAGGATCTGCTGGCGGCGGTACGGTTCGTGTTGCAGCCGGAGGACGACCTGTCGCTCGCCAGCCTGCTGGTATCGCCGCTGATCGGATGGACGCAGGACGAATTGATGGCGCGGGCCGCGCCGCGCAGGGGCGCGCTGTGGCCGCACCTGCGCCGCACCTGCGCGGCGGAGCTGCTGGCGCCGATCGAGGCATTGCTGGCGCAGGCGGATTTCGACACGCCGTACCGGTTCCTGGAGATGATCCTGTCCGGCCCGATGGACGGGCGCCGCCGGCTGCTGGCGCGGCTGGGCGAGGAGGCGCGCGACCCCATCGAGGAATTGCTGAACGCCGCGCTGGATTTCGAGACCAATGCGACGCCGTCGCTCCAGCGGTTCCTCGACTGGTTCGAGCGTGACGAGGTGGAGATCGTGCGCGATGCCGCCGCGCCGCTGGACGCGGTGCGGGTGATGACCGCGCACGGATCGAAGGGGTTGCAGGCACCGGTGGTGATCCTGGCGGATGCGACGTCCGATCCGGATGCGGCACCGCGGTCGACGCTGTCATGGACGCCCGACGGCATGAACCGCGCGCTGCCGGTGTTCCGCCCGCGCAAGGCCGAGCGGGCGGGCGCGATCGACGCCGCGCTGTCCGACGTGGAGCGTCGCGAACGCGAGGAGCATTGGCGCCTGTTCTATGTCGCGGCGACGCGCGCGGAGGAGAAACTGGCGATCGCCGGGTCGCTGAGCGCGAAGTGGAACGGGACGCCGCCGGAGGCGAGCTGGTATGCCGCCGCGGCGCGGACGCTGGATGCGCTGGGCGTCGCTCCGGCAGAGGAAGGGGCGGATGCGCCGCCACGGGTGTTCCGCGGCGCGGTGCCGGCGGCGGCCGTGCCGGTGCGCGCGGCGCGAGAGGCGGCGGTGCCGGCCGGTGGTGACCTGCCCGAATGGACGCGCCGCATGGCCCCGCGCGAGCAACTGCCGCCGCGCCCGCTGTCGCCGTCCGCGGTGGGCGATGACGAGGTGGCCGATCCGCCGCCCACCCCGGCGATGCGCGCCGCCGCCGAACGCGGGCGGTTGATGCACGCACTGTTCGAACGGCTTCCCGCCTTGCCGGCGGGGCAGCGCGCGGCGGCGGCGGACGCGTGGCTGGCGGCGCGCGGGGTCGTGGACCGTGCGGCGATCGTCGCGCCCGTGCTGGCGGTGATGGAGGATGCCGCTTTCGCCGACCTGTTCGCGCCCGACGTGCTGGTGGAGGCACCGATCAGCGCGATGCTGCCGTCCGGCCGGGTGATCGCGGGGACGATCGACCGGCTGCTGGTGGCGGACGGACTGGTTCGGGTGATCGACTACAAGACCGGGCGGCGCGTGCCCGCCGACGCGGCGGGCGTGCCGGATTACCACGTGCGGCAGATGGCGGCCTATCACGCGGCACTGGAGGTGATCTTTCCGGGGCATGTGATCGAGGCGGCGTTGCTCTACACCGCCGGGCCGGGGCTGGTGACGTTGCCGCCCGATATGCTGGAGACTGCGAAGGCGCGCTTTGCGGGGCCGGAGCAAAGCTTGGCCCATGGTGGTTGAGCGGGCGGCACGCGCACCCTAGCTTGCGAACAATCGAAGGAGACAGACATGGGCACGAAGACGATCACCGACGCCAGCTTCCACGACGATGTCATCAGCGCCGACAAGCCGGTGCTGGTCGATTTTTGGGCGGAATGGTGCGGCCCGTGCAAGATGATCGGCCCGTCGCTGGAGGAGATCAGCGACGAACTGGGCGAGCAGGTGACGATCGCCAAGCTGAACATCGATGAGAATCCCGATGCGCCCGGCCGGTACGGCGTACGCGGCATTCCGACGATGATCCTGTTCAAGGGCGGCGCGCCCGCCGCGACCAAGGTGGGTGCGGAACCGAAGGGGCGGATCAAGGCGTGGCTTGAAGGCGAGCTTTAATCGCGCATCGGACGGACGTCACGGCGGGCGGCGGCAGGCGATGCCGCCGCCCGTTTTGTCGCGGGCCGATTAAGATCTGCCGGAGGCGCGCCGCCGGCGTCCGACGCTGTCGACGGCAGCATGGATTACCCACATCGGATAATCTAACCTGTTTGCGGTAGGTGATGCGCTCCTTTCGGTGGCAGCGATACCGTATGACCCGATTCGAAGCGGGTCGGCGGGGGGCGGTGGCCATGGCGCGTTTGCGCGGTCAGCAGGGCGTAAGGCGAAGATGGAGGTTATCCCTCCGCCGGCTCCGGCTGTTCCCGACATTCCAGGAACCGATCGAACAGGTCGAGCGGCCGCCATCCGATCGCGCGCGCTATTTCACAGAATTCCACCACGTCGACGCGCCGTTCGCCGCGTTCGATCAGCGACACGAACGGCTGCGGCTTTCCCAGCGTCCGCGCCAGTTCCACCTGTGTGATGCCGGCATCCCGACGCGCCTGTGCGAGCAGCCGGGCAAGCTGGCGCGCGTCGGGCGTGAAAAGCGACTTTGCCAATGGCGTGCATCCGATCCTCCTATTCCCTTACGGTTGCCGATCGGATATACGATTTTCGTATAATGCGGTGGGCGCCGGGATATGAATGACTTAGACGAGGAATCGACCCACCGGCCGGCGCGCGTGCTGCACGTCGTGGCGTGGATGATGATCGGATGGCTCGGCGGCGTGATGTGGCGGGAGGCGTTCGAGCTGATTTTCCGGCTGATCTGATCCGGCGCGAGACAGGCGGGGTCCACCGCCTGTTGCACGTATGTCATTCTGCCTTCATCGTTTCCCCGGAGATCAGACGTCGGGGGGCGGGATGGTACGGGCAGGGGCGGGTCGGCAGGGGCGCGGCGATGCTGGATGAGGCGCCGCTGGCGGAGGGGTTCTGGCGGGCACTGCATGGCCAGCAATCCTGGGACGATGCGGTGCGCGACCTGTCGCGGCGTTTCGACGGGCGGTTCGGCGAAGTCGCCGTCGCCGGGCCGCGGGGCGAGATCGACCATATCCGGATCCATAACGTCTCGCAGATCGGACTGGCCGACGTGCTGAGCCATGGCGTCTATTCGCCGGTGACGAACCCGCGGATCGGTGCCGCGGTGACCACCCCGGTCGGCGGCGTCGTGACCGACGCCGATTTCCTGATGGGCCGCGATCCGGCGAGCGTCGACCTGTATCGGAAATTCCTGATCCCGACCGGCGCGTCCGAGGTGATGATCGCCAAGCTGCCGGCGCGGATACCATCGGGCTTCGCGGTCTTCACGGTATCGCGCCCGCAATCGCGCGGGGCGGCCAGCCGGGACGAGCGCGCGGCACTGGCGGCGCTGCTGCCGGGGATCGGCGGCGCGGTCGAGATGGCGGCGCGGTTCGGGACGATGGAAACCGATGCGCTGGTGGCCGCGATGGCGCGCGACGATACCGCCACCCTTGCTCTGGGGCTGAGCCGTCGGCCGGTCGCACTGTCCGCGGCAGCGGAGGAGATGCTGGCGCGCGGCCGCCATCTGGTCCGCCGCCACCACCGCATCCATGCCGCGTCCCGCCACAGCGACATGGTGCTGGCGCGCGCGCTGGACGACGTGCTGACCGGCTGCGCGCTGCATCGCGGGGTGCGCCGCGTCGTGCTGCGCCCGGTGGATGAGGACGGGCCGCCGCTGGTGGCGGTGTTGTCGCCCGTGCCGGCGCGCGGCGGCGGCGTGCTGTCTGCGGCGAGCGTGCTGATGACGATCCAGGGGCGGCCGCTGGGGGACGATCATGCCGCGGCGCTGCGCGATGGTTTCGACATGACGCGCGCCGAAACCGCGGTGGTGATGGGACTGGCGGCGGGGCTGGACCTGCAGACGATCGCGCGCGACCGCGGCGTGTCGTACGAGACGATCCGCGCCCAGTTGCGCGCGGCGATGGCGAAGACCGCGACCAGCCGGCAGTCGGAACTGGTCGCGCTGGTCTCCGCGCTGTTCCGCTAGCTGCGATAGTCGGCGTTGATCGAGATGTAGCCGTGCGTCAGGTCGCACGTCCACACGGTCGCGCGCCCTTCGCCCAGCCCCAGGTCGACGCCAATCGCGATCTCCTGCCCCTTCAGGTGCGCGGCGACGGGTGCCTCGTCGTAACCCTCCACCGCCAGCCCGCCCCTGGCCACCTGCGTCACGCCGAAGCGTATCGACAGCCGGTCGCGCTCGGCCGGCTCGCCCGCCTTGCCCACCGCCATGACGATGCGGCCCCAATTGGCGTCCTCGCCCGCGATCGCGGTCTTCACCAGCGGGGAATTGGCGATCGACATGGCGATGCGGTGCGCGGACGCATCGCTTTCGGCGCCCTCCACCGCGATCTCGATCAGCTTGGACGCGCCTTCGCCGTCGCGGACCACCAGCAGCGCGAGCTGGCGGCAGACATCGGCCAGCGCGGCGCGGAAGGCGTCGGCGCCGTCGCTGTCGTCGCCCGACAGCGGCGCGTTGCCCGCCGCGCCGGTGGCGAAGGCCAGCACGGTGTCGCTGGTGGAGGTGTCGCTGTCGACGGTGATGCACGAGAAGGTGTGCGTGTTGGCGGCCGACAGCGCGGCCTGCAGGAACGGCGCCTCGACCGCGGCGTCGGTGAAGATGAAGCCGAGCATCGTCGCCATGTCCGGCGCGATCATGCCCGACCCCTTGATGATCGCGGCGATCGTGACGGTGCGCCCGTCGACGATCGCGGTGGCCATCGCGCCCTTGGCATAGGTGTCGGTCGTGCCGATCGTCTCGGCCGCGGCGCGCCAGTCGGCGGCGGGCGCGGCATAGGCGGCGGTCAGCCCGGCCTGCGCCTTGTCGATCGGCAGCGGCACGCCGATGACCCCCGTGGAGGCGACGAACACGTCCGACGGGCGGCAGCCGAGATGCGCCGCCGTCTGCGCCGCGATCGCCTCCACCGCGGCGCGCCCGCGGTGCCCGGTGAAGGCGTTCGAATTGCCGGCATTGACCACCAGCGCGCGCGCCTCGCCCAGCACCAGCGCCTGGCGGCACCATTCCACCTCGGGCGAGGGGCATCGGGACTGCGTCGTCACGCCCGCGACGGTGGTGCCCGGCGCCAGCTCGACGAAGGTCAGGTCGCAGCGGTCCCATTCCTTGTACCGCGCCCGCGCGACGCGCAGCGTGACCCCCGCGACCGGCGGCATGGCGGGGAAGGGCGTGGCGAGCGGGGAGATGGACAGCGACATGTCCCCGCCATAGTCTCGGCACCGGTGGGGGCAAGAGTGCTGCGATGGATGCGCTGGAGGATCTGAGCCGGCGCAGCGGATCGGGCACCGTGGGTGCGGCGGCGTCGCGCCGCAGCCGTTTTGTCGGCAACGGGCGCGGCGTGATGCTGGGCGTGCTGGCGCTCGTCGCGATCCTGACGGTGGCGCGGCTGGTGACGGTCGTCTGGCTGCTGGACGCCGGCTGGGCGTGGAGCCTGCGCCAGCCGTTGCCGCCGGTGGTCGATCGCTGGATGTTTCCCGGCCCGCGCGCGCCCGTTCCGCTCCATCGGGCGACGTGGCTGACGTTCGCCGACTATGCCGATGAGGGTCCATGGTGGGAGGAGATCAGGCCCAGCGTTGTCGGTCTGCAGATATCCGCCGCGGGACAAGTGACGGATTGCTGGACGGAGCGAACGAGCGGCAATGTCGAACTGAACGACCGGGCGTGCGAACTCATCGTGAAGCGCGGGCGATTCGTTCCGGCCTATGATGCGAGCGGTCGGGCCGCGGCGAAAGAAATCCGCCAGAGGATCGACTGGGTGCAGCGTCCGTACCGCATTGAGCCGCATGACTGGATCTTCACCATCGACGTGCCTGCGCAGGGGAACGCGCTGCGGTGTGCCGAACGTTTCGACGGAGAGCCGGCCACGGTGTCGGCTCAGCGCTGCGCGCGGGAGGCCGATCGCGTGGCGTCGATCCGTTCTGAAACCGGCGTATCGGGCAATTTCCGCATCACCGATCGACAGCACACCGCGGTTCGTTTCGGTGCAGCCGCACCGGCGCTGCCGACACCGGCGAAGACCGTCCGGATTCTCTACGAGGAAGGGATGCGGATGCGGGTGGACGAAGCCGGTGTCGCGCGTGCGTGTCGCAACGACTATCCGGTCGGCGAGCCGGGAATGTCGCGTGGCAAGAATCCGTGTAACCTTCATCGACGGGTGGTGTCGTCAGTGAGGGGGGGGAATCAGCAATGGGTGACGCAGAACCGGACCAGCCTGGAGATGACGTCGCCGCCGTGAAGGCGGGCAGCCCGGATCGTCGGGCGACGGTACTGGAGGGACCCACGTCGCCACTGGGGCGAACGGCCGTACCGGTCGCGTTGCTGATCGCGGCGGTCGCGCTGATCGGGGCGATCATGGTTTTGGCCGCCATCGCCACGCACGACTGGATCGAACGGCGCCGTGATCTGCGTGCTGCGCAGGACGTCGCGGCCACCGGACGTGCGCCCCCTGGCCCGGCGCCTTCCATCAGCAAGGCGGGGGACGAACTGAGCTTGTTCAGTGCCGACGATTATCCGAAGGAATCGCTGCGCCGTGACGAGCAGGGCACGGTGACCGTTCGCTGGACGATCGGCGTGGATGGCAGGGTCAGCGAGTGTCACGCCGCGCAATCGAGCGGTTTTCCGCGCCTGGATGCGGTGTCCTGCGGGGTGCTGGTGAAGCGCGCACGCTATTATCCCGCGCGTGATGCGCAGGGACGGCCGATGGTGAGTACGATGCAACGGCGCATCATCTGGCGCCTTCCGGAAGGATGACGCTACCGCAAAGGTGGACGGCGCCTCGTGCGCGTCCTATGTCCGTCACCGCAATGAACCTGCTGCTGCTTCTTTCCGCGCTGCTGTCCGCCCTGTCGGGGCTGGGTGGCGGCGTGCGGCAGGCGCCGGTGGCGCAGCAGGCGGTGGCGCAGCAGGTGCGCGCGGTCGCCGTGTCGACCGCCGCGGCGCGGGTGGCATTGCGCCCCGCGCAGCCGGCGTTTGCGCTGGCGGGTGTCGTCGCGGCGCCGGCCTTTATCGTGCTTCGCCTGGTGGCGGTCGAGCCGATCTTCGCGCGGCGTCGGCGCGAATAGCATCGCGCCCGCGCGCCGGCACCGACCGGCGTTTGCGACGTTTCCCCTTTTTCGCGCGCGGGCCGGACCGATCCGGCGCCGCGCCGCCTTCAGATACAGGATCAGGCCCATGTTCGGCGGCATCGCCAAGTCTTTGTTCGGTTCGTCCAACGACCGATACGTCAAGTCGCTCAACCCCATCCTCGCCAAGATCGCCTCGTTCGAGGACGGATTGCAGGCGATGGACGACGACACGCTGTCGCAGCAGACGGTGCGCTTCCGTGAGCGCCTGGCCGCCGGCGAGACGCTGGACGACATGCTGCCCGAGGCGTTCGCGACGGTACGAGAGGCGGCGCGGCGCGTGCTGGGGCAGCGGCACTACGACGTGCAGATGATCGGCGGCATCGTCCTGCACCGCGGCGAGATCGCCGAGATGCGCACGGGTGAGGGCAAGACGCTGGTGGCGACGCTGGCGACGTATCTGAACGCATTGCCGGGCGACGGCGTGCACGTCATCACCGTCAACGATTACCTGGCCAGCCGCGATGCCGACTGGATGGGGCGCGTCTATCGCTTCCTAGGCCTGACCACGGGCGTGATCGTCCCCAACCTGACCGACGAGGAACGCCGCGCCGCCTATGCCGCGGACATCACCTACGGCACGAACAACGAGTTCGGCTTCGATTACCTGCGCGACAACATGAAGTACGAGCGCCAGCAGATGGTGCAGCGCCCGTTCGCGATGGCGATCGTCGACGAGGTCGATTCGGTGCTGATCGACGAGGCGCGCACGCCGCTGATCATCTCCGGCCCGACCGACGACAAGAGCGAGCTGTATATCGGCGTCGACGCGATCGTGAAGCAGCTGTCCGAGGAGGATTACGAGAAGGACGAGAAGCAGAAGACGATCGTCCTGACCGAGGACGGTACCGAGAAGGCCGAGCGGATGCTGGAGGCCGCCGGGCTGCTGCAGGGCGCGAACCTGTACGATTTCGAGAATACGCAGGTGGTCCACCACCTGAACCAGGCGCTGCGCGCGAACGTGATGTTCAAGCGCGACACCGATTACATCGTGAAGGACGGCAAGGTCGTCATCATCGACGAATTCACCGGGCGCATGATGGACGGTCGCCGCTGGTCCGACGGGCTGCACCAGGCGGTGGAGGCCAAGGAAGGCGTGACGATCGAGCCGGAAAACCAGACGATGGCGTCGATCACCTTCCAGAACTATTTCCGCATGTACCCCAAGCTGGCGGGGATGACCGGCACCGCGGCGACCGAGGCGGCGGAATTCTACGACATCTACAAGATGAACGTCGTCACCATCCCGACCAACCGGCCGGTGCACCGCGTCGATGAGGAGGACACGTTCTACAAGTCGACCGAGGACAAGTTCCGCGGCATCGCGCGCACGATCCGCGAACATGCGCAAAAGGGTCAGCCGGTGCTGGTCGGCACCGTGTCGATCGAGAAATCCGAGCTGCTGAGCGAATTCCTGCGGCAGGAAGGCGTCGACCATTCGGTGCTGAACGCGCGCTACCACGAGCGCGAGGCGCATATCGTGGCGCAGGCCGGGCGGCTGGGCGCGGTGACGATCGCCACCAACATGGCGGGCCGCGGCACCGACATCCAGCTGGGCGGCAACCTGGAGATGCGCGTCGAGGACGAGCTGGCCGGGATGCCCGAGGGGCCGGAGCGCGACGCCGCGATCGAGCAGATCCGCGCCGAGATTGCGGTCGAGAAGCAGAAGGTGCTGGAAGCCGGCGGCCTGTTCGTGCTGGCGACCGAGCGGCACGAGAGCCGGCGTATCGACAACCAGCTGCGCGGGCGTTCGGGGCGCCAGGGCGATCCCGGGCTGTCGCGCTTCTATCTGTCGCTGGACGACGATCTGCTGCGCATCTTCGGCCCGGATACGCTGTTCGCGAAGATGATGCGGTCCTCGATCGAGGACGGCGAGGCGATGCCGCCGTCGAAGTGGATGACCAAGGCGATCGAGACCGCGCAGAAGAAGGTCGAGGCGCGCAACTACGACATCCGCAAGCAGGTGGTCGAATATGACGACGTCATGAACGACCAGCGCAAGGTCATCTATGAACAGCGCGCCGACATCATGGACGCCGATACGGTCGGCGAGGTCGTCAGCGACATGCGCGCCGAGACGGTCAATGCGATCGTCGGCGATGCCTGCCCGCCCAATTCCTATCCCGAGCAATGGGACGTGCCGGGGATGAAGGCGCGGCTGGCGGAAATCCTGAACATCGAGCCGCCCGTCGACGACTGGCTGCAGGAAGACGCGATCGACGTCGAGTTGGTGACCGAGCGTATCCAGGCCGAGGCCGATGCCGCAGTCGCCGCCAAATCGGGCGAACTGGAACCGGACACCTGGACGCAGTTGGAAAAGTCGATCCTGCTCCAGAACCTGGACCATCACTGGAAGGAGCATCTGTCGACGCTCGACGCGCTGCGGCAGGTCGTCCACCTGCGGGCCTATGCGCAGAAGACGCCGATCAACGAATACAAGCAGGAAGCCTTCAACCTGTTCCAGCGGATGCTCGACGCGATCCGCGAGGATGTGACGAAGACGATCGCGCATGCGCAGTTCCGGATGCAGGAGCCGCCGCCGCTGCCCGACCTGCCCGATTTCATCACGACCCACTTCGACCCGTTCACCGGCGAGGACAATTCGAACGATATCGACGCGGGCACGCTGGGCCTCATCACCACCCAGCTGCCGCCATTGCAGATCATTCAGCCGGCTGCCCCTGCGGAGCTGGGCGACGATCCGGCGAGCTGGGTCGGCGTGGTCAGCCGCAACGCGCCGTGCCCGTGCGGGTCGGGACGCAAGTACAAGCACTGCCACGGGGCGGCGTAAGCGGGGCGTCGCGCCTGTCGTCGCCCCGGAGAGGCCGGGGTCGGCGGTGGGGCGCGAGCCTTTGCGTCGCGCATGAAAAAGGGGCTGGCGTCGGTATGACGCCAGCCCCTTTTTTGTCGTGCCTTGCCGGCTTAGGAGCGGGGCAGCTTCACGCTCGGGCCGATCGAATCGACCACCGCGCGGGCATTGAAGGCGCGGACGTTGCCGCGTTCCGGCGTGCCCTTGAACATCACAATCTCGGCCGATGCCTCGTACCGGTCGATCGTGCGGATATCCGCACCGCCGCCCCAGGCCCAGGGATCGCCCCAGAACGGATCCCACGCACGATAGCCCCAGCCACGACCGTAGAAGCCCCAGCGCGGACCCCACAGGCCACCGCCCCAGCCGCCGAAGCCCGGACCCCAGGCACCCGGCGTCGAATAGGTGCGCGCCTGGCGATCGGTGTCACGATCGGCCATGACGAAATAATCATAGCCGTTCTGCAGCGTCAGCTCGGCCGCGCGGAACAGCAGATAGCGTTCCACGACATCGCGATCGGTGACGGTGTTGCCCGCGAAGGTGACGCGGAAACGGTTCGGCTCGATCTGCGTATCGCTGTAGCCGGTGCGATAGAAAGCCGATCCGGTCGCCGGACGATAGGTCGTTTCGGTCGCGCAGGCGGCGACCAGAGTCGTGCTGGCCGCCAACGCCACCACCATGGCCCTTCGGCCCCAGTTCTTCAGCATCTACTAACCCTCCAACGCACGGGCCTTGATCCGGGCAGTGCGATGGATATCGCATAGCCGCCGACAGTGGAACGTGCGATGAACGGTTTCGCTCCGACGACCAACCGCGACGGCGCGTGGGCGCGCGCGGTGCCCGCAAAAAGAACCGCACAAGGGGGTTGCGCCGCCGGAATCCGCCTTTATAGACGCTGCCTCACGCTGTTCCCTGATAGCTCAGCGGTAGAGCTCTCGACTGTTAATCGAGCGGCCGTAGGTTCGAATCCTACTCAGGGAGCCACCACACCAAATCAGCGCCGATCAGGACCGCTCACTTCCCTTGCTTCGGCGAGGAAAGGCAGCGAGTTACACGATCATGGCCGATCATCGCCGATCACCGAATGCGGGGCATCGTGGGGGCATCGCTGGGGGCATCCGATGCTGACGGATCTCCGGTGCCGCAAGGCGACCCCGCGCGAGAAGGCGTACAAGCTGGCGGACGAGAAGGGCTTGCACCTCTACGTCACCCCGGCCGGCGCGCGATCGTGGCGGATGAAATACCGTTTCGCGGACAAGGAGCGGCGGCTGATCTTCGGCTTGTATCCGGAGGTCTCGCTGGCGGACGCCCGCGATCGGCGCGATGCGGCGCGGCGCCTGCTTCGCAATGGGATGGATCCGGGGGTGGTGGCGAAACAGCGCAAGGCGGAGGCGGTGCTGTCGGCCGAGGCCAGCCTCAAGGCGACGGCGATCGCGTGGCACGCGGTCAAGAAGCCGGGCTGGAAGCCGCGATACGCGCAGCAGGTGCTCGAGCGGCTGGAGAAGCACGTCTTCCCGGCGATCGGCGCGCTCCCGATCGAAAAGGTCACGCCGCCGCTGGTGCTGACCGTGCTGCGCGCGATCGAGGCGACGGGCGCGATCTCGATGGCGCATCGCGTTCGCCAGTATCTCTCCGACATCTTCGTGTTCGCGATGGCGTCGGGTTGGGCGCAGGACGATCCCGCTCATGTCGTGCGCAAGGCGCTGACACCGACGACGGGGCAGCTGCGGCCGGCGGTGACGACGGTGAAGGCGGCGCAGCAGGTGCTGAAGACGCTGGAGGCGCGGCAGGTGTACGCGGTGACCAAGCTGGCGTCGCGCTTGCTGGCGCTGACGGCCGCGCGCCCCGGCGTGGTGCGGATGGCGGCGCCAGGCGAATTCGAGGGGCTGGATACGCCGGCGCCGATCTGGCGCATCCCGGCCGCGAAGATGAAGCTGACGCGCGAACGCCGGATCGACGTGACGTACGAATTCGTCATTCCACTGTCGCGGGAGGCCGTCGCGGTCGTGCGGACCGCGCTGGCACTGGCCGGGCGGAACGCGCCGTACCTCTTCCCGTCCGTGCGATCGGTGCATGCCCCGATCAGCGACAACACCCTGTCGAAATTCTATCGCGACGCGGGCTTCCGGGACCGGCACGTCCCGCATGGCTGGCGCGCCACCTTCTCCACGGTGATGAACGAGCGTGCGGCGATCGGCGATCGCGACGAGGAGCGCGCGATCATCGACCTGATGCTCGCGCACATCCCGAACGGCGTGGAGGCGGCTTACAATCGCGCCGCGTACATGCCGCGTCGGCGCACGATCGCGCAGGAGTGGGCGTCGATGCTGATGGCCGGCATGTGCGCGCCCGCCGACCTGCTGGTGAGCCAGCGCGGGGATTCACCCCGCGCGCAGCGCTCGAGGCGCGCGCGTGACCGCGGCGTCGATGCAGCGCCAGGCGCAGCAGCTCACGCGCGGGCTGGCCGCGCAGCTGTCGGGGCGGAGGGAGCGGGGGGCTGACCGCAAGGTCCGTCGCAACAGCTACGACGTCGACGATCGCCGCGCGCAGGTTTTCCGGCCGATCGGCGATGGCTCGGCCGAGGATGCGCTGGGCGTGATCGACAGCCTGGTGCGGGTCGTGTCCGACTGGGATGACGAGGAACGCCGCACCGGCGGCACCCGGCCGCTCGGCCTGCATGGTATCCGCGTCCTGGAAACGCTCCTCGGCCGACGCGGGACGATCGGGATCGACTTCCGCTCCGGCCGGATCGAGCCGGCGATCGACACGATCGCGCGCGTGGCGCGGCTCAGCCGCACGACCGTGATCCGTGCGCTGGCGAAGCTGAAGGCGCTCAAGATCCTCGACTGGGTGCGGCGCACGCAGAAAACCGACCGCGGCGGGTTGTTCGCGCCCCAGCGCGAGCAGGTCAGCAACGCCTATTTCCTCACCCCGGAAGGATTGCCCAAGCGCGTCGCCCAGCGGCTGCGTGACCTGATAGCGAAACGACGACGACAGCGTGCGAACCGGACTACCACGGTTACGGAGGCCAAGGCGCCCGCGCCGCAGCCGATGAACGCCGAAATGGTCGACGCCCTCGCCCGGCTCGGGGCCGGAATCGCGGCCCGCGATGCAGGCCAGAGCGCGAGTCCACCATACGGTCAGTATCAGTCCTCAGGGGTTAAGGGATAAAGGAATGGGGCCGCTTGGGCGGCCCCATGCGCAGCTTTGATCGCTCCCCCCAGCCGAAAGGCCCGACACCCTTCGATCCGATCGCCAAGACCCGGCGGTCGGACGGGGCGGCTTGCGCCGCCCCGATGCTCACTAGGAGGAGCAGGCGGATATCGCCGCGCGATATCGCGGCCGCGCGCGTGCTGCGCGGTCAGTCGGTCAGGATCGCGGCCCAGGCATCGAACAGCCGCCGCCGCGCATCGAGCAGCTGGGCGCGGTTGTACGCGCCCTCGACCTTCGCGGCCGATCCGTCCTCGCGCTTGAGGATGTGACCTAGCGCGCGGTCGATCGCGCCGCGCTCGTCGGGGAACCGCTCGTTGAGGATCGTTGAGAAGCTGGCCCGCCACCCGTGGGCGACATGGCGCCCGGCGAAACCGGCGCGATCGTACAGGTCGCCGATCGCGTTTTCGCCTATCGGTGCGCCGGCGCCGCGGCCGGCGAAGATCAGCGCGTCGTCGTCCCCGCCCGCCGCCGCGCGTGCGGTGCGCAGGACTGCCACCGCCGCCGGCGCCAGCGGCACCAGGTGTTCGTTCGCCGCGTCCAGTTTCTTCGCCGCGCGCAGTTTCATCCGCGCCGCCGGCACGCGCCACAGCGGCGCGGCGCCGTCCAAATCCTCGATTTCCCGCCAGCGCGCGCCGCGTACCGCCGACAGCCGCACCGCGGTCAGCGCCAGGAATCGCGACGCCAGCTTGACCATCGCCCCGCCAGCGGCGCGATCGGCCGCCGCGAGGAGCGCGCGGACGTCGTCGACCGCCACCAGCGCCGGCTGATGCCGCGCGGCCGGCGCCGGCGCCAGCGCGCGGCCGACCACCGCCGCCGGATCGGACGCGCACCAGCCCTCGCTGACGGCGTATGCAAACACGTCGGAGATCCGCTGCCGGATCCGCCGCGCGGTCGCGATCGCGCCGCGCCGTTCGACCGCGCGCACGACGCGCAGCACCGCCGGCGAATCGATCGCGGCCAGCTCGTCGGCGCCGATCGCGGGGAAGACGTCCGCGACCAGGCTGTCCAGGACGTCGTCGGCGTGCACCGCGGTCCAGCCCGGCCGGCGATGCGCGTGCCAGTCGCGCGCCGCCGCCTCGAACGTCACCGCGGCGCGGATCGTGCGCGGATCCACGCCGCGGCTCAGCTGCTCGCGCGCCGCCTCGGCACGGGCGCGGGCGGCGTCGAGCGACACCTCCGGCCACTGGCCGATCGTCAGCAGCTGCTCATGTCCTTGCCACCGGAAGCGCAGCCGGAAGGACTTCCGGCCGGTCGGCGCGACGAACAGGTGGAGGCCGCGCTCGTCGGCGATCTTGTACGCGGACGCGCGGGCGCGCGCCGCCTTGACGGACGACGTTGAGAGCATGGCTGTGGCGCCTTCAAAATTGTTGCTGCAGCGCCCACTCTGCGGGCGCCGATTCGGGGGGATCGCGATCAGTCAGGAGGTGCCGACGATGCTGTTCACGAGTTCGATGGGGAAAGGGATTGCGATCCCGCTAAGCTCGATCCGGTCGGCCGAGGCTGTCACAGGCGGCGACTGGCAGGTGGTCACCAAGGACGGCGACACGCACGTCTTTTCCAAGATCGACTGGGAGCTGTGGCTTGAGACAACCCCGACCAGTTCATGGCCGGCGCAGCCCGGGACGTACCTCATCGCTCCCGAGCGCGAGGCCAACGATCGCCAGTTCTGGAAGACCGCGGTCGTCGGCTGGATGATCAATCTCGAAGGCAACGTTCGCCCCGTCGTCACGGACCCTGATGGCCTTTCGAAGGAGTGGCACGTCCTGCACCCTGACGGACGGGTCGAAGCGAGCGATGGGGTCAGCTGGGATACCGTGACCGAGTGGCGCGACGCCATGCTGGGCTAGGGACAGCCGGCGGGCGCTGAACGGCGCAGACACCTGAAGCGATCGCGGCTGAGGGTTCATCCGCCGCGCCGGTTCACGAAAGCCGCCGGAATTGGCCGTTTCCATGCCAAGCGGCCGGGGCGCGATACCCCGGCCGATACCCCTACCACCAGCCTGCCGTCTGGATTGCCGCATCCAGCGCCGCTGCCCGCGCCTTGAGGCCCGGGTTGTTGGCGTGGATGCCGTCGCCCTCCATGCCCGGTACCAGATGTGCTCGCGTTCCCAGCGCTGCTTGGGAGGGCAGGACGCCCAGCGCATAGCGTGCATTGTCGCCCGGCCTCACCATCGGGTCGCCGGCGAGCGCCTGCAAAGCGTCCCACCAGCCGCCGACGCCAGGCGCGGTGTCGGTCGCGGCCGAGGTATTGGGCGTCGCGCCGGCGTTGCTGGTCAGCCATTGGTCGAACGTGCCCGCGGCACCATAGTTGGTGACGCCAAGCAGCACGCGCGCACCGACCGATCGCCAGTAGGTCGCAGCTATTACCAGCCCGCGCGCGAACTCCGCGCGGGTCGTGCCGAGCGTCCAATCCTGCTGGCCGAGCGCGATGTACACCGCCTTGATGTCATAGCCACGCGCCTTGTCGTATCCGGCCTTGGCCGCCGCCATGTATCCGTTCGGATCGAAATAGGCGTCCGTGTGGGGGTAAATGTAGCCGTCGACATCCTGCGCGCGCGCCGCCGCCATGTACGTCCAGGTGATGTTGTCGGCACCCGTCTGGGTCGCTCCCGTGCCGGCCGGCTGCACCGTCGATGCGGTGGCCTGCGCCGGGACAGCCGTCGCCTTATACACGTTGCCGCCCGCCAGCGTGTAGGTGCCCTTGTCGATCTTCAGGCCGTTCGTCCACGCGCGCAGCACCCCGCACCAGTCATGGAGGATCGACGTCGATCCCACCGCGTAGTTGCCGACCATCAGGTGCCGGTCGCGCAGACCCGCCAGCTCGGACAGGCGCGGCCACATCGATCCCTTGGCGCCGCCGTTGGGACGCACCCCGTCCGCCAGCAGAGGTCCGCGCGCGCGAATGCCATCGGGGACGCTGGCGGAGCCGTTCTCGTTGCTCTGCCCGATCACGGTTAGGTGTGCGCGCAGCGATGCGGATGCCCGCAATTCCGTGTTCGTCAAAGGCCGGCGCGGCGCGGTGTTGAGCCGCGCAGCGACCTCCGGAAGGTTGATCGGCAGTCCCTTGCGGAACACCAAGAGATGGGCG
>JAESGL010000360.1_pt1 | contig 25946 bp, 21 predicted proteins | sample 9269711 | NCBI WGS metagenome assembly JAESGL01 (sample SAMN14515918, study PRJNA621676) | algae metagenome | isolation source: Kastovskya adunca ATA6-11-RM4 and co-occurring heterotrophs from soil and... | place: Chile: Atacama Desert | collected 2011-06-27
TGAGGCAATTCTACAAAAAGAAAATTTACGAACCAGTCCAATTGGCTATTGAAGCAGCTTACTGGAGATTCAACAACTTGTACAAAATCATCGGGTAGAGTAGTGTCCCAATACATCGCTAACCACCTCAATCCGGATGCCCAGGATCAGGGAGAGTATGGCAAAAGTATGGCGACTGCAGTGGTAGGTAATGTGCTTACTGACGCCCAGCAGTTCCATGATGTCCTTCAGATCTTCATTGCACCTGGAGTCGCTGTACTTCAGTGGCCGATCGAACAGCACATTGATCATCTCCCAGGCGCCAGTCGACAGAGGAATCCTCGTTATCTTTTTGGTTTTACTCATCCGGAGCTGCAGATCATTGCCTACGATGTTCTTCTGAATAAACTCCTGGCGTTTCAGCTTTGAGAATTTGAACATATCGGACCGCCTGATACCAGTATAACAGGAGAGGACAAAATACCCGGCAGTCCAGAATAGCTTATCCGGCAGCTCCCTGTTGATCACCTTCGCATGCATGGCCTGCAGCTCCTCAATGGTTAGGAAGTTTTTCTCCACCTCCTCATCTGAAAATGAGAAGTTCCGGAAGGGATAGTTTTTTGTCTTGCCCTTTTTGACCGCGATATTGAAGAACTTCCGGAGCGTTTTAAAATCATTGAACTGGCCATTCTTCGATTTGCCCAGCACGTTGGCCATATAGTGCTGGTAGTTCTGCAGGAACTTATAATCGATCTGGGCAAAGGTTACACCAGGGGCAAACTTCTCCAGGTTGTTACAGTAGCCATTCTCCTGCAGGGTGCTGCTGGCCTGGATGCCTTTCAGGTTCTTTATCTCATCCCTGCAGAACTGGATAAAGCTCTTATTGTCCTCCCCTCCCAAGTACTCTTCTTTGATCAGCTCCAGGCTTAGCGGCCTGCCTTCATTTTCGAAATCCAGAATAATCTTCTCCAGTTTGCTCTTCTCGGAGCTTAACCAGGTGTTAAGCCTGATGGAGTTATTGGCTCCGGGTTTCACCACTCCAGCCTTATTATCGAAAAATTTAGCGATCACATATTTTTTTGCAGCAATACGGATCTCCTCCCCTCCCATTCGCACCAGGTAGTAAACTGGAGAGGTGCCATCGGAGCGGACTTTATGTTTGTGGCAAAAGATCTTTACGTAAGCAGACATAGCAAGGGCCTATATAGGGCCTAATCTAGGACAGATATAGGACAGGAAACATTTAATAATACTGGGTAAATATGCGCATTACGCGCAAAAGAAGGTAATAAAAAAAGGCCTCTTTCCGAAGAAAAAGGCCTTTAGAGCGTGCGCATGAGAAGACTCGAACTTCCATGCCCTTGCGAGCACCACCCCCTCAAGATGGCGTGTCTACCAGTTTCACCACATGCGCAGGATTGGAGTACAAAAATAGGAGATTTTTCTATTTATGCCAATACCCCTTTGCGCTATATTTTTTCCCACAATGAATCGGTAAAATAATGCCTGCAGTCAAAGAAGTTTTCCTTTACCTCAAAACCGCTTTTGCTGGCATACCGCCTAATGGTCTGCAGGTCGTACTTACGGCTGATCTCTACATGTACCGGCTCCCAGGCCCTGAAGCTGAAGGTTTTCTCAAGGCTGCTGATGTGTACTTCCTGCTCCTTACAGCTCATCAGGTAGCTGCGTGCCTCGCCAGAGTCAGGCTCGTAGAGGGGATAATGCTTCCATTGCTGGAGGTTAAAGTTTCCGCCCAGCTCCTCGTTGATCCTGCGCAGCAGGTTCAGGTTAAAGGCACGGGTAATACCGACAGCATCGTTATAAGCAGCCAGGATCTGGTCAGGATCTTTTTTAAGATCAAAGCCTATCAGGATCAGGTCGTGGGGGTTGAGACCTTCTGCCAGCTGCCCGAGGAAATCCATTGCTTCTTTCTCTGCAAAGTTGCCAATGTTTGAGCCCAGGAACAGCACCACATTACGGCGGTTTGCTGTTTGCCTCAGCTGACTCAGTGCTCTGAAATAATCGTTGCAGATGCCCTCTACCTGCAAGCCCGGAATGCTCTGCTTCAGGTCATTGGTGAGGATCTGAAGTACGTTCTCTGAAATATCGATAGGCAGGTATTTAAAATCTACACCTGCCCTGGTGAAGTGCTTTAGCAGAATCTTGGTTTTGAAGCCATCGCCGGCACCAAACTCTATGAGGTTGAAACGCCCGCTGCCATTCTGGAACAGCTGCTGCAGGCTTTCTTTGTGCATATCCAGTATCTCATATTCCGAGCGCGTAAGGTAGTACTCGGGCATGTTCATGATGGATTGGAAAATAGCGTCGCCGCGCTTATCGTAGAAATACTTGGATGGCAGGCGCTTTTGCGGAGCAGACAGCCCCTCCAGCACATCACGGGCAAAAGTGCTGTTTTTTGTTGCGGACTTTGGCGCGTGGCGCTCCCGCTCCTCTTCAGCACTTCTTGACACAGACTGCCTGGAGGTTTTATCGTTAAGTTTTGATATCATCTGTTTATTATACTGGAATATTAGGTGTGCCTGCAAAGCGAGCAGATAACTCCCTCGCCCATGGGCGCAGCACCACATTTTTATTCAGAAAAGCCTGTTACTAAATATGCTGTGCCAGCCTGATTCCGCTGTACATCCAGCGCAGGTGCGGGTTAAAGAAATTGCGGTAGGTGGCACGGATATGATCACGTGGCGTAGCACAGGAGCCGCCGCGCAGTACCATCTGGTTGATCATAAATTTACCATTGTACTCGCCAACGGCCCCTTCGGCCTCCTGAAAGTAAGGATAGGGCCTGTAGGCACTGGCGGTCCATTCCCAGGCATCGCCCCAGAATTGCAGGTTACCTTCGGTCCTAACGGCAGGCTCATACCGCCTGTTATCCTGAAAATTGGCCGCTGCAGGGGGTTCCGGGCTTAGGCGCAGGCAGGCTACCTCCCACTCCTGCTCTGTTGGCAGCCTCAGTCCTTTCCATTTCGCGTATGCATCGGCTTCGTAAAAACTGATGTGTGTAACCGGCTCATCGAGGTTCAATGGCTCAAGCCCATGCATGGTATAGCGGTGCCAGGCGCCATCCAGCTTATGCCAGTGGTAAGGCGCCTCCACTTTTTCCAGCTTTACCCACTCCCAAGCTTCGGATAGCCAGTGACGGAAATAACCATAACCACCCGCATCCATAAACTCCAGGTACTCCCGATTAGTAACCAGCCGGTTGGCAATGGCATAAGCCTGCAGGTACACTTTATGCCTGCCCAGCTCATTATCGAAGCAAAAACGATTGGAGTGCTGCCGCCCCGGGTGCTGCCGCCCCGGGTGCTGCCAGCCAATTTCATACACACCCTCCTCTATTGGCAGCATGCGCAGGGGTTCAGGAGCAGCCGCTGGTTTGGCTGCGGCTGCTCCAGGTTTAGGCGCATATGCCGGCAAAAGCGGGTTGTTACCCAAAATGTACTTGATATCATAGATGAGCAGCTCCTGGTGCTGTTGCTCGTGCTGAAGCCCCAGCTCTATGATCTGCTGCATTTCTTCGCCTATTTCTTCTTCCTGCAGGTATCGCTCCATATGTTCGTTTACCCAGCTGCGGTAGCGGTACACTTCTTCTATTGGCGGACGGGTAAGATTACCCCTGTTGGTACGCAAAATACGTTTACCCACGGTTTCGTAATAGCTGTTGAAAACATAGGCGAACTGTGCATTGTAGCGCTTGTAGCCCGGCAGGTTTCCATCCAGCACAAATTCTTCAAAAAACCAGGTGGTATGGCCCAGGTGCCACTTGGGCGGACTCACATCTACCACCGGCTGCACTACATAATCTTCCGGCTGAAGGGGAGCGCAAATTTCTTCGCTCCTGGAACGTATATGGATAAAACGATCTAGAAGCGCTTTTGCTTCCTTTTGTATACTTTGTTGTGTCTCTGTCTGCATAAAAAATGGATTTGTGCCCCTGGCAGTAGATAATGGCGGGAACTCCTCTATAAGTAGAACATCTTAACAGCCTATTCTGTTGAAGATCCTTTAGCTTTTCTTACACTTAAATACGTACTTACCCCTAAAATGCTACTGATATCCTATGTTTTTTTTAGGTCAGGCTGTATTGGTGATATAACCATTCCCCCACTAAACTTATTTAGATTGATAAAAGCTGCTTCTCTCTCCTGTAATAAATGGTTATCAGCAGCTTATTAAAAAGCTGATTATACAAAGTAAAAATGTCTCAATACAAAACTTTAACGCTGGGCGAAATAAAAGAAGAGGTGCCCGGGGTTAAATCTTTCTTTTTCGATGAACCGGATATCGGCAAAATCCAGTACCAGGCAGGCCAGTACCTGACTTTTGTAGTACCAGCCGGTGAGCAGGAGGTCAGAAGGTCCTATTCCCTTACCTCCTCTCCTGCCCTGGCAGAACCTTTATCAATAGTGGTGAAGCGGGTGCCCAATGGCATATTTTCCCGCCATATGCTGGACCATGCCAAGCCGGGTGACAAGCTGCAGACCATTGGTGCAGGCGGCTTTTTTACCCTGCCCCCCGATCTCTCCGGCATCAAACAGATCTTCTTTTTTGCAGCAGGCAGCGGTATAGCACCCATTTATTCGCTCCTGAAAACAGTGCTCCACTCCTACCCGCAACTTTCGGTAGTGCTAATCTACAGCAACCATGCACCAGAAGTCACTATTTTCCTGCAGGAGCTGCAACAACTGGAGCAGGCCCATAGCGGCAGACTGCAAATAAAATTTCTGTTCAGCATTTCCAAAAACCTCTCCAGGGCACGGCTGTATAAAGATTTGCTAAAGGCGCTCCTGAAGGAGTATGCCATTGCCCCGGGGCAGCAGCTGCTTTCCTATATTTGCGGGCCGGAAAATTATATGCGCATGTGCGTGTACGGTTTACGGCAGGCCAATGTACCTGCGCAAAACATCAGGCGCGAAATATTTCACATCCCACAAATAGTACACAAGCTTGAGCCACCGGATACAGCGCTTCACAAGGTTACTTTTAAGTTTGGCGGCAAAAGCCATCAGCTGGCAGTTCAGTACCCCGACACCATTCTGGATGCTGCCAGGAAAAATGGCATCACGCTGCCCTACAGCTGCGAGCTGGGCCGTTGTGGTAATTGTGTAGCCAAATGCCAGAAAGGGCAGGTCTGGATGCTCAACAATGAGGTACTCACAGACCGTGATTTAGAGCAGGGGCTCGTGCTCACCTGTGTAGGCTATCCTGTAGGTGGCGATGTAGTGCTGGAGGCCTAGTGCTGCTTTGCTTAGGAATTTTAAAGCGCCTGCTGAATATAACCAGCAGGCGCTTTTTTACGGAAGCTGTTCTTGATATTGATCAATGCGGCCTAATGGCTCCAGGTGCCGAATTTACCTGCTCTGAAGTCCTTGTAGGCATCCATAATCTCCTGCTCTGTGTTCATTACAAAGGGGCCCTGTGCTACCACCGGTTCGTTGAAGGGTACGGCATGGCCTAAAAGCACTACGGCATCCGTGCTGGCTTCTATGTTAATTTCGCTGCCATCGTTGTTGAAATCCACCAGGCGCAGGACTTCTGTGTTCTGGCCATTTACAACCAGTTTACCCCTGATTACATAGAAGAACACATTACGCTCCCGTGCTATATCAAGGCTTAGGCTACCACCTGCCTTAAAACTAATGGTGGCAATATGAAGATCTACCAGTGGCTGAAAGGCCCCTTTTGTTCCCTTCCATTCTCCCGCTACTGCATTAATGGTAGCTTTTCCCTCATCATGTACGATAGCCGGAATATCATTTTTCTGCAGGCCTACATAATGAGGTTTTACCATTTTATGCTTTGCCGGCAGATTTACCCAAAGCTGCAAAATCTCCAGGTCTCCTCCGCTTTTCTTGAAGTTATCAGAAGAAACCTCCGCATGGATAAGGCCACTGCCGGCTGTCATCCACTGTACGCCGCCAGCTTCAATGGTGCTCTCAAAGCCACCGGAGTCTTTGTGCATAATGTCGCCGGCAAGAATAAACGTTACTGTTTCGAACCCACGGTGCGGATGAGGACCAAAAGGCAGGCCCCGGTTATTAGTTTTGTACACCTGCGGGCCATGGTGATTCAGGAACAGAAAGGGATCTATCTGATCTATTGAATTTGTGGGGAGTGCCCGGTAGGTAGTCAGGTCGTCTATGGGAGCTGCTACGGCTTTATACTGCTTCTTGATGGTTCTCATATGGATTAGGTCTTTATTCTGATAACACGATAAAACAATCACTGAAATAATGTTCAAACATCATTCCAGAAATTCCATAGCCTGCAAATAGCCGTAGCCACCCCTATTCTCTGCCAGACTGACATGCCTGCAGCTTTCCTATAGCTTTAAGAACTGAAGCAGGGGTGTAATAAAGCGATCAAATGCTTCGATGTGCGGCAGGTGTCCTACATTATCCAGCTCTACCAGCTTTGCGTTTTTTATTTTTGCTGCAGTTTCTTTGCCAAGCTTAGGGTAATTGCCCATTGTTTTGCGCACCTCTTCCGATACCAGGTTTTTGCCCAGTGCCGTTTCATCTCGCTGCCCAATAATAAGCAGGGTGGGCATTTTAAGGGCATCAAATTCATACACAACAGGCTGGGTAAAGATCATGTCATAGGTAAGGGCAGAATTCCAGGCTATGATGGGGTAGCGTTCATTAAGCGTCCAGCCAGCAAGCAACCTTGCCCAGGGTTCATACTTCGGCTTCCATTCTCCGCCATAATAGTTCTGGGTCTGGTAATTCTTGATTTTTTCGTAATTCTGCTTTAGCTCATTCTGATACCACTGATCTACCGTCTGGTAAGGCACTTTACGCTTCCAGTCCTCCAGCCCAATCGGGTTCAGCAAAACCAGCTTTTCGGTAGTTTCGGGGTACATCAGGGCAAAACGGGTTGCGAGCATGCCTCCCAAGGAGTGGCCCAGCACGGCCACCTTCCCGATCTGCAGGGTATCCAGTATCGCTTTTGTGTTTTTTGCCAGCAGCTGAAAGGTATATTGCAGGTGCTCCGGCTTGGTTGATTTGCCAAATCCTACCTGGTCTGGTATAATAACCCGGTAGCCTTGCCCGGCAAGCGCCTTGGCTGTTTGCTCCCAATAGGCCCCGTTAAAATTTTTACCATGCAGCAGCATTACAGTTTTGCCATTGGCATTTGCCGAAGGCTTTACATCCATATAGGCCATGCGCAGCTGCTGGCCCTGCTCTGTAAACTGCAGGTACTGCACGGGAAAAGGATACTGATAATTATCCAGGTTAATATCCAGGGGCCTGAGTGGCTGCTCCTGTGCCAGACCTGGTGCTACCATAAACAGCAGGTTTAATACTGTCAGCAGGAGTATGTTGCCCATTATCTTTTTATTCAGCTTCACCTTTGTGATGTTTAGGTTAAATAATGAAACGATCAATGCTGCTACCTGAACTGATGCTGCGCCATTGGGTGCGAAATTCAAGGCAGTGCTATTCTTCAGACTTTTTACATGATGTTTTGTTTAGAGCGGAATGTGGGGATGCGAATGCAGAGATGCTTTAGTGCTCCATCCATATACAAACAACCACAACTTGCTGTACAATTTTTAATGCTACTGCTCCCCAGGCAGTGGTATTCAACCCTATTCTCCAGGCGCTTTTGGCGAGTGTATCAAAAATAAAGCCGGTATTATCACCGGCCTACAACACTTAGCTCCACCTGTTATAAAAACTGTGTGGTTGGCTAATTCCATAATAAAGCCGGTATTATCACCGGCCTACAACACTTAGCTCCACCTGTTATAAAAACTGTGTGGTTGGCTAATTCCATTCCTGTTACAGCAAGGCCTTGGTAAAAAATCTCCAGAGCTGTCCCTGCACAAGGTGTAAAGGTTTAATTGTGCAGCTCCAGAAAAAAGGCCGGGCGCTTACCCGGCCTTCAACATATAATAATCAGCTACTAGCGATAGGCTTCATTTGCCTGTGCCATTCTCTGCGACTCTACATTCGGGTGGCGGTATATTTCCCGGTAGTACTCATCGGCCATCCTATCGGCACTAAAGTAAGGAACCACATCACGCATACCCTGCTTCATGATGCTTAACCACCTGCTCCTGTCATAGTAATACATGGGAATTACTTCGTCCTGAAGTATTCTCATCATATTATTATAATCATTGTCGTCCTGTTCGGCATCGGGCAGGCTGGTGTCCGTTACCGGAATGAGAAAGCTGTTTTCTCTGTGGCGTGCAAATTCTGGAATCCAGCCATCCTGAATAGTAAAATTGATGGAGCCGTTCATGGCTGCCGTCATACCGCTGGTACCTGATGCCTCACGCGGCCTGCGAGGCGTATTAAGCCATACATCCGAGCCCTGCTTCAGCTTTTTGGAAAGGTCAATCTCATAACCGGTAAGCACGGCAAAATTATCTTTCTGGTACGATAGCTTCACCAGTTTATTGAAGATTTCGATGGCTCCATGGTCGAATGGATAAGGTTTGCCCGCCCATATAAACTGCACTGGCAGCTCCTGCCGGTTAATCAGGTAAAAGAAATGGTGCATATCACGCAGCAGCAGGTCGGCCCTTTTATAGCCGGCAAATCTTCTGGCCCATACAATGGTAAGCACATCGGTTCTGAAGATCTTGCCGGTCTGGTCTGCCACCACCTCGAAAAGAGTCTTTTTCATCTCTGCCTTCCTGCGTACCAGGGCATCGTCGTTGTTATTTTCCAGCGCCTGCTGCAGGTCCTGGTCTCGCCAGAAAGGCACGTTCTGGGCATTGGTAATGGCTTTGATTTCAGCAATGTTGTCATTACCATACCACATCTCCCGCGATACCACTCCGTGCAGCTGCGACACACCATTGGCCACCTTGGCTAACCTTAGTGCTGCCAGGGTATAGTTAAACATATCGCCATGCATGCCGGTAATAAACCTGGCTTCTTCCAGGGGAATGCCGTCAAAGAAAGCCATTCTGTTAAGCAGGTGTATATCCCGCTCTTCATTCCCGGCTTTTTCAGGCGTGTGTGTGGTTAACACAATCCTGTTCTTTACGGCATTCAGATCTCCCCTCTTCTCATATTTATAAAAGGCCAGCGGCAGGGCATGTGCTTCATTCATATGGAAAATATCTGCACCTCCCAAAGCATCTACCACTTTGGCACCTCCAATACCCAGCACAATACTCTGTGCAATACGGGCCTCGGGCTCTACATCATAGAGCTTGTAAGAGATGGTGCGGGCCAGGTAATCATTTTCCGGAATATCGGTGGTAAGCAGGTATATTGGCACAGTACCAAAGGTTTCTGGCTTCAGCACCATAGCTTTTACCCACACGGTATTGCCATGAATGGTAACCGGCACTTTGATGCCTGTGTCTTCCAGGTAGGTATAATATTTCTTCTGGAACTGAATGTGCATGGTCTGATCATCGTTCCTTACCTGATCGTAATATCCATATTTCCACAGCATACCCACGCCAATTAAATTCTGGCGCAAATCGTAAGCGCTGCGCATATGGGATCCTGCCAGGTAGCCAAGGCCGCCGGAATAAATTTTCAGGGCCTGGTCTATGCCAAACTCCATAGAGAAGTAAGCTACCCTGGTATTATATTTTTCATTTACATCGTAGGGATGATACCAGTTATTGTACTTAGTCATACGCGAAGTGATTTTTTAGAGAACAGAAGGCACTTTTGATTATAATCCATACGGGGCGGGGGATTATGTGCACATTAATTATTTACATTAAGGGATGTTTTATATGGCTGATGATAAAACATCTCTCAACCTTCATCAATAGAGTAAGCGGCCATATTGTTTTGGCATTTTGGCGGGGGCAGTTACCAAAAGCAGCCTAACTCCGGGATGTAAACGTTTGAACGCCATTCTTTTCAACTATTTTTTTTATCCTCCTTCCAAAATTTAATTTGCTGTTAAAGGCAAAGGCATAAAAGGCAAGCTTTTTTCCCGGGGCACAGCATAGGACTATTAGTGGCTGCACCAAAAAAAACTAAAGCAAATTTTTTATGTCAGGTGAATCTAATAAATGCAAATGAGGAATACCTCAACAAGGCTGATGTTATTCTGAAGGCAAAAAAATATATCCGGATAAACACGCTCTTTAACAAGGACTAACCTAACCTGCAACGCCTGCATGCAAAATCCTTGAAGCAGCAGTTTGTAAATTCTAAAAAAAATCATGAAATAGCTTTTTATATACTTCTAAGCTCTCTACAGTTCCTTTTCAAGGATTTTTCCTAGCAATTAATCAACATAGCGATGAAAAAAATTTTCCTAAGCCTGGCTTTTGCATTGCTAAACATTCCCCTGTTTGCTCAAATGCTCTGGAAATCAGATCAGTCCAACTCTAGCCTTGGCTTTACTGTTACCAGTATGGGCATTAACGAGGTAAGTGGCAGGTTTAAAAGTTTTGAAGCTACCATTCAGGGTAATCAGGAAGATTTCAGCGATGCCGTGTTTGAATTAACGGTTGATGCTGCTTCGATAGATACAAATAACAAAAGACGCGACAATGATTTAAGAAGTGCTAATTTTTTTGACGTTGACAACCTGCCTGAAATAATCTTCAAAAGTACCGCTATTACCAAAACAGGTCCTGACACCTACAAGCTGACAGGCGACTTAAGCATGCATGGGGTAACTAAATCTGTTACAATAGACCTGCTGCACAAGGGTACCGAAGAAAAAACAGGCTCAAAAATACCTACCTCCAGTTTTCAGTTAAGAGGCACACTAAATCGCTCTGACTTTAACATAGGCCGTGGTTTTATGGCTTCTATGGTGGGCGATGAAGTGACCATAGAGGCTAATGGCGACTTTATCAGGCATGAGTAGGAGTAAAAAAGTATACTACAGCTTTCTGATCTTATCGCAGGGGCCTTCGTAACGCACAAAAATATTGATCCAGAGCGACCTGGAAAGCCTGAAGATCACAGGCAAAAACCCAATCACCACCCCTACTACTGTTACAAATACCATCAGCATGGTTATTTCTTCAACCACCAGGTTTAATATGAATAAAGCCACCAGGAAAATACCCGTGGTAATGCCATAGCTAATAAACATTGCGCCAAAGTAGTAGCCAGGCTCCGGTTCAAAGGGTTGTCCGCAGCAAGAGCACCTGGGGTTCATTTGTGCAAAGCGTTTGGTATATAAAGTTCCTTTAGTAAACATGCTGCCCTCCCGGCACCTGGGGCATTTTGCAGTAAGCATACTGTAGATCAGATTATTTTTCTTACCCATGTGTGCTTGCATTTGGTCAGATCAGCTGCAAAAATAGAAACTTAGATTGTATAGACTTCCTCCTTTCCCGCTATTCCTCAATAAAATTGCAATGCTTAAAGCCAGACCTCCTGCTGCTCTGTATTGAATTTAGTCTCTATCTTTAAGGTTATCGTATTTAAGTGTTTGTAAAGGAACAGCAATGGAGAAAAAGCACATAAATGGCCTCAGGCTCTGGCAGTTTGAAAGCTTGTTAAAAGAACCTGGCGTTAAACATTTTGTAACCGACAGAAGCGCAGGTGACAACGGCAAAGAATTTACCCTAAGCTTGCTGAGCCTGCCTGACAGAAACGAGGTACTGCATAACAGAAGCTTACTGGCTGCAGCCATGGGGGTTCCGGCTAATAAATTACTGCTACCCTCACAGGTACACAAAACAAATATTGTACAGGTGGGGCATTATACTACCCGCGAAGAGCTAATGGATACAGACGCACTTATTACCAGTGAAAAGGGCCTGTGTGTTGCTGTTATGGCGGCAGATTGTGTGCCTATTCTCCTGTACGACACAAAAAACGGAGCGGTAGGCGCCGTACACTCAGGCTGGCGGGGCACGGTAGCCATGATCCTGGAAAAAACACTCCAGCAAATGCAAACTGCTTTTGGTACCGAGGGCAAGGATCTTGTGGCCTGTATCGGGCCTTCTGTCTGCCAGGAATCTTATGAGGTTGGCGAAGAGGTTGTGCAGGAGGTGCAGAATGCCTTTGGAACCCAGAGCGGCCTGTTAATTCCTCAGGCCAGCCGTAAAGCAAAGCTCGATCTCTGGAAAGCCAATAAAATTCAGCTCCTGGATTTTGGAGTAGCCCCTTCAAACATAGAAATATCAGACTTGTGCACAGTGAAAAACAACGAGCATTTCTTTTCTGCCAGGAAGGGCGACTCCGGCCGCTTTGCTGCCGGAATTATGTTGGTTTAGGCAAACCAATAACCGTATTCTATGAGGCGCGGCGACTATTCAGCCGCACCTCGTAAATCAGTTTTAAGGCTTAAAATCAGCGGGTATCAGGCTAAGCAGATCAAGCACCTCCACTTCAACATCTGCACTTACAATTACGAGGAGCGTTATGCTGGTTTCCTGCAACTGTATGTCCTGTACATTGACGCCAGCTACAGCACCCTTCAGCCTCAATCCCTTTACCTCAAGCCCGGTTTCAAGCTGGCCGTTAATTTTCGCTACCTGCTCCGCTATCTTCCCTCCCACATCAAACCTCGACTTGTCCAGAATTTTGTTGCTGGCAATTGTATTTGCCAGTACCTCAAGGCCAGTGTTATAAAAGCTGCTCTGGGTTCGTACATCCATATTGTAGCGGCTCAGGAACAGCTGCTGCCTGCTATTATCATACCCCACGGCTGCATGCACGTAAATATCAACACTGTCTCTTTTAAACAGCGTACGCAGCACCTTTAGCCTAAGCGCTACTGTTATATCATAAGATTTTAAGCTGCTGTTAAAAAGACTGACACCAAGAATCTGCGCATATTTTACTTCCTCACCCGAATCGTCTTTTGCAGAAATATATTCTCCTACCATTTTTAACCTAAGCGCTTCTTCCAGTGAAGTATAGGGAATACTAACAGGTACCCTGATCTTGATGTGATGATTATCCATTGATGAGACTAAGTTATATGCAGATGCACTGATGGAACAAGCCTTATAGCAGCACCTCTTTGGCACTGCTATAGTAGTAAAAAAACCATAGTAACAGAAAAAAGCCGGTTAATTTTAGCCACAACTGCCAATGCAGCTGGCCTGCCTGAACCATAACAGTGCCTATTGTAGCCCCATTCCTATTGCCGCATTACCCGCCCACACCCTAAGCTCATAAGCTGGAGACTCTGTTGAACTAAAATAAAACATCAACAAACCATTAAATTACTTACACCAACTTAAGCATGCATTTATATTGTAGATCTTACATAGCTGCACCGCACAATAATCTTCAACAAATTGCACATACTTCAAAAAATAATTCTTGTTTAGAATTTTTTATTGTAGTTTAATCGAATCATTATTAACTTGTTTTGCTACAAACAATTATTAACCAATCTTTTGATAGTATTTTACTTTTTTTTAAAATAGTTGCTGCTACCCGGCACTTTTTAACTTCTTCCCTTGTATTCATTACACTAACAACATACTTACACTAATCAATTTTATGAAGATTAATTACAAATCGAAGGCTGTTTACGGCCTGATGCTTGGCCTGACAGTTTCTTTTAGCTGCAGCGACAATTTAGAGCTAGATGCTGTAAATCCAACATCACCTGAAAGCCAAAGTGCAGCCAACATGGCTGAGCTTAACGCCAAATCAAATGTTAAGCTAAAGCATAACAGCTACATTGTAATGACTAGCGGCGCTCTTTCAGCCGATCTTAAACAACAGTTAAGGGCCCTGAAAGGAGACGTAACCGCATCAATGGACGAAGTAGGTATAGTGACCGTTACCTCAACAGATCCTAAATTTGCTGCTAAAGCAGCCAAAATTAAAGGTGTAAGCTCTGTTGTTCGCGATCTGGAAGTTCAATGGTACGATCCTTCCAAACAAACAATCTTAGAATTTGACGAAGCCACCTATGGCAACCCTCCTTTCAGCGGCGATGATGACAAATATTTTGACCTGCAGTGGGGACATGACGCCATTGATGCACCAGAAGCATGGAATGCAGGTGCCCGTGGCAAAGGTGTTCGTGTAGCTGTTCTTGACAGCGGTTTTGACCTTGACCACGCTGACCTGGCCCCAAATATTGACATGCAGGCTTCAGCGAATTTTGTAGTGGGTGAAACATTAGACTATCGCCTTCCTGGCGTAGGCAGCCACGGCACCCACACCGCAGGCACCATTGCCGCAGCCGATAATGGCATAGGCATTATTGGTGTAGCGCCAGAAGCACAACTGATCCTGGTGAAAGTGCTGCGCGATTCCGGCTCCGGATCTTTTGGCTGGATGATGCAGGGTATTTTACATGCCACAGCGCAAGGTGCCGATGTGATTAACATGAGCTTAGGTGCCGCTATTCCTCGTAATGGTAAGTTCCTTGATGATAACGGAACCCCAGACGATCCTTCTGATGACTTTATCGTGAGCGATACCAAAGCTGTACAGGAGCTGATCACTGCCATCAACAAAGTGTCTGCCTATGCAAAACAGCAGGGTGTTACACTTATCGCATCTGCCGGTAATGATGCCAACAATGGTCAGCAGGACAAATCCCTGGTTCACATTCCTTCCAGCTCACCAAGTGTGATTTCTATTTCTGCAACTGCTCCGATTGGATGGGCATTAAACCCAACCACTACCTTCCTGGATAATCTTGCTTCTTACTCTAACTATGGCATCCATGATGTTGATTTTGCTGCTCCGGGTGGTGACTACCAGTACCCAGGCAATGAGATAGTAACCATCGGTGGTGTTACCCAGTATGCTTATGTATTCGATTATGTATTCAGCTCTGGAAGCAACCTTACTCCTGGTAGAAGCTCATTCTACTGGTCTGTAGGTACCAGCATGGCTGGCCCACACGCTGCAGGTGTTGCTGCATTGATTGTTGGTCAGAATGGCGGAGACATGGACCCTGCTAAAGTTGAAGCCGTGATGAGAGCTTCTGCCGACGATTTAGGCAAGCCTGGCAGAGATCCTTACTATGGCCATGGACGCGTAAATGCTGCCAAAGCTGTAACTGCAGTACAGTAAGCATTAAACAAACGGTACGTTATAGCATCAACTTTCTGAAAAAGGAAGTATCAATTTAAAAAATGCCATTCATGAAGTCATGAATGGCATTTTTTTTTGAAGGCATGCAGGTAGTTTTTGCCCCGCTCCAGAACAGGTGTTAAGCCGAACTTTACAACATCAATCACCCTAATAAAATGCGTTATAACTTATGGGGCCTGTCTTTACTAAGCAATGTTGATATCTGCGAGCCTATCAGCCCATCTTCAACACTCACAAAACAGCGGTACCAGGTGCCGCATCCACAGTTTGGTTTACTGCACTTACAAACATGACCTTTAAAAATAAAGCTGCCCTGGATTGGTATCCAGAGCAGCTTTATCTTATGAATCCAGCCTTAAAAAGACTAGAGGTGAATCATTTTTAAGTAACCTATCTTGAATGGCATTTACTTTCTACTGCAAAACAAGCATTGGCAGTTGTGCTTCGAAAAGTTCGGCAAATTTCTCTACAGATATAATGTGTCCTTGTTTTTGCGCATTATTAGCAAGGTTATAACCCCATTCAGCAGCAGCCATTCTTTGTGTTGGTGTACCATGGTGGCCATCACTCTCAAAACCACAATCGCCTAAATTAAAGAACACCTCCAGGAATTGCTCAACCCTTTTCCACTGCATGGTTGCGCCTCTTGCATGAGACAGGTAGTAAGCAGCATAGGCATCAGCCATTAATTCGGTTCTGCGGGTAGCTTCAGGAACATTGTCCGGATCTTCTACAAACAAATCAAGATGATACTGGACCTGATGCGCAAACTCATGTGCAAGAATAGCTTGTGGAGCTACATCACCATACCCTATGCCCTCAAAAGCAGCCAGAATACCATCACCCATGATAATTTTTTTAGGAATATAGTTCCAGCCGCTAAAAGCAAAAGCATTGAAGGTGAAGATAGGGTGATCGCCATCTCTGAATTGCGGAATCTCATTCGCATAGTCCACTACAATATCGGCAAAAGCAGCTGCCAGCGTTGGGGGCAGGCCATACACATTTACATAAGTTCTGATAATTCTATCCCGGTCAAGCAGCATATCTCCGTGCATCGCTGCCAGAACGATGTCGTCGGATGGAATGTTAAAGAAGCGCTGTAAATCTTTGAAGGTTTTGGTTATTACTTTCGTGTATTCGCCATTAACACCATAATACTGTCCTTCAGAGCTGTTTACAAAGTATAATGCGTCATAGGTAGGCAAATCCAGTATCACGTAGCTCAGCGCATCTGCAATTTCCGGAAGAAGATTACCCTCTTCATCAAACCAGTCATCAAGTTCCTGGTTCAGCCACTGGTTCATAGCAGTATTATTATCACAGGGTGTTTCCTCTACTGCTCCCAGTGCCCTTAGAACCATGTCACGGTATTCAGGGTGAGTTTTCAATAACAGGACTGGCTGTTGCTCAAGCAACCTTAGGTCCAGATCAATAGGTCCTACAAGGTTTTCTTTTGTTTCAGCAGCATGTTTTGCTGACTTATTTACTGAAGTTGGACTAACAGAATCAGCGGTGTCTTTTTCACAACCTGTCAGCAGAAATAAAGAAAAGGCAAAAGCTGCCGTTAATAGTTTGAGGTGTTTCATAAAGATGGTTAATTGTTAAAAAATAGTGGTGATCTAATAAATGATAGCATGAGAATTATGTAGAAATTAGAAAAAACCCTGTGGAAGTATTTGAAACATTAAAAAATTGCCTTCTGTCTGCTTATTGCAAAAAATAGCAAACACTTCACACCAGCATTCTAATGTAATATTAAGCACCAAAATCTCCAAATTTTTTCTACACTGTCTGCTGATGATCAAAAGATTAAGTTGTGCTATAGGGATGCCCCAGGGCAAAACGACATCAGGCATATGAGGCAACACTGGATGTGCAATGGAGGTGTCAGTAGGCATAAGAAGTATTGTACACAGTAAATTGCAAAAGTGCAGCCGGAACTTACCCTCTTTTTTTTCGTGTGCTAAGGCTGATTGCTGCACAGCAAATCTGTACTAAATTTCACATACAGGCTGCAGAGCAGCAGAAGGAGGAGACAGGCCTACAAAGGGAGCTGAGTGCTAATCTGGAATTAAACAAAGCAAGTAGAAAAATGATGTGAAATCACTTTACCAAATGGCCAAAAATAAAAAACCTCAAGTAGTCTGTACTTGAGGCTTTGGTTGTGATCCCGCTGGGATTCGAACAGCGCGGCGGCCGCCCAGGACCCATACATTTAAAGTGTATTGCTCTACCAGCTACCATTTTGCACAAAAAAAAGCCTCCAGAATTATCTAAGAGGCTTTTGGTGATCCCGCTGGGATTCGAACCCAGGACCCATACATTAAAAGTGTATTGCTCTACCAGCTGAGCTACGGAATCGGCAATTTCAAATTCTTTTAATGACGGGTTATCTCTGTACTCCAGGCCCAACCATTAAAATGTATTGCTCTATCGCACCGGCGAACCGCAGCTGAGCTACGGAATCGGTACTTTAGAAATTTTTTCAGTGAATATATTCTCCGCTTCCCGGAAAACGTTTTTACTTTGTGATCCCGCTGGGATTCGAACCCAGGACCCATACATTAAAAGTGTATTGCTCTACCAGCTGAGCTACGGAATCAGTACTTATGTTAAAATTTAAATGCAGGCCAAGCTATCCCGGACCCATACATTAAAAGTGTATTGCTCTATCGCAACGGCGAACCGCAGCTGAGCTACGGAATCAAGAAAAAAACAGGGCCGCCTTTTTAGAGAGCCCTTGTTTTGCTTAATTGCGTTGCAAAGGTAGGAACTCAACATGAAATTGCAAAACATCATATTCAAAATATTGGCTTTTTCTCTGCTTTCGCTGTCGGCACTGGCAGCAAAACCTGGAGAAACCCTGCTAAAAGCAGACTCACTCTTCAACCAACAGGCTTATACTGAAGCACTTCCCCTTTACCAGCAATTATTAGAAAAAAACAGGGCTTCGCCCGCAATGTTGCTGCGCATGGCTTATATTCAGGAAGGTTTGGGTCATATTCCGGAATCATTGTACCTGCTTAACCTCTATTATCGCGAAACTTCTGATGAAGATGCCGCTGCCCGCATCAGGGAACTGGCAGGGCGCTACGAGCTAAGCGGCTATGATATTATTGAAGAAGAGTATTTGCGCAGCATTATCAGGCGCTATCAGCTCCCGATTGTTGGTACCCTGCTCATTTTCAGCCTGATCCTGACTGGCCTGATCCTCTACCGCAGAATTAAGCAGCAACACAGATCTGTGATTACCACCCTGTTTTTAATGGTGCTGCTGGGTGGGCTCTTCTACTTTGTAAACGTAAGGCCCTCCTATTCCAAAGGCATCCTGATGCAGAATAATACGTACCTGATGCGCGGCCCTTCTGCCGGCGCCGGTGTACTTACCCAACTAAAAGCAGGACACCAACTGGAGGTGCTGGGCCGGGAAGATGTATGGGTAAAAGTTATCTGGAACAACGAAATAGCCTATGTAAAGGCCGATTTCATTGAGACGGTGTGAGAGGGGGAGGGATTGATTGAATGATTTGGTGAGGGAGTGAGTAGAGGGGTTGCTAAATTATCAGTTTGCTCTAAAATTAGAGACACATGCCGCTTCCTCTACACCAAACAACGGAGGCTAAATTACTTGATTCAGGGCTTAATTAAACCTGTCAGCTTCTAGTCACTAATAATAGTTTAATAAACCCGCAGCCCCCACTCACTCCATCACTAAATCACTCCCTCACAACTATTTAAAAGGAGAATCGGGTTCTTTGGCCATTTTGTTGTACACAATCTGGTCCATGATGCCTGGCACCCACTTGTTCAGGAACACAGCCAGCTTTCCTTCGCCGGTAAGGATGAGGTCTCTTTTCCCCTTTTGAAGAGCTCTGTAGGTCTCTTCTGCTACTTCTTCGGCAGTCATCATCTTGCCTTCATCACGTGGTGAGGCTCCCTGTGGAGTGCCATCGGCGGTGAGTGCAGCATTGCGTATATTGGAGGCGGTAAAGCCGGGACACACCATCAGCACCTGTACGCCCCGCTTCATCACCTCGGTTCGCAGCGACTCAAAAAAACCTTCCATGGCATATTTAGAAGCTGTGTAGGCAGTACGGGCCGGGGTACCCCTGTGCCCGTTGATGGATGATATACCAATCACTGCTCCCCTGCCGGCTAATATGTGGGGAAGGGCATACTTAACAGCATAAACGGCACCATAGAAATTAATGTCCATCACCTGCCGAAACACCTCCAGCTTCAGGTCTTCAAACAAGGCACGCATAGAGATACCGGCATTACAGATAAGCACATCCAGTTGCCCGAACTGTGCCATGGTTTCCCTCACCATGCGCTCATTGTCCTGCTCAAGGGCGGCATCGGCCTGCACAGCCAGCACCTGCAACCCCTGCTGCTCCAGCTGCAGCCGGGCTTCCTTCAGCTTACCGGCATTTCGCCCAGTGATCACTACCTTTGCCCCATGACGGCCGAACACCTGTGCCAGCGCTAATCCTATACCCGAGGTGGCGCCAGTGATAAGTACTACTTTCCCTTGCATGGCAGCAAAGCTACTAAAAACTGCTAAGCTTCGGCGAGCTAAACCTGCAAACTATTGCCTAAGCAGCTGCCAATGCAGCATTTAACATTTCTCTAACTGCCTAGCAAAAAAGAGGGCCTGCTAGAGGAGCAGGCCCGGAGAAAGAACAATTATGTGTGACCATTGAAGGCCTATATCTGCTTTAATACTTGATTGTACAAACACTAATCTACACGAGCATCAGCAGTTTATATAAACTTTAGTTTGCACAGTCTGCACCAAAGGCAGGATCGCCTAAGAGCAGCGAAAGCGGACTGCGGTAGGTCTGGTTGGTGTACTTCAGCAAATAATAATAAGTACCTACGGCATAGCCTTCGCCATCCCATTTAAAGTTTCTTTCATTGCTCTCGTATACCAGCTTACCCCAGCGGTTGTACACACGCACATACTCAAAGCGGTTGTAACAGTTATCTACAGGCAGGTCTTTAATTTCGAAGTAAGGATTACAGCGGTCGCCATTAGGCGTAAACACATTTACAAACCTAATCGGATCAAAATCCTGCAGGCCATCTTTTACCAGCACCTGCATGCTTAGGTCATCTTTTTTCTGATCATAGCAGGGATTGTCCTCCAGTCCAAAAGAAAAGGTAAGCATTGCCTCCCCATTTCCCTGCAGAAGATCGCATTCAGGAGTAAAAGTAAGCAGCGAGCTTACTTCTCCTGTGCCGGTAACATCCTGCCAGGTGTAGTTCAGGGCACTGCTCTGCCCATCAATATTTCGCAGTGTTAAGAGCAGGCCGTCGGTGCTGTTAACATCTACCCCACGCAGCAGCACACTTACCGGCTGCCCAATCACAACTTCCAGCAGTTCTGCAGAACCACCGTTTACGGCTTCGGCTGTTAGCCGTGGTGCATCATTGGTTGGAAAATTCAGGCGCAGGTCAACGGTAGTGGTATCTGCCTTCGCAGATTTGCAAGAACCGGCATCCTGGCTGATAAAATAAAGCCTGAACTCGGTTTTACCATCAGGATAAACAGCACCACAGGCAGGATTCCAGCTAAAATTACCAGTAACTGTCCCGTCGCCGGTACCACCGGTGAAAGTCATACCCCACTCCTGCAGGTTAAAATCCGCACCTACGGCTCGCAGTGAAAGCGCATCTACGTCCGTGTCAGTAGCGCGTACATCAAAAGAAACCGGTTCCATGAACTGGACCTCGCGCGTGAAAAGCTCTGTTGGCTGAAAGCTGTTTAAAGACGTACGTACATCCGGGGCGTTGTTACCAGGAATAACAACGCCGAAGTTTACCAGGTAAGTAGCCTGCTTGTGCTGGTCACAATCCGGTTGATCATCCAGCGAAAACAAGAAGCTGAATTTGTCTTTCGTACCAAAATCGCGCTGGCTGCTGCAGACAGCATCCCAGCGTACACCATAGCGTACTCTTCGCCGCCCGTCGGCACCTAATAACTCATCCAGTTTATTGATGCTGAAGCCCCATTGCTGGGCATCGAAGCCCTGAGCTACCCAGTTGAATTCAAGATCATCGCCATCGGCATCAAAACCTTCCAGGATAAAATTATAAGTATCACCCTCCTGCACTATTGGCATGTTGTGAAGTCCCTGGCGGACAGTAAGCTGGTTATTTGCTATATTCACAAAATGTGCGGCCTCATTTGCCGGTGGGGTAAGGGCTACTTCCACATGCAGGGTGTCGGTCATGGGAACGGAGCAAACATCATCATAAGCCACCACACTAAACCTATAGGGTTGTGTAAATACCGGAGGACACTCCGGCAGGCATACATTCAGGAAAAGTTCAGGCGAATTTGGCGTTACAGTTCCCTGCTGCACCGAAAGTGTTACGCCACCAGTACCGGAAAAATTATCACCCACCACCCTAAAGCGCAGGTTCTCCAGAAAACCATCTTCTGCCTGTATATCTTCATCAGTAACTTTAAGTTTAAGGCAGCGCTCCTGGCCTGCTACGGGAAAATCGGCATCTATTACCTTTACCTTATCTCTGAAAATCTGCCCGTCTGGTTTTTCTGCCGCCAGCACAGGTGGGAAATCCTCACCTGCCACATTATACACCAGCATCTGAAAGTCACGGCGTACCTCACCAATCTTAACCCCTTCCCTGAACTCCTCGGCCATTACAGAAAAAACATACAGGCCTTCCCGGCTTGGCTTTACCTGTAAGATACCGTTCCGGTTAATTCTTAGAGCCGGTTCGCCAGGTACCATATTGGTAACCGAATAGCCCTGTGCCCATGTTACATCGGGGTATGGCGCTGAATTAGGAGCAGAAGGAACGGGGGCATCTGGACTGCTGAAGCCGGCAATGGGAGTAGCCAGCTTATACACCAGTGAATCGCCATCAGGATCGGTGCCCCTGAAATCAAAGAAAAAAGGATACCCCAACCGGGCAAAGTCGCTCAGGGGCGGAAACAGAATGGGCGATGAGTTTACAAACGGCTCGCCCCCCCTGACAACTGCCGGAAACTCCAGGTAAAAGGTTTGACCGGCCGCATCGGGCCTTACAATGTTATGAATGATGTTGTTGCGGCAGCAACGTTCATAGGTTATGTAATATCCTTCTTCATCATTATAAAAATCTTCGCGAAGTGTGATATCTGTCGAGTATGTTACTTTACTGGTTTTAAGCCGCGCAATGGCACATGCCGGATTGGTATACGGCACATCTTCCCTGCTCCGGTAAGGCAGCGTTACCGTCTGCATCAATTGGTTGTTTCGCTTACTCCAGATAAATACCTGCGCATTAGGATCTATAGCGCCGGGATTACCGTTAATATCATCATTATAGAGGATGAGGCGTAACCTGTAGCGCTCTCTCTGTAGGTACTGTAACTCAAATTCGCCGCCCACAATATGTGTAGCAAAGGCAGGACCTGCTGACACTAATAAAAGTAGGGCGAGAATGTACCATAAAATCCCTTTTTTTCCCATAAGTGTAATATATGCAGAATTTTAGTATTAGACCTGAGCCTGGCGTGAAAAAATTGTAAATTTGCAGCGCTCATGGCAAGACTAAAGAAAAATCAGGTACTGGAGAAGCTGGAGATAGCGACTGTAGCAGCCGAAGGAAAATGTGTAGCCCGTTACGAAGGGCAGGTAATATTTGTGCAGAATGTGGCTCCCGGTGATGTGGCAGACATACGCATCATACGTGATAAAAAAACCTATGCCGAAGGCATGCCGGTGCGGTTCCATTCCTATTCACAGCTTAGGCAGCAGCCTTTTTGTCAGCACTTTAACTATTGCGGGGGCTGTAAATGGCAGCACCTTAGGTACGAAAGTCAGCTGCAGTTTAAGCGTCAGCAGGTGGTAGACAACCTGCAGCGCATTGGTAAAATAAGCCTGCCCGAGGTAAAGCCTACCATTGGCTCCGAAAAGATAAGCATGTACCGCAATAAGCTGGAGTACACCTTCAGCAACCGCAAGTGGCTTACACAGGAAGAGCTGCAGAGTGGCGTGGAAATTCGCAAAGATGCCCTGGGCTTTCATATGTCGGGCCGCTTTGACAGGGTGCTGGATATTGAGTACTGCCACCTGCAGCCCGACCCCAGCAATGCCATACGCAATGCACTGCGCAGGTTTGCCCACGACGAGAACCTGCCGTTCTACGACCTGGTTGAGAACGAAGGTTTTATCCGCAACCTCATTATCCGCACCAGCAGCACCGGCGAAACCATGGTGATCGTGCAGTTTGCGCGCCCTTATATGGAAGAGGTACAGAAGGTAATGGAATTCCTGAACCGTGAGTTTCCGGCAATTACTTCTCTGCAGTACATCATCAACCAGAAGTTTAACGAGACCTACTACGACCAGGAGGTGGTGCTATTCAAGGGCCGTGCCTGGATTGAAGAGGAAATGGAAGGCCTGCGCTTCAGGATCGGCCCAAAATCGTTCTACCAGACCAATTCCGACCAGGCCTACACGCTTTACAAAGTAACCCGCGATTATGCCGCACTTACCGGCTCTGAGGTAGTGTACGACCTTTACACCGGCACCGGCACCATTGCCAACTTTGTAGCCCGGCAGGCAAAAAAAGTGATTGGTGTTGAATCGGTACCCGAGGCCATAGCAGATGCCAAAATAAATTCAGATATAAATGGCATTGGCAACACCAGCTTCTTTGCCGGCGATATGCGCGATCTGTTAACTCAGGATTTTATTCAGCAGCACGGCCAGCCTGATGTGGTAATAACCGACCCGCCAAGGGCAGGCATGCACGAAGATGTGGTAAAAACACTGCTGGCTGTTGCCCCACAGCGCATTGTTTATGTAAGCTGCAATCCGGCAACCCAGGCCCGCGACCTGCAGTGGCTATCGGAAAAATATGATGTAAAAGAAATCCAGCCCGTAGACATGTTCCCGCACACCCACCACATCGAAAATGTGGTGTTGTTAGAATTGCGTTAGATTTTTTTTTACATCCCCTGTGGACTAAAAAGCGCCACAGTCCTGAAGATTGTTGATTACAGGACTGTGGCGCTTTCCGATTTTACTGTGGTTCGCAACAAGATTGAGTCTTTTCTCGATCAGGGCTAGAATTACCACATCGCACAGTTGTGGCCTGCTTTCTTGTAAGTAGCCCCATAGCCTACTTTTTTACATGACTTGCCTTTCTTATATCTTCGGCTGAAATTACATGGCACACTCAGCCTTTCTCTGCGATAAACTCACTGGGCAAGTTCATAAGGTAATCTCCGTTAAACTGCCACAAGATAAGCGTTCCGTCTTTTAAGAAAATCCATCGGGAGTAGCCTCTTTTCTCTCCTCTAGCTTCTTCTAGTTCATAGAAGATTGCCTCATTGAGCCTTCTCCTAAATCGGCTTTTTTTGAGCCCCCGCTCTTTTACATCCTCCAAGAACGTCCGCTTTGCTATCCCGCTCAAAGACCTGCGATTGACAAAATGGATTTCGCCATAGCTGTTTTTGTTTTGGGTCGTGTATTGATATACTGGATTATCCTCTAGCTGCTGAATAAGCTTCTCCTTTTTCCTTAGCAACGGTGCCGTGGAGTGTAGCTTTCCTCTGCGTCCTAATACTACTGAAAACTTAATATTCTTAGGCATGGCAGTATCTGTAAGCATAAGTTCCAGAAATGGACTCGGCAACCAACCTCCCCATTCAATAGAAGACATATCAGTTAGCTGAGCATCTTTGATAATGAACTTGCCTTCCAGTGCTGCAAATTGCCTGGGGTACCTCTTTTTGGCTTTGAAAAATTGGATACTATCTCTAATGAATCCATGAATTTTGTCCTCAAGTAGAAGTCAAAGCGTTCACCCGCCAATCTAGATTTATTGGATTTCACGCCATCGGGCAACAGTTGAGCTACAATAGCGGAAGTTCTGGCATTATAAATAGGTTGATCTCCTACTTTCCATGGTAGCATGTAAGGATATTGTCCGTCTGAATAAATGTGCAATGTATCTGCACCACTGATAACCCCAACATATGCATAAGGATAATCATCGGTCCATTGCGAGCCTTGCATAAACCATGCGGCCCATTTTACCTTTTTGTAGTTTCTGATGGTTTGAACCGCTAAGGAATCGATCTCAGCAGGCTCTTCACGCTTCCCTAAGTATGAATTCCACAATTGCTGTGCATTATTGATTAGCCAGAGTGAATCTCTGCCAAACATCCTCAGAGGGTCATACCTGATCAAGCTATCTGTATGCAAGGAATTCAGCAATTCATCAATCAGTGCAGGATCAATACTTCTTGTGATGGTATCCTCAAGATTTAAGGTAGTAAGCAGGTAGTCCGATCTTTTTAGCTGAAATTGATTGCTAAATTGACTCCACCCCCAATACGTATCGTAAACAATGATCTTATCCCAACTACTGATGATCTGCTCTTTATTCTGAGAATAGCTGATTAAGTTAGTAACACAAAAAAGCAATACGAATAAGACACGCTTCATTTCTTAACTTTGTGATGCCATCAATCCAGCAGCCTGATTTCTGTTATCTGGTTTTGCTCTATTCCTGATGCTTTTATTTTTCTATGGGCACAGACCAGGAGAAGCTTTTGTGCTTGTATGTCATATCTGATCTCTCCTTTTGTTTCTATGTTGAATTCAGGAAGTTCTGATTCATTGAAGGGTCTACCTCCTGCTTCTGTAATTTTCTTAAACGTTGATATTAGCACTCGCTTTAAATCTTCTGGAATAAGAAATTCTTCACTTCGAATAATTGCTACAGAATTATTTAGCTCGTGGAAATAAGCCTTGGATATAATTGGAAAGGGTTCTCCGCCAAAGGGATTTGTACTTTCATATTCAAACTCTTGTACTTCCCCCTCCACATAATGAGCTCCAAAGGTCTTAAAATGTAATCACCCCACCAAGTACATATTTGCGGTGAGTTAGTGGTAGCATAGCTTTGCAAGAAACGCATAAGCTATGAAACTTCAAGAACAGATGTACCAGT
>JAESGL010000362.1_pt1 | contig 25850 bp, 29 predicted proteins | sample 9269711 | NCBI WGS metagenome assembly JAESGL01 (sample SAMN14515918, study PRJNA621676) | algae metagenome | isolation source: Kastovskya adunca ATA6-11-RM4 and co-occurring heterotrophs from soil and... | place: Chile: Atacama Desert | collected 2011-06-27
GCGTTCGCTGCCGGGTTCGAACCGCAACTGGCGGGGTTAACCCCGCCAGTTGCTTCACCTGCGCTCATGCGCGACAATACCGGTCGGTCTCTGGTTGCCGCTGGATGAAAGACTGGGGTCACGTCAAGGAACGCGGCATCGATGTAGGCAAGGCGACCACAAAGCGCTTGGAAGCCATGCTTGAGGAGGTCCGCTCCCTCAATGCCGCGATCTACGCCAAGATGCGAGAAGCTCTGACGGACGAGCTGGTCGAATTCTCAGCAGCAGAAGCCGGATACCAGAGGGCCGCGCTCGACGGCGCGATTGGCGTTTCTTTAGAGACTAAACTTCCTGCACCCACCCGCCTTGTCGCGATCGTGACTGAGACGCCCATGGAAGGCCGACTACTCACCAGTTGGTTCGAAGGCATGGAAAGCGGTCGAATGGATCGCATCGCCCAGGCTGTCCGGTTAGGGATGACGCAGGGCGAAGGCACCGACGCGATCGTTCGGAGGATCAAGGGGACGAAGGCCGCCCGCTATAGTGATGGCGTCCTAGATATTAGCCGCCGTTCCGCGCAGTCGATCGTCCGTACATCGGTCAACCACGTATCGAACGTAGCCGCACAGGCAACGTGGAAGGCAAACGCTCACGTCGTCAAAGGCTGGCAGTACCTCGCTACCCTTGATAGCCGCACCACAATCACATGTGCGGGATTGTCAGGTCAGGTGTTTTCAATTGGCGAGGGTCCAATCCCTCCCCGCCATGTGAACTGCCGTAGCATCAGCGTACCGGTCACACGGTCATTCCGCGAACTAGGTGTGGATGCTGACGAACTACCTCAGGGTAAGCGCGCCAGTATGGACGGCGAAGTCGCCGGGGATACTGCTATGGCAAAATGGCTGACCATGAAAGGTGCAGCAATGCAGAATACTGTCTTAGGTCCAACTCGCGCTAAGCTGTTCCGTGAGGGCAAGCTAGACCTAGCACAGTTCATCAAGAACGACGGTACGGTTCTGACGCTTGAGCAGCTTCGCAACCGTTATGGTGATCTCCTAATCTAGTATTTGAACGACGACCGCGCCAGCTGGTGGCGCGTTGACGAATCCCTGCTCCTCAACCCCGTCAGAGGTTATCTGCGCAATGTCTAGCGGGTAATCGACGGCGTACTTATGATCGATCTGCTCGTCGGCAATTATCGAAGCAGCCCAGCGCCCAACGTCTAGCATTGACTTGTCATGCACTCGTCGCATGTGGAGAGAAACTAAATCATACGCACGGTCATTCGTCTCTGGTCGCATTCCCATAGCTAAGGTCTTTCCAGGTCCCTCGTCATCAGTACGCTTAGCGATAGCCGCTTGGTAGGAGTGGATTGTAGGAACGCCGTCAGTAAGACCGGCGACGATGAAATTCATTGGTGTGTCCTTCTCGTAGCCATCGGCCCAGCATTTTTTCAGTACGTCAGGCGAGAAGCGTTCTAACAGGTCTGCTACTTCTTGGGCGCTAGCCTCCCGCCCGTTCAATTCATCGCGAACGAGATCGTATATAAAGTCGGCATGAGGGCCGATCCCTGCTTTTGCAACTGCGGCATAGCGAGACAGTACGACAGTCTTTTTGCCCCGACCTGCATCCAGCTTCGAGCGGCTAAGGTGACGCTTTTGATCAGCGCCCACGATCGCGCCACCGACGAACGTCGTGCCAAAAATCAGCGTCATGCTTCCCCCAATAAATAGTTCGCAGTCGAAGCTAGGCCGAGACTGAGAACGCGGCAAGGCCGCCAACCAAGAAGTCCAAGGGGCCGAAAGGACGCTATGAGCGAAAACACCGATACCCACGAAGACCTAAGCGGTCTGAAAAATAAGATCACTGAACTCCTCGGAACGATCAAATCTGAGAAAGCCCGCGCCGACAAGGCAGAGCGGGAACGCGAGGAAGCTGCCGAGAGCGCAGCGACCGCGAACTCCACAGAACTAGAGAAGATGCAGAAGCGCGCTGAGAAGGCAGAGCGCGAACTAGAAGCTGCCAACAAGCTAGCCAAGGACAACGCACAGGCACTCCGCAACACCCGTGCGGATCACTCTATCGCCAAAGCAATCGCTGAGGCGAACGTCGATGCCAAGCACGTCCGCGCGGCAACCGCCCTCCTCAAACTCGATATGTCGTTCGATGACGAAGGCAATGCCTTGATCGAAGGCAAGAGTGTTCAGGACTATGCTAAGGCCTACTTTGCCAAAGACGGCCTGACCTATGTCCGTGCAGCGGACAATGGAGGTGGTACGGCAAGTGGCAACACCTCAACAAAGCCGCCTGCCAAGCTGACTGCTCGTCCTACCACTTCTGCCGAATGGGACATTCTGGATGGTATGGATAAGACCGAGCGAAACGCATTTGCAGACAGCATCGGCGCACCTGACCTCAAGGTATAAGTCACCAACTAGAGCCGCATAAATAGGGAACAGGCTGAAGTTTGCCTGTTCCCGGCTCCAACTTGCGAGCCGATTGGCTTAAACAAGTTGGAGAACAACACGCATGGCAATCACGAATACCACTATTGCTGGTCTAGCTGGTTCTGAGCGCAAAGTGGAAGTGCGTGTCAACGCAATCCGCGAAGCGTCGAACGAACTGGTACAGAGCGGCCTCACTGCATCGAGCGAGGAAGTTAGCGCGCTCGCAAATGGCGGACCTCGCAAGGTATCGCTAGACTATCGCAAGCCACTGAACGCAGACGCATTCAACGTTTCCAATGACAACATCAACACTGAAGGTGATGTCGGCAACATGGAAGCCGGTAGCTATTCGGCTATGCGTCTCGATCTAAACTACGCATGGGCAACTACTGACCTTACCCAGATTGTAACTCAGTACGGTCGCAACCAAGACCTGTACGAAGGTATCGCGGGCTATCAGAACGCAGTAAGCAAAGGCCTACTGGCTTCCGCGCTTAAGGGCGTCAAGACCAAGCTTGCTACCAACACCAACATCACCAAGGCAGTTGCAACCGACTTCGACATGCAGGCGGTGTTCGACCTCTGCGCAACCGCTGAAGAGTGGTCGTCGCTGTTTCGCATTATGATCGTCAGCCACGGTCGCTACGCAAAGCTTCAGGGCCAGCAGAAGAACGGTTTTGTACCTGCATCGCAGACTCAGACCAAGTTCGATGAGTACCAGGGTTTCGTACTTCTAAAGAGCAACACTGTGGTAACCGATAACGATCTGATTATCGCTCGCACTGGCGCGCTTGCATATGGTGAAGGCACTGCTCAGCAGGCTTTTGAAGTCGAGCGCAGGCAGAACGCTGCTGGCGGCGGTGGCGCAGACATCCTGCACTCGCGCTTCTCGCGTGTTATCCATCCACAGGGTATGGACTTTAAGGGCGCAATCCCAACAACTTCAGCACAGGTAAAGAGCGTCCTAGAAGCAGCCGCTTCATGGGACAAGGTAGCGCCAGACGCACAGTTTGGTTTCCGCTTCCTACAGTTCAACAAAGCTTAATCGTACTGCAAGGCTGCATTCTACGGAATGCAGCCTTCGCCATGACTGCCAGCCTCTAAATAGTCGTGGAGGTATTCATGGCTACACTGAACCAAGCGAACTTATATCATGCCGTGCGGGACAATACCGCCTGGGGCAATCTCGATCCCTTGAAAGCGGAAGCGCTGTTGCAAGACGCAAGCGATTACATCCGAAGCCGGTATGACGTTCGCTCTGTCCTGACAACTGATGAACAACACTTGTTCGACCAAGCGGTGTATCGACTTGCAGGTATCTTTCAAAGCAATCCGCCCGCAGGCGCTGCCTTGCCTTCCATCAAGAGCGAGAAGAAGGAACTGGCAGGTATGAAAAAGGAAGTGGAGTACACCGCCGCTGACCCCGATCCATATCCCTACATCACTGTGATTGTCCGGTCATTGTTGCGCGCGGATACGTCCCACACCGTTCTTGTCGGCAAGGTGACAGGATGAACCTCTACGAAGAGTTCTACCCCCTCGCTGTCGAGTTGCTTGAGGAGTTTGGCGCAGATGCGCAGTTGGTAAAGACCGCCCCGGCTATCACCAACTATGATCCAGTCACCGATCGCGTAACTAGCACGACCACTCCCCAGACGATCAACGTTCGCGCGGTCGTCGGACCGTTCGAATGGGAGGACGACCAAGGACGGGCCGTAACGCGCTCTACTGCGACGCTGCTCGTTGCACCGGCGATGGGCGACATCCTGAAACTGGGCGACCTGTCCTATACCATAGGACGCTTCAAGACGATTGCTCCACAGGGCAAGGCCATCCTCTATCTCGCTGAGGTGTCGTAATGGCACGGCGCACGGTGGATATGAGCGATTTGATCGCCAAGCGGGGAGCGCTGGAAAAGCTGCTCGAAAAGACCGTCCTCGACACCACGCAGAAAATCACGCTCGACGCAGGCGCTAGGCTTATGATCGCCTCCCCGGTCGATACAGGCGAGTTCCGTGGCGCTTGGGAGATTGAGGCGCCAATGAAGTCCTACGAGCCAGGGAGGATCACCAACAACACCGTCTACGGCCCTGCGCTTGCGAGCGGCCATTCTGACCAAGCCAGCGACGGTTGGGTTGAAAACGCCTTGCTTGCGGCTGTCCGCTTTGGAGGTGGTCAGTGATCCAGCAGGACCTAACGGCACTTCGCGCCCGTTTCTTCAGTGCCTTTGACGCGCAAGATGCTCAGGTACTCTGGCAAGGCAAGCCGACAATCAATCTGAATGAAACCAAACCTTACTCCCGCCTCCTGATTGAGCCGGGTGCGCGCGAGTTGGTCGAGATGGGGAACAGCCGAACCTATCTTCAACTCGGCCTGATTACCTTGTCGATCACCATTCCCAAAGGTGTGGGATTGGCCGTTGGATACGACCTCAGAGACAAGTTCGACAATCTGTTCCGCGACTGGCGCAGTGCCGACCGGGCAATCTCAATCAGAGGATCATCCGACACACTAACGGAGAACGACACTCACTTTATCCTACGCATTCGCTTTCGTTGGGAGAGCTTTAGAACTCTCTAAGTCCAAGCGACTTCCTCTCGTCCAATAAATAGACGCGAGGAGCCAGACTTGCGGCTCCAGTTTCAACATTGGAGGCCGCAAAATGCCAATTAATACTGCCGACTTGCTTTTCTCCGCGATCAAAGAAACTGTCGCGGGAACGACCCCAACCACTGGTACTCGACTTGAGATTCCAGTGAAGACCGATCAGGCTCCACCTGTTCGCAACACTAGCCAGATTGAAGACGAAACCAAGCGTCCGAATCGCGAAGGTAACGCTCCATCGTCCGGTCACGCAATGACCGAATGGGACTTGTCCATGGTATCGCGCGGTGGCGCACTTATGGACCTCCTGATCGAAAGCGCAATCTCAGGTACTTTTGCAGGCACTTCGCCGGTTAAGGCACAGGGCGGCACTGCCGACAGCACTTTCACGGTCGTATCGGTTCTGAAGACTGGTACTTCAGGCAATGCACTCGTGTACGAAGATGCAGGTTGCATGGCTCGTTCGTGGTCGGTCACTGCATCGGCCAAGGAAGGCGCAGAAGTTCAGTTTGGTATTCTCGGCACCAAGCGTACGGAGAAGACCAGCGACAACTCCCTGACTGTCACTAAGACCCCGGCTAGCGCAGTCCGTCACCTTTATAGCGATGTCAACGTAACCATCGCAGGTCAGGCCCTAGCTTATAGCAGCTTGGAGTTCTCGACCGAACAGGAGCGTGATGTCCGTGTCGTACTAGGTCAAATTTCGGCATCCGACATTTACACCACTGGCAAGCGCAAGACCACACTGACACTCAAAGCATACCGTGAAAGCTTTGCGGTAAACGCACTTGCGAATGCAGTCATGTCGGTTTCATTCACCATCGGCACTACTGGCAACGGCTACAAAGTCACTATCCCAGCCGCAAAGCTGATGACCCCAACGGACGAATTGGACGCTAGCGGCTTGCTCGTAGCGCTTGAGTTTGAAGCTAGCTACGACACTGTCACTGACACAGGTTTGGTTATCGAAAAGCTCTAAGGTTTTCTCCTTTTCCCTTGATGCTTTTGATGGGTGGGTGGCTCGCAAGGGTCGCCCATTCCCATGTCTGCCGTATCTATAAATAGATTGCCTCATATAAAGGAGAACAACATGGCAAAGATTAAATTCGACAAACCTGACCGCTTCGACGCAGTACGTGCCGAGAAGGGTGTCAACCATACAATCTATGGCGCAAACGGCCATAACTACGGCACGTTCAAGACTTCGCTGATGGATGAAACTACTAAACTGTACCGTTTGGCTTACGAGCGCTTCCAGCGCGAGCATGGCGACGATCCTGAAGCAACGAGTGAAACAGCAGGTGTCTACTCGTTTGTAATGATCAATTTGCATGACTGGTCAGGTATTACTAGCGGTGGCAAGCCAGTCCCGTTCAGCAAAGAAGTCGCATATGAGTATCTGAAGGATGGAGTCCTCGAAGATGGCTGGCTCTATGCTGAGCTTCGCGCAAGAAGCATGGACGTGGCCAACTACCAAAAGGTCGGCGATCCTCGTGCCACTAAGGATGAAGCGGCGGGAAAATAATCGCCGTCTTGGACTTTTGGAACAGCATTCCTCCCGAAGTGATTGCTGATGCCAAGGCGGGCAACCCACACGGGATAAGGGCGATGGCGAAAGCTCCTAAACTTGAACCGCGCTACGATTACTACATGGAGGCTTACAAGGAACTAGGCACCGAGAGACAGCAGGGTATGTCTCTCGGCCCTATACCAAACAGTGCAATCAGACAGTGGTGCGAGAATGAGGAACTCGACCCACTAGAAACTGAAGCCTTTCAATACGTCATCCGGACACTCGACAATCATCAGCGTGAGAAAGCCGCTGAGAAGATGGAGAAGGAACACGCTAAGTCGAAGGCCAAGCGATAACGCCCCTGCCTACTCCCCCTGCGTAAATACAATACACTTTGGGAGTAGACATGACAGACTTAGCAGCACGTATTGGTATTTCGATTGACAGTGGTGCTGCAAGGTCTGGTGCCAACTCCGTTATCGCAGAATACAATCGCATTATCAGCGGCGCACGTCCTGTAGCCGCCGCCAATGACAACATTGGCAAATCACTCGACAACATTCGAAGGAAGGCCGGCGGCGCAGCTTCCGGCAGTAGCGCGGTTGCTCGTGCGTTCGATGACATTCGGGGCCGTGCAGCAGGTGCTGTTCCAGCCGTAGGCGGCCTAGTCAACAATCTCACTGCAATGGGACCAATGGCCGCTATCGTCGGCGGAGTTGCCCTAGCACTTGCGGCAGTCGGTACGGCTGCAATCAAGGCCGCTGCCCAGACACAGAGCTGGCTTGCACAGATCGAGACGATCACCAAGAGCAGCGAGAAGGCAAAGGAAACCTACGCCGCTGCCGTCCAGTTCGCCAACACCACCCCATTCGATACCGGTCAATCCGTTCAGGCGTTCGTCAAGCTGCGCCAAATGGGTCTGGCTGCGACTGAGGAACGTCTGAAGTCCTTCGGCAACACGGCATCGGCATCTGGGAAGTCGCTCAACCAGATGATCGAAGCCGTTGCCGATGCTGCAACCGGCGAGTTCGAACGCCTCAAGGAGTTCGGCATCAAGTCGAAGGTTGAAGGCGATAAGGTCCGTATGACGTTCCAGGGTGTCACCACCTCCATTGCCAACAACAGCGTTGCGATCACCAAGTACCTCGAAAGCATCGGCAACACTGCATACGCCGGGGCAATGGCCAAGCAGATGGCCGGGTTGAACGGCATGTTCGCCAACGTCGCAGACAGCGCCCGTTCCATGCTTTCTGCGATCGGCGAGGGTCAGCTAGGCAAGGCCGTGGCCGCGATCGGCAATAGGATTGCGCAGGGCATCAGCGGCATTACGCCGTTCCTGGCCGCAATCGGCAACGCGGTCGGTGGCATCATCAGCGGTGTAGGTTCAGTCGTAGACGGGCTTGCGCAGGTCTGGATGAGCTTCGGCCAAGGGACGATGGCGCTCAGCATTCTCGACGGCCTGACCATTGGCTTCAACCTCGTCGCGCAAGGCGCACAGACGTTCGGCAATATCGTAGGCAGCGTGCTTGGGGCCGTGGGTTCGTTCGCATCGCAGGTCAGTTCGGCAATCGGGCTGTCGTTCGGTGGCGTACTCGACTGGCTAGGTATCAAGTTTGAGACCGGTGGCCGGTCATGGGCAAACAGCATCGTAGGAACGCTCCGTGCGGCCAAGACCGTTGCAGGCTTGCTCCCTCAGTTGTTCGGCATCGCGATCAACGAAGTGATCCGCATGTTCAGCAACCTGGGCAACATCATGAAGCGGGTGCTGAGCGGTGAGAGCATTGGCGACATTGCAGCCGGTACGTTCAAGCAAACCATTCGCGGTATCAACGCCGTAGGTCGTATCGCTGCCGCCGTTCAGGGAGACGTAAAGGGCGCAGAAGCAGCGATCGGTCGCCTGCGCGGACAGACTGTTGCTCCCAAGTGGGATAGCGGCACCGATAGCAAGCCGGACCCATCGGGCAAAAAGGACGACAAGAAGGACAAGGGCAAAAGCGAAGCCGAGAAGCTAAAAGAGCGCATCGACGATTTTTGGAAGAAGCTTGAAGGCGACAACAAGGACGCCGACGCTCTTTGGAAAGCGCTCCAGCAGGCAGCAGCGCAGGGCAAGAACCTAGCCGTCGTCAGCGCAGACGTATCCAAGCAACTTGAGTATCAGCGCCTCGTAGGCCGCGACATCACGCAGGCTGAACGCCAGCGCATTGAGACCGCGCAGCAGATGGGTCGCACGGCCAAGTTCTTCAGCGACCAGCTCGTCAAATCCGCCGAGCGCACCATGGACATTTCCCAGCAGGAAGCACTGCTCGCCGTAAGGAAGACGGGCGCATCCGATGCTCAGCTTGCGGTCGAGAAGGCCATTCTGGACAACCGGGAAACGGCGCTCAAAGCGGGTGTCGATCTGACCAGCGCAGCATATCGCGCACAGGAAGCGGCACTCCGTACAGACGTAGCGCGGGAACAGGCCATCAAGGCTCAGAACGCGGCCCTGGACGAGCAGGCATCCAAGCTAGCTGAGATAACCCGTACAGGGGCCAGCTACGCCCGTGACGCCCTCAGGGACTACGGGAACGTCGGGCAGCGTCGTGGGGTCGCACAGGGTGAGTATGACGACCGTATGCGGGGTCTAAGGGCCGCCCGCGATAGCACGGGCGCCGACAAGATCTCGGCTGCACAATTTGAGGCAGGCGCAAAGCGAGCAGGCGAGGAATTGCAGGAACGGTTCCGTGACATCGGGACCGAGTTTGCCAATCGCATGAACAAGGTTGCCAACCTCCTTGGCCGGATCGGTTCGGCTATTGGTGGCAGGGTTGGCGAAGCCGTGGACGGCATCGGCAATGTCGCGCGTGGCATCGGTGATTTCGGCACAACCAAGGACGGCGTGAGCGCAGAGTTCCAGCAGCTATTTGCAAAAAACTCTGATTTGGTGAAGGGCATTGGCAACGCGGTCGGTGGTGCAGTCGGCGGGCTTCAGATTAGCGAAAGCATCACCAGCCTTGGCAAGACCCTGGGCATCAAGCTCAACGAAACCGGTTCGAAGATTGGTGGAGCGCTCGGCGGTATGGTCGGTGGCCCATTGGGTTCGATCATCGGCAGCATCGGCGGCGGGTTGATCGGCAACCTGTTCACCAAGCCAAAATACGGGACCGCGCAGCTTACCGGCGCAGGCGACCCTACGTTGTCGGGCCGTGGCAAAGGGCAGAAGAAGATTGCCAGCGGCGCAGCCGGTAGCGTTCAGGCAGGCATTGCGAACCTCGCTGAGCAGCTGGGCGGCCAGGTTGGCAAATACCTCGTTTCCATCGGCACCTACGATGGCAAGTGGCGTGTCAGCACGTCCGGTCAAACCGGCGAAATGTCGTTCGGGAAAAAGAACAAGAGCAAATCCACGCTCGTGGACTTCGGTGACGATCAGGCAGCAGCAGTCGCTTTCGCGATCCAAGATGCTATCAAGGACGGCGCGATCACCGGCCTGTCGGACTTCGTGCAAAAGGCACTGTCAGGTCTAGGCAGCGATGCAGCGATCCAGTTTGCGCAGGACTGGACCTCCGCAATGGACGATTTCAAATCGATCACCGATCCCATTGGTTCGGCAATCGATGCGGTGACGAAGCCCCTCGATGCGCTGCGCAAGACCATGACGACCATTGGTGCGTCCTCGACCGATCTGGCCAAGCTGGAAGAGTATCGCGGCCTGAAGATGAAGGCTGCGCTTGAGGAGCAGACCAGCGGCTTCCGCGACCTACTGAAGAGCCTAAACGGCGATGCCGGGGGCGTGACAGCACTTAACCAACTCGACAGCAGCCTGAGTGAGTTTGAGAAATACCGTACCGACATTGCGGCGGGTAAGACTGTCGATCAATCCAAGTTCGTTGAACTTGCGGGTAGCATCGCGAACTTGAACGGACAGGTCAACGGCAGCAACACGACCGACTTCCAAAGCATCGTGTCCATGTTGAAGACCGCAACCAACGGCGCAGTCGGTTTGGTTGAAGCGAAGTTCAATCCGGCTCAAGCGGCACAGGCTCAGATTGATGCAATGAAGGACGCCAGCAACGCGGCATTGGCGAATAGTGACAAGACCAACGACTACCTGAGCCAAATCCTTATCACGCTACAGAACAACAACGTCATCGACTACTCGACAAGAGGTAACATTAAGGCGATCAACGGCGGTATGGTCAATGCCTACTAAGGAGAAAGCGTAAATAGGTCTATGAATGAGATTGACGCACAGAGGGTAGCTTTCGTCCAGCAAGCGCACCGCTACACGGAAGCTAAGGACGTAACTGTTCTGGCTAGGAACCCGGACGCGGTTCTAGTCCGCATGGACACCAACCTTTCCTACGACGCGGCGGTAATCCGTGCGTCAGACGAACTGGAGGCTAACAACAGCGTAAGGGTCTTCGATGTAGAAGTTCATGCGCTCATGTACTTCGATGATTTCGTCGGTGGTCCTCCTGCGTTCAGTTTCACGAGCAAGGACCACAAGGTTTTCGATCGGACGATGAAGGTGGTTGCCTTCGCCTGTGATAGCAACACTGGTACTACTAATCTGAGGCTTCGCGGCTAATGGCAGTAGTGTTTTGCGCCCCGAACGATCTCGTCGCCTATGCTACGCCTTCGCAGACAACCGCTCCCTTTACGAACATGCTTCGCGATGAACCTGCGAGAGTTTGGCGCAGTCCTGGAACGACTGCCTATCTGACCATGCAGGTTACCGGCACTTGGGACACTTTCGCACTTGTGGATAACAATCTCCCTGCGAGTGCGACCATCCGCCTACGCGCCGGTCCTAGCGTCCAATCGGTCGATGGCTCAACTGCCCCAGTGGACGTAACGTTCCCGGCATGGACAGGCACTGCGCCACTGAACCGCGCAACCTCGTTCAATCTGCTGAACGCTCCCGTGAGCCATCCCTACGTGCGCCTCGACATCAGTAGCTCAGGCAATCCCGATGGCTTCATTCAGGCATCCCGGCTAGTCATCGGAAAGCGGGTAGAAACCTCAGGCGTCAATATTGGTGCAGAGCGTCAGCACACTGATGGAAGTATAGTAAGCGAAGGAGCCGGCTATACCACAATCCAAGAGTACCGCCGCCGCCTGCAATGGAAAGTGAACATTGGTCCTATCACTGCCACGGCCTACTACAATGATTGGGACAGGTTCCTTTATCGAGTAGGCAAGAGCCGAGGTTTCCTATTCGTTGAAGATACGACCGCGCCATACGTCCAGAGTGAAACTGCCTTTGTGCGTTGTCAGGCAGAAGCCAAGAGCGTCAACGTATCAAGCGACTATGCAAAATTGGAAATGAGCCTCCTCCAAGTCTGATTTTGCGATCCGCTTAAATAACGGATGGCAAGTCTTAATATCCTTTTCGAAGTCCGCCCGTATATGCCGGGTGCCGGTCGATCCACAATCCGTCTCGCGAGTTCATCGGCAGATGCTACCGGAACCCAACTAGATGGATTGCAGTGGGAGCCGCTGATCGTAAGCGGCCCCGAATACTCATTCAAATATACAAGCGACCAGAACGGCCAGTTGGTTGAAGGCTCTGCCGATCTAGGCACGATCCAGTTCCGCATGGGCGACTTCTACGACAACGAGATTTGCACAACTTACGACTGGAACAACGCATCGTGTCGTGTCTGGGTTGGCGAACTAGGATCACCCTTTGCCTCTTACCGCAAACTCTTCGAAGCCACTACAAGCGGTATTCAGCGCGAAGGCGTAACCGCTACTGTTGCTCTTCGCTCCTTAACCGGACGACTGAACCGTCCCCTCCTTAGTGCAGTGTACGCAGGAACCGGAGGCGCAGAAGGTCCAGTAGGCATGAAGGGTGCGGTAAAGCCGATCACCATCGGCCACTGCCTCAGTGTCGAACCCGTCATCGTAGACGCCGCGAAGTGGATTTATCAGGTCCACGGCTACGGACCGGTTCAAGACATCGCAGCCGTCTATGACTTTGCGCAGGCGTTGGCCGCACCTATCGCAAGTGTGGGAACCTACAACGAACTTGCTGCCCTTACCCTCAAGCCGGGTAAATGGGCAAAGTGCAATGCGCTCGGCATGTTCAGGCTTGGTGGAGCGTCCGACAAGAAGATCACCGCCGACGTGCAGGGAGGTATATTCTACGGCCAGTACCCCGACACAGTCGCAGACATTCTTCCGGCCCTCCTGCGCAAAGCTGATTTCAGTGCTTCAGAAATTGGGTCGTTCGCCGCGCTAGCGAACAAGGGTTGGTCATTCTACTCGAAAGAACCCGTCGATGTAGGAACCGTCTGCCGCAAGGCCGTTCTGGATGCCGGTGGCTATCTAATTTCAGATAATCAAGGCGTCTGGCAGGTTGGCAACGCATTCGCGCCTAAGGCTGCAAAGCCCTTGCTCGCAGACGGGTCCGCAGAACCCTCTGTAGGGGCAATCCTCGAACGCAACGTCGCTGATCCCCTATGGCAAGTCGAGGTCGGCTATAACCCTTGCTGGGGCGTACACAGCGCCTCTGACATCAGTCCCAAGCTGCTGGAACTCGCCGGGTCGATCGCAGAGCAGGACGCCGCGTTAGAGCTGGTTAGGGAAACCGCAGATTTGGCCAAGGCCACAGCGGAAGCCGCGGAAATCGAAATCGACAACATGGGTGCCGACGGCATGCTCGATCGCAGCGAGAAAATCGACAATCAGCGATTGCTTGAGGAGGCTGCCGCCGAGCGCAGCGCCATCGCGAGCAAGATTGGTATCTACAACGCCGCGACCGAATGGAACGCCTATGTCGCAGCCCATGAGGCTCTGAAGGCCTACCTAGCCCCGCTCCTGGCCGACATCACTGTCAACAGCCCGATCGATCGCGCGGCGTTCAAGGGCCGTTGGGCAACGTACCGGGAAAAGCACCAGGCCGTATGGAACGCCATGGCCGGGGACGCCCGCACGGTATCGACCTGGGCAGGCACGTCAGGAGCGGGAAAGCCGCAGGACAACGCGACGGTAGGCGCGAAGGCTGGCCTGAATCTCCTCGACCAAAACGGTGCAGCAATCGTGACGTTGGAGGACGGCGCGACCAAGGGTGCACCAGTCGGAACGGATGTCGGCGGAAAACCCGTTATTGATGTCATATCCGATTTGGGAAAGATCGCCCCTATCGAGGTAGCGCAGGTGGAAGCGGGTCGCGCAATCCTCAATGCGCAGCTTTTGGCGGAACAGCGCCGCCAACGATACGAAGACATCACACACGTCAGCGGTCTACCGCTCGGTCCTGTCGTAGCTCGTATCGATCAAGAACGGGTGCAGGGCGACAAGGCAATAACCGATACCGTCTCGTTGATCGGGCAGAAGCGGGCAGACGGGCAAGCCTTCATCCTCAACGGTTCCACGGTCGAGATCGAACCCGGCAAGTCACTGGTTTCGCGGCTGTCGGAATTAAGCAGCCTGACGACAGCGGACGTAAGCAGCGCTGTTTCAGCCCGCATATCGTCATACGACGAAGTTCTGACTTCGCGTACCGGTGCTATTGCCCGTCAGGTAGATGGTTTAGAGGCAAAAATAAACGCCCCCGGCGGCCCCATCGCGGCTGCAATCAACAGCTATGACCGTACAACCGTTGATCCAGCTGACCCGACTACCAAGACGGTAGCGGAATCGGTTCGCACTCTGCGATCCACGGTCGGTGGCCAATCCAGTGAAATTGCGTTCATCCTTCGCGCACTGAACGGCAACGAAGCTACCGCCCAACTTGTCCTGACTGCGAACGGGAAAGTGTCGGGTCTGCGTTTGCAGGGAAGCACCCGCAGCATCGCGTTCGATGTAAAGAAATTCAGCATCGAAGACCCGGACACCGGAAAATCCTACTTCGTCGCCGACGCCAACGATGGCGGCAAGGTGAAGATGTATGACGTTGAGGTTGACCGGATCAAAGCTGGTTCGGTGGATAGCCCGAGCCTTGCAATCGCCGCTACCTCACGCAGCAGCTTCGCGACACTATCGAGTGACGTGGCGTGTCCTTACAATACGACCGCCGATGTCATCTCGTTCGTATTCGACAAGGTTGACGCCGATAGCGTCCTAAAGGTCCAGATGTTCGCGCAGGCGGACCATGCCGACGATCTTATCTTTACGGGCGAAATCGTGGTGGATGGCAACGTAGCCCAGACCGCGCGAGTTCGAATGCCGTTCGACAACAGTAATTCTCGTGGCTCTGTCCCGATCACCCCATTTGCGTTCGTGTCTGGCATCGCGCCGGGAAGCCATACCGTCACGTTCCGCTTGCGCAGTCTCGATACGGAAGGACCGACATACGTTCGCGCGGGATCGACGCTGGAGGTCACGGAACTACGTCGTGCGGCGGCGGCAGTCGTCCAAACCAACACGGTTGTTAACGGCAGCGGTGGCGGTGGCGGTGGTGGCGAGGTGCTGGAGTAAATACCGTCATGCCGACACCTACAATCGAAGAACTGCTGACAAAGAATGGCGACCTGTTTGCTGCGATGGAGCGCGAGCAGCTTGGCTGGTCCATGATCCTGTCAGGAACAGCGAACGACCCGAACAGCTATGACGAAGCGGGCGGCAAGACTGGTCCGTTGGGCTATTATCCGCTGACAGATGCGAATGGCGCGATCCATTATCGACCGTGCATCGCCCGCATTCGCGCTATGGCCGAAACGCCTTCGACTGCGGTTTCCGAAGCGGTTCAAACGCTTGCGAACGCGCGCCTTGAACGAACATCGCTGGTCAACGGTAGCGCGACCATGACCCTTACCGGCAACGGCGCAACGACCATCCAGCTTGGTGGGGACATGACCTATACTGGTCGCCTCGATGTTACGGAAAACGGCTTGGCGATCCACGCCGGGGTCATCTCCGTCAGCGACACGAACGGCATCATGCGCGTCAGGATCGGGCGACGGTAATGCTCGAAACATGGGACGCCGCCGGCCAGCCAGTTATTGATCGGGAAACCCGACTGTTTCGACAGTTCGGCACACTGCGCATCGGTCGAGATTTCACCGGGAACGATGGCGTTGGGACCGTCTTTGACGAACGGTTTGCTACCGGGACCGCTGTGTTTCTCCGCCTCGACGGTGGTGCAAATGCCTACGATGCCGTCGTGACGATCGCGGGGCGGACCCTGACGTGGGAGTTTTTTGAACCGGTCCGTTGGCGCAACGGCGTATTGGTGACGCGCCCGAACGCACGCTACGCCTATGGTGTAATGTGATCCAGACGTTCGCAGACAACCGTGTTCAGTTCGATGGTGATGATATGACCTGGGCGTTGGCACGCAGTGGGACCGCCACAGTCCAGAGCGGTCAACTGACGATTCCGGCAGATCGCGCATCAGTCGTTGCCCTCGCAGGCGACATTGGAAGGATCGCAACCCAGTCTGCTGGCAATCACAACTCCCGAACATTCTCAGTGTCCGGTCAGAACGGCAACGCTACGAACTACTTCGTTTTCGAAGAAGTGGCCACTCTCAGCGACGGGCAACCGCTTTTTGAGACGCGGAATAGTAAGGGCGAAACCACTTTTACATCGGGGCTGTATCCACTCAAACTTATTGCGGTGATTGATCGTGGGCAGCATTTTGCAACAGGAAAGATCATAGCTTATGTTCAGATTTCAGGGCGGACCACTGTCGTTGACGTGACCGGCTGCCCGATAATCGCAACAGTGGTTCGGAGAGTAAATAGTCCTATGCGGGCCACGAACCGAATGAGCGGTTCATCATTCTGGCTCGGCATTTAGGAGACGAATGGCATTTGTTAGTAAGACACTCGTAGATGCAAACGGAGTAGAGTTCCCCGGACTGTTTTTTGATGCCGGTGGTGCTGGCATCATACCTGTTTCGGTCGCGGTCGATAGGTTCGCAACGCCGGTCGATTTCTCAACCAAGCCGATGATCGGCGGTCTCTACAACGATATGCGGCTTGGCGCGGGTAAGGTTCCCCCGCTGGTCGCGATCGGTGATACCGCAACAATTCAGAGCGACAAATACGGCGTATTGCGGGTCAGCCTCGCACAAGACGGGCGCGAAATGGTTTGCGCGACCATGACCACGATGGTCAATCAGCAGGTGTTCTCAAACACCGGGTTGGCACTTTTGGGGTCGATGCCCGCCAACATTGATGGCCGCACGAACAAGATCACCTTTGACCGCTGCGTCAACTCGAACTGGCGCTTGATGCAGTCGGCGGCAACGACGAACGCCACCCTTGTCTTTGCCGGAGCGTCGCGTTTGGCCCGGTTGCAGGGGCAATGCGCCACCGATGTTGTTTCATATGTCAAAATCTACGACCTCGCGACCGCTCCCACGCAATCGTCGGTGCCCGTCATGGTGTTCGAGGTAACGGGCGCGTTCTCGCTCGACCTTTGCAGCCTCGTGATGCTTAACGGCATCGGGGTACGCATCACGCGCAACATCGCGGATAACGACAACACGGCGGTCAACGCAGGAGATGTCCGCGCGCTGAATCTGACTTACGCGCGATGATGTACTCCCGTCCCGACTTCCGGGGAAACGCTATCAACGAACCGATGCGACATGTCGTAGGCGGCTCGCAATATCGCCGCTCCTACGCCTTCGAACGTGCCAATACCCACCAGTACAAGCTGGTGCTCGATGGCCAAATACAGCGGTTCGAGGTGCGGTCCGGTGATGTAGGCGACGCGACGAATCTGGTCAGCGGCAACGAACGCTCGGAGGTCGTTGTCGATGCGCCGCTCACACCGGGCAGACCGGAAAGCATCTTCGCATTCGAGGAAGAGGGTTGGCTCGCTTACTCATTCATGATCGAAACGCCGATCACGGCAGAATTCGCCATTGTCGGACAATGGCACGATTATCCTGAGCCGGAAGACGTGCATATGTCACCGCCACTATCATTCGTGGCTTACCCATCGAAGGTGCAGAACGGGCAAACTGTCATCCCCTTCGCAATGGCGACGATGTTTGATCCAAACTTGGCCTCACCAATCGCGAATCCAAATTACCGAACTCGATGGAGCGGTTCGCTCGTGATGGGGAAATGGACGAACATTGTCCTGAACTTTCGGGCGAGCATCAAAGATACTGGGTTCCTGCGACTTTGGCTCGATGGTGAGCTTGTATGCAACGCGGAAAATATTAGCTTCGGGTTCAACAACAGAACCGGTTTTGCATACTGGCAGTACGGCATTTACCGGAAGAAAGATGCGAACACGATGATCGCGCACTACGCGAACATGCGGGTCGGGCGCGAGAATATGGCGCATCTGATTGACCAGCCAAACCCGCTGCTAGGTAGGAGCGCATAAATAAATGCGATGGCATACTCTCCCGCATACTTCCCGAACACTCCTGCGACACCTGTTCGCCGAAGTGTAGTAGTCACCCCCAGTGATACAGCGAGAATCGACCCCACGAAGTCACTCATTATAGTGTCCGGTGGAACGGTTGTGATCCAGTGTAGCGAAGACACAGCCCCTCAGATTTTTCCAAACCTGCCACCCTATGCAGAACTGATCTTTGAAGTGGTGAAGGTTCTCGCGAGCGGGACAACGGCACAAGACATTCGAGGCTGCTACTGATGGGCTTCGTTCGTATCCCCTCTGCGCCTACCGTCCCGGTGATGCCTGCGAACAACCGCATCGCGGTGTTTGGGCCAAGTCATGCGGCACAGCACTTTACCGGCGTAAATGCCGCTGGCGATGTCCCGATGCTATTCTCCCAGACGACCGGTGCCGTCCACTGGGCCAACTTCCTGTCTGGTGGTCGCGCTGTTCTTGAGCCTGCCGATATGGTGGCGCGCAACGGCGAATGGACCGGGCCGATGACGTGGAACAGCATTGACTATCCCGGCCTCATGTCGCGCGTCGACAAGCTGCTGGCGACCGGTGTTGGGCATGTCGTGATGGTCGCGCCAAGCGCCAATGACCGCAACGCATGGACCGCTACGCAGTCGATTGCGAACCTCAATGCGATCATCGACCGGATCGTAGGCGCGGGCATGTTGCTGACCATCCTGCTAGACTATCCGCATGGCGCAGCCGCTTACACGAACATGCGCTTGTCCAACACGTCAGCAAGCCCGCAACTCGATCACTGGAACGCGGTCAACCGTTGGCTGCTGACGCTACACGGGCAGCGCGGTATCCGCGTTGTCGATACGCCTGCAATCCTTGCCGACTTTAACAGTGCCGAAGGTCAGGCGGCGGCGGGCGTCACTATCGACGGGCTGCACCTTTCCACGGCAGGGGCTTACGCCGTTGGTCGCGTTCTAGCGCGCGAATGGCGGCGACTTTATCCACTTGGAGGCGCGCTTCCATTTGGTCAGGCTGAACGTGCGGGCGTCGTAGGTATCAATCCAGCACCCATGATTTCGAACAGCCCGTACTTCCCCGGGACGGGCGGCACGCTCGGAGCGGGCGCAACCGGCCAGCTTGCTAGCGGCTGGCAAACGCAGTTGGGTAGCGGCGTCAGCGCCGCCTATTCCAAAGTCTCGACAACAGCTTTCGCGGGCCGCAGCTACAGCGACGACGATGGTCCGCTGTCGAAAGATTGGCAGCAAATTACGCTTTCCGGCACCGCTTCCGGAACCGGCGATGTGATGATTTTGCGCCAGGCGGTGAACAGCACGATTGGCGATGTTCTACGGGCTTGCGCAGAGATTGAAGTCGATGCAGGTGCCGCCGGGCTGTCCGGCATTGGAATTTACATCTTCCACAGCGGGTCTGGACAGCAAATCCGCGCCTTTGGGACACCGCCAGCTAACTTGGCCGATGCGATGCCTTCGCAGGCCATGGCAGGCGTAATGCGAACGCCCCGTTGGACTGCCGACAGCAACCTCTTCTACCTTCAGCTATCTGCGAAACCTATCAATGGCGCGTCCGTATCGGCAACGATCCGCGTTCGCGGCTTCGCGGCAGGAAGGGGGCTTTAATGGCAAACCTCCGTACGATCCTTGCCTTTGCACAGCGCCGACTAGCCGAACGCTCAACCCGCGTGGCGCTTGTGACGCTGGCCGGTACGCTGGGCATGTCGATCGCCGCCGAACACTTGGAGGTCATCGCGGCACTCATGGGGCTGGCGCTGCTCGTCGTTGCGCCTGACGGTGACGCCAATGGCTGATCCAGCGATCCCTCAGGATATGCGTGACCTTCTGATCCGTTTGGATCAGCGCGTCACGGACGGCTTCGCAACGATCAATCAGCGGCTCGATGCGTTCGATCGTCGGGCAGAGAACCTCGATGCCCGCGTGACGAAGTTGGAAACCGCTGAAGTTAAGCGGGCGGGTGAGTTGGCTGGTGCGCAGCGCCTCGGCAGCTACCTCAAAATAGCGGTTACGGCATTGGTCGCGGTCGTAGGATACCTCGGCTATCAGATCGAGTTGGCTCCTCGATCCGATAGGGTCGTATCGAAGACCGTTATCCAAACGCCCTCTCGTTCTTAATCTGCATCAATTGTCCGACGGGTCGGAAAAACTGGGCCGCGCACTGTCATTCTCGCCGCATCGTATGGACGCTGCAAAGCGGCCACCTCGTCATACGACCCCCGCAACCACGTATCGGCATCCTTGGGTTCTAGGACCGTTATCATGGCCTTGGGGTGGATTGGCTTCACAAGGTCGTTGGCGTCGCACGTAACCATCGTGAAGCCGTTACCCTCGGCGGTGTGCTGCCAGAACCCTGCGACGGCGAACACCGGTTGGTCCGTAACCTGAAACCACATCTCTCCCTTCAACGGCTTTCGTCCGTCGTTCAGGTCGATTGGCTCAGGCGTCCATTCGCAAAACTCGGTCAAGGGGATCAGGCATCGGTTCGCCGGATCGCTGGCTAGCCTGCGCCATTGTGGAAGGTGCAATTGCCGGACGTTCGTCATCGGCCATTTCGCTTGGCCACCGAGAACGTCCCATGCCATCACGTCCCAAGCGCGCTCACCGTCCTGTTCGCGGATCACGTAGGCGCGGCCCTTGGGGCGCAGTTCTTTGGGATCGAACCGATTGTCGCGTGGACGCTCGCCGAATAGCTTCTTAGCCGATCCGAAGATCGTTTCCGGCTCGCCGTCATATCGCGCTCGATTACACATGCGACCCTACTACTTCGAAGCAAATTCAATATGCGTTATCGTTGCAGTAACCTTACCAGTGGCCCACTCTGATGGGACGCTCTTAGCGCTATAAAACTTGTCCTTCTCATTTTGCCAGATATAGTTTGGTCGAAGCGGGGTGTTGTTGTCGCTAGAATAGCTATCCTCCACCACCCAGACCGGATTATACTCTTCCTCAGCGATTGCTTTACCAAGATCATCCTGGAAAACGACTTTTACCGTAACGCGGTCAAGCGTGCGACCTCCGGAATTCTTAAGCTTGAAGTCTACCCCAGGTATCCGTCCGTCGAGTATACTGTCGTAATATTTCGCCTTTAAGTCATACACTCGCAGGTTGTCGCGGATGTATGCAGCCTCCGCGGGGCTGGGACCACTAGCGGTTGAGCCAGACACGTCGCTGGTATCCGTCCCAGTAATGGCAGGCGACGCATCACCAGAGGCGGCGCTGTTACCTGCACCTCTGAAATTATCGACGTACAGTGTCCATCCAATGACCGCTACGGCAAGTAAAGCTGAGACAGATGAGATCGTTCTGCTGGCGCTATCGGGGGCATTGGTCGCAGGCTCGCTGGCCTCCTTGCGCGCCTGAACGGCAGCGTAAATCAGTAAGCCCGCACCAGCAGCAAGGAACAACCAGCCCCATTGTAACTGAATTGTTCCGACGGCCGCTTTAGCAATGCCAGCGAATGGGTTGTCCTTCAGTTGATCCATGCTGTTCCGCATTTGGGACAAACGGTATTGGAGTACGGCGAAATGATAGACGAGCAGCACGGATGCCGCGACGCCGGGCCAGAAGGTGTCACGCTCACGACCGTTCAGGGCAACCGCGCCGCCAACGACGGCCAATGCTAGTAGAGCAAGCGCCGTCAGGCTCGTCCCGTCGTTGAACAAGTTGACGTTGCCAAGGATGGGTACCGTTACGATCGGGCAAAAAAGGCCGACGATCAGTAGCGCTGCGCCTGCCAGCGCCAAATTCCTAGTGGTTGTCATGATAGCCCCCAGCTCGAACCAGAACGGACCCGTTCCATAAGAGGATTGCGTACTTTCCCCGTGCGATCAACCTTGCAGATCAGCAAGTTACTAGGCCATGTAGGACAGAACGCAGCGGAAGGTGAACGGGGGACAATGAGGCGAGCAATAGTCGCGGTGGGGCTGATCGCATGTGCGACGGGCGCCCTTTACGCGCGTGATTTCGGAACGGCGGGCGGCTTCGACATCGTAGCCCAAGAAAGCGACGCCGAAACCCCGAATACCGGCGCGTGTATAATGTCAGAAGAGTATGAGGGAACGGGGGATACCGAACTCAGTGTAGTTCGAAGCCTGAAGAATCCCGCACTTGTAGCCGTAATCGTAACCAACTACAATTGGTCGATAAAGGATGGCGAAGAGCATCAGCTGTCCTACCATATGGGCGGTTATTACTACGATCGAGTAGCGTCCGGATATCAAGAAGGCATCAGAAAGGGTTTCACCGCTGTATTTCCAGCGGATGACTTTTTGCCAACCTTTGCAAAAAGTACCAATTTTCGTATTAAGAAGGGCGATACGACTGTTGATAGCCTTTCGCTCGACGGCTCAAGTGCTGCTGTCCAAGCTTTCAACCGTTGCTGGGCCTACGTTAAAAATGACGAAGCAGCTAAACAGCGCGAGCGCGACCGCTTTTCGCATATCCCAAAAGACCCATTCAAATGAATAATGCTGTAGTGCCTGCCAATGACAAGGCGAGCGAACAAAGCAATATTGGAGGGCTGGTATAGATGACGACTACCGGCGAGTATCTGAGTGTCGCTGGCGCATGTGCTGGTATCGCGATTATCATCGCGATGATACCCACAGAAAAATGGCCGGACCTAACATTCCCTTGGTTTCGGAACAAAGCGAAGCAGGTATCCGATCGTCGCAACGTTCGACCGTCTTCCACACCGATTTTCAAGCGCGATAATTTAAAAACCTACTCCGTGGCCGACGAGCTAGCAAAGTGGAAAAAGCTTCGCGACGAGGGCGTGGTGACCGATGAAGAGTATGATGAGGCCCGGCAATCGTTGCTCAACCGCCCGTTATAACGGGCCGAGGCCCGTTGCACGATGGAGTAGCAGCCGACGAATGCGCGCATGGCTATCGCTTACCAGACCGTTCCATCGACGGTTGGCGGAACAGTTCAGCCAGTCCATCCGCGAGGTGGGGGACGTAAAGACCCGCCAACACCCCGTAGCCGCCCGCTGAGCGCCTTTGCGGGCTTTGGGCTATCCGGGGAAGCCATTGCGACTTCCGATGCCCTACGGCCCTAAAACCCGCTTCGCCTGCTCGTCATTCAACCCAAGCAAGTTTGAAAAGTACGGCCTGATCGGCATCGTCGAACATGACCATCAGCGCTGCCTTTCGGATCAGCTTTAGCGCCGACCGCGAAACAATATCCTCTTTGCCCAACAACCGCTGCGCAAGAGCGGCATTTTCCTGGCTTAGAGGCCGTCCCGTGTAGGGGTTAATCCAGCGTGCCCAAACACCCTCGCCGGTGCTGTAGAGGCTTCTCTGGGCTTCTATGACCCTATCGTGGGGTATGATGAAGGTCGTCGTCACCGACCACCCCACGTCAGCTTGAGTAAGGTTGCCTTGCGCCGATCCGTCACCCAGTCGGTAAAAACGGAAAATTCCCCGTCGGCGGCAACCATATCATGCGTGTACTTGATGCCGTTGGCATCCAGCCATGCTGCAAACTCAACCAAGAGTTCGCCGTCGTCGCTGGTCAGACAAGCGCGATAGCCCTCGTCGTCGTGAAAATCCACATACTCCCTCAACGCGACACCTTCATCTTTCCGCGAGCAGCATCGTCTCGGATTGCCTTGAGATCGGTCATGTGCGCCTTGCCACCGGGGCGAGCGTTCAGCAGCGCGCCCAACTCGGCGTACATCTCGTCTGGCGTGTAACCGCTCGCCACCAGCCATTTCGCCAGTCGATATAGATTCTGGTTCATGCCGCCTGCGGGGATGGCAGCAAACTCTTCGGCAACACGCGCCAGCGCATCACGCTTCAAAGCTTCGGCTGCCTGAGCGCGATACATTTGCAGCAGATCGGGTACGTCGCGGAAGATGGCTTCCGCTGCGACTTCCTTTGCCTTTCGTTCTTCGAGCCAGAGGTCGAGCATGTCCTCTTCGTCGTCGGTGATAGCGTCCGCGAATGCGTCGACCGACAGTATCGGCAACTCCCAGCGATCAATCCAGACGTTGCGGTCCCGCAGTGCGGTTCGCACCGGGCGGTACATAAAGTCGCTGACCTTGCACTTGCTGTAGTCCAGGCCGCTGACTGGTCGGTTACTCGGCACCTCCTCACCGGCCTTCTCCGGCACCCAGTATCCTACCCCGGCAAAGCGGTCCGCCAGTACCTGCCAAATCGCCCGATAGGTCGATGCATCGACCGGCTTATCCAACGGTACGACGATGCGGAAACGATGCCTTCCCTGCACCTTGCCGTTGTTGTAGCTGGAGTAAACGAGGTGCTTGACGTCACCAAGCAAGCGCGAAGCCTGTTCCGGCGAAATGTCGCCGTCGTCGATGTCCATCCAGGCCATCTGCGTATAGACAACGTTCGCCAGTCCCGCGACGCTTTCCTCTACGGCGTCTGGGTCCACGAGCGAGCCGACGATCAAACCGGCTTGCTCCTTTGGCAGCTTCCGATGCCGATCGCTTTCGAGAAGATCACGCAGCGCATTCCAGTCTGGCAGCGCGTGGCTCTCGATATCCCGCGTTGCTACCACGGCCTTGCTGGTTACAATGACCGGACCCAGCCCGACGAGCGTGCCACTGGCCATTCGGTGCATATCTAGTAATTCATTGCTCCGCTCAACCGCTGCCGCTTGCTTGGCTAGCGTCTTGGCTTTGCGCTCGGCCGATGTGGTAGCGATACGGAAACGGGGCTTTGCCCCCCGCAATTCCTCGATGCCAAGGTCAAGGTATTCAACGCGGGCGCCTGGCAGCAATTCGCCAAGAAACTCGGCGGTACGCCAATCCGGCACAAACGCGCTCACGGGTTCATGTTGGCCTTCCATGCGCAGCGAAGTACGCATGACCATCTGGTAGATCATTTCTCCGGCACGGCTGCGAAATAGATCCTCGTCGGAAAGCTGGTACGCATCGGTTAGGAAGCGTGCATGAGCGAGGTCGTCGTTGAAGCTGCCGAAGCTGACCGCTGCGTTGACGTTCCGGTAGGCGTTCAGGCCATGGGATACCGGCGGCAGTTTTCGACCAACCATGATCTGTTCGACCTTGCCGCTGTCGGCGTTGTTCGCGGTCCAGATATAATCGTCGGGCAGGCTGGGGGTTAGCTTCTGCACCATGTCGCGGAAGCCGTTGCGTCCGAGCCTGCGTTCGCGAAGGTCGCGCGTCCATGGCTTATTCGTCATGTAACGAACCGTCAGCCGCATTCCCGTGCGCTCGTCGTGCGCCATATCCTCGATATCGGGATGCGCAGAGAAGGTAACGCCCATCTGCGACCAAATCTGAACGAGGCGGCTTGCGCGGGCGTTGGCACCCATCAGCGTGACCGACTTCCAACCGGCGAAGATGCTGGGTTGTAGGATCGCATGGGCGTTGAGTTCGACATCGCCGCGCGCAGTCTGACCGGCGTTCAGCCATTCCGACTTCGTGACGTACACGCGGTAATGCGGGTTCAGCAGCAAGCGCCATAGATCAGCTAGGGCAGCCGCGAGTGTGTCCTTCCCGGCGTCGCGCATCATCGCTTCTACGTCCGCGACATGACCGGGCTTGACGACGAGTTCGTAGCTGTCGCCGATCCCCGACCGAATTGACAGATGACGAACGACCCATCGGCGGGTCAGCTTCAGCTTATATTCCAGGTGTTCGGTCGCGCTGGGGATTTCGTCAACAATCAGGTTCCAACCGCCGCGATCCGCGCCGTCAAGGTCCATGACGCCTTGATGCGTTACGAACAGCAGGTTGGGCGACTGCGCGAGCAGGCCGGGTCGCGACAACGCGGCACGAATGCTCTGACTGACGCCGCCATTGGTGTCGCTGGTGATGATCTGTGAGCGAGCATCCGGGTTCTTGCCCATGAGATCGGCATGGCTCTGGTTAACGAGACGTAGGCTCGGCTGTGCCATGACTGTCAATCGGCGTCCAAAAAGGACCCCCTATCGGCGTCCAAAAGGGACCCCCTTCGTCGAGCAGCGTTACGGGTATGACGGGTGCACCGTTCGCGCTGGTTGCGGCGTAGGGCGGGCGTAGCCCGA
>JAESGL010000367.1_pt1 | contig 25453 bp, 23 predicted proteins | sample 9269711 | NCBI WGS metagenome assembly JAESGL01 (sample SAMN14515918, study PRJNA621676) | algae metagenome | isolation source: Kastovskya adunca ATA6-11-RM4 and co-occurring heterotrophs from soil and... | place: Chile: Atacama Desert | collected 2011-06-27
GGCCGCATCCGACTCTGCAATCGGGTCTGCTGGCCCCAATCAAGATCATCCTGACCGCATATCGGGTGAAGGACGCGCGCATCCGGCTACCCGTCCGCACAAAGTTCTTTGCGAAGCCGATCAACCGGAGGAGCGCTTCATCGCGGTGGGCCGAACTTCATCTCGACGTGGGCATGGGGCGGCTCCAGTGGATATGCCATATCCACTGGATATCCAGCACCTGTATCGCATTCCAGCCCAGATGGGCCTAGCTCGCCCGTCGAGCGCATAGGCTCTTCGGTGGCGTAAGGCCCGGAATACTAGGTGTTTCAGAGAGTTGGTGATTTTAAGATGGCTGGAGAACCTGGATCCCCAGCTGGATCAACTGCGCCCCGTCGAAGCGGATTCGGGTGCCATTTTCGCCGCAAACGCATCAGTTTGTGCTTCATCTATGTTGGTCGGTTTGGTGCATCAGTCAAGACGGGCGGACTTTGAGAAGTTCCTCGAATCTGGCGGGCGCGCTTCATTCCAGATCACGTCACTATCCTGAACCAACGGGGCATCCGGTCGCGACGGGAGCGGAATCGACCGAAAGGTCGGCCGGCACGTCATAGGCTGCACTGCAGCGGCCGGCGCTCCGAGGGTTAGTGTATCCGCTCGGAGCGGCTCCTGACGGAGCGGCTGGAATACGACCATCTGTTCCGCTGGTTTGTCGGCATCGGCGTCGATGCCGCGGCGTGGGACCACCCGACATTCTCCAAGAACCGCGACCGACTGCTGAAAGGCGATATCGCTGCGAAATTCCTGGGGACTGACGCCGCATGTGGCGCAGAACGTCAGCGGCCGACGTTCGGCGATTGACGGACGTACAACGCGCCGTGGCGGCTATCTCGTCAGCCAGCGCATCCGCAAGCGTATCGAGGAGGTGTTCGGGTGGATCAAGGCGGTCGCCGGGCGGGACAAGACGAAGGTCCGCGATCGCGACCGTGTCGGATGGGCCTTCACCTTCGCGGCCGCCGCCTATAATCTGGTGCGGCTTCCGGAACACACCATGGACATCGGCTGATGGCCAAGATCCCCGTCTTCGCCAAAGCCTTCGCCGGCTGCTGGCGCATTGTCGAGATGGACAACTGGGATAGTAACTTCCGCGACCTGGTCGAGGAGGCGCATCCAACCTTCGAATGGCGCGGCGGATGGCGAGATAGCCTTCGGCACGCTCAAAGGCTTCCTCGACGTCCGCTACGGCGCACGCGACGGATCCGCCGCAGAATTCTCGTGGGAGGGACACGACGAGAATGACCCCGCCTGCGGTCGCGGATGGGCAGCAATCAGCACCGCCGGCCGCCTCGTCGGACAAGTCTACATCCACAACGGCGACGATTCTGGCTTCGTCTGCGAACGCGGGTGACTTCTTCAACAGCCCTAGCCGCGGCCGTGTAACAGGCGGCATCGGCAGGCGGACCGCCCAAGTGGCTGTAGCGAAATACGCATGGCACTGGTCCCACTGCCATGCGTTGGGCTCCAGAATCGTCTAGGCTCACTAAGCGATTTTCGTTTCCGCACAGGTGCCGTCGGCCTGGAGGCGGATTTTTCGCTTCTGGCTTTCGAGGCAGTAAGACAAATGGATGGGGACCGTAGGAGGCCCCGATGCCGAATTACATTTCCGTCCGCTACGAGCCGATCAGAGACGCCGCGAATGCCGGATCGCGAACGAAGCATGGACGGCGATCCGGAGCTCATGATCTCGATCATTGCGACCCCGCGCTTCGACCGCTTGTACTCGCCGGAGGCGTTAGAGCTGAGGATGTCGCAGGACAGTGGGTTTCGCCATTCGACGTGAGAAGCAGCTTGTATGCCGCGGTCGATGCCGCAGATTTGCGGCTCAGAAGAGGCGCTGCAATAGGCGCCGAGCTCCTGTTCACGGCATCTCCGGACTTCTTTTCGAGAAGTCCAAATATGACAGACGCTGGTCGGTCGGACAGCGACCGCCGCACTGCGACGTTCGGCGCGCTGATCGAGGGCACGTTCACGACTAACTACCTAACCGACGATGATGACAATAACGCTGCCGCGGAGTTGCCACGAGGCCTCCGCGGCAGATGGGCGGCTCTCGCCGAGCGGGTCCAAGATTCCGCGCACGAGAAGCTCAAGCGATACGATCCGGACAAAATCCTTGATTTTCTTGCAACCGTACTGATCGGGTGCACTCGCAAGCCGCACTGGACGATCGCCTGTTGGCGTCTCGATCTGGATGAGACGACGCCCCATTTGAGCGTTTTCATCGCTCCGAGCTATTCGAAATACACCACGTCCGGCGCCGCCCGGTGGGTGTCTGTTCGAGAGCATTTCGGACAACCTCAGAAATTGTCTGATCTTCAGGATTGGGCTGGGCGGATCTGCGAACCACTTGGTCTTGTACGAGGTCGGCCACGAACGGAGACGAACGCGGAACACCTCGCTCCTAGAAAGTATCGCGCAATCAAAAAGGCGGAGAGGGCGGCTGGGCTTGCTGCAGAATCCGCCGAAGCGGACCGAAAGGCCGCGTCTGCTGAGCATGCAATGATGCTGCAATTGAGGGAGGAAGCCGAACGTCGGCTAGCTGAGATCAACACCATGTCCGCCGATTTACACCGCCGCGAAGCCGCTCTGGAATTGGTAAATCGGGCAATCGTAGAGAGAGAGGCGAGCATCACTGCCCAATCTGCCCGACTGGAGTCGGCGAAGCGGGATCATCTTAAAGATGTGGAGTTCGTCAGCCAGCAGCGGGCGGCTCTGGATCAGCGAGTTGCGGATGTGGAGAATGGAGTGCAGGTTGCCGCGACCATCCTGAGGGATAGTGGTGGCTTCGAAGGCCGTGCCCTCCTTTTTGGTTCGTTGCGCGGAGCCATGGCAACAAGCGTTGCTGACGTGACATCGGACGTAGGAAACGCGCTGGGCCGATGGCGCAACATCGCGGCGCATAACTCCATACCGCAACGGTGGGCACCAGAATCTTCGCTACCGGAAACACTTCCCGGCTTCGATTGATGAAGGTCACAATATTGGTCGGCCCCCACCGGGTGGTCCAGGGCAAATCTTAGTTCATGAGCGGCCTTTGCGCCAAGGCTGGCGTGGCCGGCGAAGCTGGTCCGGGTGGCGAAGCCGGCCATTGCAGAACCTGCGGTGCCGGCGCGCGGTAGCCCAATGACGAGTGCGGACGTGCCGTGTTGTAGTGGCGACGCCAGCTTTCGATCACGACCTTCGCCTCGGCCAGCGAGTAGAAGATCTCGCCGTTGAGGAGTTCGTCCCTAAGTCGGGCGTTGAAGCTCTCGCAGTAGCCGTTCTCCCATGGGCTGCCGGGCTCGATGAACGCGGTTTTGGCACCCACGGCGACGATCCATTGTCGCACTTCCTTGGCGATAAATTCCGGCCCATTGTCCGAGCGTATATGGTCGGGCACGCCGCACAGGATGACAGGTCGGTCAAGGCGTCGACGACGCTGGTCGAGTCCAGCTTTCTCATCGCATGGTCCAAATCGGCATTCGCGGAACAACGTATGATCGAGAGGATCGCGATTTCGCAAGGTCTCAAGGCATTAGAGTCATCGATATCGAAGAGTTTCACGCTCGTGGTCCCGGGGATGTCATGACTGAGGCACGAGAGATCGTCGGAAGCCGGCCGACATACGTCACCTATGATATCGATTTCATCGACCCTGCCTTTGCTCCTGGTACCGGCACGCCAGAGATCGGTGGACCGAACTCGTATCAGGGACTTCAAGTGGTCCGATCGCTGAGTGGCTTGAATTTCGCAGGTGCCGATTTGGTTGAGGTTTCGCCACCATTCGACGCAAGCGGCGGCACTGCATATCTCGGCGTAACGATCATGTTTGAGCTTCTCTGCGTGATGGCTCAGTCAGTTAAATCAAAGACCGTCGAGGCAAGCTGAAAATACACGGGCCGCGGAGCCGGGCATCGTCCCGACAGCCCGCGCCGGGGCCCAAAGACTTCGGACGAATTGAAGCCGGCTTGGATGCAACCCTTTCCTCTGCAGCGACCCCCGGCTGCCCCAGCAAAATCAATCGATCATCTCAGCCGGTGATGGAGGATGCGCCCGATCAGGTTCATCAGAATTTGTGCCGCTAGGATCGCGGTTGTTCCAGTTCTATCGTAGTCAGGCGCGACCTCGACCAAGTCTACGCCGACAATGTTCCCACGTCTGGCGAGCCCGTCGAGAAATTCCAGCACTTCATAATAAAGAAAACCGCCATGGCTGGGGGTGCCGGTGCCCGGCGCAATGGACGGATCAAAGGCATCGATGTCGATCGTGACATAGTAGCGCTTGCCCGTTGGCACGCGCTCGAGGACGCGCTCGACGCCCATTTTACGTAACTGTCTGACTGAAAGGATGTCGGAACCCATTCGACGAGCATCATCATAGCCTTCTTTCGCGGTGGATGAGACATTGCGGATCCCCAGCTGTGTGAGGCCACTGACGTAGGCTTTCTCGGCGGCCCGCCGCATCGGATTGCCGTGGCCAAATCGCACACCGTGGCGCTCGTCCACGAAATCGAGATGCGCGTCGATTTGCACCACATGGATAGGATCCTGGTCATCAAATGCATTTATGCATGGAATATTGATCGAGTGATCCCCGCCAATCACCACCGGGAGCGCACCGGACTTCAAAATTGCACGCACGCCGGCCTCTATATTGGCGTGGCTCTTCATCGTGTCTGTGTGGATTATATCGGCATCTCCAAGGTCAACGATCCTGCTCGCTCCCGCTTGAAGATAGGTAATATCATCCTCAAAATCGTACGCGCCGCCATGACCGAAGGAAAACAGGGTCGAAGCATCGCGCACGGAGCGTGGGCCAAACCGGGCACCTGGTCGCCACTGGGTGCCAAAGTCGAATGGTGCGCCCAAAATCGCCACGTCCGCCTTGATGTTTTCCCAGTCCGGTACGTACTCCGACTTTGCGAAGGTGCAGATGCCAACGAAGGGTAAATTCAGGCGGCCGCTTTCATAGCCGTGAGTGGTCATGAAAAATTACTCCCGATGATTTGGTTTTTCTGACGATGGTTGCGGGGCAGTTGAAGGAGATTTCGCCTCCGGCGAGTGCCCGCTCCGTGCGAGACAGGACTGTGTCGGTTTGGGACGTCAGTGCGAAGCGTTTAGTGAGCCCCAAGAAAGGTCTATTTGGCACCTTCCGGGCGTCGGCAAGGCGGTCTCGGCCATTATCTAATTCCAGGTTAGCCGATGTTCGATGCTGATTTCCCTGAAATAATTGAGGATGAACATGCCGTTGTTTTCTTGCGACAGCATCCCCGCGATAAACGCAGATCGTCTTTGGGCGCGCCATATGGAGATGGCGGCTATCGGGCCTGTCAACACCACGGGCAGTTGCCGCTTGGCGCTCACCCCCGAAGATGCGGCGGCGCGTGATCTTTTTGCGCGGTGGTGCATGGAAGCGAGGATGGAAGTTCGCTCCGATCGTGCGGGCAACATGTTCGCCCGGCGCCAGGGCCGTGATGCTGCGCGGCCGGCGGTCGCCTCTGGAAGCCACCTAGACACTCAGCCGCATGGAGGCCGGTTCGACTGGGTGTCGGGCGTGCTCGCGGCGCTTGAGGTTGTTGAAACGCTCAACGATGCGGCCATCGAAACCGTAGCTCCCCTCATGGTGATCAATTGGACGAATGAGGAAGGGGTTCGTTTCGCGCCCGGTATGCTTGGATCGGCATGGTTCGCCGGTCGGATCGAAGACGAGCAACTCGACGCGACGATGTCGACGGACGGCCGGCGATTCGCAGACGAAGCAGAAGCCATTGGCTGGCGCGGCAGTGCCTCGCGCCAAGAACTGCCCATGGATGCCTTCTTCGAACTTCATATCGAGCAGGGGCCGGTACTGGAAGCCTGCGGGGCCGCCGTGGGCATCGTGACGAGGGTGCAGGGACTGTGCTGGTTGGACGCCCGAGTTACCGGTTCCGATGCTCATGCCGGAACGACGCCCTTCTGTGCCCGCCGCGACGCGCTGCTGGCCGCGGCCTCGATGCTCGTAGGCGTCAATGACGTCGGACGGGCGGAAGGCTCCGATGCACGGGTTAGCGTAGGACGGCTCCGCACGGCAACCGACGGTCCAAGCACGGTGGTCGGACGAGCCGAGTTCGTTATCGACATCCGGCATCCCGACGCTGCTGTTCTCAAGAGGCTTAGTGAACGCTGCCGCCAGACCTGTGAGGAACTGGCGCACAGATATGGCTGCGAGATCGAAGTTTTCGAACGATTTTTGGTGCAGCCGACGATGTTCGCTGAAGATTGCATTGGCGTGCTGGAGGACGCTGCGAAGGCGTCGCAGGTCCCTTACCGCAAAATGGCAAGTGGGGCGCTGCACGACGCGGCCAACATTGCGTTGCTGGTGCCATCGGCTATGATATTCATACCCTGTCGCAATGGGATCAGCCACAACGTCGCCGAATATGCCAGCAAAGAACATCTCGCTGCAGGCTGCAACGTTCTGTTGCGGGCAATGCTGGCGCGGGCGAGTTAAGTCCGGACACGTCACGTGTTGCCAACAAGAACCCTCGCAAGGCCATTATGGCGCTCGAGCAGTATCCCGGGATCGATCGCGGTGAAGGCGCCGTCCGCTACCAGGGGGCTGCCGTTCACGATCACATGGCGAGCCGGCGTAGGCGCGCAGAACACCAGGGCGGCGACCGGGTCGTGCTGGGCGCCCGCGTATTCAATCCGGTTTAGGTCGAAAGCCACCATATCCGCTGCCATTCCAGGGGCAAGAACGCCGATATCATCCCGGCCCAGGACCCTGGCCCCGCCCCGTGTGGCGAGTTCAAGCGCATCGCGCGCAGAGAGCGCCCGGGGATCACCCCCCACGCGTTGTAGAAGCAGCGCCTGCCGCGCCTCCGCCATCAGGTTGCCTGCGTCGCTGGAGGCCGATCCGTCTACGCCGAGGCCGACGGGGATGCCGTGCTGCAACATGCTTCGAACCGGGGCGATGCCAGAGGCAAGGCGCATATTTGAACAGGGACAGTGCGCAACGCCGGTACCGGTCCTGGCGAAGAGTCCGATACCGGCTGTGTCTATATGAACGCAGTGCGCATGCCACACATCCTTGCCGACCCAGCCGAGCTTCTCGACGAATTCGCTCGGCGTCAGATTGTAGCGCTCCCGTGAATAGTCCAAGTCGCGAGGGCTCTCGGCCAGATGCGTATGCAGCCGTGTCCCTGTCGCTCGCGCCAGATGCGCCGTCTCGCGCATCAGCGCTTCACTGACGGTGTAGGGCGAGCAAGGAGCCAGCGTGATCCGCAGCATCGAGTGAGGAGCTGGATCATGGTACGCCTCGATCAGACGCTGGCAGTCTTTCAGAATTTCAGCCTCGTCTTCGACTAGGCTGTCCGGGGGAAGTCCTCCCTTGCTTTGGCCAAGGCTCATGGAGCCGCGGCTTGCATGGAAGCGCATACCGACGCGTTTGGCTGCCTCAATACTGTCGTCGAGTCGGCACCCATTCGGGTAGATGTAGAGGTGATCACTGGCGGTAGTGCATCCGGAAAGAAGAAGCTCCGCCATAGCCAATTCAGTCGAAACATTGACCATTTCAGGGGTCAGGTGAGACCACATAGGGTACAGGGTCTCAAGCCAACCGAACAGCTCCTTATCCTGTGCCGCCCTGACCACGCGGGTCAGAGACTGAAACATGTGATGATGCGTGTTGACCAGGCCGGGGACGAGCACGTGACCCGTGAGATCGATGACCTCGTCGGCGCTCACGGGCAACGCGTCGGCGGGGCCTACCGCGACGATCCGCGATGCCTCGATATAGACCCCCCCGCCCGGGATTTCCCGTCGGTCCTCGTCCATCGTTACGACGCATTCGGCGTTTTTGAGCAAAATGGATTTCAAATCGCGTTCACCCTTCCGTGTGCCGTCTGCCGGTCAGATCCTTATGAGTGGCTGGTGCGCGCAACGGAAAGATCCCCCGAAGTCCGAAGGATAATTGTAGGGCAGCCGGATGACTTCAAAATTGCGGTTGCGCAACTCGCTCGCAACGTGATCCAGCGCATCCACCGACGGTACGACGACCGTGTGATCGTCCAGAATAAGGTTGTTGCAGGCCATGTGGCGTTTGGCGTGGAACTTGTCGACGACGATGTGATCCCACTCGCGAATATGCTCCGGTAGCCCTTGAGGGAAAGCTTCGCGGCATACCACTGTCACGCCTTCGCGGGGTGTGCTCAGCACGCAATCGAGATGCGGGAACATTGGATCGATTGGAGCCACTTCGATATCGTAGTCGGGGCCGAGCATGTGCTGGAGCCATCTGGCACCCTCTGGGTTGCTGCAGCCGCCGGAATGACCAACGAGGATCTTCTGCCCCAGGACGAAGATGTCGCCCCCTTCCAGATATCCCCAACCCGGCTCGTCGCGGCTTTCCACGGCGCCGCTGTCAGGCTGTGCGAAATAGCGCGCGCCGCGGTTCATCGTTTCGGCCAAGATCGGACGGATTGCGAAGCGCTGCCGCCTGTGGAACAGCGAGCGAGGCGCAAGCTCGATCACATTGTTGCCGATTGTAACGAAAGGGTCGCGCATCCAGCCCGTGACCACGCCGTGGTTTTCGCCACGAGGGAACTTCAGGTCCTCGGGCGCCAGATCCGATGCGACCTGAACGCGAACGCCCTGGCCGCGCAGGAAGTCGATCGCACCTTGGATCTGAGATTTGAACCCGGCGAAGCGCTCGGGGTCGACGTCGGCGACGTCGCGCCCCTGGTTCTTGATCCAGAAGTCGTGGAAGTCGCCGAAAGCGCGCTGCTTTGAATCGCCATAGAACATCGGCATGACCCAGCGATCAGGCGAACCGTAGACGCATTCTTTCAGAGTTCCCCATTCCGCGCTTACGTGGATCGGCGCGGCTGCGTTCGCAGCCGTTGGATTTGGCGAAAGATTAGTCACGTGAACCTCTCGATGGTCGCGATGCTGACGACCCTGACGTTCGCCGCAGACGTGAAGTCTGGCCGCGGCTGAAGAGTGGTAGAAGCGACGGCGAATGCAAGCTCACTTGTTATTACGCGCAAGAATCGCTGCCTTGTCCTTGCCGGTCTCGGATTGCGATCCGAGCAGGACTTCTCGAAAAACCTTGATCGTCGGCTCTTCGGCCATGTCGGATCGATAGGCGATGTAGAAGGTTACGGTGAGGGGTGCCATCGGCACCCCGATCTCCACCAGATCGAACGACTGCATCAGATCGGCATAGTGGGTTGGTATAATGCCGACACCGACATGCGCGGCGATGAGGGTCGTGATCGTCTCGATATTATCGACTGTAGCCACCGGAACCAGCGGATAGGCTCGCTCCATTCGGTTGAAGCTGGGCATCTTGTAGCGCCGCGCGATGAACGGGATGGGTCTGCCGTTCATGTCGGGCGTGGTGAGCGCGGCCTCGATCGCCTCTCTGTCGGGGTGGTCGCGCGCGATGAACACCCGCTGCTCTTCGGAGAAGACGGGAAGATAAGTCAGTGGGCTGAGGTAGTTGGGTTGCGCGGTGACGGCCACGTCCAATTGTCGTTCGCGCAAGGCGATCTCGATCGTCGGCGGCGACATCAGCGACAACTCCACGAACATGTCGGGGTAAGCCCTCGTGACCGTGCGCAGCGCCTGGACGATGCGCGCCTTCGGATTGGAGAGGGTGTTGTCGATCAGGCCGAGACGCAGCCGTCCTTTGACCGCCTGGCTGACGATCCGGGCAGTGGTCTCAAATTCGCTTAACTCCTGGATGAGGCGCTGAGCCTGCTCGTAAATGGCCTTGCCTTGCGATGTCAGAGCGAACCCTCCGCGTCCTCTTTGACACAAGCGGGTGCCGAAACGGGTTTCGAGGCTTGAGAGCGCGCGACTGGCTGCGGTCAGGTCGATGCCGAGGGCCGAAGCAGCGGCAGACAGGCCTTCGTGCTCGACGATCGACACGAACAACCGCAGCTGTCTGATGTCCAGATTTGACAGATGAAGGGCGTGCACAAGTTTTCCTTGCGATTGAACGCAAGTATGATTGCGCAAATTCATCGGTAATTCCAGAGGCGTTTCGGGGTTAGCCTCATCAAGCGCGCACCTTGCCTACCGGGACCGGGTTGCCAACCACCGATGGAGAGTCGGTAATGCCCGCAGTCGAGGATTCAGTGCCCGAGAACGGAAGGATCGTTGACGTTGGGACGGACTGGGACGCTTGTCTGGTGCGTCTTGCCAGAGGCGGCACGGAAGATGGGGGGGCGCAGTGATCAGCAGAATGATGTCGGAACTATCGTGGGACATCTACGAGGACCGCATCCGGGACGACGCCATTGTGATTGTGCCCGTCGGCGCAGTTGAGCAGCATGGCTTTCACCTGCCACTTGGAACTGACTGGCTGATGGCGAGCTATGTGGCGCGCCGGGCCGCCGACAATTTGGACGCTGTGGTGGCCGAGCCCATCACCTACGGCGCGCGGTCGCAAGTGCGGACCGGGGGAGGGCCGCATCGCTGCGGCACCACCAGCCTCAACGCCGAAACGCTGATTGCCCTTGTGCATGACGTGCTTGTCGAGATTGGGCGCCATGGCGCCCGCAAGATCGCGGTAATCGACAGTCACTTCGAAAACAGATTCTTCCTGGACGAGGCCTGTCACCGCGCTCAAGAGACGTTGGCGATGAGGGGCCAGGAGGTGCGCATTGTGAAAATGCTTTACGCCGAGCGCATCAAGCCGGAAACGATGCAAGCGATCTATGCGGGCATAAGCAACCCTCCCGGGCTTGATCTGGAGCATGGCGGTATTCTCGAGACCGCTATGATGCTCTACTGCTACCCGGAACTGGTTGATATGTTCCGGATTGCGGACGAGTCACCACCCGAATTTCCACCATACGATCTTTTTCCGGTCAACCCGGAGTGGGTGCCCAAATCCGGATGTCTGTCCTCCGGCAAGACGGCATCGCGCGAGATCGGTGAGCTGCTTGTCGAGGAGTTCGTCGCCTTGGTGACAGACTCACTTAGAAGAGAGTTTGCCGGTAGATGAGTCAAGCGACAGCAACTGTATCACCACAAGGAGACGGTAACATGTCATCATACATCAAAAGCGCCACCTTCCTGGCCGCAGCCGCCGCGGCGGGCGTGCTGGCAAGCAAACCGGCCTTGGCCGAAGGGCCGCGTGTTGCGGTTGCCCTGCCGGGGATCATTACTGACCGTGCATTCAACGAAAACGTCTACAATGGCCTTGTAATGGCCGAAGAAGAACATGGTGCAGAAACTGCTTATACGGAGAACGTGTCTCAGGCCACGCAGGTAGAAGTGATGTCGGACTATGCCCGGCGTGGCTACGACATCGTCGTAGGGGCCGGCGGCGAATACACAGACGCGGCCGCACGCGTCGCGGCAGACTTTCCCGAGACAACAGTGATCGTGCTCAACGGCGCCCCCACCGAAGGCGTCACCACGATCAACTACAACAATCCGGAGTTCGGATATCTGGCTGGCTTGGTTGCGGGCCACGTAAGCGAAACGGGCGTCGCAGCAGCGCTGAGCGCACAGGAATTCGCAGCTTTTACCAACGTGGTTGATGGTTTTCGCCGAGGCTTCCAGGCTGCCAAACCTGATGGCGAGGTTCTTGTCGCATACACCAATGACTGGGCGGATATCGCCAAGGCCAAAGAAGCCTCGTTCAACCTGATTTCGCAGAATGTCGATGTTATCCTTCCTTATCTTGACGCGGGCTGGGTCGGCGTCGCGCAGGCCGCTGAAGAGCGAGGCATCCATACGGTTGGCATCCTGCACGAATCGGACACCAATCTCGTTTCGGCGCGCCTGGACTTCGCCCGCGGTCTGTCTTGGGCAGTCGGCATGCACAAGGACGGCACGATTGAAGCCAAGGATTACGTGATCCACCTGACCTCCGAGGATCAGCTCGGAGCGTTCAGCGATGAGGTGAGCGAGGAGGTGCGCGCGCTCGCTTTGGAGGCGGTGGAGAAGATTAAGTCGGGCGAGCTCACCTTCGCCACTGAGTGATCGACATCACCGCGCATCCCGCCCAGCCCAGCTGACGGGATGCGTTCCTCACGATGAACGAGTTCGGAACCGCCATAGATGACGGAAGCCCCCGACCGCCTGACGCTTGAAGGCATTACTAAACGGTTCGGCCCATTCTGCGCCAATAACGATGTAAATCTGCAGATAGCCGAGCATTCCATCCACGCCATCCTGGGCGAAAACGGCGCCGGCAAGTCGACCCTGATGAACATCATCTACGGGCTCTACACGCCGGATGCGGGTCGGATTCTCTCACGCGGTAGGGAAGTCACCATCAGCGATCCGCGAGAGGCGATGGCTCTTGGGATCGGCATGGTTCATCAGCATTTCAAGCAGGTGAACACTATGTCGGTGGTCGAGAACGTGGTCTTGGGCCTGCCCGGAAAACAGATACTTGATCTCGGCGAGGACCGCCGTCGCGTCTCCGAAATGGCAGCGGAACTTGGATCCGCGATCGACCCAGACCAGCTGATGTCGACGCTTCCCATCGGCCAGCAGCAGCGCGTCGAGATCCTAAAGATGCTCTACCGCGAAGCCGATCTGCTCATCCTGGACGAGCCGACGAGCGTTTTGACCCCTAATGAAATCGAGTCTTTCTTTAAGCTGTTGAGGCAGTTGCGCGATAGCGGCCGTACGATCCTTCTCATCACCCACAAGCTCGACGAGGTCATGGACCTTTCCGACCGCGTCACTGTCATGCGCCAGGGCCGGGTAGAGGCCGAGCTTGAGATCTCCGACACCACGCCCCGGGAACTCGCCCGAGTGATGGTGGGCCGCGACGTCGTGTTCGACGTGGCACATACAAAGCCAAGAGTCGGTGCCCCCGTTCTTGAGGTCGAAGGGATAAGCGCGGTGGACGACCGCGGGGTTCAGGCGCTTCACAACCTTTCACTCAAGGTGCGCGGCGGCGAGATCCTAGGCATCGTCGGCATCGACGGCAACGGGCAGCGCGAACTGGCCGAAGCGGTCGTCGGCTTACGTGAATTGACCGGCGGCACGATCAGCATTTCGGGAACGGACACGAAAAGCTACGGGCCAAATGAACGCAAGCACAAGCTGAAGGTCGGCTATGTGCCTGAGGACCGACAGAAGGTCGGTCTGGACCTCGATAGCGACATATCTCTCAACATGGTGCTGCGTGGCTATCGACAGGCGCCTTACTCAAATTTCGGGTTGATGGATTATGCGCGGATCCGGACCCATGCAGAAGACCTAGCCAAGCGCTACGATGTGCGGATGCGGGGCGTATCGCAGCGGGTACGCGATTTATCTGGCGGCAATCAGCAGAAGATCATCCTTGCCCGCGAGATTGAGGACGATCCAAAGGTGCTCGTGGTTTCCCAGCCAACCAAGGGACTCGATGTCGGCGCCATCGAATTCGTGCAGCGGACCCTTCTTTCCCAGCGAGATGAGGGGGCGGGAATTCTCTACATCTCGAGCGAATTGGACGAACTGCTTTTGGTGGCGGATCGCCTGGCGGTAATCTTCAAAGGACGCATTGTGGGTGAACTACCCGCATCGGAAGCAACGCCAGAGAAACTGGGATTATTGATGACGGGCAGGGACATTCATGAACAGGGGTGACGTACGCTCGTCGGCTGCGCAGACGGACTCTGAAACGCAGTTCCAAGCCCGTTTGCTCGGTATAATCAGGATTGTCTTTCTGCTGAAGACCGTCTGGGCGGTGATCGCGGCCTTGCTGCTCGGGGCTATCCTCATACTGCTGGCCGGCGGCGATCCGCTGGAAGGCTACAGCGCGCTCTTCCGTGGCGCGTTCGCCGACTATTGGGGCATCGGCGACACGCTCGTGCGCATGTCGCCGCTTCTGCTGGCTGGCCTCGCGGTCATTATTCCGCTGCGAGCAGGCCTGTTCAATATCGGAGCCGAGGGCCAAATTTACATCGGTGCGCTCTTTGCCACGATTGCGGCACTTTACCTTCCCGAATATCTGCCCGGCCTGGTCAGAATCGTATTGTGCATCATCGTCGGCGCGCTCGGTGGCGCCCTGTGGGCAACGATCCCTGGACTGCTCAAGGCCTATCGCGGCACCAACGAGATCATCACCTCGCTGCTGCTGAGCTATGTAGCCGTGAACCTGATCGGTGCCGTGCTGCACATGTGGCTGATCGAACCGGGTGCGCCCTATCCTTATTCACGCGAAGTGCCCGAAGAGGTGATCCTGCCGATCTTCCTGCCACGCACGCAGGCACATGTCGGCATCATGATCTCGTGGATCGCTGCGCTCGTGGTCGCGGTGATGTTCTGGAAGACGACGCTGGGTCAGTCGATCCAGGTCGTCGGCCACAACAAGCATGCCGCGGCCTATGCCGGGCTCAACGTCAAGCGGCTCACGGTCCTCAGTTTCGCACTCGGCGGGTCGATGGGCGGGCTGGCCGGCGTGTTCGAGGTGCTAGGCCTGAAGTACCGCCTTTTCGACCATTTCAGCCCCGGCTACGGGATGCAGGGCATCATTGTGGCATTCCTAGCCGCGCTGAACCCCATCGGCGCGATATTCGCCGCGATCTTCCTGGGCGGATTGCAAGTGGGCGCGGGCGCCATGCAGCGCGCCACCGGCATCGACACCACCATGGTCGCCGCCCTCCAGGGTCTGGTGGTGCTGTGCGTGGCCTTGGGGCTGGCGCTGAAGTTCCATCCCGACCGTTGGCAGCGCCGGATCGTTGCCTGGCGCAGCAGCCGCTGAGGAGGCAACCGCCATGTTCGAGTTTCTGACCAACCCCGCTCAGCTGGCCGATGTACTTAGCACGGCGCTTCGCTTTTCCATCCCGCTCATCTTCGCTGCGATGGGCGGCCTTCTGTGCGAGCGGGCGGGAGTCTTCAATATTGCACTCGAAGGACAGATGCTCTTCGGCGCCTTCGGCGCGGCCGTGGGAGGCTACTATTTCGGTACCGCTTATGCTGGGCTGTTCGTGGCAGTGGGCTTCGGTGTCATTTCGGGGCTTCTGCTGGCGATCCTCGGCATAACGCTGAGGGTCAACCAGATCGTCGTCGGCATCGCGATCATTCTGTTCGCGACCGGCTTCACCTCCTTCATGTCGCGCCTCTTGTTTCCCGGCGGAGGCAACAGCCTGACGCTGGAGGGGTTCGGACCCATCGCCGTTCCGTTCCTGAGCGATATACCGATCGTCGGAGGGGTTCTGTTTTCGCAGAACGGGATGGTATACAGTGCGCTCTTACTGGTGGTCGCCGTGCATTTTCTGCTGTTCCGCACCCGTGCGGGCATGTCGATCCGCGCCGTGGGCGAATCCCCAGCGGCGGCGGATGCCGCCGGCATCCATGTCCTGAGGACCCGCTATGCCTGCGTGATTACGGGATCAGCGTTGGCGGCGCTGGGCGGAGCCTACTTGGTTCTGACCCAAGTTCTCCTGTTCTCCGACAATATGAGCGCGGGCAAGGGTTTCATCGCCCTGGCGGCGATCGTGCTCGGCCGTTGGCAGCCGAAGGTCGCCTTCCTGGCCTGTCTTCTCTTCGGCTTCTTCGACGCGGTCCAGTTGCGGTTACAGTTCAACAATCCGGAGATCCCATTCCAGGTCTTCGCGGCTTTGCCTTATCTGGTCTCGATCCTCGCTCTGGTGGGCCTGATGGGGCGGGCGAGCCCGCCCTCAGCGATCGGCCAGCCCTATGATCGTGAGATGCGCTGAGTCGGCACCTGATGGAACGCGGCGCAGGAGGAAAGTGAGACGAATGAAGAAGGAAGCTCTCCAGCCCGCGGGTGTAGAGAAGATCTACGGTGACGTGCCGCCGTTTATGGCGGTCGAGCATGTCAGGGATCCTGCAACGCTTGTGGCGGATGCGGCGGTGATCGGGATGCCGTATGATGGAATCGCCACGTTCCGCGGCGGGGCAACGCGTCGCGGGCCACAGGAGATTCGGAAGTTCTCGCTGTTGTTTGGCGGCTATAATTTCGACTGGGACATGGATATCTTCGACACGCTGCGTGTCGCCGATCTCGGCGACGTCGACGTGGTCCCCGGCGACAATGCGGAGAGCTACCGCAGGTTTGAAGAGAGGCTGGACGCGATTCTGGCCAAGGGCGCAGTTCCTTTCAGCCTCGGCGGTGATCACGGCATTACATACCCGGCCGTCTCCGCCGTGTCCCGACATCACGCCGGCCCGATGGGTCTGGTGGTTTTTGACACCCATCTCGATCTCAGCGAAGCCCTCAATGGAGATCGACTGACCCGCGCCTCGCCGATTCTGCGCATCTGTGAACTCGAGCATGTGGATCCGCGCAGGGTGGCGATCGTGGGCGCACGGGGGCCACGCAATCTGCCCGAATGGACGCGGCTCTATCGTGAGCTCGGCATTTCCGTCTTCGCGATGGAGCAGGTCGAGCAAGAGGGAATCGACGCGGTGACGCGCAATGCTCTCGCGGTGGCCACACGGGACGGAGCCAAGCATTATATCAGCGTCGATATCGACAGCATCGATCCGGCCTACGCCCCCGGTACCAACAGCCCCGAACCCGGCGGCCTGACCTCACGCGAGATCATTCGCGGCGTGCGGGTGGCCGGCCGCGACGGCTTCGCCGGCTTCGACGTCGTGGAGGTGTCGCCCGATTTCGACAGCCGCAGTGGCAGCACCAGCGTCCTGGCCGCGCGCATCATCGCAGAAGCTCTGTGCTGTCTGGCCGCCAGTCGATGCGGCAGGCAGGATGCTTGGCGCCACGTGCATTCCCAACAGACTTCGACCTAGAGGTGGATCGACCCGGCCACCTTCATCCCATTCTTTGAGAAGTACGTCTAATGATCCGCAATCCGATCCCGTGGCCAGGCAATGCAAAATGCGCCGTTTCCATCACCTTTGATATGGATGCCGACAGCCTCGTCCATACGGCCCATCCTCAGCGCGCGCCCGACATGGTCGCCGCAACCTCTATGTTGCGCTACGGCCCGGAGATAGGCATTCCTCGCATCCTGGAAACTTGGCGCAGGCTGGAGATTACCCAGACCTTCTTTATTCCCGCTTGGTGCGCCGAGACCCATCCGCGTGCGGTCGAACAGATTGTCGAGGCTGGGCACGAGGTCGCGCTGCACAGCTACATCCACGAGATGTCGCATGACAAACCGCGTGAGGAGGAAGCCTACTGGCTGCAGCGGGCGGGCGAGAGCCTGACGCGGATCGCCGGAAGAGCACCGCGCGGATGGCGCGCGCCCATGTATTCCTTCTCGCGCCATTCGGCTGATCTGCTGATCGAGGAAGGTTTCGTCTATGACGCTTCCCTCATGGGCGACGACATTCCCTACATGCTCGAGACCGAAAAGGGACGGCTCGTCGAGCTACCCGCCCATTGGGGCACTGACGACTATCCGCAATATGCGCATACGCCCGATCTCGGTTACATGGTGCCCGTAAAGGCGCCCCGCGCGGGCATCCAGAACTACCAGGACGAGTTCGAAGCCCACCATGCGCATGGCGGCATGTTCGTCGGGGTCTGGCACCCTTTTCTCACGGGCCGACTGACCCGCTGGCACCACATCGAGAAGATGCTTCTGGAATGGCGCGAGAAAGGGGACGTCTGGTTCGCCTCGATGGAAGAGATCGCCCACCACGCCATCGCCTGCGAAAAGGCCGGCAGCTACCAACCGCGCGTGAGCCGGCTGCCGTTTTATACCGAGCCCCTCTCGCTACTGCGGCCCGGCCACAGGTAAGCGGCCCCGGAGGCTACGCGGCGAGCGAGGGAGATAGAGACATGAAGGCTGTGGTCGTAGAGGCGCCGGGCGGGCTGGATCGGCTGGCGATTCAGGAGGTACCCGAGCCGAATCTGCCCCACGGCCATGTTCTCGTAGAGGTGGCATGGGCGGCGTGCAACTGGGGCGACGTCCAGAAACGGCAGGGCATCTACCCCGACCCGGTTTCCTATCCGGCCATCCTGGGCGGAGAGGTTTCGGGCCGGATCATCAAGCGCGGTGCGGGGGTGAGAGGGTTTACGGTCGGACAGAACGTGGCCGCGATCACCGGCAGGGACATGCTGCGGGGCTTCGCGCAGCGGGTGGCCGTGGCACAGGAACTGCTCATGCCGGTTCCGACGATACTTGGTTTACGCGTGGCCGCAGCCTATCCTGTTGTCTCACTCACGGCCTACCACCTGCTCAACACAGCCGCAAAGATCAGGGCCGGCGAAACCATTCTGATCCATGCCATCGGCGGCGGCGTCGGCCTGGCGCTCTTGCAGCTTTCGCGCCATGCCGGGGCACAGGTGCTGGGGACGGTCAGCACGAGCGAAAAGGCGCGTCTGCCGATTGATCTCGGCGCCGATCGCGTCATCGCGCGCGACAGCGAGGATTTTGTCGAGGTGGCGATGGAAGTCACGCAGGGCAGGGGTGTTGATCTCGTGATCGACTCGCTCGGCGCGGACATCCTGCCGCGCAGTTTCGATGCGCTGCGCCCGTTCGGACATCTCATCAATATCGGGGAAGCGGCGGGAGAGCCGCACTTCGATGTCCGCAAGAAACTCTATGAGCGCTCCACGTCATTTGCCGGATTCGAGCTGATCCATGCCGAGCCGGGTTCCCGCGGCTGGCGCGCATCCGTGCGCAAGGTGGCGCGGAGTATCGAGACCGGGCGGCTTCGCATCCCGATCGCCGGCGAACTTCCGATGGAGCGGATCGGCGAGGCCCACGCTCTTCTGGAAAGCGGCAGGGTCTCGGGCAAGCTGCTCATCGAAGTCGGGGGCACGAATGAATACGCTTGAGATCACGACCGGTCAGAACGGACTGGAGCTTTGGAAAGCAGTCCTTCGGGGTGCGGTCGGACTGCGATTGAGCGGTGAGGCGCGGCACGCGATCAGGGACGCGCACGAGGCGCTTGGGCGGATCATCGCCAGGGGCGGAGCGCTCTACGGCATCAATACCGGTTCTGGCCGGCTGGCCGGAACGATTATCCCCGATGAAGACGTCCTCGCCCTTCAGCGCAATCTCGTTCTGTCCCACGCCATCGGCTCCGGTCCGCCGCTGTCGCGGGGCGAGACGCGGCTGGTGCTGGCGATGAAGATTGGTTGCTTTGCGCAGGGTTGTTCGGGCGTCCGGCCGATGCTGGTCGATCTCATGACCGAGATGTTCAACCGGGACATACTCCCGGTCATCCCTTCGCAAGGATCGGTCGGCGCTTCCGGCGACCTGACGCCGCTGGCACATGTCGCGGCCGCGATGATCGGAGCAGGCCAGGTTTCGGTGGCGGGCCGGGTCATGCCGGCCGCTGAGGCGTTGGCGGATGCCGGGTTGGAGCCGCTGACGCTGCAGCCGAAGGAGGGCATGGCTCTCTTGAACGGCACCCAGGTCTCGGCCGCAATGGCGATGGCGGCCGTGCTTGAGGCACGGCAGTCATTGGACACGGCCGTGATCGTCGGCGCCCTGACCACAGAGGCCGTTCTGGGCTCGGCCCGCTCGTTCGACGAGCGCATCCATCGCCAGCGTCGCCAGCCCGGCCAGATCGAGATCGCCCGGCGTATGCGCGACTTGATCGAGAACAGCGAATTCCGCACGAAGGCCCTGAGCGAGGGACGTGTCCAGGACCCCTATTGCATCCGCTGCCAGCCGCAGGTCTATGGCGCCTGTCTCGATCTGCTCGATCAAGCCACCGCGACGCTCATGCGAGAGGCTGACGCTGTCACCGACAATCCGTTGGTCTTCTCCGAACGCGACGAGATCGTTTCGGGCGGGAACTTCCACGCCGAGCCAGTGGCCTTCGCGGCTGACACTATTGCAATGGCGATTTGCGAGATCGGGTCGCTGTCGGAACGACGCCTTGCGATGATGATTGATGCAGGTCTTTCAGGCGGCTTGCCACCATTCCTGACTGATGGTCCAGGTGTGCATACCGGGTTCATGAGCGGGCAGATCGGGGCAGCGGCGATGGTCGCGGAGAACCGGCAGAAGGCGTTTCCCGCATCGGTGGATTCGGTGCCAACCGTTGCCAATTACGAAGACCACGTTTCGATGGCCACCCACGGTGCTCGTCGGCTTGCGGCCATGATTGACACGCTGAATAACATCCTAGCGGCCGAACTGCTGGCCGCGATCGAGGGCTGCGATCACCGAGGCCTGCAGCTTAGCGCACGACTGAGCGAGGTGGCGGGGCTGGTTCGCAGTCAGGTCGACCGCGTGAATTACGATCGCGCATTTGGACCAGCCTATGAGGCTGCACGTCGGATGGTGAAATCGGGCCAGATCCTTGCCGCCTCCCGCTATTGCACATGAATGGGGCGCGCCAAAAAGGAGCGGGAACTCCAACGGCCATGCGAAACGGAGAGGGCAAGGCTCGGCATCGGTGCCAACAAAGGAATGCCGCGGAGGACTTACACACCATGGCTGACGGCGTGGACTACTCCGCGAGGGTCCAGGCGAGAGCGATCACGCTGACGATCCTTTGGTCCAATACATTACTTAAGAGGCTGCCGAGCCGGCGGTCGGCAGCCTGTCCAGTCTAATGCATCGTGCAGACCACGGCTCGCGCCTTCGACCGCACCGCAGCCGCGTCGGCGTCTTCACGGCTGGGCCTGTGGGCCGCAATCTTCGGCCCTTGTCTACGGAAAGACTGTGTTTCAACGCGAAGTACCTCACCTCGCAAGGCTCGCTGCCAAAGACCTCCACGCGACCACGTCCATCGGTCTTGGTCTTGTCGTCTGCCGCCGTAGGATTTTCGTTGAGCCCGCCACTATGAAGCGGCGATCGTGGTGCTGCCGCTGAGTTCTTAATGACCCAGGAAGGCGCCGGGCGCGCAGTGGTTCCGGGCCGACGGGTGGCGACGCCTCACGTCCAGCTGATGCAAGGGGCGCTCATTCACGTCAGACAGATTGGCCGGCAGCCGCGCACCGTCTGTATAAAGCCCCGTTCGCTGAATTCAGATGTCGATCTGTTCATGTAGACGATCGTCCACTCGTGTTTGACAATTTTGCCTCACCAGCAGCATCTGCTACCCTGACGCAGCATTGTCATTGCTTCAGCAGCCAGCGGTCAGCAGCGCCCCGAGACGCAGTATTTCTGCGACGAGCATGTCCAGATCCTCGCGCCGGGTTCGATGATTGTTGATTGCCACCCGCAGGCAGTGCTCGCCATGGACGGTCGTGTCCGAAACGGCCGCGATGCCCTCCTCCTGAAGCCGCAGCATGATCTCGATGTTCAAAGCCTTCAATGCAGCCGTCTCCAGGCCCAGGGGGCGATAACGGAAGCAGACGATGTTGATGCTCGTCGGCGCGACCAACTCGAACAGGGGGGCTTCCTTGATCAACCGGCTGAGATAGTGCGCCTGCGCCATGTTCTGGTCGATCAATCGGCCGAACTTCTCAACACCATGCTCCTTGAGTGCCATCCAGACCTTCAACGACCGAAAGCCGCGCGTCGTCTGCAAGCCGTATTCATGCAGCCATTCGGCCGATGCGAGGCCGCGCGACGTCGACTCAAGATACTCCTGCGTGACGGCGAAGGCGCCGCGGTGCGCGGCGGCATCTCGGATCAGGACGCAGCCGACTTCAAAAGGGGCGTGCAACCATTTGTGCGGGTCGAGCGCGACGGAATAGGCGCGCGCGATGCCGGAGACGCGGTAGGCATTCGCGGACGAGATCGCCAGCAACGCGCCAATGCAGCCATCTACGTGGAGCCAGAGAGCCTCTTCCACCGCCAGGTTCGCGAGTGCTTCCAGATCATCGATGGCGCCAGTATTGACCGTGCCGGCCGTGGCTATAACGCAGGCTGGCTGACAGCCGGCCGCGCGATCCTCCGCAATCGCGGCTCGAAGCGCGGCGACATCGATCCGCAGATCGGCATCCGAGTGGATCCGGCGAAGTGCCTTGTTGCCAAGCCCGAGCGCTTCGATTGCCTTGCGATGACAGCTATGCACCTGATCTGAAGCGTAGAAGCGCAGAGGCTTCTCGATCGCGCCGACACCATCTTCGCGGACATCTACCCCCGCTTTGACGTTGCGGGCGACGGTGAGAGCGATCAGGTTGGCCATCGAGCCGCCGCTGACGAGGCTTCCGCTGGCTGATGAGGGAAAACCCATCATCTCCTTGCACCAGTTCACGACCTGGCTGTCCATCGAAGCGGCGGCATGATTACCACCGCCGAGGTTCGACCCCTGGATGGCCGCCAGAAAATCTCCCAATGCTCCGGTGAGATTGCTCGACCCCATATACCATGACCAGAAGCGCGGATGGATGTTGCCCATCGGAAAGGGCATCAGGTTCTCCTTCACCTCCCGGTAGACATCATCGAGCGGCATCGGAAAGCGCGGCAGGGGCTCCCGGAACGTCGCCTTCACCCCCGCCGGCATTTCCTGCCATACGGGACGCAACCGGACGTCCCGGAGGTACTCGATCGAATCATCAATCATCCGATGCGAGAGCGCCCGGACATTGCTCCAGTCGATGGGATCGAGGGTTTCTTCGGCGTCCGAGATGACTGGGCTGCGCAACGTGTCCATCTTGTCTCTCCCGCGCGGCGGCGTCACGCGGCTGCGAGTTGGTATCCGGGTGTCGACAACGAAAGAGCATGTTCCTCCTCATCCATGTCGGCCTCGATTCCATCGAAGAGCGGCGTCGTCATGTACCGCTCACCGGTGTCGGGCAGCATGCACAGGATGACGGAACCGGCTGGGGCCTGTTCCGCTATCTGATGGGCGATCGCGAAGCTGGCGCCGCCGGAGATTCCGGTAAGGATTCCCTCCCGTTGCGCGAGGGCTTTGGCCCATTTGATGCCTTCGGCGCCCGCGACAGGGGCCACTTCGTCGTAAAGGCTGGAGTCGATTGCCTCTTGCAGCACGTGGGGGATGAAGTCCGGCGTCCAGCCCTGGATCGGATGTGGTTCGAAGGCGGGATGGCTCGACGCCGGCGCGCCGCCGGGCTCTCGTTCCTGAAAATGTCCGCTGCCGATCAGTTGCGCATTGGCGGGTTCGGCAAGCACGATCCGCGTATCCGGACGCTCTCGGCGCAGCACGCGGCCGACGCCTGTAACCGTGCCGCCGGTGCCATAGCCGGTGACAAACCAGTCGAGCCGGGACCCGACGAAAGCATTGATGATCTCGCGCGCGGTCGTCGCCTCGTGAATGGCGGCATTGGCATTGGTCTCGAATTGACGCGCCAGGAACCAGCCGTTCGATTCGGCCAGTTCGACCGCCTTCTTGTACATGCCGAAACCCTTCTGGGCACGCGGCGTCAGGACCACCTTGGCGCCAAGCATGCGCATCAACTTGCGGCGTTCGATGGAAAAGCTGTCCGCCATGGTCACGACCAGCGGATAGCCCTTCGCCGCGCAGACCATCGCCAGACCGATGCCGGTATTGCCCGATGTTGCCTCGACCACTGTCTGGCCAGGGCTTAGGCTTCCGTCGCGTTCGGCCTCCTCGATGATGCTGAGCGCCAGCCGGTCCTTGACCGACCCGGCCGGATTGAAGGCTTCGACCTTGACATAGATATGGATACCGGCCGGGGCGAGGTTGTTGACCCGGACGACGGGGGTGTCCCCGACGGTTTCCAGGACGCTGGCGAAAAGCTTGCCACGCCCCCGTCTTGTGCGCATCGTCATCGCGTCCATCATCTCGCTCCATTCGGCCAGTGCGAATTCGCCTGATCGGCAATAGGTCAGTGTTGGTGTTCAGGAGGCGCAAACAGGATCAGTTCGACCCGATCGGCGCCATCGACGTAAGCGTCATGCCCTGGCGGAATCTCGAAGAAGTCGCCCGTGCTGATGTGCGTCTTGGTGCCGGTGTCGACCATGCGGACGACAAGCTTGCCCGAGATGCAGTAGCCTGTGTGTCGCATCGGACACGAGGCGGGCGAGCCGAGCAGAGGCTTCTCGTCAGCCTCCCAGGTCCAGCCGGGCTCGAAAATCGCGTACATTCCTGCACTGCCGTCGGCCATCTTGACGATGGAGATGCCACCGCGCTCCTTCATGTCGAGGCGCTGATCAGGCGTTTCGAATCTTCTTGTCTCTATCGCGTTGTTTTGCATCGTTCGCTCCGTCCTGCTCGAGTCTTGCCCGTGGAGGCAGTTGCACGCGTCGATCGTGTGGCATCCACTTCGAGCAAGCTTGACGGAGATCTGAAGGATTCCTGTAGAAGCCGACGATTGTGCTGTATGCTCCGGCATGGCTTGGTCTTTCGGTGATTTTCGACTGGACCCGGAGCGATTTCAGCTCAGCTTGCGGGATGAGCCGGTGCGAATGGAGCCGCAGGTGCTGTCCCTGCTGATCCACCTCGTTCGAAACCGTGATCACATGGTCTCGAAAGACGAGATCGTTGCCGCGGTCTGGCAAGGTGAAGCCGTTTCGGATGCCAGTATTTCCAGTCGTATTCGCTCGGTCCGTCGGGCGGTCGGCGACGATGGAGCGCGACAAGCGGTGATCCGCACGATTCACGGTCGTGGGTTCTGCTTCATTCCAGAGGTGACGAACTCGGCGCCCGGGCACGCTTCCTCGGAGAGTCGCGCCCATCCGCCATCAGGCGGTCCCGGCGGGCGCCCTTCGATCGCCGTGTTGCCCTTCCAGCAACTCGGCATGTCGCCTGAGCTTGCCATTCTTGGAGACGCTATCCCGCACGAGATCATCGAAGCACTTTCGCGTCTACGATGGCTTTCAGTGATTGCGCGGGGATCGACCTTCCGCTTCCGGGAGGTCACCGCCGATCTTGATCTGGTGTCGACAGCACTTGCCGCGCGTTACGTCCTGTCCGGGGCGATCGAAAGTGCCGGCCGGACCCTCGCGGTGACCCTCGAATTGACAGACTCCTGCTCGCACGAGATCATCTGGGCAGACAGGCTCGGGACTCCCGTCGACGCACTCGGAGACTTGAGGGCGCAGATCGTGGCGCACCTGGTATCGGCGCTCGAGGCTCATATACCCTACAACGAGGCGCGCATCGCGCGACAGACCGATCCGACCGGACTGGACGCCTGGGCGAACTATCACGTTGGCCTCGGTCATCTCTACCGTTTCACGCCAGCCGACAATGCACTGGCAAAGGGTTACTTCGAACGGGCGATCACGGCAGACCCTCAACTTGCCCGCGCCCATGCGGGGCTATCGTTCACCAGCTTCCTCGAAGCGTTCCTACGCCTGACACCGGATCCGGCATCGGCCGCGGGCGACGCGCGGCGTCATGCCGAGCGCGGTCTGGAACTGGATCCTCTCGACCCGTTCGCGAACTTCACAATGGGGCGTACATTCTGGCTTTCCGACGAGCCGGAGATCGCCGCTGAGTGGCTGGCGCGGGCCGTCAAACTGAATCCGAATTATGCGCAAGGCTTTTACGCCTCTGCGTTCACGGCGATGCTTACGGGGAACGCGCCTGCCACGTTCGCGGCGTTGGATACCTCCTTGTATCTCAGCCCACTCGATCCGCTGCTCTACGGCATCCACGGCGTCCGCGCGCAGATGCTGATCCAGCAGGAAGATTATGAGGCGGCCGCCGGCTGGGGAGACCGAGCG
>JAESGL010000368.1_pt1 | contig 25202 bp, 23 predicted proteins | sample 9269711 | NCBI WGS metagenome assembly JAESGL01 (sample SAMN14515918, study PRJNA621676) | algae metagenome | isolation source: Kastovskya adunca ATA6-11-RM4 and co-occurring heterotrophs from soil and... | place: Chile: Atacama Desert | collected 2011-06-27
GGACAAGGACGGCAACCTCTTTTCCTGCACGCCCAGTTCCGGCTGGATGCTGGGCGGTGCCTATATTGCGGGCGATACCGGCGTGCCGATGAGCAACCGCCTGACCGTGTTCGACCTTGATCCGGAAAGCCCCAACGTCCTGGTGCCGGGCAAGCGGCCGCGCACGACCCTGTCGCCCTCGATGGTGCTCAAGGACGGCCAGCCCTATCTGGCGATCGGGACGCCGGGCGGCGACAATCAGGATCAGCAGATCATGAATGTGCTGCTGCGGGTGCTGGCCTTCAACCAGCCGCTTCAGGCCGCGATCGAGGCACCGCGGATCAATTCCAATCATTTCCACGGTTCCTTCGGCATCAAGAAGGATGAGCCGGGCGTGCTGGAAATCGAGGATCGCGTGCCCCAGGCGGTGCGCGACGATCTGACCGCGCGCGGTCACAAGCTGGACGTGCTGGGGCCGTTCGCGGTGTCGACTGGCATCGTCGCGGCCGGCGTGGTGCCAGGCAGCGGCACGCTGCGCGGTGGCGCGGATGTGCGCCGCGAACGCTATATATTTGGTTGGTAAGGGGATCGATCCGATGAAATCTGCCTTCAAGCTTCTGTCGCTGGCCCTGTTGTCGGCCGGCGCCGTTCAGGCCTATGCCCAGCCCGCCAATCTGCCCCCGCCCGGCGGCGAGACCCCGGTCGCGTTCGATGTGCATGAAGGCACGTCGATGGCGGTGTCGGTATCGCCCGACGGCAAATGGCTGGCGGTCGACCTGCAGGGCAGCCTGTGGATCATCCCGACCAGCGGCGGCAAGGCGAAGCGGATCACCGACTATTTCAACGATGCCCGCCAGCCGGTCTGGTCGCCCGACGGTTCGCGCCTCGCCTATTTTTCCTATCGCGACGGCAATTATGATCTCTGGACGATCAAGCCGGACGGCAGCGACATGCGCAAGCTGACCGAGGGCGCCTATGATGATCGCGAGCCGGCCTGGTCGCCCGATGGCCGGACAATCGCCTTCTCGTCCGACCGCAGCGGCAATTACGACATCTGGACGCTCGACATCGCCAGCGGCGCGATGAAGCAGGTCAGCAGCAACGGGCGCGAGGATCGCATGCCCAGCTGGTCGCCAGACGGCGCGCGCATTGCCTATTCCGGGACGGACGGCGCCAAGACCGCCCTTTATGTCACGGCCCTTGCCGATGGGCAGGAAAGCCTGTTGAAGCAGGTGCAGGGCAAGATCGACGCGCCGTCCTTCGGTCCCGGCGGCGAACTCGCCTATGTGGTGCAGGACGCGCAGGGCAGCCGCCTGGAGGTCGATGGCAAGGCCGTCAGCGGCGCCGAGGATGTCTTCCCCTTCCGCGTGTCCTGGGGGAAGGGCGGCTATTATTATGTGTCCGACGGCAAGATCCGCAGCCGCAAGGGCGCCAGCCTGTCGACCGTCAACTTCGCTGCCACGCTGGAGGTGGTGAAGCCCAGCTACACCCGCGCCAAGCGCGACTGGGATTCGACTGCGCCGCGCAAGGCACTGGGCATCGTCCATCCGACCCTGTCGCCAGATGGCAGCCGCATCGCCTTTGCCGCGCTCGGCGATCTCTATGTCATGTCGTCAAAGGGCGGGGTGCCGGAGAATCTGACCAAGGATGGCGCGCTGGACACCGATCCGGCCTGGTCGCCCGATGGCCAGAGCCTGGCCTACACCTCCGACAAGGGCGGTGGCCTGCCGCAGCTGTGGATCCGCGACATGAAGACCGGCAAGGATCGCCGGCTGACCGATATCGACACCCAGCCGCTGGGTGCCGCCTGGTCGCATGACGGCACGCGGATCGCCTATATCGATGTCGACGGGCGCTGGGGCGTTGCCGGCCTGTGCGTGGTCGATGTCGCGACTGGCAAGATTACCCGCCTTCAGGGATCGCTGGGTCAGCCCGGTAGCCCCAGCTGGTCGCCCGACGGAAAATATGTCGCCATCCCGCTATCCTACAAATATTCCAACAGCTTCCGCGAGGGCACCAACCAGGTCTACATGGTGCCGACCGATGGCGTGGGCAAAGCCTTCTGGCAGCTGCCCGAACCCAATATGTCGATGGATACCCGCGCCGGTGGTGGCCCTGCCTGGTCGCCTGACGGAACGAAGATGGCCGCCATCTATGAGGGGCTGCTGAAGATCTGGCCGGTGGCCGCCGACGGCAAGCCGCTGGGGCCGCCGCGTTCCTACACCTCCGACATCTCCTATTTCCCGAGCTGGGCGGGCGACAACAAGACGATCCTGTTCCAGTCGGCCGACAAGCTGAAATCGCTCGACACCGAAACCGGTGCGATCACCGACATCCCGCTGGACCTGACCTATCGCATCGCCAACCCGACCGGGCGCACCGTCATTCATGTCAGCAATCTGGTCGACTCCGTCCATGACGTGACCCAGCATGACAAGGACATCATCGTCGACGGCCATCGCATCGCCGAAATCCGCGACCATGATCCCGCGCTTCACCAGGCGGAGCATTTCGTCGACGGCACCGGCCTCACAGCCATTCCCGGCCTGATCGAACATCACTCCCACGCCCAGAAGGATTTCGGCTCCAATCTGGAACGAGCCTGGCTTGCCTATGGCATCACCACGGTGCGCGATCCGGGTACGCAAATCTATGATGCGGTGGAGGATCGCGAGGCGGCGGAATCGGGCGTGCGCCTGTCGCCGCGCCTCTATGTCGCGGGACCGCTGCTCGAATGGCAGCGCGTCTATTACAAGATGGGCGTGGCGGTCTCCAGCCCGGCCCATCTGGAGCGGGAATTCACCCGGATGCGCGCGCTCCATTATGACATGATCAAGAGCTATGTGCGCATGCCCGACCTGTTCCAGCGGCAGATCGTGCGCGCCGCGCATGAAATGGGCATACCGGTCAGCGGCCATGAAATCTTCCCGGCGGCCTTTTCCGGCGTGGATGGCACCGAGCATATGGGCGCGACCAGCCGGCGCGGCTATTCGCCCAAGCAGGGACCGCAGGGCATGGCCTATGAGGATGTGATCCAGCTTTTCGGCCGCAGCGGCCGGACCCTGACGCCCACCCATTTCGGCGCGATGACGCCCTATCTCGCCAAGCATCCCGGCTACAAGGACGACCCGCGCCTCAATCTCTATCCGGTCTGGGCACGGGAAACGATCATCGAAGCCGATCCGATGGCCAGCATGCTGCGCCCGTTGCTGGAGGGGCAATATAAGAGCCTGAAGAAGATGTATGATGCCGGCACGCTGGTGACGGCTGGCACCGACACGATGATCGCCAACAATCTCCATGCGGAGATTTCCTCCTATGTCGACGCGGGGCTGACGCCGTTCCAGGCGCTCCAGACCGCGACCATCAATTCAGCGAAGGATCTGAACCTGGATGCGGGCACGCTGGAGGCCGGGAAGCTGGCCGACATCGTGCTGGTCGACGGCGATCCGCGCGCCGACATTGCCAACACCTTCAAGGTGAAGAAGGTGATGATGAACGGCGTCATCCATGACGTGGACGACATCGTCGCCGGCGGCATGCGGAAATGATCCGGCGATTGCCGTTCGCTTTCGATTGACCTGAGCCGTCGGACTGCTGCTATGGGCGTATCCAAAGGGGCGCCATGCGAATTGTCATCATCGACGACAGCGGATTGAGAGCGACGGTCCTGGAAGAAGGGCTGCGTGAGGCGGGCTATGACGATATTCATATCGTCCCGCCCCGCGGCGCCTTCGTTGCCCGGCTGGAGCGGATGGCGCCCGATGTGGTGCTGATGGATCTGGGCAGCCCCAGTCGCGACACGCTGGAGGAGATGCTGACGGTCAGTCGTGCGCTTGCCCGGCCGATCGCGATGTTCGTCGATCAGTCCGATGATGCGATGATCGGCGCGGCGATCGATGCGGGCGTATCCGCCTATGTCGTCGATGGTCTGCGCAAGGAGCGGGTGAAGCCGGTGCTGGAACTGGCGGTGCGGCGCTTCAATGCCTTCGCCCGCATGCAGTCGGAACTGGACGAGGCGCGCACCGCGCTGGCCGACCGCAAGGTCATTGACCGGGCGAAATCTATCCTGATGAACCAGCGCAGCCTGTCCGAGCAGGATGCCTATGCGCTGCTGCGGTCGAGTGCGATGAACCAGGGCAAGAAGATCGTGGATGTGGCGCAGGCGTTGATTACCGCCAGCGACCTGCTGGGAGGGGGCATATGAGCGAATTTCTGCGGATAGCCTTTCTGCCGCTGACGGACGTGGCCGTGCTGGCGGTCGCGCGCGAACGGGGCTTTGCCGAGGAAGAGGGGATCGCGCTCGATCTGGTGCGCACCACCAGCTGGGCGACGCTGCGCGACCGGCTGGTCTATGGCCAAGTGCATGGCGCGCAGATGCTGGCGCCGCTGGCCGTGGCGGTGACGCTTGGCCTCAGCCAGCAGCCCGCCGCACTGGCCGCGCCCTACAAGCTCAACGTCAACGGCAATATGCTAGTGATGGCACCGGACTTCGCCAAGGCACTCGAACCGGACATCGCCCGGCGGCTCGCTGATCCGCTGGGCACTGCCCATGATTTTGCCGCCGCGATCGGCCTGTGGCGGCGCAAGCCGGTGATCGGTGTCGTCCACCGCTTTTCCAGCCATGCGATCATGTTGCGCTATTGGCTGGCGAGTGCGGGCATCGATCCCGATAAGGATGTCGTGCTGCGCGTGTTGCCGCCCTCGCTGACCGTGGAAGCGATGCGGGCGGGTGAAATTGACGGCTTCATCGCCGGCGAACCCTGGGGTAGCGCGGCGGTCGAGGCCGGGCTGGCTGAAACGGTCGCGATCGGCGAACGCATCTGGCAGCGGGGGGTGGAGAAGGTTCTAGCCTTCCGCCAGGACTGGCTGGAGGCGAACCCCGAAACGGTCGATCGCTTGCTGCGCGCGCTGGCGCGAGCGGCCGCCTGGTGCGACGATCCGGCGCATCATGAGGCGCTCGCCGATCTCCTGTCCGACCCCCGCTATGTCGATCAGCCGGCCGACCTGATCCTGCGCGCACTGTCGGGGCGGATCGTGGCGCGCCTCGGCGACGCGCCGATCGTCAATCCCGATTTCATGCTGTTCGCGCGCGAAGCGACCGCCTTCCCCTGGCGCAGCCAGGCGCTGTGGATCTATTCGCAGCTGGTGCGCTGGGGCATGGTTGCCCATGATGCGGAAACAGCGGCGCGGGCCGCCGCCGTTTTTCGGCCCGACATCTTCCGCCGGGCGCTGGCCGATAGCGGCCTGCCGATGCCGGGGGCTAGCATGAAACTCGAAGGGGCGCTCACGACCCCGATGCCGGTCGGTGCCCATCGCGGCGACCTGACGCTTGGCCCGGATCGCTTTTTCGACGGGCGAATCTTCGACCCCGAACGGATCGAGGATTTCCTGCGGGATTCTGCGCCGCTCCGTTGAAATGAAGGGCGAATTTGTGCCTTGCAACATAATGCATTCTACGGGATAAGATAATGGATCGCGCGACGAGGCGCGTCCAGACGAATGCGCCGTCCCAAGGGTGGGATCGCCATTCCATCCATTTTTCGCAGCAAAGCCGCTGACCGGACCACGCCATGAGTGTGCGCGTCCGGCCTGCGGCTTTTTTCGTTTCCAATTCCATTGGTTGGGGGACGCATCATGGCTACTGCTTATTGGGACCGCGAAGGGGAGGCCGCATCGGCCCCCGCCACGACAAGCTTCTGGAAGGCCGGCCACGCGCCGACCCTGATTGCCGCCTTTCTCTATTTCGATCTCGCCTTCATGGTCTGGGTCTTGCTCGGGCCGCTGGCGCCGATGATCGCCAAGACGCTGGCGCTGACGCCCGCGGAAAAGGGGCTGATGGTGGCGACGCCGACGCTCGCTGGCGCGCTGCTTCGTGTCGTCAACGGCCTGCTGGTCGATCGCATCGGCCCGAAGCGCTCGGGCGCGATCAGCCAGATCATCGTCATCGCCGGCCTGTTCCTGGCCTGGCTGATGGGCGTCAACAGCTTCGGCGGCACGCTGGCTCTGGGCGTGATCCTGGGCTTTGCCGGCGCCAGCTTCGCGATTGCGCTGCCGCTCGCCAGCCGCTGGTATCCGCCCGAGCATCAGGGCAAGGCGATGGGCCTTGCCGGCATGGGCAATTCGGGTACGGTGCTGGCCTCGCTGTTCGCGCCGATGCTGGCCAAGGCATTTGGCTGGAATGCGGTGCTGGGTCTTGCCTGCATCCCGCTGTCGATCGTCTTCGTCGCCTATATGATCATGGCCAAGGATGCGCCCAACGCGCCGCCGGCCAAGCGGCTGGTCGATTATTTCGAGCCGCTCAAGACCGCTGACGCCTGGTGGCTGATGGCCTTCTATGCCGTGACCTTCGGTGGCTTCGTCGGGCTGGCAGCGTCGCTGCCCATCTACTTCACCGACCAGTTCGGGCTGACCCCGATCATCGCGGGCTATTGCACCGCTGCCTGCGTCTTCGCTGGGTCGCTGGTGCGGCCGATGGGCGGCGCACTGGCGGATCGGATAGGCGGCGTGAAGGCGCTGATGATCGTCTATGTCGTGGCGGCGCTGGCGCTGGCGGGCGTGTCGCAGGCGACGACATTGGCCAGCGCGCTGGCCCTGTTCGTCCTGGCCATGCTGGCGCTGGGCACCGGCAACGGTTCGGTCTTCCAACTGGTGCCGCAGCGTTTCCAGGCGGAAATCGGCGTGATGACCGGCCTTGTCGGCATGGCGGGCGGCATTGGCGGCTTCTACCTCGCCAGTTCGCTCGGGCTGGCCAAGCAACTGACCGGCAGCTTCGCGCCCGGCTTCCTGATCTTCGCCGGTCTTGCCGTGCTGGCCCTGCTGGGCGTGGCGTTGGTCAAGGCGAAGTGGCGCGCCAACTGGACCAGCGGCGCGCGCATCTGAGTTGGAGAGGAGGGCGGCGGCCTCTTTGAGGACTGCCGCCCCGAGCCACGCTCTTTCCGTCCGAGGGGGGACGATCATCCATGAAATATCTTCTCGCAACGACGGCCGTGCTGGCCGTCGCCGGGCCCGCTTGCGCCCAGCAGATCGACCTGAAACCCGTCGCCGAGGCGCGGCTGCGCTACGAACATGTCGACCAGCATGGCCTGGCGCAGCAGGCCGATGCGCTGACCGTCCGGGCCCGCGCCGGCCTGACGGCCAGCAGCGGCGCGCTGTCGGCGACGCTGGTGGGGCAGGGGACATTGGCGGTCATCGCCCGTTATTTCGACGGTTTCGATAATGCCGCGACCAAGCCGCTGGTGGCCGATCCGCAGAATGTCGCCCTCTATATCGCCCAGTTGCAATATCGGACCAAGGCGCTGACCCTGACCGGCGGGCGGCAGAAGATCGTGCTGGATGATGAGCGCTTCGTCGGCAATGTCGCCTTTCGCGACAATGGCCAGACCTTCGACGCGGTGCGTGCCGAACTGACCCCGGCCAAGGGGCTGAAACTGGATGTCTCCTATGCCTGGAGCGTACGCACCATCTGGGGCTTTCAGGGCAAGGGTGCGCGTCAGCAGGCGGTCAGCGGCGACAATATTCTCGCCAATCTCTCCTATGCCACGCCGCTGGGTACGGTCAGCGGCTTTGCCTATCTGGTTGATCAGGACGAGGCGGCGGTGCAGGCCTATCGCCTGTCGAGCCAGACTTATGGCGTGCGTCTGGCGGGGAGCCAGCCGCTCTCAAGATCGGCCAAGATCGCCTATCAGCTCAGCTATGCCCGTCAGTCGGACTATCACCGCAATCCCAATGACTATGCCGCCGATTACTGGCTGGCCGACGCCACGCTCGACCTGGATGGCTGGAAGCTCAATGCCGGCTATGAGGTGCTGGGCGCCAGCCATGGCGCTGCGCTCACCAGCTTCCAGACGCCGCTCGGCACCAATTTCAAGTTCCAGGGCTGGGCCGATAAGTTCCTGACCACGCCCGCCAACGGCATGCGCGACCTCTATGTCGGCACCGGCTATGGCTGGAAGCAGGTGGGGCCGCTGTCGGGCGTCGCATTGGCCGCCACCTGGCACAGGTTCGAGAGCGACCGGCTCGACCAGCATTATGGCAATGAGTGGGATCTGATCGCATCTGCGAAGCTGCGCAGGACCGCCCTGTCGGTGCGCTACGCCCATTATGATGCGCGGGCGATGGCGACCGATACCGAGAAATTGTGGCTTCAGGCCGACTGGAGCATCTGATTGAAAAGCCATGAGAGGAATCGCTTGAGCGCTCGGGCGATTCCCCATATGCTGCACTGCAAGGGACAAGGATGTCCCGCTTCACATCGCTGCGACGGTTCAGGGTAGGATCGGCAAGGCACTAGATGATGGCAAAGCCGCCATCCAGACTCTCGGGTTTCAACCCCCGAGGGTCTGGATGGCGGCTTTTTTCTTTTCTGGAGTAACGGGGATGGACTTTCAGGACGGGATCGACCCGGTCACGCAGGATGAGGACAATGTCCTGCCGCCCTTGGGGCAAGCACGGGAGCATCTGGTCGTCATCGGCAACGGCATGGCCGGCTGCCGCGCGGTCGAGGAATTGCTGGCCCGTGATGCAGGACGCTATCGCGTCACCATCTTCGGCGCCGAACCCTATGTGAACTATAACCGCATCATGCTTTCGCCGGTGCTGGCGGGCGAAAAGACGTTCGAGCAGATCGTCATCAACGACGCCGCCTGGTATGCCGACAATGGCATCGAACTGATTGCCGGCGATCCGGTAAAGGCCATTGATCGCGCCACTAAAACCGTTTCCAGCCAGTCGGGCCGCACCATCGGCTATGACAAGCTGCTGATCGCGACCGGTTCCGATCCGTTCATCATCCCGGTGCCCGGCAAGGATCTGCCCGGCGTCATCAGCTTCCGCGACATGAAGGATGTCGACACCATGCTCGCCGCCGCTGCCGATGGCGGCAGCGCGGTGGTCATCGGCGGCGGCCTGCTCGGCCTCGAAGCCGCCCATGGCCTGACCCTGCGCGGCATGAAGGTGACTGTCATCCACCTGATGGACACGCTGATGGAGCGGCAGCTGGACGAGGCGGCCGGCTGGTTGCTCAAGACCGCGCTCGAAGGACGCGGCCAGACCATCCTGACCGGCGCCAATACCGAAGCCATTTATGGCGACGGCAAGGTCGAGGGCGTACGGCTGAAGGACGGTCGCGAAATCCCGGCCAGCCTGGTGGTGATGGCGGTCGGCATACGCCCCGCGACCGCGCTGGCCCGCGACGCCGGCCTGGCCGTCAATCGTGGCATCCAGGTCGACGATCATATGGTCACCAGCGATCCCGATGTGCTGGCGGTCGGCGAATGTGTCGAACATGATGGCAATGTCTATGGCCTGGTCGCGCCGCTGTGGGACATGTGCCGCAGCCTCGCCGATGGCCTGACCGATCAGCATTCGGGCTACAAGGGCTCGGTCACCTCGACCAAGCTTAAGGTCGCGGGGCTGGACGTCTTCTCTGCCGGGGACTTTTCCGGCGGTGAGGGGTGCGAGGATATCGTCCTGCGCGACGCCTCGCGCGGCGTCTACAAGCGGGTTATCGTCAAGGACGACAAGCTGATCGGCGCGGTCCTCTATGGCGATACTGTCGATGGCGGCTGGTATTTCGACTTGCTCAAGCGCGAGGAAAATGTCGCGGACGTGCGCGACATGCTGATCTTCGGACAGGCCTTCGCCTCGGGAGGGGGCGCGCTGGACCCTAAGGCGGCCGTTGCAGCGCTCTCGGACGAAGCCGAGATTTGCGGCTGCAACGGCGTCAGCAAGGGCCAGGTCGTCTCCTGCATCGCCAAGGGCGCGCACAGCCTGGATGCGGTCCGCGCCACCTGCAAGGCGTCGGCCAGCTGCGGCAGTTGCACCGGGCTGGTCGAGACATTGCTGGCGCTGACACTGGGCGAGGAGGTCCAATCGGGGCCGAAGACGATGTGCAAATGCACCAGCTTCACCCATGATGATGTCCGTCGCGAGATCGTGGCGCAGGACATGCGCTCGATCCCCGAAGTCATGCAGAAATTGAATTGGTCGACGCCGGAGGGCTGCTCCTCCTGCCGCCCCGCGCTCAATTATTATCTGCTCTGCGCGCTGCCCGGCGACTATCAGGACGACCAGCGCAGCCGTTTCGTCAACGAACGCATGCACGCCAATATCCAGAAGGACGGCACCTATTCGGTCGTGCCGCGCATGTGGGGCGGGCTCACCAACCCGAAGGAACTGCGCGCGATCGCCGACGTGGTCGAAAAATATAACGCCCCGATGGTCAAGGTGACCGGTGGCCAGCGCCTGGATATCTTCGGCATCAGGAAAGAAGACCTGCCCGCCGTCTGGGCCGATCTCAATGCGGCCGGCATGGTGTCGGGCCATGCCTATGGCAAGTCGCTGCGCACGGTGAAGACCTGCGTGGGGTCCGAATGGTGCCGCTTCGGCACCCAGGATTCGACCGGCCTTGGCGTCAAGATCGAGCATATGACCTGGGGCTCGTGGATGCCTCATAAATTCAAGATCGCGGCGTCGGGCTGCCCCCGCAATTGCGCGGAGGCGACGATCAAGGATTTCGGCGTGGTTTGTGTCGACAGCGGCTACGAGCTGCATGTCGGCGGCAATGGCGGCATCCATGTTCGCGCTACCGACCTTCTGTGCAAGGTGGCGACCGAGCAGGAGGCGCTCGATTATTGCGCCGCCTTCATCCAGCTTTATCGTGAGGACGCCCGCTATCTGGAGCGCACCGCGCCCTGGATCGAGCGCGTCGGCGTCGATTATGTGAAGAGCCGCATCGTCACGGATGATGTCGGCCGCGAAGCGCTGCGCGCCCGTTTCCTCTTCTCGCAGCAGTTCATGCAGGATGATCCCTGGGCGCGTCGCGCCGCCGGCGAGGACGCCGAACTGCACCAGCATCTCGCCGAAGTCCGCCCCATGGAGACGCTCGCATGATCCCGAACACCCAAGTCGGCACCTGGCTGGATATCGGCCCCGTCGATCAGATCTCGCCCGGCAATGCGCGCACCCTGCCGGTGCGCGGCGGCGAGGAAATCGCCATCTTTCACACGCAGGAGAACCAGTTCTACGCGCTGGTCAACAAGTGCCCGCACAAGCAGGGGCCGCTGAGCCAGGGCATCGTCCATGGTTCGGTCGTTGCCTGTCCGCTGCACAATTGGAACATCTCGCTCAAGACCGGCAAGGCGCTGGGCAGCGATGAGGGCTGCGTGCCCACCATCCCGCTCAAGGTGGAGGCGGGCCGCATCTTCCTGCTGCGCGAGGCGGTCATTCCCGTGGCCAGCGCGGCAAAGGCGGCCTGATGGCACAGGCGATCCGCACCACCTGCGCCTATTGCGGCGTCGGCTGCGGCATCGCCGCCACGCCGACCGGGCCGCGCTCGGTGATCATCAAGGGGGACGAGGTGCATCCGGCCAATGGCGGACGCCTCTGTTCCAAGGGTACGCATCTGGGTGAGACGGTGGCGCTGACCGGCCGCCTGCTCCACCCGATGATCGGCAAGCGCCGCGCCAATTGGGACAAGGCGCTGGATCTGGTCGCGAAGAAATTTCGTGAGACGATCGAGCGCCATGGCCCGGACAGCGTGGCCTTCTATGTCTCGGGCCAGTTGCTGACCGAGGATTATTATGTCGCCAACAAGCTGATGAAGGGCTTCATCGGGTCGGCGAACATCGACACCAACAGCCGCCTGTGCATGTCGAGCGCGGTCGCCGGCCACAACCGCGCCTTTGGCGAGGATGTGGTGCCGGCCAGCTATGACGATCTGGAACAGGCCGACCTCATCATCCTCGTCGGCTCCAACACCGCCTGGTGTCACCCGATCGTCTATCAGCGTATCCAGGCTGCCCGCGCCGCGCGCGGCACGAAGCTGGTCGTGATCGACCCGCGCCGCACCGAGACCTGCGAGGGCGCCGACCTGCATCTGCCGATCCGGCCCGGCAGCGACGTCGCGCTGATGACCGGGCTGCTCGCCTGGTGCGACGCACAGGGTGTGACCGATCCGGCCTATCTGGCCGATCATGTGAACGCGCCCGACGGCTTCTGGGATCATGTCCGCACCGGCCATGACCTGTGGACGACGGCCCAGGCCTGCGACATCGACCCTGCTCTGCTGAAGGCCTTTTTCGAGCTGTTCGCCGCGACCCCGCGCACCGTCACCCTGTTCAGCCAGGGCATCAACCAGTCGATCCGCGGCACCGATCAGGTCAATGCGATCATCAATGTCCATCTCGCCACGGGGCGCATCGGCAAGCCGGGCGCGGCGCCCTTTTCCATCACCGGCCAGCCCAATGCCATGGGCGGGCGTGAGGTTGGCGGTCTCGCCTCGACGCTCGGCGCGCATATGGACTTTGCGCCGGAGAATGTTGCCCGCGTCGGCCGCTTCTGGGCCGCGCCACAGATGGCGACCAAGCCGGGACTGAAAGCCGTCGACCTGTTCCGCGCCATCGATGAAGGCCGGATCAAGGCCCTCTGGATCATGGCGACCAATCCCGCCGTCTCGCTGCCCGATGCCGGCCGGGTGCGAGACGCGCTGGAGGCGATCCCCTTCCTCGTCGTGTCGGACATCATCGCCGACACCGACAGCAGCGCCCATGCCCATGTCCGCCTGCCGGCCGCCGGCTGGGGCGAAAAGGATGGCACGGTCACCAATTCGGATCGCACCATCAGTCGCCAGCGCCCGTTCATGGCGCTGCCCGGCGAGGCCCGGCCCGACTGGTGGATCATCACCCAGGTCGGCCGCCGCATGGGCTGGAAAAACGCCTTTGCCTATGATCGGCCGGCTGACATTTGGCGCGAACATGCCCGCCTGACCGCCTATCAGAATGAGGGGCAGCGGCTGCTCAACCTGCGCGCGCAGGCGGCGATCGGCAACGACGCCTATGACGCGATGGACAGTTTCCGCTGGGGTGGGGTGCCCTTTGCAGATGGGCATTTCCCCACTCCGGATGGCAAGGCGCGGCTGGTGCTGACGAAGCAGATGGATTTGCAGGGGCCGCTGCGTGACTGGCCGCTGACGCTCAACACCGGCCGCTATCGCGATCAATGGCACACGATGACCCGTACGGGTCTGGCGCCCAAGCTGGCCCGCCATCGCGAGGAGCCGCTGGTCGAGATCCACCCGCAGGATGCCGATGCGCTGGGCCTGGCCGATCGCGATCTGGCGCGGGTGTCGACCGCGCAGGGCAACAGCCTTTTCCGCGTCAGCATCAGCGACGGCCAGCGGCCGGGCGAAATCTTCACCCCGATCCACTGGACCGATCAGATATCGAGCGGCGGGCGTACCGGCCTGTTGCCGCGTCCGCTGGTCGATCCGCATTCGGGCCAGCCCGCCTTCAAGTCGACTCCGGCCGCGATCGAGAAGGTCTCGACCCAATGGCAGGGCTTCCTGATCCTGCGCGGGCAGGAGCCGGTGAAATTGCCCTGCCTCTGGGCCACGCGGGTCGCGGTGCCGGGCGGCGCACTCTATGAACTGGCCGGCAATGGCGATGCCGCCCGGCTGGAAGCCTGCCTGCCCAGGGGCGAGCGGGTCGAGGCGATCGATCATGTGCGCGGCAGTCGGCGGGTGGCGATCATCCAGGACGGCCGGCTGGCCGGCGTGCTGTTCGTCACCCGCACCGGCCTGTTGCCCTCGCGCGACTGGCTGATCGGCCAGTTGGCGGCGGACGATGTCGGTGCAACCGTGCTGGCCGCCCGCGGGCCGGGTAGCCAGCCGGACAAGGGCGCCACCATCTGCGTCTGTTTCGATGTCGGCCTCAACCAGATCGTCGCGGCGATCCGCGACCAGAAGCTGGTCGACGTGCCTGCCATCGGCAAGGCGCTGGGCGCCGGCACCAATTGCGGTTCCTGCCGCCCCGCCATCGCCAATATCCTGGCCCAGACCTCGCAGGAGACATTGCATGCAGCCGAATGACCTCATCGCGCCGGGCGACGTCTGGCTGGTCGGTGCCGGGCCGGGCGATCCCGACCTGCTGACGCGCAAGGCCGAAAGGCTGATCCGCGCGGCGGACATCATCTTTCACGACGCGCTGGTCGGGCCGGGCATATTGGACCTCATTCCCGATCATGCGGAACGGGTCAGCGTCGGCAAGCGGTCGGGACGCCATTCGAAGGATCAGCAGACGATCGACGAGATGCTGGTGGAGGCGGCGCTGGCGGGCAAGCGCGTGGTTCGGCTGAAGGGCGGCGATCCGGCGATGTTCGCCCGTTCGACCGAGGAAATGACGGCGCTGCGCGCGGTAGGCGTTCGCGTTCGGATCTGCCCCGGCATCACCGCGGCCAGCGCCGTCGCGGCGTCGGCGGGCATTTCCCTGTCGCTGCGCGGCATTGCGCGCCGGGTCCAGTTCGTGACGGCGCATAGCCGCCGGGGCCAGGCGCTGGATCTGGATTGGGATGCCCTGGCCGATCCGGCCTGCACCCTGGCCGTCTATATGGGACGTGAGGCCGCCCCGGAACTCAGCCGCGCGCTGATCGCTGCGGGCTTGCCGGGCGCGACCCCGGCGCTCATCACATGCGATGCGTCGCTGCCGCAGGAACAGCAGTTGCGCACGCGCCTCGATCTCCTGCCGCTGGTGACGCAGGCTTTTGCCGATGATCGCCCGACCCTGATCCTGATCGGCGAGGCGGTGGCTCAGGCCGACATGGCCATGTCTGGCGGAACGGACGATGTCCGCCGATCGATGGCGTCGCGCTGAAGTAGTAACAACGGCGCCGTATATCCGGCTGATAATATTGGAAAGTGGTCGGGGAGACAGGATTCGAACCTGCGACATCCTGCTCCCAAAGCAGGCGCGCTACCAGACTGCGCTACTCCCCGACGGGCTTAAAACCGCCATTTTCCTAGGTTTTCTGCCGTTTTTCACAAACCGGCTTCTCCCCTAGATCACCCCAGTTTGGACCATTCGGGACAGGGAAAAACCCAAAATCCCCAGAATTTCCCCAGAGTGATTTTCCCTGGTCTGCCCCGTGATGAACCCGCCGAATCAGCGGGTTCGCGGTCTATAGCGAGGCATGGAGGCCTCGTCTCGCGAAAAAATTCTGGGGAAATTCTGGGGATCGGATTTCCCGGAAACAAAAAAGCCCCCGTTACCGGGGGCTTCCGTTCGTTAGCAGCGGTCGGTTGATCAGGACGCGACCAGTTCCATCGCAGCCAAAATGTCGCCGTGAAACGCGTGGGCGTATCGGGCCGTCTGCGCAATGTCGGTGTGCGCCAGCAGGTTCTGCGCGATCTTGAGGTTTCCTGTTTTGCGAATGATCCGGGTCGCGGCCGAGTGGCGCAGGTCGTGGAATTTGAAATCTTCGATCCCCGCGTTTTTGAGGGCGGTTGCCCAATCCCGCCGCCAGCCATCGCGCGAGAATTCGTAGCGCTGTCCTTTCACGCGTGGCGGGTGTCCCTGCTTGGCGGGTGCTGATCGGCGGCAGGTATATGTGAAGACAGCATCGGTTCCGGCCACAGGCGGGAAGGCGTCGAGAATTTCGCACGCGCGGGAAGTCAGGGGGAAAGTGTGCGGCCGAGGCGCCTCCCCCTTCGTCTTGAGAAGGATCGTCGCGCGGTTGGCCTGGCGGTCCACCATCGACCGGCGAAGCGACATGATGGAACTCTTGCGCTGTCCGGCGATCAAGGCGAATTCGACGACCAGGCAAAGCTCGGGGCTGATGGCCGACAAGGCTTCCATCAACCGCGTCTCTTCGTCAGCCGTCAGGTCGCGGATACGTTCGACTTCCGCCCCCCTGTCGATCGCTTTGGCCCATTTGGGTTGTTCGCCACATTCGAAGCCCAAATCGTCGAGGTGGCGCCATACCCGACGCAGCAGTTCAATTTCCCGGTTGATCGTCGCCCCAGCGAGAACGCGCTTGGATTCGGCCTGACGGTTGCGGCGATAGTCCAGCAGCAAGGCGTGATCGATATCGTGCAAATGGGTATCGGGGGGCATGATGGCGACCAGCGAAGCCATCTGCGCCAGATAGGTGTCGGCTGCCTTTTGCTGCGCGGCCTTGTCTTCGTAGTATCGATCACAGGCGGTCTGGAGGCTAATCGGCCCCTTCGTCATCTTTTTGCCAGACGCGCGCGCCGCCAGTTCCTCTTTCAGCGCCAGGCGGCGCGCAGCTACGAAGTCCGCCGCGTCGCCCGCTTTTCGACAGCGAGTTGAACCGCGCTCTTTGTGACCGGCGATGATGATTTCGTATTGCCAGTATGGCGAACCTTCGACGGCGTGGCAGTTCTTTGGGCGTTTGCCTTCGGGCTTTGCTGGTGCGGACATTGGGTCGTCTTTCGTGTCTGATCGGTAAGGTAAGCGGCGACGGCCTCGCGCGTGATCCTGGTCATGCTGTGGACCCGGATCACGGCAAGCTCGCCGCTGGCGATGATGCGTCGCACCGTCTTGGCGCTGACGCGGAGATATGTGGCGAATTCCTCGACGGTCATGATGCCGGGGATGGTGGGAATGGACATCGGTAATAGTAATGTGCGAGACGTAGTTCTGCCATCGAAGCCTCTTGTTGTCCAATCTGGGGACAAATACAGAAGAGGCATAATCGAGGACCGAGCGTCAACTCGGTGAATGAAATTTTTGTCTCGGACAGGTTCCTAACAGTTGATAACCTGATCTACCGTTAGTGGCGTGGAACGTCGATATTTTTGATTTATCGACGGATCGGAATTTTCCGGCTATCGTCATCGCGCCCCGTCATTCCGACCGTTCGACCAGGCCACGATCGGCAGCGTCCGCAAGGGCTATCAGGCGGGCCAGACGGTCGGTCACGCCGACTGTCCCCCAGCATAGCAATGCGCCATACCGATCAGCGATGAATAGGTCACGGCCGCGTAAAGGTGGCGGGGTGTCCATCCAAAGGCTTTGCGAACGGCGGCCATCTGTTCTTCTTCGGCCAATTGCTCGGCCGAGATTGTGTCTCGCCACATAAGGGCGAAAAAGACCGCATCGACTTCATCAGTGAACGTCAGCTTCCGGCCGTCGATGCGATGATCTGCGTGTGCGTTCTCTTCTATCCAAGCACCCAAGCGGCCGACCAGGCGTTCGCCACGCTTCCCCTGCGACCATTCACGGAAGGTCAGGTCGCGGGTTTGCAAGAGGGATCGCGGCAGTGTGAAAGTCGTAGTTGTCATCCCTTCACCTCCCTGGCCGCAGGGGTCAGCACGGCCTGGCCGATCGACGACAAGATCGCTTCGAGATCGTGATGCATCGCTGTCTGATCCGGGCCGTCCGGGTCGAGCATTGACAGCAGCCGGTCCAGCTTGGTTTCGACGCGGTCGAGTTTGGTCTCGATGGTGATCAGCCGGTGGGTGATGGTTCGGTCGATGGTCATGCCGCGCCCTCCGCGATCATTGCATCGTAGTCTTCGCGCGTCATGGTCCGGTAAATTGCTGTATCGAAGCCGTTGGCGGCGCGAGTGGGGAAGGCAGCGCGATATTCGGCGGCCATCGTTTCTACCCGAGCCTTCAGGTCGGTCACGTCTTCGGCTGTGACGTGGAAAAACGGGCAAACCGTCGAATAGCAGACCGCGATGATTTCGTTTGTCACGCTACGCCCTCCGCGATCATGTCTCGGTGCGCCTGGACGAAATGACCAAGGGCACGGCGATGCGGCGACGCTTGCAGGACGAGGCGGCCGTCGATGACCTGGACGGTGGCGTAAATGGCGGCGTCGAGGTCGGCGCCGATGCGCTTCGAAGCGCGGGCGATGAAATCGCCGATGTTTTCGATGTCATAATCAAAGCAGAATTCCTCGGCGAATTCGGTGACGATCGACGGGAAGTCGAGGAGGGCGGAAAGGTCGAATGTGATCATTGTCTGTGGCTCTCAATGCAAGGTGGTCGGGGTGGTGGCGCGACGCTTATCGGCGGAATTTTCGCGGGGCGTGGCCCAGCGGAGATTAGCGAGCCGATTGTCGGCGCGGTCGGCGTTGGGCCAATGTGCGGCTTGGTGGGTCGGCGAAGGTGGAAGACCGACGTGCGCCATCAAGACGAGGCGATGGACATACATGTGACGGGCCTTGCCGTTGTCGTCGATCAGGACGATCTGGCGGTAACCCTTGCCGCTGTCGTAGTCGGCCATGATCGCGCCGGAAGCGGTAGCGATGCGGCCCTGGTCGGAAACGCGGTAGCGGGTGAAGCCAGGGATCGGTTTGAAAGTTTCGGGGGAAGTGTTCGGCCGGTTTGCCTGGCCGAATGCAGTAACGGTAATCATAATTAAAAGCACCAAAATGATTGATACTTTTATTTATCATCGACAATGGATAGTTATATTTGGACTTAATTTGGAAAGATGATATAAGAGGAAGGTCTTTTAGATTGTTTCTTTTCAAACTACGACTTGCCCCGGATCAAACAAATGGTCCGGGGCATTCTTTGTTGTTCAGGGCGTCCGTTTGATTCGTCCGAGCAATGCCGCCATCGTAACCGACGCAGCCCGCTGTCTGCGCTCTCTCTCCCGCACGACCTCGCAAAAATCATCGCCGAACATCAGCCAGAAGACGGCCGCCGTTTCCCTGTCCGCGAAGATCAGCGCTTCGCAGGGTGATTCCCGATCGATCCTCACGCTTTCGCGATGGTCGATCAGCCAATCGTGCATCTTCGCGGGAAGTCGCAGTTCCCCGTTCGGAAGGTCATCGCCCTCGTCGGGGTCCGGCTCGTCCGCGTATACGGCGAAGTCAAACGGTCCCTGTGGGATCGTTTCCCACCACAACAGTTCGGCGGGAATTTTGAGGCGAAGGTTCTCGTCGATCATGCCGGTTCCGCCTCCTTCGCCCGGTTCGCCCGGCTCTTCTGCTGCCGAATCCGATCCTTTTCCCGCTTCTCGATTGCCGCTTGTTCAAGCTGCGCGGGTGTCAGGACCGGCTTGACCTTTTTCGGACGACCAGGCTTCCGGCGCACGACATCGGCGAAGCCAAGATCGATCAGCACCAGGCCAGTCGAGAAATGACCGACGCTGTCGAAATAGGCCTGGAGGTCTTCGGCCTGGCGTCTGTCGTAAACAGTAATGGTCAGCTTGCGCGTGTCGTCGGCTTGGCGTCCGATACGGTTGGCGAACTGGATCAGCGTTTCCGTTTCGCGGGCGCGGGTCGCCTGGTCGGCGGTGATGTTCATGGACTCGAAAATCGAAATTTCAGACGGTGACGGCTTCGCGCTGTAGAGCATCGTGGCGTGGGTGAACGACGCGTAGCTATTCGAGCCCGACTGTTGTGGCTGCAACATCAGGCCAGGGATCGCCGCCAAGCTCGATTGACGCTTCGTATTGGTCATCCAAATGTGCGCCGACGGATCGACGTTGACGAACTGGCCGGTGTCATCCGTCTCGCACAGGTAATCGACCGCCCGTGCGAGATTGGCGCGCCCCTGATCGCTGTCGAGGAAGGTGGTCGAGCAGGTGTGGCCTTCGGCGAAATATCGAATTTCGACCGGACGGACGGCAAACGGCCGCGCAGGCAACACGGGCAGCGGCGTAAACACGACCTTCGGCGCCTGCCCGTCTTCCGCGATCCCGCACCGGTTCAGCCAGATCATATATGTGATCGACTCCAGGAAAGCGTTGCCGACCACTTCGATCCTATCGAACGCAGACAGCGCGGTCGGAAGCCAAAGGCTATGCCACGTCCATTCGAGGCCGTCGGTGTCCATGTCGTCCCAGGTCGTCAGATCGACGTAAACCGGGTTGTGGTCGGCTTCCTTTCGACCTTTCTTTTCGTCGGCTTCGACATAAGCGGTGACGCGGCTGTGGAAATTTTCCAGCGAGCGAATGGCGGTGTCGCTACGGACGGATTTATTCGTCGGGGCGCCTTCGCGCGGCCGAACAGTCGAGAATGCACGTCCGGCCGGATCGGGGATCAGGTCGTATCGAGCGGCGAACCAAGCCGATCCAAGCGCAGGGGTCTTCAACGTCTCGCGAAGAAAGGCAGAAGGCGTCTCATCGATATAACAGCGCCAACCGGCGAACTTCGACAGGTCCGAGATTTGCAGCGCCGTGTGGGTGGTCACGATCACGACGTGGCCGGTCGAATAGATCGTCGGCAGGGCCTCGATATCGACACGGACGTTCGCCGATCCGCCAGCGAACTTGCCTTCGGACGAAAAGATCGCGCGGATAAAGGGGGTGGTGCCTGCCTTGTCGGCCTGGTCGCGGAGATTGCGGATGGTCTGCTCGATCATCTCGCGGCGATCCACCGCCAGAATGTGGAGGCCAGGGGTGGAGACGATACGTTCACGCTGCGAATAGCTCTTGCCAGCGGCGCACCGCTCGGCCGAATAATGGATGGTAGCGGTCATGTTTCCTTTCAAATTATTAATGTTTACGTGTCACCGGCGCTAATATTGGTCACAAAATAATTCCTAATACTATAGGGATTTATGTGTGACATCTATTGATCTATTCGACGACAAAACGAAGAATACATCGATTTGCTGATTTCACCTATATTTATCTCAATGCGTCGAAATCGAGGCCGTAGGTCTCGATGAAGGCGCCGGTGGCGTGGTCGCTTGCGATCACGGCGCCCGATCATTTGGCGTTCGAGCGCACCAGCGTCTTCGCGGATGAAAATGCGGATGATTCGGCATGTCATCTGGCTTCGCGAATTTCGAAAATGCGGATCACTTGTGGTCGATGATTGCCCGCTTGGGCGGGCCGGGATTATTCGCATGAACATGATGCGGCGCGCCCAACGCTGCGCGTCGGTCACGGGTCGGACCTTCCACGACTGGCGTCGTGTCGATCCGAGATTTCGCCTTTCGGCCTCCTCGACGCCCCCTAACCCTTATTTTGACCCGGCGAAGCCGGGGCGATACTAGCGCCGGGGACAAGTCCTGGCGGATCATCAAAGCCACCGAAATTTGAACAGGGCGGCGTCAGCGAAGTCGTCGAAGACAATCGTCGATTGGGTTCCGAGGCGCGCTTCCCACCGGCCGGTGACGTTCTCGGCGAGCCACGCGGCGACATCGTCTTTGAGCCGCGCCTTGATCGTCACGATCTCGCCACCTGGTGCGCTTCGACATCCCCTGCGCACGCGCAGGCAGGCGGGAAGGTCATATTCAACCATTGGTCGGCACTCCCGCGAGCGCAGCGGGGCGAAGCGACAAATAGGCGGCCGGGAATTTCACCAGGTCGAGCCAGTGCGCGGGCGGATCGTCCGACGCATTGGCGTCCAGCAGGATCGACCAAGCCACAAATGCCAGGCGGTCTCCGCTGAACATGCGAGTGGCGCTGTGGGGGCCGATGTGGACGTGCGTGACGTTGAACGATGGATGGGCGATCGTCTGGACGGTGATCGCGTCCCGTTCTGCGACGGTCACCGAAGCGCCGTCGAGATGATGGTGGCCGTCCACCCGGCCCCGGAAGATGGACGCGGCGATGGCGTGAATTTCGCCGATGATGGTCTTTGTCGTGCTGTTCATCAGATATGGCTCCCCCGACGACCGGAGCGCCCCGCGCGCCCCGGAATGTGGTTTTCAGCGATTTGGTGAAGGTTCGGTGCGACCCGAAAAGGGGCTGATTAAGGCCTGGTATCTGCGCGCTGGCGTCGCGCGGCGATGCGTTCGATATCTTTGAGGACTGCGCCAGGACGGTTGCCCAAACGCTTGGCGACCTTAACGACCTGATCAGATGCCGGGCAGTCCTCGACAGTCAGTCGGCCGCCGACGCCGCGCCGAAGGACCAGGTATGTTTTCTTCGGATGAAATCCATATTTGTCACCCTCGGTCTCGCGCATTTGCAGCAGCAAGGTCGCGGGGCGTTTGACGATGTCGTAAATGTCATAATTTCGCGCCGATCCCCGCCATTTCCGGTCGAAACTGGCATACTCGCGGTCGAGCAGACCTTTGTCGATCGCCCGTCGCAAGATAGAGCGATAGGGGCGAAGCAATGTTTCATCGTCGATTTCGCCGTAATGGCCGCGATCAAGCGTCTGCATGTGTCAAATGTATCCAGATAAAGGGGTATCGCTCCCGCCAGACCGTCTGGCGAGTTGGTGTAGGTCAAAAAGTCAGAGTCCGCCCGTCGCCTGCCGCGCAGGTTTCGGGGACGGTGATGGGGATGGCTGGTTAGCCGGAAGGTCGGGTGATCATGGCGTGGCGCTTTCTGTATGTCGAAGGCGCGGAATTGCGCTGACGGAGACGCCTCTAGCGTCGCCGAATCGATCGCGCAACAGAAATCACTGATTTTGGAGAAAAATCTCCGGTATTGTTCCCGTATACCTCTTTCAATTCAAAAGTCAAAATCGAAAGTGGTATACGCACAAATTAATTTCAGCAGGTCAGCGCCGGTGCCGATCAAGGGAGATCGTCGGGCCGTTCTTCTAGCCGCAGAATCCTACCCAGCTTGGTCCCAACCTCCAGCATTTCGTCCTGACCTAAGCGATGCTTATTCCGCAGTCGTTCTATATCGGCCGTGTCCGGCACGATCCCGGCGAGTCGTGATACGTGCTCGTATCCTTTGGCTGCGTCGTCTGCCGCTTTCTGAAGATAGTCCGACATGGCTCGCGCCGTCGGCTCCGGAGTGCAAACGTCATTGACCTGCTGCGCTGTCCACTTGGTCTTCCCGCGAGCAGTCTTGATCGGGCTTTCAGGATGGCGAACGTTATAATCGGTGAGCCACCGCGCGACGGCGCTATCACTATCCCGCGCACCAGCAGTGCGTATCTCCCGACGCGCCTGACGAATGTGGGTCATCATCGTCATCGCAAAATGCAGCTTCGCCTTCTGTTTCGCGTAACTCGATTCTTCTTGTGCGCTGCCCATCGGTGGCCCTGGTCGATCTGGTTCGACGGCCGTCTAACCATCACTTTCAATCGTGTCAGCCCTTGCACGATTGAATTCGCGTATTCAGGTCCATCGGTCGCGCCTATTACGGCCGGGTCAAACGCGGTGGCCACCCTTTGATGATCGACTGGACCCCGGTCCTTTCGTTCCTTTCCCCTCCCGCCTGGGGGACACTATCGGACCCCGGTCCATATGTGTCGCGGCGCACATCATGATCCGCGCCAGTCCGCTGCCAGGATCGTCGATCGCTGGTGACGTAATCACCACAAACTTTGACTCCGGTCATCGCCAATAATGGCGCGCCATTTTTATAATTTTTGAAGGAAGCGAACGCATGAATTTTGCCGATTGGATGACTGTGCCCGAACGAAATGCGGTCGCCGCAGGATTCCGCCTTGCCCGCGAAAGTGTCGGGCTGGTCGTCGCTGGTGATTGGCCGGTCGCCTGGTTGAGCGGGCCTGGCGGCATCGGCAAGACGGTGATCACGAAGACCGCCATCAAAACGTGGCAGGAGAAAGGCCTGGAGCCTGTCTTCACCAATCCTGCCAATTCCCGCGAATTGCTTGCCGCTCTGAAGACCGCGAAGGGAAAACGTCCGGTCATTATGGAAGAAGCCGACACGATTTTCCGAAGCGACAAGTGCCTGAACATTCTCAAAATCGCGACCGATCGAAAAGGCACCGGCTTCTACGATAATGTTCGGGTGACCGCGCCGCTGATCATCGCGACGAACGCGCCGCTGCATGACCTGACGCAGTGGGATAAGAAGTTGCGCCCCCATATCGAAGCGCTGTTCAACCGGGTGCCACCTGTGACGATCAGCTTCGACCGTCTCGCGAACTACGAATACGCATGCTACCTTGCGCTTTCGACCGACATGCTGCGTTGGACGCCGAGAGGTCGGACGATCAGCGCTGCGACGACTGCACGAGCGCTGTCCTGGTTCACCACCCATATCAATGAAATCGAATTGCTGTCCGCCCGCACCCTTTGCAACATCGCAGAGTGGATGACCATCCTGACTCCGAATGCGCTGGAATCCAAGCTGAACAGCATTTGTCGCCCTGCGGTCGGCAATCATCTCCCGATCCCGCTGATCGATTGGGATGCGGTCGTCGCGGAGATGATCGAAGTCCGTCGATCGAACAGGAAAATGGCGGCCTGAAACGAAAATGGCCCCGACCATCATCGATAGTCGAGGCTGCAAGGCTGCCCATGGTGGATTTAATCTCTATCGAGACGCCCAGAGCGCCTTAAACCCGGCAAGCGCCAATTCCTTTCTCTTCATAAGGGCAAGGAGTCGAGCATCGGCCCGAATTTGGCTGCCGCCGACGCCTAAAGAGTCATAGTGCGCCTCGAAAACGTCGCTTGCCGCGATGACTTCGTCAATGGCGGCGGCAATGGGATCGCTTGGAACCTTCCGTTCCAGCCACTTTGTTAGCGAAACTCCAGCCTGTTCTGCTCTGCGGCTTTCATACGCGTGTTGGCTCTGCGACAACTGCGTCAGAAGGACTTGAGCTTCCTTGCCTTTGTCAATGTCAGCCCAGATACGCATGCGCTGGTTACGTGGTCGATTGTCGAAATTAAAGTTCTGCGGGTAACTCGGATCAGGAACGAAGATGATGCGATCTTCGCCTTTTGGTTTTGGGGTAATGTCGAAGAGATCGTTGGTTGGAGATTTCCATACACTGTGAAATTCGGCTGTGAGCAATGCTTCCGGCCATTCCCAAATCGTCCAACCAAATACAGGCGATCCTCCGGCTACCCGGACTTTTGCATCTACGCCGTCGCTGCACCAGCCATAGCAACCGTAAGGATCGTCTATGACGGGAAGAAACCGAGGCGGTTCCGATCCCAAGCGTTGTGCGAAATTAATTATGTCGGCCGTTATTACGTCAGGAGTTGTCTCTTGGACAGTTTCTGCTGTTCGCTTTTCGGTGGCAAGCAGTTGCGCTGAGGCTACTCGAATATCCTCAAAAGACATTATCACGTTTATGCGTCTCCTAACTGCGTCAAGTCTGTAAGAAACTTAAGAAAATCAAGTGGCTTCTTATAAACGGTATCAGAAAGGTCAAGCGAATCAGCACCATAGCTGACTTTCAGCGCGCTGGGCTCCGGCAGTCCTGGGCAGCGCGCGAGAGTAAATAGGCTGATGATCACTCCCATAGAATGGCCGATCCTGCCGGACGGCCCGCGCCCCACGAAATGACCATTTCCGCGAAAGACATTCGGCTGATGCCGATCGCCAGCCGGGACGCAAATCCGTTGATCCAGCGTCTCCACTATTCCGGCACCTACACCAGGAACGCCCAGCTTCACCTGGGCGCGTTCATTGGTGACCAGTGCCATGGCGTGATGTCGTTCGGGCCGCCGATGGACAAGAGCAAGGTATTACCTCTATGGACGGCTCTCCCTTTGCAAGCGGCATTGAAACGTTCTGCGTGGATCAGTTGCAAACATCTATCCGGCGTCAGCTGGTTGTCCAGAGCGCCCAAATGGGAAAT
>JAESGL010000371.1_pt1 | contig 25074 bp, 31 predicted proteins | sample 9269711 | NCBI WGS metagenome assembly JAESGL01 (sample SAMN14515918, study PRJNA621676) | algae metagenome | isolation source: Kastovskya adunca ATA6-11-RM4 and co-occurring heterotrophs from soil and... | place: Chile: Atacama Desert | collected 2011-06-27
GGATGCGGAGCGTATCCGCTTCTCGATATCAGTTTAGAGACGGGGTCGTCCGGCGACATCAGCCGAGGTTCCGATTTTTCCAAGCGAGGCAGTTCGCCGTAGTCCGCTCGAAGCCGAAGCGCGCATAGTAGAGAGCGTTCTTGTCGCTCGCGAGGAGGAACACTCCCTCGACTGAAGAAAGCCGCTCAAGCAGGCGCTTCATGATTTCTGTGCCGATGCCGGCGCCGCGTAGCGATCGGTCAACAACCACATCATCGATGAACGCTCGAAAGCGGCCATCAGTGATGACCCTCGCATAGGCTACCAAGCGATCGCCGTCCCATACGCCGAGCTGCATCGGGGTGTTTGTGACGCTCTCGGCAATGTCGGCATTCTCCCGAGCGTTCGCCCAGGTAGTTTGTCGGAGCAGTGCCTGCAGTCCCGGGATCGGTATCGGTCTGTCGAAAGAATACTCAAGCATGACTATCCTCCATAACCAACGTCTCGAAGCCTCCGCCTGAGTGCCTATCCTTGCTCCAGCTGGTGTGGCTGTCCTCTACGAAATCGATTTGCAGGGGGGGAGTCAGTACAGAACTACCGAAGCTCAACTGCGATTACGCTCTCACCACTGCACCAGTAGACCGAATTATTGGCGCGGCCGGCATTGGCCATGTTGATGGTGACGTTGCTTCTGCAAACGTCGTCCGGCACCGTGACGGGCCTGCTGCAAACAGGCTTACTACCGCAGGCTCCGCCTCCGATCTCACCAGGATCTACCCAGACCTTGAAAATAGATCGGCCAGTATTGTTCGTAATTTCAAGTGTGTAGGTCGCAGCAGAGCTCGAAGCTGTTGCAAGGCATAGCGCAATCAGTGGGGCGGTGAGCAACTTCATAAGGTGTTCTCCCATCGAGATTTCCACCAGATCGCGTTGCGTTATCGCTGTCAATTGCGCGGCCCTCGCAGCATCAACTTAAAGGGCTATGAAGCCCTGGCCGTGACCGCAGGCTGCGACTTGGCGAACAGCCGATCAGCGCCGCCGTCAATGTCGAACTTGGGTGTGAACAGAACAGCCGCCGCTGTGACCAACAGAGCGGCTTTAGACGCGGCTAAGAGAGCGCGCTTCTCACGGCGGGTAAGCATGTCAAACCTAGGAATCGTCTCGCTGAGGTTGGGCAACGAGAACGCTGGCGCAGAGATCCTCCATCCGCCGAAAAACCGCAAGAAGAGAGTTAACGATGGTTTCGAACCGCAGCGCTTTTGAACAGCTTCTCATAAGGGGAGCCTGATCCAAGGCCCGCAAGCCGACTACCCGGTAGATCATTGATCGGCTGCTGGACGAACACGCGCCGCTGATCCGCAAGTCGTTCATGGAGAGCATTGCCGATGTGCGCTCTAAGGTGACGCTGGCAGCCGTGGTCGAGGCCTGAAGGGCAGCGACAAGCTGCGACATGCGACAGTGACGGATCTGAGCCTTGCTTCGTGAGTGCCTCCGAACACATATACATCGAGTTCACCGATGGGGGGGATGCGTCGGGGTTCGAGACGGATCTGCCGTCGGTGCTTCGCATGTACATTGAGGACCGCCTGAAAGAAGGGAAACAGATTTGGAATTGCCCGTGCTCCCACCGCTTCGCTGAACCTCCTCCGCAGTCTTGAACAGGATCTCCCCTGGCTTCTCCACAGTGAGGGCTAAGAGGTTGTTCTTGATTTGTTCGCGGCACATTTTCGCGTCGAGATGGAAGAATTCTCAACACTCGGTTCGCTACTAAGAGCGCAGTACGGGCTGACAGCCTTCTGCACGCCCACCCACGACTGCCGGTGCTGGCACTCGGGAGATCTTGATCTCGCTTGCCTGGTGGCTCGGTTTGGTCCGGGGTTCAACCTGGTGGAGCGACAGGTGTATTTCACGGGCCTGCTGCGATGCACCCGGTATGGCCGGCGTAAGGCCACCATCAGGATCAATTCTCGCGGGCCTGATAGGTGAGTTCCTTCGGGTGCAATGACGCAAGTCCCCCCAATTCCACCGCTGATGGTGCGGAGGGTTATCAGCGATCTATCGAGCGAGTTGTTCGGGGAAGGACAAGCGGCGAGCTTAAAATTCTGGATCTTTGCTGCTGGTTTGGCGTTGAGCAGCCGCCAAAACGAGAAGAACCTTCATGTTGAAGCGGATTGTAGCCCTTGTTCTTCTGACAATGACACTTGGCATTACAATGACGGCATTGACTCGTTTGGCTTGTTCAATTGTTTCTCCCCTAGAAATGCCACGCTAAGACGGATATCAGGAGGAAAAGGTCCACGCCAGAACTATAGCTGAAGTAAGGTTAGCGACGCCCAGCCAGCATAGTCTGCTTGGCTGGGCGGCTGACAAGGAGAAGAGGTGCTCGACTAGCATCCACTAGTTAGATTGGCCGCGGGTGCCTGGATTTGGTTTGAAGCCGGCAGTATCGCCGTTCGGGGCCTCGCCAGCACGACCTACATCTCTGTCGTTTCCGGGGTTACCGATCCCATCCGGTCCTCCGTTTCCGCGACCCGCATTGCCGGAGCCGGCGAAAGCGTTCCCCTGTCCAGCATTCCCGTTTCCGGCGAACGCATTCCCGTTGCTGGCTGTTCCACCTGAATTGGTTGGGCTGTTTGGTGTGTCTGTATTGTCATTGCCCGTGTTGACTGTGCCGGGGTTCCCCTGACCAGTGCTCGTGCTGGCGCCATTTTGACCAATCGGTGCCTGACTCCCGTCTGCTGCAGCACCGCCGCTGACTACCTGCGCCGGTGGAGCTCCGGCCCTCACGGGCGCCACCACAACGTCGACAGCTTCGACTGGGCTTGCCCCAATATCGCTTTCAGACAGCAGCTCGCACGGCTCGGTAAGGTAGGTTTCCCCATCTTCACGCTGATAAGTGGCTGAGAGGCGGATGTTGTTTGCGTCGTACCAATCCTGCTCTTGAATGACGTAACAGCAGGGAGGGGCGGCCACGCCGGACACCTCAGTGATGGTGCCGCCGATGTCGAGGGCACTGCGGCAGGTCGGCGCCACAGCGGCGCTCGAGATGGAGCGCTGTTCCTGGCTGAATGCTGCCGAAGGCATCGAGGCGACGAGCAGGCAGCTGCTGGCTAGGCTTGCAAGATAGATCTTGTTCATGTTGTCTCCTTTGCTCACCCCCCGGCTGGCACTACAAACCCCCGTGGAACTTAAAGGTTGCTTTGGCGGCTGGCTGCGCGGCGCTGACCAGCATGTGCTTACCTGGCACACCCGCCAGTTAGCGTCAGGCTAAGGGCCCAGGTGGAACAACATCAGGACAGGAGTGTCCCACCTCTGCTCAGGTGCGGGTCGGTGGGACAAAAACAGGCAAAAGAGTAGCACTTTCAAAGTGCCAAAAGCGCCTAGCAATCGCGGCAGGACTCTAATCCAGCAAGTCGGCCATTGTTTTTATTCAGCTTTTCGCCCTGTTCCCGCACTCGGTTCGGAGGTGCGGGGAATTGTGTTCTCGGTCTGGGCCATTCCCTGATACCCCAGCATCAGCTTCGACGCCGCTGATCCACCGAGCACAGCCCGGTTCGCCGACTTCGTGTAGAGCTCGGCTTGAGCCAACGTCGACCATCCCCACATCGCCATCAGCTCGCTTGCGCTTGCTCCTGCTTGGGCTGCCAGTGTCGGGCCCGTCTTGCGCAGTCCATGCGCACGCGCCGGCACTCCTGCCTCCTCGCACCGATCCCTGAACCAATTGCCGAAGCTGGCGCCGCTCTCAAACGGTTTTCCCGATTCGGTGGTGAGCAATGTAAGGTCGCCGGTTTTGGTCGCCTCTATGGCCTCCAGCAGCGGGGGCAGGGCAGATCTGATCTGCCCCGCATTGGCGGTCCAAGGTCATTGTTAGTGCATAGTTGGGTTTGATGTCACCACAGGCGGAGTTGATCCGCTCTGGGTTGGCGGCCATGAGATGACTTCTGGCGCCGGCGGTCTGTAGCCAAGCGAAGAGTGCGGTCTGGCCACGTTGTAGTGGCACCGCCATGCTTCGATGACGATCTTAGCTTCCTTGAGGGTGTAGAAGATTTCGCCATTGAGCAGTTCATCACGGAGCTTGGAGTTGAAGCTCTCGCAATAGCCGTTCTCCCAAGGGCTACCTGGCAGGATGTAGGCGGTCTTGGCGCCTATGGCAGCGATCCATTCCCGCACGGCCTTGGCGACGGACTCGGGGCCGTTATCTGAACGAACATGTGCCGGGGCTCCGCGCAGGATAAAGAGCCATGGAACGGCTCCCATGGCAGCGCGACGGCGAGGACTTCATCGCCAACCCAGAGGGCGAAGGGACTGAGCCCTGCGCTCGCATCCGCTTCGATCCAAACGCGAACCTAGAAGCACGTTGGATATGGACCGTTTACTGGCCCAAGTGGTTCGACGGCTACGGCCGAACTGGCGACCGGCAGACTGCAGCTAATGAGGCCACTCGCGCATGGTGGCATCTGAAGCAGACGCGTGTTCCTCGCGACACAGAGGGCGAGGTCGCGGCTATCATGGCGATTATCGAGACCGAGCCACTGCGGGAGGACCTCATCCACGATGAGTACCCGTTCCTCTATGCGCTGATGGCGGCTATTCGCAGCAAGTACTATCCCGGCATCCTGAACCCACCACCTCCACCGCCGATGGTGCGGAAGGTCATCAGCGATCTGTCGAATGAGTTCTTTCGCAGGAGGACGAGTGGCGAGCTTTGAGGAGCCGGCCCTGTAGGCACCGGCCCCCCTACAGCTTACTCTTCGACGCGCTTGTCGTGGATCAGCTCGCCGACGTTATCCCAGGAGCCATATTTCTCCACGATTCCAGCTGGGTTAAGGCCGTCGCGTTCGCGGAGGTGCTGAAACATCTCACCTGGATTGCTAAAGGGCGTCCCGTCGGACAGCTTGTATTGCTTACCTCCGCCGTTGTTTTGCTGGTCGCCGTTTTTATTCGAGTCCGCGTACGCTGCGGTGGTCATTAGTGCGGCGACGCCGATCGCGATTGCTGCTGTAGTTTTCATTCTATCCTCCAATGTGTTTGCACACAGGGCGGAACTTAACAGGGCGTTAATGAAGTATGGCTGACCGCCAGATGACTTAGCTCAGAGCGAATTCACCCGCAGCTTTTTGGTGTCCGTCCCCTCGTACGCTATTGTTCTCGGCCCGACGTGGAGCAGCAGGTTGCGCCTGAGCATTGGTCGACCGGTAAAATTTGAAACAATGTTGGAGGGATCGGGCAATCGGCCCATGGTTTAGTGGCGCTGGAACAATCGCTGTGAGTAATCTTCATGACCGCTCCTTATGCATTGCCTCTTGGCCCAACTGATGCGCTCTTCTCTGACAAGCAGGAAGCCATCATCAACGCCCTCGGCTGTGCTCGTCAGTCGAAGCCCAACATCGACCTTCCCTGCATTTGCCGGTTCGACGCTCCCAGAGCGCGCTACTTCGTGTCGGATGGTACAATGGGAGGCGAGTTGTACGGAGTCATTTTGATCGAGGGTGAGAAGCCACGGATTGGCTATTTCAACCGCTCCGAACTGACGGTGCAAAAGCGCGCAGGACGCCTCAGCCGCACCGATTTGTCGAGTGATCTCCTTACCGTACACGAAGTCGGCCGCATTGCGCAGTCGAGATTCAATGAGGCCCAGCGCATCAGCATGGCCGGGGCAACGGAGCAGTCGAAGAGACGGATGGATGCTCTAGCGCTGTAGGCTCGACACACGACGCTAAAGCGAGTTCACCAGCGGCTTCTTGGTGTCGGTGCCCTCGTACCGGCTGTTGTTCACAGCGCGGCCGACGCGGTGGAACTGGAGCAGGCTGTCAATCTGTGCGTCGAGCAGCAGGGCCTTGGCGTCCGTGCCTTGGATGTCGGTGTTCAGCCAGGTGCTGTAGGCTTCGGGGGGAAGCATGACGGGCATGCGGCTATGGATGTCGGCAATCTCGGGCACGGCCGGCGCCGTGATGATAGTGCAGCTGGTGACACCTAAATTGTCGTTGTGGGCCCAGATGCCAGCGAACGAGAACGGCTGCGCATCCGGCAACTGCAGCAGCCAAGGATCCTTGCCTTCATCCTCACCCTTGGTCCACTCGAAATAGCCGTCCGCCGGGATCAGGCAGCGGCGCGACTTGAAGCCCTCCCTGAAGGCACCTGAGGAGTCGACCGTCTCGATCCGAGCATTGAACATGGCGGCCTTTGGCAGCTCCTTGGCGAACCACGGCACCAGCCACCAGCGGCCCTCGTCGAGCTCCAGGTTGCCCTCCTTGTCCAGGTGGACGAACATGACGTCCTGGGTCGGGGCGATGTTGTACCTGGGCTGCAGGTTGGACTTCACCGGGTAGAGGTTGTCGGAGAGCTTGTAGAGCGCGTGGATCTGCTCCCATGTCATCTCGTTGGTAAAGCGTCCGCACATCGATCACGTCTCCGTCGCCGTTCACAGACGGTTAACCATGCGGGAGCACGTTGTCACCCGGCGCTACCTACCGTCTCCCTCCGAAGAGCTGCGTTAGCGTCACCAGCTCCTTCTTTAAATGACTGCAGCGATATTCCGGAGGGTGGGCCACGGCCCGCGCCATCGTGCGGGGCCTTAGCCAAAACACGAAGCGCCTCCATCCAGGCGTATGATCCGTCTGAAGTGATCTCCACTGGTGGTTCGGAATCGCGCCTCAATCCAACCCTTCCAGCTCCGACAGCACGCCCCATTCAACTCTCCACAACGAGCGATCCTGCAGGCTGATCACCACCCGTTCATAGGCCCACATTGCACAGAGCAGTTCAGCCCGCTCTAGGGCGTCAGTGACGGGGTAGGGGCCTTCCATGGCAGCCTTCACCATGTCGCCTTGGGTGATCCAGTCCGGCCAGTAAATTGACGCTGTGGGTTCACCTGTTTCGATGCCAGCAGTAGCCAATGCCGGCGCATCGCGGCCGATGCCGACGGTAATCGCGTTTAAGGCGATCTCATCATCGTCCGTGGTCCACTGATATACTTTAGTCATTGTTACAGATCCTTGGCTGCGGCACCGGCACACCGGCTTAATTTTTGCAAGATGACTTATTTTGGTTCAGCGTCGAATACTGATGAAGCATCTGGATCGCTTGGTAGAAAGGAGCGGCTACCAATAGCGAGCGCGCGGCGCTTTCCGCGCATTCCTAAATGGGGGACTTCGTGTTGAGGTTTGCTTCAGCAGCAATGACTGCTGCAATTTTTGTCGCGGGGAGCATCGGCGCTCAGGCGCAGACGCAGGGTGACTGGGTACTGGGGAACTACAAAGGTTCGGGATATTGGTTTGCAGGCATGGCCGAGAAGATCGAGGGCGGTAAAGTGACCATCCTGTACGACGACGGCGAGCGCGAGACCGTCAGCCTTTCCAAAGTCCGTCCCTATGACTGGATGATCGGCATGGAGGTTGAGTGTAACTACAAGGGGCAGGGTACTTTCTACCCCGGTACGATCGCCTCCCTTGCCGGCGAGAAGATCGGCATCGCCTACCATGACGGCGACAAAGAAACGACGACCACTGGCCGCTGCCGCTCTTTCTGAGGAGATCCCATAATGAACTTCGCTAAGATAGCGCTTGTCGCCGCAACGCTGACCGCCAGCTTTCTTCCGGCCGCAGCACAGGACGTTGAATTCACTCTGATCAACAACAGTTCGCAGTCGCTGCACTACTACTACGCTGCACCGAGCAATACTGACGATTGGGGTGACGACCTGTTGGGCGAAACAGGCACGCTCGAGCCGGGTGAGGTGGCCGACGTCTTCATCGGGGATGGTTCGGACCAATGCCTCTACGACTTCCTGTTCGAAACCGCCGAAGGCGGAGAGCTGGATGTGCGTGAAGTCGATATCTGCGCGCTCGGCAGCTACACGCTGACCGACTAATTCTCATCCCTAGTTGCAGAGGCGCCTCAATATCGGCGTCTCTGCGACTGCTCTAGTGGCGTAGGAACCTCAGGGTGGACTGGAACCAAGACGCGGCTCACCGTCATGCACTCAGAAGCCTTCGCTGCAAGTTGTAAGTACGCCTTCGAGAGCCAACTCCGTGCAGAAAATTCCACCCCAGTGGTAGCCCTCACCAAGAGGGGTGTTCACGTAGTACCACTGGTAGCCGTTGAACCAGTCTCCAGTGGCTGCGATGATCTCTACCCAATCGCCCTCCACCAAGCTGCCTGCGCGACGATAGTTCATACCGGGGCCTGTTCGGAGCACGCCGCCATAGGAGTAGCCCGTTTCTGCGTATGTTCCGACAAGGTCCGGGGCTGAAGGACCGGACTGCTCCATCGCGGCTTCTCTGTCCATCTCGATCATGGTCTGCACGTCGCCAACGCACTCGTTGTAGACCTTTGCCCACATACCTTGGTCCTGGAAGCACTGAGTGAGTGGAACCATGCCGCATAGGTCATCGACCTGTTGCAGGCAAATCTCGTTATGCCCTTGAGCATGTGAAGAGGTAACCGACATACTCAGACAGGCAAACGCCACGAGGGCCACTAACTTCTTCAGCATCGAACGCCTCGAAAAACGGGTTGGAGAGCACTGGATTAGAAGTGCCGCTAATGAAAATTCTACAGGCGCTTTCGAACCTACTCGACGTCTACCGATACGTAGCTCCCCCTGCCGCCGCGGCCCCACACTTGAACTCGGATCCATACGTGGCCTCCGAGTACTGCACGGGCGGCAGAGCGGGATATGTCTCCAGATGCGAGCATCTGTTCCATGAGATCCCGATTGCCGGCTGACTCGAAAAACGCGTCCCACTCATCACCACGGTCGCGGACTCCAAATCTGTGGAAGTTCGCTCGATCCTGCCGGACAATTTGCCACGGCTGCCGGAGTCGGGTTCCCCTAGAGTTGTAGAGGTCATCTTCTCCGATATAGGCCACGTACTCGTCGAGCAACGACTGTGCCATGACGGGCGTGGCCGAGAGAGACAGCACGCCGGCAAGAACGACAATCCATTTCATCGTCATAATCTCCCGTGAGCACAGGCTCAGTTCATCGCAATGCCATCTACCGTCAGCTTGTTCGCCACGAGGCTCAGAGAGACGTTGGGTTCAGCGTAGTTCGTGTGGGCAAAGGAAATTGAGGTCACGTCTGCTTCAGTGACTTCGTACCGAACCTCTTGCGCTCCCTCGGTGGACGCCTGAGAGATTATGGTTAGGCTGCGAACGCCACCATCTTCGTCAAGCATTTGCTTCGACCACTCCAAAAGCTCGGCATCAATCGGGGTGACGCCGGTGAGCGACAGGGAGAATTCAGAAGTCGCCGGCATATCCTCGTATGCCGCACTGGTGGAGAGGAACGCGCCCATGTCGGCGACGCGATACTCACTTTCGGTTCCATCACCCGCCGTGATGATCAAGGTCGCGGGTTCAAAAGTAAGGGCCTCCTGGGCAACTGCTGATGCTGCCATAAGTAGGCCGAAGGCAAGAACGGCGAGAGGTTTGGTATGGACGATCATGGCTTTAGTCTCTTTGCTTTTGCTAAATTATTCAGGCAACGGCTTTGGGCAGTGCTCTCCAGAACGTCGATCCAGTCGCCTTCCCCGAGGCTGCCGACCTGCTGGTACTCCATGCTTGGACCGTCGCGCAGCACGCCGCCGTAGAAACGCCAGTCCAGTCGGATTGAGCTACTGCGGTACTCGCGCACGAAAGAGTCACCGCAGCGATGGCTGCAGCCGAGATCCAATTCTTCATTCCGACTTAGCCCCGTTTTTGCGCTACATTTAGAGTGATAAAGCGGCGCTGCAAATGAAAAGATTTACAAGTGCTTAATGTAAGGGGGGTGGCGGCTACCGGTTTCACCACGGTGATTGCTATATCGACGACGTCGGCATCAACTATTGATCCGACGGCCAGGATTGAGGTACGGGCTCAGCGTCCCATTGCCTAGCGACACCACCATTCTTCACCATCAGGCCAGCGACGGGCCAAGTGCTCCCTGATCAGTATATCCCCGACGTCCTCACCAGCGCTCTTGATGGTCGCTAGCCGGCGCTTACTGCTGGTGCTGTCATGGCCGAAGTACTCGATCGTCCAGTCGCGGCTATTGAGCAGCTCCAGCATTCGAGCGCTCGCCATTGAGGCCAGGGCTTTCTCCTGCGCACCACCACAGAGCGCGGTCTGAGGCTCTGGCGTGTCGAAGTCCTTCAGTCTGATGTTCTCGCCGTTGAGCCAGAGCGTATCGCCGTCCACCAAGCAAGTCTTGTCTGCCGTGTTCGGCCGACCATTGCACATCTCGAGCTGCGGCTGCTGAGCGATAGCTGGAACGGTAAGGAATAGAAGCGCCACGACGGCTGTGCGGATCATCTCTTGTCCGCTTTGTTTTGCCGATGATCGATCTCCGCAACCTGGCTATCGATGTCGTCGAGCACTTGTTGAGCTGCAGGCCCTTTGATTGGCGGCAGCACCACCAACTCCTCACCGCCGATCAGATGCGGAATGCTCTGGGTGTTTGGCACGCGGACCATGACGCTCCTCCTGGACGGCTCTGATCAACAGAGCACGGACTTGAGCATGGGTCCATAGCGCCGATTCTGATGCCGGCGCCATAAGGCGGGCGGCGACGTCTTCAGGCTTCTCAGGTGCGGGGAGCATTCAAAATTCCCGTTACGCATCAAAGGGGCAATATTCCCCGCACTTTGCGCTAAGTGTTTGAAAAAGCAAGAGCACTGGCGATCCCGGCAGGACTCACAACCTAAGCGCGGCTGCCACCTCGATATGTCCGCGAGATTACCCAAGTTGATGCCTGCGTCTTGCTCTGTTCGTGCCCCAGACGTGCCACAGGTCATGCCACAGATTTGGTGCGGCATGAGCTGCTCACCACCACGGACCAGCGAGGTGGCGGGAAGAAGCGGTAGAGCTTGAACCAGTTCTTCCGCCTGGCCATTTCGATGGAGCGGCGCGAAGCCGCAATAGTGACCGGCAGAGCCGTGCCGCGGGCCAGAGCTTCGGAGTTTGGTGCGAACTGCCATTCGAAACGGCACCGATCTCATCGTCGAGGTCGACAGAGGCGTTGCTAGACTGGCGAATTCAGGAGCTGACTGGCCTCCTAACCAAGTCAATGACGGCCTTGAACAGCCCCCGGTCGGGGCCGTTGTCGTTAGACCAGGGCCAACCTACCTACACCGCGAACCATGGGTTCTCTGGAAAGTCACCCTGCAAACAACCGGCGAACGCAGAAGTGTCCTGCTCGTAATTGAGAACGAGACAGGCAGCCTGACGATCTTCGAAGGGGAAGTTGCTCACATAGGTAAGCCCCGGCTTCAGCAGTTCCAACTCTGGACTTCTCCGAGGAGATGCCGCTCCTGCATCGAGAGATGGAACGACAGCGATAAGAACTAGGCACCCAAGGGCGGTCGCAAGAGAACGCATTTGCGCGGCTCCGAACAAGTTAGTCGAGGCCGTAGCATCGAGGCTTATGGTTGTCGAAAGGTTAAGTCACCGATCACCTCCTGGGTATTCAGGTGTCTGTCTAGAGCGAATTCACCAGCGGCTTCTTGGTGTCCGTTCCCTCGTACCAGCGGTTATTCACGGCTCGGCTGACCCGGTGGAACTCCAGCTGGCTGTCGATTCGGGCGTGCAGAAGCAGGGCCTTGGCGTCGGTGCCTTGTATCGCAGTGTCTAACCAGATGCCGTAGGCAGGAGCCACGGGTCCTGCGGCCGTCCTCGGCCTTGGTCCTCCCCGGCTGTCGACACTCAACCATCGTAGGGCACATCGCTGCGGGCAGCGGATGTTTCGGCGCAACAGGGCACCGGCCCGTCAGAGTATCGTCAAGCGCCGCGACGGTCTCTTTCTTGTCTCATTCTCGGTGGGCCCGCCCACCAGTGCACCAGAAGACCAGTGCTCCCAAAACTGACAGCGCGCCCAAAAAGGCGATGACCCCACCCACGCCTCCGAGCCACTCGACGGGTGCGGACAAGGCCTGGATGGCCGCCGCCCCGGCAAAGAACGCCAGATTGACCGCGGCAAGGGCCTTGCCGGCGTCGGCGTTATCGACTGACTGGCGGCCCAAGGCAAAAAGCAGCGGCTGCACCGACACAGCAATACCGAAGATGACCAGCAGCACAATATCGTAACTCACCGGCAGTTCGGCGCCCAAACAAAGGGCGACAAGCGCGGCCCCGGCCAGCAGATGCCCCCCTATTAGCAGAGCGCCTTTCCTCTGGACACGCCGGTCCACCAGGCTGATCACCATGGGCATGGTGATCAGCATCAGAGTCAGCACGAGCATCACATTGCCCGCGCCGACGCGGTCCATACCCTTGACCTCCATGAGCCATGGGCCCGCCCACATGCCGCGTATGCCGATAACCACGGCGAAAGAAACAAAGGCCAGGCAAATAACCCCACGCAGGACAGGTGAGAGGCCGATTCTCACCACGTGCCGAAATTCCGAGCCGGCATCGCGGTCCGCCAAAGGTGCGCCCCGATCGGCCGGAAGAGCCAGCCAAGCAACAAGGGCGAGGCTCAAGGCCAGAACAGACGACACCAGGAAGGCAGGCTGCCAACCAGCCACTTCGATCAGATAGGCCATGGGACTGGCTGACAGCAGCATGCCGCTATTGCCCACTGCCAGGACCAGGGCGGACCAGAGCGCAAAATTGGCGCCGCTCAGAGATTTGGCCGCGTAGGTGAGGGGGCACAGGAGCATGCCCGAACACCCCAGCCCCAGCACGGCCTGGCCAAGCAGAAAAGCTGCAGGGTGCGGAGCGAAACCGGTCAGCACGGCGCCCGTGACCACGGTAGCGATCAGCACCATGAAAACGCTTCTGACGCCGTAGCGGTCGAGCGCAACGCCCACCGGGATTTGCCCTGCCGCAAAGGCAAGGTGGTAAACACCAGTCATGGCGGCGACCTCGCCGGGCGACATCAAAAAACTCTCGGCGATGACGTCGGTCGAGACTGCCGGGAGGGTGCGTACGAGATTGGAAATGGTGTGACCAAGCGCCAGCAGCAGCAGCGCCCCCGTCCCGGTGGCCATATTGGAAAATGTCGATACGCGAGGGCCCGCACGACCATCTGTGTTCATGTTCAAATCACTGCTTGTTAGACGGTCGTCCGAACCGGGTTTGCCCGCTTGGATCTTAGGGCTCCAGTACTCAATCGTCTATTCGAGCTTGTAGCGAGGGAAGGGCCGCCCGGAGATCAGCATCGGGCGCCGCCCCCCTTGAGCCTGGCGCGGTGCCAGCTGCATCAATGAGTGGGTGGATGGCAAGTTGCAGGGAGGCATTGGAGAGGTCAGTTGCTGAAGAGAACGGGACTAGTCCCGGCTCGCCTCGTTTGTCTCGGCCGGTAGCGGCACGAGCGGACTTTCAATATAGGCGCAGATCAGCCGGGCTAGGGCATCGAGCGAGGCAATATGGGTGCGCTCCCAGCCATGGGAACTGTCGAGGGCAAAACAGGCGAGCCCGACGCGGAGATCCCAGCCGGCCTCCACGGCAGCTGCACTATCGGAGCGATAGTGGCGGAAGGTGTCGCGGACGTGGGGAATACTGTTGATCTGGCACAGCGACAGCAGGTGGCGGGTGAGGGCGGTGTCGAACGGGCCCTGCCGATCGCGCATGGCAATGGCCAGGGCGTCATCGCGGGTTGCCTGGTTCGGACCAGAAACGGAATTGTCGATGGCAACCAGTTCCTGGACATCCGGCCCGAAACCATGCGTCCCGCCGATGCCGATTTCCTCGGCGATTGTGAACATCACCTGGCAAGGTACGGCGGGCGAGACGTCGCGGTCCTTGACGGTCTTGAGAGCGGCAAGAAGTGCAGCGCAGCCAGCCTTGTCGTCCAGATGCCGGGAGACGATGAAGCCTCCAACGACTTCTGGCTGAGCGTCCACCGCCACCATGTCGCCGACGTTGAAACCCGCAGCCTCAAGATCGGCGCGGTTATAGACCGGCAGGTCCAGTCGGATTTCAAGATTGTCCCAACTTGCTTCCTGGGTATCGACATCAGTGTTGAAGCGGTGTCCGGATGCTTTGAGGGGCAGGATGGTGCCGCGTGCCTGGCTGGCGTCGGTGAAGACCGTGACACGCGCGCCTTCGGCGAAACGTGCAGCCCAGGTGCCGGTGTTGCGCAGGGCGAGGCGGCCATTGTCCTTGAGCTCGGTGACCATGGCGCCAAGGGTGTCCAGGTGAGCGGCGAGGGCTCGCTGCGGGCTACCCTCACCAACGGTAATGAACAGAACGCCGCGCCGGGTGAACTGAGGTGAATAGCCAAGGTCCCGCAGCCAATGGCAACGAGAGCGGTGGCCGCGTCGGTCATCCCGAACGGACTGGGCGTACGCAGCAGCGCACTCAACTTATCAAGGAGGTAGGTCTGGTCGATCATCGCGCCACGACCTTTCGTGACTTGGTGGCCCCTTGCCGGCTCTCTTCCAGGAAACGATCCTCCAGCCGAGCCTGAAGATCGAGCATGTGCTGTTCGGCCTCCTGCATGTGCTCGGTCATAATCGCCTGCACCGCCTGCTTGTCCTTGCGCCGCATGGCCGCAATCAGATCGCGCTGGTGCTGAATGCCTGTGCTGCGCAGCACTGGCTCGGGCTGCTGGTAGATGTCCTGGCAGACCGTCAGATCTTTGAGGAGCCGCTGGAGGAAGCGGCAGGTAAAAGCGAGCGCGGGATTGCTCGAATATTCGGCAACCACGCCATGGAAGTCGAGTTCGGCCATGCGCTGGTGCCAGCGTTCTTGGGCATCGGCTGGCTCATGGTCATAGATGGCAATGATCTCGCCGAGACGCTGGAAACCGGCCTCATCGATCAGCTCGACTGCATCAGCGGCGACAAGTGGCTCAAGCACCTTTCGCATGGCGTAGATGTTGGCAATGCTCAGATCCTTGGCGAAGAGGAAGTTGGACAGAAGGCTCATAGCCCGGCCTTCCGACATGCGCTCGATGAAGGCCCCGCCGCCAGGACCGGTGCGAACACGGATCAGACCTTGAACCTCCAGGCCCTTGAGAGCCTCGCGCACGGTGCTCTTGCCCGCTTCAAACTGGGCCATGAGCTCGCGCTCTTGGGGGAGGCGGTCTCCGGGCTCGAGCCCGTGCTCGACAATCATGCGCTTGATGGCATCGACGATCTCGTCGGTGCGCTTGCGCTTGGCAGCGGGTGCTGCGACGTCGGGAAGATTGGCGACGGTGCTACTTGAGGTCATCGGCTCAGGCTGGGTGAGTGGGCGCAAGGCGCGGCGCGCTGGCGAGAAGATTGCGGGTATAGTCGTGGGCGGGGGCGGCAAAGATCTGCCGGGCATCACCCGTCTCGACGACTTCGCCTTGATACATGACGGTGACGCAGTCAGCGACCGATTCCACAACGGCCAGATCGTGACTGATGAAAAGATAGGAAAGACCGAACTCGCGCTTCAGCTCGTCAAGCAGCAGGAGGACCTGGGCCTGAACGGAAACGTCGAGTGCGCTTACCGGCTCGTCCAGAACAAGGATGCGCGCGTCCGCCGCGAGTGCTCGAGCGATGGCAATGCGCTGGGCTTGCCCTCCGGAGAACTCATGGGGAAACCGCTCCAGCGTGTTCGATGGCATCTGTACTGCATCGAGTAGTTGCCGCTTACGGGCCGCTCGGGCAGCGGCATTCAGGCGGGCGAGGCGTCGGAGCGGCACATCGAGGATCCGGTCGATGGTCTTGCGGGGATTAAGAGAAGCGACCGGATCTTGAAACACATACTGGATAATGCGGCCGAAGGCCGGAGCGCCCTCAGAGCGCAAATCAGCCGCGCTCTTGCCGGCAATGGTGATGCCGCCCGAAGTCGGGCGCTCGAGACCCACCAGCATGCGCGCCAGGGTGGACTTTCCCGATCCGCTTTCGCCCACGACAGCCAGCGTCTCGCCGTCGCGCACCGAGAGGGTCACGTCGCGCACAGCATGAAGGGCCCGGCGCTCCCGGCCAAAGAAGGTGCGGCCGCCGCCAAACATCTTGTTCACCCGGTCGATGCTAATGGCGTCGGTCATGTCCGGCCCTCCGCCGCTGCAAAGAGCGGGCGCACCTTGTCGAGGAACTGACGCCCCTCACCAAGTTCGGGGACGCAGGCGATGAGGCGCCGGGTATAGTCGTGTTGGGGGTCACCCAGCACCGATCGGGTGGGACCTTGTTCAACGATCTCCCCATCCTTCATCACGGCTACCCGGTCGCAAACGCCGGCCACGACCCCGAAATCATGGGTGATGAGAAGGAGGGCCAAGCCGCGACTGCGGCGGAGGTCTTGCAGCAGATCGAGAATGCGGGCCTGCACCGTGACGTCGAGCGCTGTGGTGGGCTCGTCAGCGATGATGACGTCAGGATCGTTGGCGAGTGCCATGGCGATGCCGATGCGCTGGCGCTGCCCGCCTGAGAGTTCGTGTGGGTAAGCACTGGCGCGGTGCTGCGCATCCCGAATACCGACGGTTTCCATTAGTGAGACCGCGCGCGCGAAGGCCTCCCGCTTGCCGACCCGCTGATGCGCCGTGATGGCTTCGGCGATCTGATCGCCCACCGACAGCAGCGGGTGCAGTGTCGTAAGGGGATCCTGGAAGACATAAGACACACGCGCCCCCCGCTGCGCGACCATCTGGCCTTGCGGAAGTGACAGGAGGTCGGTCCCCTCCAGATAGACAGCACCGCCGCTGATCACGCCTGGTGGGGAAGGGACAAGCCCGAGCAGCGAGAGGGCCGTAACACTTTTGCCCGATCCGCTCTCCCCGATCAGGCCGAGACATTCGCCCTTGCCCAGCCGGAAACTTACGCCCCTTACCGCAGGCACAGTACCGCCGTTGGTGCGGAAGCCGGTTTGCAGATGCTCCACCTCCAGCAGGTCGGAGCCCGAGCGCGTGGGTGCCGGCGTGATCTTGCGATCGATGGTGGTGACGGACATGGGGCGGCTGAGGGCACCGGAGCGGAGCCGTGGATCCAGCACATCGCGGACCCCATCACCGAGCAGGTTGATGCTCATGACCAGTGCAAAGATCATGAGGCCGGGGATCATCGATACATGTGGCGCGGTGAAGAGCTGCGCGCGTCCCTGGCCGAGCATGGAGCCGAGATCGGAAGTGGGTGGCTGGGCGCCAAGGCCGAGGAAGGAGAGGCCTGCCGTTTCAAGGATCATCCAACCGACAGTGGTGGACATGGTGATAACGATCACCGGCAGGACATTGGGCAGGACCTCGGTAAAGAGGATTTCCGGATGGCTTTTGCCGGACAGGCGCGCCGCGTCGATGAACTCGCGATGGCGGGTTGAAAGAACGACGCCGCGGATATTGCGGGCAAAGAAGGGAATGTTGACCAAGGCGATGGCGTAGAGCGCGTTGAGCAGCCCCGGACCGAGCACCGCAACAATGGCGAGCGCCAGGAGAATATAGGGAAACGCCATCAACATATCGATCAGGCGCATCATGACGTTGTCGGTGTGCCCGCCGACATAGCCCGCCACCAGTCCAATAAGCGAGCCGAAGAACGCTGCGATCAGAGTGGCGCTGAGCCCAACAAGGATTGACACCTGGGTGCCCCAAAGCAGGCGGGCCAGGATGTCACGGCCGAGGTGGTCAGTGCCGAGAAGGTGCCCGGGTGAAAACGGCGGCAGGAGCCGGTTGGGCTGGTCGGTCAGGTCGGGGTCGGGCAGCGGCAGGATTGGCGCCAAAGCTGCAAGCAGGAGGATGGCCGCAAGCAGGAAGAGGCCGCCGGCAGCCAGCCGGTTGCTCATCAGCAATTGCCAGCTTGAGAGCCGCGCGTGGGACTTTGCGGGGGCCGTCAGAGGAATGTCGCTCATGCCTTGAGCCTCGGGTCGAGCATGGCCTGGGCAACGTCGGTGGCGAGATTGACCAGCACATAGGCCGTTGCCGCCACGAGCACACCACCTTGTACCAAGAGGAGATCACGCGTGGAGACGGCCTTGACCAACATGGCGCCGAGGCCTGGCCACTGAAATACCGTTTCGATGTAAACCGAGCCACCCAAAACGAATCCGGCCTGTACGCCGATCACCGGGATGATGGAGACAAGCGCCGCGCGAAAAGCGTGGCGATAGATCACCTTGCGTTCCGACAAGCCTTTGGCGCGTGCTGTCCGCACGAAATCCTGCCGCAGCACTTCAAGCATGGCAGCACGGGTGAGGCGGGCGATGACGCCCGTTGCGACAATGGCCAGGGTCGCGGCCGGGAGAATAAGATGGCGCAGGAGATCGGGCAGGTCGCCGCCGCCATAAACGGCATACATGCCCGAAGCGGGGAGGAGGCGCCACTGCACGGCAAAAAAGAAGATAAAGATCAGGCCTAGCCAGAAGGCGGGCATGGAAATGCCGATCAGCACAAAGAGCGTCAGGATGCGATCGGTCCAGCCAAACTGGCGCACGGCTGAAGCGATGCCGGTGAGCAGACCCAGTGTGGAGCACAGGACGAGCGCCGTGCCGGCCAGGATCATTGTAGCACCAAAGCGCTCCAGCACTTCATCGAGCACGGGGCGATTGAGGATATAGGAGCGGCCGAAATCACCCTGAACAAGGTTGGTGATCCAGATGAAGTACTGCTCGGGTAGCGAGCGATCCAGCCCCAGCGCCCGGTTGATGCGGTCGACATTCTCGGGCGTTGCATAGGAGCCCAGGATCGCCAGAGCCGGATCGCCGGGGATCATGGCCATGATGAGGAAGACGATCACCGATAACCCCAGGATCACCGGCACGGCTGTGAGGAGGCGTCGGACAATATAGCCAGTCATGGGCACTACCACCGCGACAGGAGAAGTCCCGCAGCGAGGCGCCGCGGGACCGGGGTTGAGACTATTGCTTGGTGACGTCGCGCAGCACGAGGCTGAAGTCCGGCTGCAGCTGGAAATCGCCCACTGCGGCGCTGGTCACCGCGTTCTGCTGCCAGTTGGCGACGAAGAGCCAGGGCGCGTCCTCATGGACGATTTCCTGCACCTGCCGGTAGAGCTCGCCGCGTTCCTCCTGGTCGGTCGAGGTGCGGGCCCGGTCCAGCAGTTCGTCCACTTCAGGATTGGAGTAGTAGGACGAATTGAAGCCGCCTTCTTCCGGCCAGGCCCCGGTGCGTAGCGTCAGGAAGGGCAGGGTGTCGGGATCGGTCGTCATCCACGCCATCTCTGCCATATCCGCCTTGCCCTCGAGGCCGGGGTTCACTTCAGCCAGGAAGGTGTTCCACTCATAGGTCTCGATGTTGACGTCGAGACCGACGGCAGCGAGGTCTGCCTGGATCGCGGTACCCATTGGGACCGGGTCCAGCATGCCCGATCCGCCTTCGGTCACAAAGAAGGTGAGCTCGGCGCCCTCGGCGTCCGCTTCGGCCAAAAGGTCGCGGGCGCGCTCGGGATCATAGGGGTAGGGCTCGACCTCTTCGTTGTGGGCCCAGTTGAAAGCCGAGGGAATGGGGCCGGCCGAAACCGTGGCGGTGCCCTGGAGGACGTCGTTGACGAGGCTCTCTTTGTTCACGGCGTAGTTCACCGCCTGGCGTACCCGCACATCGGTAAAGGGACCTTCCTTCATGTTGAGCATGACGTACCAGACATGCGGGCCGGTCGTTTCGTGCACGATGAAGCTGTCATCGGTGGCGAAATTCGCGACATTGTCCGGCGGTGTTTCCAGCAGCACATCGATACCACCCGAGAGCATCTCGGCGACCCGGGTATTGGCATCGGTGATGGGACGGAAGACCACGGCTTCGAGCGGTGCTGCCCCATCCCAATAGTTCTCGTTGCGCGCGGCAACCACCCGCTGATTGGCCTGCCACTCTTCGAACTTGAAGGCGCCGGTGCCAGAAGGATTGCGGCCGTAATCGGCACCATGCTGCTCGACGGCCGCAGGTGAAACAATGAGCCCGGTGGGGGAGGCGAGATTGGAGAGGAAGGGCGCAAACGGTTCGTTGAGCGTGAACTCGACAGTGTTGTCGTCGACGACGGTAACCTCCTCGACCGCCGAGAACTGGAAGGACAGCGGGAAAGGGCCCGTCTCATGGAAGGGGTGGCTCTCGTCGAGCATACGGTCGAAGTTGAACTTCACCGCTTCCGCATTAAACGGCGAGCCATCATGGAAGGTCACCCCTTCTCGCAGATTGAAGGTATAGGTGAGGCCATCTTCGGAAACGCTCCAGTCGGTCGCCAGAGCCGGTTCGATCTCCAGCGTGCCAGGCTTGTTGCGGACCAATCCGTCATAGATGTTGACCGCGATGCGGAAGTCGTTGGTGGCCGTAGAGACATGCGGGTCGAGCGATTGCGGCTCGGCGATTTGCCCAACCACGAGAACATCGGGCGGTGTTTGTGCGTTGGCAGGACCAGACAGCGCCAATGCTGTCGCAAGCGCCAGGGCTGCTACGCCCCTCCATTTTGCAGTCATGACTACCTCCTAGGGATGTCGGTATCGACCGCGCCAAAGCTCCCCTCCGGAACGGCCTTGTGCTGCAATTTATCAGCATCAATTTGCAGCGCAACCGATCTATGAGTATAAATTAGAAGTTCAGGGAGGCGCGTTTTTGACCTTTTCGATCGTTGCACAAGATCCGAGCACTGGCGCATTGGGCGTAGCCACAGCAACTGGAGGACCGGTTGTTGGCTCATTGGTGCCGCACGCCCGGGCCCGTGTTGGCGCGATCGCGACGCAGGCCATGACCAACCCATTCTATGGCTCGGAAGGGCTGGATCTGCTGGCGAGTGGCAGCGATCCGGAGGCGGCTCTGGAACGGCTGGTTGAGGACGATGCTGCACGAGATCAGCGGCAATGCATTATTGTAGACGGCAAGGGGCAGACTGCCGCCTGGACGGGGCCCGCGTGCATCCCTTACGCTGGCGCTTTGATGGCGTCGGGCATTGTAGCTGCGGGTAACATGCTGGTGGGTCCAGAAGTCATAACGGCGCTGCTGCTTGGCTTTGAGGCGACAGAGGGTGCTCTTGAGGACCGTCTCATCGGTGCTTTGCAGCGTGCCAATGCAGCCGGCGGTGATTTGCGGGGAATTCGGTCGGCAGCTCTCAAGGTGTACGTCAGCCAAAGCTACCCAGCCGTTGATCTCCGCTCGGACTGGTCGCTCAACCCGCTAGAGGATCTTGCAACAATCCTCGCCGAAACGCGAGCGCCCGGCTATGCCGACTTCTTCCGAGACGTGCCAAGCCGATAGTAGAACCACCTGGCAGTTCTGCTTTTTAGCGCGGGGGCGCTCGGGCCGCGTCAGGGTGTGCTGTGTCGGGCGGTGTTTCCCCTGCCTGCGAAGTGGTGGCGAAGGTCGTCGCAGCCAGGCGGCACCGGCAAATGTGCGATAGCGCCACTTCTCAGCCATTCTCGAGCGAGCCCGCTGGAGGCCGGCCTTAGCCGGGCATTGGGCGTATATGGTGGTTGGCAGCCACCTGACGTATCGCGGGCTGCGGCAAGGCGGCCTGGCGGCGAATGAAGTCGAGCTGTTGGAGTTCCTCGGGCGGCGCATCGCCGAACCGGCGATCCGGATCGGGAACGGCGGCGAGGAGAAGGCGGGTATAGGGGTGCTGGGGATTGCCGAGCACGCTTTCGGTGGCTCCCCATTCAACGATCTGCCCAGCATACATGACCATGATGTCTTCGGCGACAAAGCGCGCGGTAGCGATATCGTGGGTGATGTAAAGAAGCGCGAGATTGTCGTGCCGCTTCATGTTGTTGAGCAGGTTGAGAATGCCAAGACGCACCGAGACGTCGAGCATGGAGGTCGGTTCATCCGCCACAATGACTTGCGGGTTGACCGCAAGGGCCCGGGCAATGCTGATGCGCTGGCGCTGACCGCCCGAGAGTTCATGCGGGAATTTCGGCATGATCAGCTTGGGGTCGAGCTTGACGCGTTCCAGCAGAGCCTCGATGGCAGCACGGCGTTGCGAGCCGTTCAGTTGCTTTTGATGCAGCTGCAGTGGGCGCTCAAGATGATAGCGAATGGTGTGCGTTGGGTTGAGCGACGAGAACGGATCCTGAAACACCATCTGTACCGAGGCGCGATAAGCCTTGATGGCTTTGGCGCTGGCCTGGCCCTGCGCCTTGCCCTGAAAGAGCAGACGTCCTTCATCGGGATGGTATTCGCGCATGATGAGGCGCGCGGCCGTTGTCTTGCCGGAACCCGATTCACCCACCAGTGCCACCGTGCGTCCGGCATGCAGCCCGAAGGAAACGGAGCGGGCTGCGTAGATCGGCTTGTCGGCGCGGCCAAAGATCTTCGATACGTTGTCGAGAGCAAGAATAGGGTCGCTCATGCGCCTGTCTCCCGACCGATTTGCTCACCATGAAGCTTGGGCATGGAGGCCCAGAGGCGCCTTGTATAGTCGTGCTGGGGCGTTTGATAGATGGTCTGGGCATCGTTGACCTCGACCAGTTCACCTTCCAGCATGATCCCGATGCGGTCGCTGACCTGCACCATCAGGCCCAGATCGTGGGTGATGAACAGCACCGAAAATCCCAATTGCTTGCGCAGCACGTCGATGCGCTGGAGGATCTCGCGCTGCACCACCACGTCGAGCGCGGTGGTCGGCTCGTCCATGATCAAGAGCTTCGGATTGAGAGCGAGGCAAATAGCGATGACGATGCGCTGCCGCATGCCACCCGAACACTGGTGGGGGTAGCTGGCGAGCCGATCGGGCGAGAGGTCGACAAGCTTGAGGAGTTCGGCGGCGCGGGCGCGCGCCTCGGCACGGCCCATGCCGGTATGGGTGTGCAGCACGTCGTAGAACTGATCCTCAATCGTCAGCACCGGATTGAGCGAGTTCATGGCGCTCTGAAACACCATGGCCACTTCCCGCCAGCGGAAGCGGCGGAGCGCATCGTTGTCGAGCTCGAGAACATCGCGGTCATTGACCAGAATCTGACTGCCCTTGCGGATGAGGGCGGGCGGGCGGTGGAGGCGGCTGATGGCGAAAGCGATGGTGGACTTGCCGCAGCCGGACTCGCCGGCCAGACCGAAGAACTCGCCGGGCTTGATGTCGAAGCTGACATTCTTGACCGCGTGGAACTCGGTTTCGGCGCCGATGTAGTCGATGCTGAGGTTGCGAACGGAAAGTGTGGGCGCGGTCATAGCTTGCCCTCTCGCTCGCGGACCATGCGAGTCCAGCGATTGAGCATGCCACCGGTGCGCAGGCGCGGATTGGCGATTTCATCGATGGCGAAATTGATCAGCGCCAGCCCAAGGCCAAGCACGGCCAGCGCAAAGCAGGGGGACAGTAGGTCCCACCAGGCGCCGACGGAAAGAGCCGAAGCGTTCTGGGCATTATAGAGCATGATGCCCCAGGAAACCGTATTGGGATCGCCCAGGCCGAGGAATTCAAGGGTCGCTTCGGTGATGACGGCAAAGATGACGCTGCCGATAAAATTGATGCCAACGATGGAAATCAGATTGGGAAAGATCTCGAGCGCCATGATGCGCCAGGACGGTTCGCTCAGCATTTCGGCGGATTTGACATAATCTCGCTGCCGTATCGACAGCGTTTCCGAACGGGTGACGCGCACGCCCCAGGCCCAGGAGGTAAAGCCCAAAATCAGAGCGATGACCAGCGGGCTCGCCTGACCGATGAAGGCAGCGATGACCAGGAGCAGCGGCAGGTTGGGAACGACCAGCACCATATTGGTGAAAAAGTTGATGAGTTCGTCGACGGCGCCGCCCTTATAGCCAGCAACGATACCCAGAACTGTCCCGATCACGGTGATCAAGAGGCCAGCGCCGAAGCCAACAGCCAGGGAAACGCGGGCACCATAGATCAGGCGGGTGAAGACGTCGTGGCCCAGGCGGGTGGTGCCAAGCCAGTAGTCGGCGGACGGTGGCTGGTGCGGACGGCCGACGCGCTGGGTGGGGCTGTATTCGGTCAGCAGAGGCGCAAAAATCGCGATCAACACAATGACGAGGAGGATGGTGACGCCCACCACTGCCTTTTTGTTGTGCAGCAGTTGTTTCAGAAGGTCCATGGTTCAAGCCTTCTTGAGGCGCGGATCGAGCAGCACATAGCTGAGATCGACGATGAAGTTGGAAATCAGCATGGCGCCGGTCATGATCAGGAGCTGGCCCTGGATCACCGGGTAATCGCGCGCAAGAATGGCCTGATATAGCGTGTTGCCCATGCCGGGATAATTGAACACGACCTCCACCACCAGTGCGCCGCCCAAGACGGTGCCGATAGCAATGGCAAGGCTCGACACGGTGGGCAGGAGCGCGTTGCGCGCGGCGTAAAGCAGCATGACGCGCTGCTCGGCCAGGCCCTTGGCCCGACCCATGACGATAAAGTCTTCGCCTAGAAGGTTGATCGTGTTGTTGCGCATGGTGACGGTGAAGCCGCCAGTCAGGACGGTGATCATGGTCAGCATGGGAAGGGTGCCGTGATACAGCACGCTGGACATATAGGACCATGAAAAGGCCGGATCGAGCAGAGGATCGGCGGCATAGCCATTGGGGAACCAGCGCAGTGTGTAACCAAAAACAAAGAGCGTGATCAGCGCGACGACGACGGCGGGGACCGAACTCGTAAAGATCGACAGCAGCGAGACGATGGAGTCGAAGCGGCTGCCGCGGCGCCAGGCGGCGGTGATGCCGAGGAGGGTGCCCAACGTGAAGCTGATCAGCGTGGCAAAACCAACCAGGCCCAGCGTCCAGACCAGGGCGCGGGCGAGAAGGTCGGTAACCGGAAGCGGGAAATATTTGATCGAGCGACCTAGATCGCCGCTGAAGACGCTCTGGAGATAGGCCAGATATTGCTCATGCAGCGGCGCATCGATGAAGCCGAAGGTGAGCTTGAGCGCATTGAGATTTTCCAGCGACAGCTCGCTGCCGGCGCTCGAGAACATGATCTCGATGGGGTCGCCCGGCATGAGGCGGGGGAGAAAGAAATTAATTGTCGCGGCAGCAAGGAATGCCGCGAGGTAGAAGGCCAGGCGGCGCAGCAGGAAGGTCATTGTTTCTGCATTTGCTCCTTGATGGGCCTGGCAAAGTGATCGTTCACCCGCGGTATCATCCCCGCGCAAGGGACCGATCCATCTTGAGATGGCAGGATGGGCCCGCCTTCGCCGGTGTGACAGCCGGTGGGGTGGGTAGCGGAGTGGTCCGCTACCCCATTTGTCTTATTCAGCAACCGGCTCGAGATCGAGTAGCTGCAGCAGGCGGGCGGGATTGGTAACCGAAACGACCGGGGAGTATTT
>JAESGL010000372.1_pt1 | contig 25009 bp, 30 predicted proteins | sample 9269711 | NCBI WGS metagenome assembly JAESGL01 (sample SAMN14515918, study PRJNA621676) | algae metagenome | isolation source: Kastovskya adunca ATA6-11-RM4 and co-occurring heterotrophs from soil and... | place: Chile: Atacama Desert | collected 2011-06-27
ACAGTGGCAACCATGAGCACGGCATCATGGCCTTCACCGAAGATGGCATTGAACATCTACGCCATCTCATCGAAGAGAAATAATCAGGCACGAACTGACAGCGCCGTGGCCCTCAGCGGAGGCTTACGAGCAATCCATCAATTTCTCAGCTGGAGCTTGGGAAACAGGGCTTCTCAGACCGGACTCTAATCGCCATCGCTGATGCTCTAGACTGCCATCCCGGTGACCTACTAATTCGGGAGCCAGAAGCGGAACTCCCGCCACATCCTCAAAGAGACAGGGAAGTGGCGAGGGAGCCAAAGCCAATCACGTCAGCAGAGCCGCTGACAATAGAGAAAGCCAAGCAGCTTCTAGCTAAGACCTTCGGGCTGAAACCCTCTGCTATCGAAATCACAATCCGAGGATGATCTTCATAGAGCGCCCTGTGGCGTCCGTTGCAGCTTGCGCTACTTACCCCTCAGGTAAGCTGCAATCCCGCTGTACGACCTTCTCTGCGAATTCTAGAGGCCTTGTAGCGCACGCCTTCTAGCTGCCTATCTGCGCACCCGCTCCGATTACCTTGGCATTAGGAACATCGTAGTTGCACCAATAGTGACCCTTGCCCCACGCACCGTACTGGTTCTCAAGCCGCACCTTTTCTCCGGTCAAAACAACCACACCTTGTTCCATGTACCACCACTCCGTGCTCGAAAACTTGTCCTCAAAGAAGCCGGACTCCCACCGGATACCGAAGGTGACAGTGCGCTCAACCGCTTCTGCACAGGCAGATTGTGCGTCTCTCCAAGTAGGTTCGATATAGCACTGTGGGTCAGCCCTACACTGCTGTGCCCTCTCTTCCTCCCGTTGCTGTCTTGTTGCGTTCCTCTGGAGGTCAGCAAGAGCCCTCTGGCGGTTAACCTCATCTGCCTCGGCTGTCAGTTGAGCCTTCTTCACCTGCCAAGCGCCAACATCTTTAATCCCGTGCTCCGCTGCGGAGTAGTAGTCTTTGGGTGTATCAAAGCCCAATTCTTTGACCTTCAGATTTTCAAGATACGCGCTACCCAAAGCATTGATCGGAAAAAGGAAAAGGATCACGAGGAAGGCGTCGCCTAGCCGATGCCTGAGCACCCTCAACTTCGGTCCTTTTAGATTCCATGCGACGACAAGCACCACGATTAGGATAAGCGCATGCAAGCCTATTCCCAACGACAACACCCTTATTAAGTCCATCGCCTCCCCCAGCGCGCTAGCCACTTAGCTTTAGTTCACGTTTGCTGAACAAAGCTACAAGGTTCCGAGCCACGCCCACATCGGCGTTGTGACTAAGGTGCCTTTACAAGGTATTTCCACCCGCCCAGGTCGAACCCGTATACGATCCCCTCAGGGGGCGGGTAGGCGCTTGCCGGGGGGCTTATTGCCAGATCACTGAGCCTGAAGCTACGATGCACCCGCATGGCAAAAGAATGTGCTCAGTCTACTGTCCCGCAATTGCCGTACCTACTCACTGGTGTAAGGCTGCTGGCTGCTGCCGCATTCCTCAGCATTGGCAATGACTCCGCCATTGCCTATGGACGCCCAGTAACAGAACCCACCAGAGCGCCTTGGCCTTGCTCATATCCATATCCTGTGGGGACATGCTTGGCGGACAAACAGGAAGCAGAGAGGGGCGTCCAGCGCAGAGCCAAAGACAAGGATAATGACCCTATTCAGCCTGAGCTAATGGATATCTTCTAACTTGAAGAGATTCGACCCCGCATCAAGCCTGATGCAGGGCAATGAGGTTTAGAATGGGTTTCTTCAAGACACTGTTTGGCACGAGGGAAGCATCACCAGAGAGCGCAGAAATAGAGACAATGCGCATATCTATGCTGCAGATTAAGGCTCATGGGGGTCCTCAGGCGATGCTCCGAGAGTTTTCCGAAGGAATGCGAGAAGTCCGTGAACCTGATGGTTACAGGGGATTCGTCGTAGAGAATGAGTATCTTCCTAGGATTGCCGCTAAGGCCTGCGCCCTAATGATCCTCTCTGACATCAAGAGCGCTCTATTGATCAAAGGGCCACCTACGGATTCCGACCTCGGACGAATAGCGGCAGCACCGGATTACCGGACTGCACATGAGCTTTTTGTGAACTCTGACGAAATCGTTCAGCAAACGACAGTGGAAAGTCTCCGGGAAGCTACGATGAAGTTTGGAGAGGAGAACTTTGCTCACGTCGGACAGCCCGGCTTTGGTGAGCTGATGATGAAGTCCCCGATCAGGGTGCACGTTGCTGAATTGAAGAAGCAGTCCGAGTTAGACTGGGTTCGGTGGACGCGCTCCGGAACACGGCTGAAGGTTTAGCTGCCCAGCCACTCTCCTGCCAGAGTCTGTTCAAAAAACCCTATCAGAACAGGGCACGAAAATCGCTTGATTTTCAGCTGTCCAATGCCAACGAAAAGGTGTTCATTAAACACTTGATTGGTGAACATCTGAGAGGACGCCGGTGAAACGCGCAGCTCTATATCTTAGGGTAAGCTCCAAGGAGCAAACCACCGAAAACCAGAGGCTTGAGCTGCAAAGAGTGGCGGATGCGAAAGGCTGGCTTGTGTCAGAGGTATATGAGGACCAAGGGATCAGCGGGTCCAAAGGTAGGGACAAGCGTCCGGCATATGATCGTTTGCTGAAGGACGCAGTGCGGTCACGCTTTGACGTTGTAATGGCGTGGGACGTGTCTCGACTGGGCCGAAGCTTAACGGGGCTGGTCCAAGCACTGGAAGACCTTCATGCAAACAGCGTGGACCTCTATCTGCATCAGCAAGCACTAGACACGACTACCCCATCCGGTAGGGCACTCTTTCAGATGTGCGGTGTGTTTGCAGAGTTCGAGCGCAGCATGATTAGTGAGAGGATCAAATCGGGCCTACAGAGGGTTAGGCAAAGCGGAAAGGCACTAGGACGTCCAAGACGGGAAGTGAACCTGGAGGAGCTAAAGGCACTCTACTCCACTCTGAAGTCTGTGAGGGCAACCTCCAAGGCAATGGGCATTTCCGTCGGCTTGGCCCACCAGCTACTAAAGGAGCGATCCGCCTCTACATGAACTCTCTTTTGCTCAGCATATCCGTGAGTCTCGCCTCGGCCTGATCTGCAGGAATCCAGCTTGCTGACCTACTTTGTTCATCCTCCATCTTGGAATGCAGGAAGGTGCAGAGCCCGAAGGTCGCTCCCACGAAGGTCGATCTTTGAAAATTCACTTCCTCGAAGGTGCACCCAAGAAAGAGCGCTCTGTCCAGACAGCAATCGGACAAGTCTACTTCTGAAAACTGGACGTTTAGAAATATCCCACCTTCCAAAGTCGATGAAGCCAACTCTATCTTTTGGAAAATCGCGCGAGCAGTTTTCCGTCCCGACCTTTCGGGATTCATGTAAACTTTAGCGTTAGATAAATTTGCCCCACTCAACTCACATGATTCTAAAACAGTGTCGACAAGCCGGCAATCGGATAAGTCGACTCCTCTTAAGTCGCCCGACACTATTGTCGATGTGTAGAAATGCGTGTCCCTCATAGAAGCATGAGAAGCTTTGACACCATTCATGTTCAAAGAGCTAAAACGAGAGCCATCAAGGATGGCATCTGTGAAGTTCGCGCTGTCAAGTTGAGAAGACCAGAAGCTACTTTTTGACACATTCGATCCAGCGAAGTCTGCCGGCAACCAAATGGCGGGGCCGAGAAATCCTTCTCCAAAGCTATCGTAAACAATAGCGCCGAACGAGTAGTCGGTTAAACCCTGCGAGGAGATGTCTAGGTGTCTGAAGCTGGCCACCCGATTAGTCTCCTGTGCATATGCAGTATTGACCAGAGACGCGAAGGTTGGGAGAAATCCGCCGCTTCCCCAAGGAATCGTCAGCACCGGCAGACTTTCTACGTCGAAGAGCTGACCTACCGGATGGGCGAAACACATGCGACAGAGACATTGCATGGTGGTCCATAGAACATCAAAGCTACGCACCTCCTCCCGCTGTAGTTCCGCCATAGAGATTACTAGTGCACGAGCATTCTGATGAACAGGCATCCTGTTCCTGACCGCCCAGCCTACCAACGAAACTATCTGAGTTTCGAGGATAGCGTGTAAGTCCTCCTCAGCAAAATCTAACCGTAGCTCGTCTATGAAAAACCGGGCTATGACCTCGGAAAACACTCCTATCCTAGCGACCTGTCCAATTATCTCGGCCGCCTCTCTAAGCCGCGTTTCATTCTGCCTCTCTTTAATATGTTCCAGTGCCCGCTTGACGGTGAACGCAAGGGCCCTCCCGATCAAAAACTCACCAAGAGTTTTGTGAACAAACTCGTATCCTTCTCCCCCTCCTTCGGCCGATCTTGTATAGCTTTGTAGTGCTACGGTTTTTAGCGAGACGCTATCGAGGTCGCCCAAATCCTCAACCTTATCGGCAGGAAGATATACCTTTATCAGGTCTGGAAACTTATTCGCTGCTACGGTCCTGCCGCCCGTTGCCCATGATGCCAAGCCCAGCGCTTCTTGAAGTCTCAAGAATTCGTCCAACGTAAGTTCACTCGTTCCAACGTGCCCACCTTTTGGCCGATTAGCTGGTTGAGGCTTTGGGACCCCCCAGTCACGGCGGTAGATCAAGGCGAACATCTCCCGATAAACCACATTCCTATTGCTAGCCGCCGCCGGCCAATGCTCCCCTAGGTACCCCGTCCATATCAGAAGATAGAGCAGCAACGGCTCAGCAGTCAGCTCCAGCACAGCCTCAGCTTCAGCTTCAGCTTCACTTTCGTCGCCAGACAGAGCCTTTGGAAGATCTTCCTTCACCCCATGTGCGGAACACCACTTCTCCCAATATTCCCGCCGCTGGTCCTCGCCAGCCAAATCGTGGGGATCAGCAATCAATCCCTTCTTCTGCTTATAATTCCAGCTTGGGTTATTCAGAGGAAGAAATCCTCCGATCGTAAGCAAAGCTCGATGGTCTATTCCCAGTCTAGAGAAAGCCTCTTCGGCGGCGATGGTGCGTCCAAGTACCAATGCCTTTGCGTAAACCCCAGCCGAATTGCGATTTCCCAGCCAGAAGCCTAGCGCCTGTACGAATTCAGTTGTGGCGTTAGCAGCCTCTTTTGAGTCCGGCGGCGCCAGTTCATCTAGACCATCACAGACTAGCAGCAGAGGCTTGGATGGGGCATCCCCTGTGGGTTCCGTTCTGCCCATCCATTCCAGCGGAGAGTTCACCCGATCAAAACCCAGCTCAGTCCTCTTTCTGAAGAGATTCGATACTCGGGTATCAAAGCTGCCAGTGGAATCTAGTTCTTGGAGAGGAATGAAGAGAACGTCATAAGCTCCGCTGTCTATCACTTCGATTGCAAAAGCTCTGGCGAACGTCGATTTGCCAGAACCTGGCCCTCCAGCCACAACTCTCACGTGGTCAGTGGAGCTATCTTTCTGGCTCAGCCACTCATGCAGAACATCATGGATTCTGCCGACGTTTTCCATATGCTCCGGTTGTTTCCGAAGATCACCTGTAAGCTCGCCTTCATCTTCATCTGCAGCGGCTTCGCTGTCAGATGGTGTACGCCATGTACACCTCTGCTCCACGTACAGATGGGAAAGTGTAATACCGCTCTCCTCCTGACCGAAGATTGGGTTCTGATGAAAAGCACGGATCAAAAAGGACTCGTGTCTAGCCGCCGCATTCCGCTTCTCCATTGCGTCGGTCAACGATGCAGAAAGAAATTGTTCAAGACCAGCAAAGGCCTCTGGCTTCTGATTACGTACCTCTTGCAGAGCGTCAGAGACAGATTTCTCGAGCAATCTCCTGTTTTGTTGGATGCTACGGATAGGCTTAAACCGCTTCACTTCCTCCGGTAAGGCACGGGAGAAATCTCGGAATATTGGGACCTTAAGCGGCTGAAGTAGATGATCGGAGCTTAATAGCGAAGGGGCCTGCTCTCCAAGAATGTCAGCACGTTTAAGTAGGGACTCCAGCAAGTATGACAACTCTGAAGACGATATCGGTTTCTCCACCTCAACTTTGGAGAAAAAGTCAGCGATTCCAATCGCGAAAGTACCCTTTAGGATGTCCCAGACACTATCGGAAAGCGTGCTAGGATGAGATTTTCGCATTGAGAAAAGCGCATCTAGTATGCTGGGTGCCATCGCAAGCGCCGGTGATACAATCGTGGCGGTTGTAGCACTCGCTGCCGAAACAGCTGCCACAATGGCCTTCAGAACGGGTAGCTTTGCAGCACTGAGGTCGGGTGTACTTCTGGTGCTTTGGTACTTGATGCTCATTCGCCCCTCACTTCTGCTGAAGAGAATGATTCATCCCTTCTGGTATGCGCAAGAGACAAGGGGCGCAGAGTCACAGGCTTGTTGCCTGCAAAACCAACGCCAGGGTACATGCTGGTTACAAGAGGCGCAGAATATCTTAAAAATGGAGAGAAAACAGCTACTTAAGCTTAATGGCGGAGAGGAAGGGAAACGCCAGCAACAAACAAAATCAATGACTTAGCAGGTGTTTTCACCTCTATTTTGTCACCTTTTGTGAGGTGCTTTTTGTCACCCCCCCCAGCCGTTCCTTTATGTGCTTCGCTCCAGATCAGAACGGCAGCACGCCGAAGACACTGAAAGGGAGCGAGATCAATAGCAGCTTGAACGCCAGGCCGCGCAGATCTCTCGGCTCCGATGTAGTGACGAAATTAGCGATAGCTGCATCAATCTCACTTCCATTGAGCTCCACTTGATCAATGTCATAGAAGCCATCAGCGTCCACGATCTCTCGAGGCGGTAGATTCCACCTCACCCGCGCGGCTTTGTTCATGTGGTTCTGTTGACGGGCCAAAGCGCGAAGGCCGGCCAGGCGGCCCTCGCTCAACGCAAAGTCCCACCATCGCGGATTGCCAGCCATCTTCGCTGCGATTCGATCGCGCTTCACCTGAGCCTGGTGGGCTTGCTCCAGTGAGCGGCCAGTCTGGAATTTGAACAATCCTCGCACGGCCCTACTGAGCGGCTCGATCCACGGCAGGCCGACTATTACAGTGGCCACAAATTGCAACAGCAAGGCGACGATCGATGAAACTGCCTGTAGAACATCCATGATGTCTTAGCGAATCTTCCAGCTGATGAGGCTGCGCTTAGTATCATATAAAAAATCCAAGCCGGTTAGGGCTTGGATTAGCTTAGTCACTGCTTTGCACAGTTGTCGTTTGAATTTAGCTCAGTCTTGGTCGCTGAGATCCTCGGCGATCCAACGGTCGAGGATATTGCCAGCAACGAATGAGTTGGTGGCGTCGCTTTCACTAGCTTGAGCCTCCTGCACACGGTCGCCGTAACGAACCACGATCATCCTGCCTTCACGGTGCCAAGTCGCCTCGACGCGGCCAAACTTGGTATGTCTCTCGACCGTGTGCTGCATCATTCAGCCCCTACGCTGAGTTGATCGAGCAGGCGGGCGAGCTCGCGCAGCGAGGCAGCGGCGAGCTGCGGATCTTCGAGCTCGGCCAGGAGCTCGGCTGCGTTACTCGCGACAAGCGCGACGCGCTGGTCTGAGAGGCTGTCGATCGCGCTGTCGATTTGATCCTCGAGCGGTGCTGGCGTGGTGTTGGTCATGGTGGTGTCTCCCTTGGCGCCGGGGGTGGCGTAACTCGCCTATAGCGCCGGGTGATAGGCAATCTGCGCGGCCGCAAAATAAATTTCAGGCCGCCTCTAAAAGGCCCGTCTCGATCGTCGCCCGATGTTCCTCGGACCAGACGTCGAGCAGGCCGAGGGCAAACTCGGCTTCCTCGATCCCCGGCTCGCCGGTGAGTGGGTTCCAACCCACTTGGAAGATCTCGACCAGCTTCGGGTCGGCCAGGATAAGGTTCACCAGGTGCCGGATTGCCCAAGGTGCAAGGAACGTAGTCATGAGAGGATGCCCCAAATCAGCAGAGTTGATGCTTGGAGATTCGCCTACAATAGGAAGCGCGTCAAACAGTAATATAAAGAAGCCCTGTTAAAACAAAGGCTTACTAAGTCACTGCTTACTTACCACTCAGCTCAGAGAGCCTAAAAAACTCTTTCGCTACCTGATCGCTCTGCTATGCTTCTTACAATCTGAGGGATGATATGCGCCTGACACTTGCCACCCTACTCTGCCTTATGCCCGTTGCCGCTAATGCGCAGGCGTTCGGGCTTCGTGCCGATATGTCGCTCAACGATCTACAGGTGATCGAGCAGAACACTGTAAACAGCTATTGGGTCGATGTTCCTCAGCCAAACGAGAATTTCGACCGCTACCTTGTCACAGCTACAAGTGCCGGTGTCTGCACCGTGATCGCGAGCAACATGAATGCGAGCTCGTTCATTGACCTAAAGCAAGTTCTCGATCCGGTGCTACGTCGAACCTACGGCGAGCCCACGCGTGAACACGAGAGCGCATCCTTGTGGGAAGGCTTGCAAGGCCCCGTAGAGGCAATCTTTCTTGCCGCCTACCCTGACGGCCTCCTCTTAAGTTATAGCTTCCCTGGCGCCGCAGAGTGCGCAGCTGCACGAAGCGTAGTCGATGCCACGGGCCTCTGAATACGCGGCTGCCTCAAGCTGCACGCGCCAGCACAGTGCGAGGGCGAGCCAACCAGTCATCTTCGGCGAGCCGGTGTAGCTCGCGAGAAACGAACTGCACTTTACTAGTGCCGAGCAGCTCGACGGTGCGCTCGGTGGTCTTGCTGAAATACGAGATCCAACCCTCGGCGCTGTAGAGCTCTTTGATCGTCACCTGGCGCGATCCTGCCCTGCCCTTGATCTTGCCGCACGCGATCGCCAGGGCCGCCTTAAGGGCCTCGAGCTCGGCCGGTGTTCCCTGCTCGAGGCAAACGACGCCGTGAATGTGCAGTCGACCGGTGGGACTAAGTTCGAACTGAAAGGCGTAGCAAGGTTCATGGGCGGCCGTTCCTCCTAGCGCACGGTTGAGGTAGGTCGCCAGGAGCTTCACCGGATCGGCGCTTGCCCTGAGTGCCTTCTCGCGGGCCGGAGAGAGGTTGACCGTGATTGCCACGCCGTTCCTGGTCTGGCTCGAGCGAATGGCCTGGTCGAACTTGTCGGCGGCCGTGGATCTCGACCAGGTGGAGGATGGCGTGATGGTCGGCAGGGTGAAGGGCTTCTCAGGCCTGCCGAACAGATGCGCCAGGGGTGACGGTTGGCTGGCTCTTACGCGGTCTGCAAGGCTGGTGGTGAGAGAGGGTGAAGGGGTGTGGGTTGAGGGGGTGTAACCCCTTACTAGACAACCTCTAAGGTAGATCGCCGGAAAGGCCCGCGCAGCCTGGGCTTTTGCCAGATTTTCGTCGTTGGATTTTGTCGCAATTTTCGCACCTACCGAGGTGTCGATCGCGTCCGGAAACAGGGCGTCGAGGGCGGCCGCGAACTCATCGCCGGAGAGGTGATTGAGGTTCACGCATTGGGAATGGTCGGCGGGTGGCAAGGGTGCCGGTGTGGGTGTGGTGTCCAGGGCCTCGACCTCGGCCAGGAGGGCGGCCGTTTCGGGATCGAGCGGCGAGGGTGCGGGCGTAAGCAAGGTCGCCGCAGCAACGGGCGCACGGCGTGAAAGCAACCCGCAAATAAATGACCAGAAACGAACGGTCGCGAGCCTTAGCTCTTGCTTTTCGCGGGCGAAACTCATAATATATTGAGGTCTTTCCTGAGACGATCTGAATAAGTAGTAAGGCCCCGCGATTGCAGTCGCGGGGCTTTTTCGTTGCTGCGCACTGTTATAGCGAAAACGCGGCGTCGATCTGGCCGGTGATGATGCGGCTTAGGTCGCGGGCTAGGTCGTGCGACATAGGCTTAGGCGGTGCGTCCATCGGAATACTGAGGTGAATACCGGCGCCGCGACGGATCACTTTGAAATCCGCGTCGAGGTTGAGCACGCCGGAATCTTTCGGCGACCGAGGCACGGCCAGGTGATCGGCGAGCTCGGCGGCCGTCTCGGTTGTGAATGGAACGGCGTCGCCGTCGCCAATACGGATAATGATGCGGTCGCGGTCGGTTGCCTTGACTTCAAAGCCGGGGATGGTGTCGGAGATGGTGCCGCGCTCGATCTCGGTATTGATCAGGTGAGCGATGATCTCGCTAACGGTCTGGAGGTTGTGAGCCGCGCCGATTGCCTTGAGCTGAGTAAGGCGTTCCGGCGCGACCATCAGGGTTGCAGAGTTACGCATGTGGGGCTTCCTGTTAATGTAGTAGCAATAATATCAGGTCGCCCCGCTCATTGCTACTACATTAAAGTTTAGGTGCCCATGCCTCGGTTGTTCAGGCTGTTCCCAGGCCGGCGCTGTCGCATGATCTCGCTCTGCACCAGGCCGCGAATAGAGCCCTCGACCTGCTTAGCGATGTTCTCGCCGAGGGCCTGGTCGGCCTGCTCGCCTCGAGATCCTCCCTCGACCTTGATTGAGATCGTGGGTGCGATCGTCACGGCGCCGGATCTTGAGGCCTGTGCAATGGATTTGCTGCCAACCATGCCGCCATCGGCGAAGCGGCCGACCTGGCCGGAGTTGATGGCCTCAAGTAAGGCGCGGTTCTTGGCGGTAGCGGCCGAATTAATTACGAACTCGCCCTGGGACAGCATTGCAGGCACGGAATCCGAGCGAGCCGTGCCAGTGCCTCGGACAGGGCCGCCGCTCGCTAGGTGTTGCACCTCGCCGCCGTTGGACAGGCCGAGGATGCTGAGCAAGCCGCCACCAGTGCCGCCGCCCATGAAGCTCGAGATCAGGGCGTTGATCGCCTGGTCGAGGGCCATGTCGATCAAGCGATCGGCCAGGCGACCAAAGGCGTTGCTAAGCGCCTCGACGGCGCTCGAGCCGTTACGGAGGTCGCCAATGATGCCGCCGAGGAAATCCTTGGCAATACCTTTCGCGTTCTCCTGGGCCTGCTCGAGCCGCTCCATAGCAGCGGTCTGGCTGTCGATCTCTGTAACCAGGTTACGGATAGAATCTTTCTGCTGATCTGTCGCATTGGCACCTGCACGCCGGAGCTCGGCGTCGATACGACGCTCGACCTCGCTAGCGCCAATCAAGTCGAGCTCGCGTTGCAGTTCGGTGATCAGCTCGACAATAGCGTCGCGCTCTTGAGTAGCGCTGCCGGCTCGGCCGCCGCCACCACTTCCACCGGAGCCGGAGCCGGAGCCGGAGCCTGCACCTGGTGCGATCGGGTAGTCGCTCAAGGTGATCGGCTTGACGGGTGTCGCCGGTTTGAACGTGCCGGAGAACTCGGACCAGGTAGCGCCCTCGCCGATCGCGTCCGTGTTAGATGCCGCCGCATGTGCTGCCCTGGCGGCGTCGCGTAGGGCGATGAAGTGACTAACGACGCCGGAGATCGAAGCCTGCAAATTGGCAAAGTCGGGGTTCGCCTGGCCGAGCGCCTCGATCGCCGCGGCTGCACTTTCCGCGGTTCCCTTACCCTTGAGGATCTGCTCAATGAGATCCTGAAACGCGGCGTCGACCTCGCCGAACTGGCCGCGCGTGTTGGTCGCCAGGTTGGCGACGGCCTGCTCGGCCTGGGCAAGCTCGAGCTCGGCGTCGGTTACGGAGTCGCCGAGGGTGTCGAATTTGGCGGCCAGGCCCTCGATCAGGCCGATGATGCGTTGAATGTCGGCCATGTCCTTTGCGAACGTCTCGCCGATCGCGTCGCCGAGATCGTTGAGGGCGTTATCGAAGGCCGGCGAGTTGACCAGGTTGGTGATCGAGGTGCCGAGATTGTCGAGCATCTGCGCAAAGCGCTGCCCTGCACCGGATGTCGAGTTGAACTTGCCGGCAGTGTCGATCAATACATTCTGCAGCCGAACGAAACTGCTCGAGATCGTCGTTTCGGACGTGGCAACCTTGTCGCGCAGCGTGACCGATCCGGCCTCAAAGGCGCGGAAGAAAGCCTCGCTGCTGATCTTGCCGTCGACGACAAGCTGCCGGAGCTTGGCGACCGAGCCGCCTGCCTCATCTAGGCCGGCGGCAACAGCCTGGGCGATCGGCTGGGCGCCTTCCATGATCGAGTTAAATTCTTCAGCGCGAACAATTCCGCCGCCCATAGCCTGGCCGAGCTGCATCAGGGCGCCGCTTGCCGCGCCTGCATCGGTGCCGGCGACGCGGAGCGCCAGGCTCACGCTGTCGGTAAAGCCGAGCAGTTCCTCGGTTGAGGCGCCGAGCTCGCCTTGCACCAGGGCAATACGGCCATAGAGCTCGACCAGGGACTCGAGCGGTGCGGCGTTACGCTGTGCGGAGTCGAACAGGCTCTTGTAAACCTTCTCGAGATCCTGGCCGGCCAGGCCGGCGACCTTGAGCGAATTGGTGATGCGGGTCGAGCTGTCGATTAGCTGCTGAGCCGCGCGGAGTGAAAGGCCACTTGCAAGGCCCGCGACCAGGCCGGCGCCCATGCGACCGAAACCGGCCTCAATCCGGCTAGTCGCCAGCTTGACGCGCTTTTCGATGCGGCCGAGATCACGGTCGGACGTGCGGGCCGCGCGGGCAAAGTTCTTCTCAAAGTCGCGAATACGCGCCTCGAGCTGAATAAGCAGTTTTTCGGATTCGATCGCCATTGTGGGTGTCCTTAGAAAACGAGTAGGCCGTCGGGCCTGGCCGAGGTGTCGGCGTAGATGCTGAGGGCGGATTCACCGGCGAACGCTCGCGCAACAGCCATGGCGCTCGCGACGCTGCCGTCGATTTTGTCGCGAGAGCGCTTTTTGCTGAATTTCTTGCCACCGGCCGCGTCCATCTCGACTGCGATATTGCTGAAGTTCCACCGGAGCACTGGATGGCCACCATGGCGGAACTTTCCCGCCAGAATGGCACGCTCGAGCTCTTTGATTGCCGGCGCCATGCTGATCATGCCCTGGCGGAACTCGACGACGGGGATTCCGTCGTCGGCTAGGTTTGCCATCATGACTTTGGCGTTCCAGGGGTCAAAAGCGACCTCCTGCACGTTGAACTCATGGCAAAGGTCGCGAACTTTCTGCTCTACCTGGCGATAGTCGACGACATTGCCCTCGGTCGGCGCAATGTGGCCGGCCTCGGCCCATGCGACATACGGAACGCCGGCCTGGTCGGCGCGGGCGCGTAGGTTATCGCCCGGGCAATAAAACCAGGGGTGCACGTCATAGCCGCCCTGGTCGTCGGGCCAGCACGCGACGATCACGGTCAGGTCAGAAACAGAACTGAGGTCGACGCCGAGCCAGCATGGCTTAGAGCGCAGGGCCTCGAGGTCGATCGGAACGTTACCGCGATCGTAAACCTGCATTTCGACGAACGGGTCGGCGCTGTGGTCGAGCCAGACATTAAGATGATCGTTGCGGAAGCGCTCACGTTCCGCCGGCCGGTGCTCGGCTTCGCGAGCCTCCTGTCGCAAGCTATCAATGTCGGGGAAGCCCTCGGCGAGGCCAGGGTTAGCACGGTGCCACAAGGCCTCGTCTTTCCAATCCGCGTTATTGGGCGTTTCAAAAAGGATCGGCAGCGTGCCGGGATCATCGATCTCGCCGCGTGCGACCTTCCGGGCGTAATCGAAAGTGTCGAAGGCGATTCCGTCCTGGCCGCGTCCAGCTTGACTAATAACAACCATGAGCGAGCCGCGAACCTTTGAGAGGCCGGTGCGGAGAACGCCGTAAAGTTTAGCGTCTCTGAAACTGTGGATTTCATCGACCAAGCAAAAGCTGGGGGTGCGCCCGTTCTGTGCGGCCGCGTCGCTCGATACTGCTTGAAGGAAGCTACCGGAGTCCGGGTGGCGAATGCGGTGCCGGTAGTCGAGGATCTTCGTCGCCCGTTTGGTGGCCGCGTGCTCGCGCACGATGCCGGCCGCTTCCTCAAACGCAATGCGCGCCTGGTCGCGGTCATAGGCCGCGCATATCACCTGGCCGCCGTTGATCCTTTCGGGACCGAATAAGTGCAACAGCGCCATGGCCGCGCCGAGGGAGGTTTTCCGGCCACCACGCGGTATCATCATGATGACATTCCGGATGATGCGAGTTCCATCGGGGTGGCGCGGACCATAGGTCGCGCGGATAATACGCTCCTGCCATCGGGGAAGCTGAAAAGCCCTCCCCTTGGAGCCGCTCTTTGGATGCTTGAGCGCGCGCAGGAAGCGGACGGCACGCTCGCCGCCGCCGATCATTTCGCCGGTCTTGGTCTTAAAGATCGGCGGATCATCAATCGGGCTGTTGTCAAAGATCCATTCCGGATATGTCGACGATTTAGAAGTCGAGCGGGTTATCGTCGCCTCCCCCGTCGAGCTCGCGCATAGATGGGCGAGCTCGGGAAACGGGCGTTGCGCCGATCTCGGCCGCGATTTGGCGGGCGCTGATAATTGCCTTATCCTGCAAGCGAGCCAGGCGCGGATCAAAGCCGGTCTTAAGCAGCTTCTCGAGGTCGCGGACGCGGCCGATCAAGAGGCAATACGACTCGACCATTCCGAGATCGGCGTCGGTCAAAATTCGCCGCTCGACCAGTTCCGGCATGATGCGGCGCCATTCGGCGCGTGCGTTCGTGCTGAGCCAGGCGGGCGCCCTTGGCACCTCGAGCACTGGATTGGCGGCCTCGGCTATGCTGTCGGGTTTACGGCCCTTCACTTTGCCAGCCTTTCGCAACGGAGCTCGAGGCCCTGGCGCCGGCCGAGCTCGCGGATCTCGACCAGATCGAAAGCCTGGCCGTCATAGGTGACGCGGGTCGAGGTCGTGATGCCTTGCCGATAGCGAACGCGGAAAATCATCGTGTTGCGCTCGGCCTCGGCGTCGGCCCGCAAGAACTCGGTTGCGGTTTGCTGGAGGATCTCGGCGCGGACGGTCGCGAGCGGTGCCCAGATCTCTTTGACAGTGCCGGCCGGCGACACTGTTTTAGTGAACGTCTCGAGGGTGATCTGGTGAATGAGTTTACCGGAACGCATTAGATTCTTTCCTCGAGCAGGGCCTCGATCGAGAGCACGGCGTGACCGTGATGGCCGGAGGGGTCGCGCAGATAACGGGCGCCGGCGACGCGGAAGTCGACCAGGGCGAGGCCAGTCAGTGCCGGCTTGGTGCGAAGTGCAGCGGTAACAGCGCCGGCGATTTCCTTGACGGTCGCGAGGCCAGTCTCGTTGGCCCAAATATGCAGATCAGCAACGACGCGGACGTGATTGCGGGAATAGGTCAGATCTTCCAAGGCGGTGCGGCCGTCGCCGATGATGATGGCCGGAAAGGCTTCGGGGCGGGCGCTATGGTCGACGATGTGATCGGCAGGCACAAGCTCGAGCACGGCCGGCGAAGCGACCAGGCGGGCGCGAATAGCGATCTGGAGGGCAAGGCTTGGCTCGGTCATGTGGCGGATTCCTTCACGGCCTTACGAATGGCCCGCTTGATCCTGGCCGTCGCTTTCTTGCGGCCGAGGCGCACGGCAGGCCAGAAAAATGGCTGGGCCTCGGCGTGAGCGGTGCCATACTCGACCAAATGGGGGTAGCGAACTGAGGTGTTGCCGACCGTGATCACGGCCGCATTGGGTGGCACCAGGTCGGAGCCGCCTGGCTGTGAATAGGGCGGCGTTACCTGGCCGCCAGGCGTGACAGTGATCGAGTCGATAAGGTCGCCGGTGTCGCGCGACGTTTCGGCGAGCACGCGCATAGCGCCGGCCATTTCCTCGGCCGACTTAATGACAGCCGGCTGCACGGCCTCGCGAACGGCGACCGGGATGGCCTTGAGGCGCCGGTTGAGGCGAGCGCTTTGCCGGCTCATGATCAAAAACTCCAGGCGCGGAACGGTCGCACCAGGTCATAAAAGCCGAAAGGAAGCTCTTGGGCGGCGACGCCGACAAGGCTGGCCTCGCGATTTTCGTAAAGGTGAGCCGTGAGCTGGAGGATCGCTTCTTTCAAAGCGGCTGGAGCATCGGCGTAAACAAGGGGCGTCTCGGCGCCGGTGTGGCGCGTAACGATTTCCTCGGCGGCCGCGATCTTACCCTCGAGCAGGGTGTTGTCGAGGTCATGGTCGAGGTTGAGGTGTGCCTTGAGGTCGGCCAGGGCGGTCATTTGGAAATCTCCAATTCGGACAAATCACGCGCGGTGCTACCTCGCCGGTCGCGGCCGCCCTGCCCTAGCTCGGACCCCTCCCCCCGTTTGGCGGCGCGGCTTGGTCTGATCAGCATCAGGTTGGGCGTTGTGAGCGCCTCGGTGACGCTCCAGCCTTTGCGAAGGCGGGCGCGTAGGGTGGCAGGCTTCACGCCGATACGGTCGGCCCAAGCCTCGAGGCTGAGCGTCATGCCGTCATGGGTGAGCTGTGAGTTGTGGCCGTTCGGTGCACGGTAGCGGGTTGGTGTGGTGAGCACGGCCGAAGGCGGCCAGCCGGCGCGAAGACGTTGGCGGATCGAGTCGACTTGAAGGCCGGTCTTGTCGGACCATTGGGCAAGGGTAAGCGTCTGGTTCCGATAGGTGATCGTCTCGACCTGGCACGGCTGAGTGAGTGCACGCTCAAGCGTCCAGCCATAGCCCATGCGGGCGGTGACGCGACGGACGGGCACGCCGTAGATGCTGGCCCATTGTCTGAGGGTGAAGCTCTGGCCGTTCATTTCGTGGAGAGTGGCGAGCTTAGGCAAGTTGAGGTTCCTTTATGGGTGCACGCTTGCTGGAGCCTTTGGCGATCGCGGCCTCGAGTGAGCCGAGCTTGTGCATTCGCTGGTGCAGAAGGTTGAGCGTGATACCGAGATGGTCGGCCCATTCGCGCAGGGTGCGGCTTTCGCCGTCGATGGTTCGGGGCTTACCCCAATGCTCATCGCGCTGTCGCTTGGACTTGGCCTTCGGTGCCGGCTTGGCTTTGGCAGGCTTGGGCGGGCGGTTCTTGGTCGGGTTCGTTCGATCCACCGGAGCACTTTGGCGCGATCCTCGCCGTGCCTAGCCGCGATGATCGCAAAGGCGCGTTCACGTGCTGCACGGCAGTCGGCTTCAAACTCCAGGCGGTCGATCTCGCGAGCTTCTTCCGGCGTCATGATACGGCCGCTCCGAAGTTCTGCCGGAGCGTTGCTGTAAGGCTGTAGAGCTGAGCCGGAAGGGTTTGGGTGCTCCATTCTGAGCAGGTCCATAGCTTGGAGCTGTCGCCTGGTAGAGCGTAGTGGAACGGCTTGGTGCCGGCCTGGCCTTCGAGGAAAGCGAGGATCTCGTTCCTATCGTCGAGCTCGAGGATTTCCCATTTTAGTTCGATGTTCTGGCGGATGTGGTTCAGGCCGTCAGGTGTGGCCTGGCTGTAGCCGTCGCCGAACTCGGCGCGGAGCACTTTGATCTCTGGCTTGGCGGACGTGCCAGGCGACGGGGCAATCGGTGGGTGAAACGTGAGGGTGCTCAATGTGCTGCCCTTTCCTGGGCCTGCTTATGGGAGTTGTGGCAGTGCGCGCAGAGCGCTTGAAAATTTGCGGGGTTAAAAAACAAGGCGCGGTTGCCGCGATGCGGCTGGATATGATCGACGACTGTTGCGGGCGCGGTGCAGCCAGGCCAGGAACAGCGGGGATTGGCCGCCAAGAACTCGGCGCGAATTTTGCGCCAGGCGCGGTCATAGCCACGGTCATGGGCATTCGGCCGGCGACGGTCGGCCTCGGCGCGGCGTTGCGCCTGGCAAGCGCAGCGGGTGCCATAGGCGACCACTTTACCGCATGAGCAGATGCGAGGGGCACGCATTGGCATTTACGCGGCCCTCTTGGCGCCGAGCCCGCGCATCAGGCCGCGCACCTTGTCGGCGAGGTTCTTGGGCTTGTCTGGTGCCGGTGCCTGGTCGTCGCCGCCATAGATGGCCTTGAGCATTTCCAAGCGCCCCTTATGGGCGGCGATGATCTCGGCCGGCGTGGCGTGCCAGGCGGTGTCAGGTGTCCAGCCGAGCCAACCGGTAGCGATACCGAAGAGGCGGGCGTGATATTCGTCGAAAGCGATCGGCTCGGCCTGGTCGGCCGGTTCCTCGATCTTTGTTTCGTCAAAGCCGGCGAGGGCGAGCACGAATTGCACCAGGGGATTGCTGATCTGCTCAAGGGTCGAGCCTAAGCCGGCCTGGTCGACATGCGCGGCCAGGTCGAAAGCTGTGCCGGGTGATCCTTCGCGGATTAGCTCGGCGATAATGCCGAGATGCCCGTCGAGGATGCCGCGCAAGAGAGGTGCGAACGATCCATGCCGGCGAGCCAGGTGGGTTGCGGCCCGCAGCGACGGGCGCAACTCGATCTCGAGCCTATTGGCTTTGATCGTGATGGCGGTTGCTGCGAGCTGCATGGTTTTAGGCCACTGCCTCGGCCGGTGCGACCTCGAGCGGTTCGCTGTCAATCTCGAGATTGAACGCCTGTTTAACGACGTCGTTTGCCGTGCCGAGCTGCACGCGGCCGCTCATTACCAGGGCGGCGAAATAGAAAGTGGATGGAGTGCCGGCGTCCGGTGCGTCGTCGAGGGCGATTTTGAAACCGTAGGTGTCGCGGGTCTTGGTCGCGGCGCGGAGAGCGATTTGACCAGGGTCGGCGGCGTCACGGCCGACCACGAGCTCGATTGCACCGGCGTTGCTGGTGCCCTTGAGTTTACGGACGCGCGAATCCTCGAGGGTGGTAAAGGTGATTACCTCGGCCTCGTCGCCGAACTCGCCGAGATCCTCGATCCCCTTAACCTCGACGTAGCTGGCGGCCTGGTAGGTCGCCAGGTCTGCCGAGCTTGCGATCGGGGTGCTCGAGATAAAGAGCTTAGTGCCTGCTGCTACATTAAAGGACATGACTTAGACCGCCTTTACCGAAAGGAACTTGAGGGCCTCGGCCTTGCTCACGGCGCCACCAACACGGCGGCGAGCGTGGAAGCGCACCTGGCCGGTCGTCTGGATGCTGTAGGGGTCGCGAAGGATCGAGACGGCGGTGCGGTCGAAGATCCGGAAGCCCTGATGGAAGTCACCGAAGGCAACGGGGATCTCGCCGGCAGCGGCGTCGGGCATGTCGGGGAACTCAACCACTGGCCGGCCGAGGATGGTGCCAGGATTACCGGCGACCAGGCTCGGTTGCCAGATATAGTCACCGGCGCCGTCCTTGAGCTTGCGGACCTTGCCGATGGTCTTGCGGTTCATCGCCCAAGTGCCATTGGCCGCATAGAAAGCCGGCAGCATGTGGAACAGGTCGATCAGGTCGTCGGCGGCGATTTCCAGGCCGGCAGTCTCGAGATCCTCGATATCGGTGTTGAGCAGCATACCAACGGGCTTGCTGGTGCCGTCGCCATTGATCCAGGCAGCGGACTCGATACGGCCGAACTCCTCGCCGAAGTCGTGAGCAAGTTCGCCCTCGACGTTGAACGCGGAATCCTCGAGCAAGCGGTTGGAAACGTCGACGTAGCAGGCGATTTCGTGCATCACAAAGGTCTGCTGGCCGTAGCTCGGCTGCGTGCCGGTGCGGGCGGTCGTCTCGCCGACCCAAGCGCCGGTCAGGGTGCCGGTGCGCTTCGGGAGAAGGATCTCACCGGTCGATGCGGGTGCGACGCGGGCGACCGAACGAACGGGCGAATACTGGACAAGGTTCTTGTCGAGCTCGGTCAAGAACGCGTCGGGGACCAGATAGCCGCCAGCCGAGTCGGTCGAGACGGTCAGCGCCTTGATTTCCTCGGCGGCCATCCGCTCCACGCCAGTGCGGGCGAAAGAAACAAAGGCCTTCTGCTCCAGATCGGTCGAGGGTGCGGCGTCACCGGCGACGGGCCGGTTAAGTGCAGCCTGCATTGCGTCGAGGCGAGCATTGACGGCGCCGAGGTCGACATTAGCCGACTTCGTTTCGATCGCTGCAATGCGGTCATCGACCGTTTTGGTCAGATCGGCCAGGGCCTTCGTGACCAGGTCGACCGGCTCGGCGTCTTTGAGCTCGAAAGCGCCAGGGGTAGCGTGGGGATTAAAAGTCAATTCAGGGTTCCTTTTGGGGTTTGGAGCGCCGAGGTGGCGCGGTTGATAGCCTCGGCGATCGCGAGTGCGGCCGTTGCATCCTTCGCCGAGACGATGCGGGCACCGGGGTGTGCGGGCACGGTTACGAGCGAAATTTCGTGAAGGTTGAGGGATCGGATCTCACGGCCGCCGCCGATGCGGGGCTTTGCGTCTTTCGTGACGAAACCGATGGATATGCCGGTGATCGCGCGGGCCTTTACCAGGGCGTGAACCTCGCGGGCCTTTTCAACGTCATTGATCAAGAGCCGGCCGCGAACCTCGAGGCCGTGCATGGTTTCTTTGATTTCGTGCCAGACGCCGACCGGCTGGTGAGGGTCATGGGCGAACAGCATCGGCAGTGTTTCGGGTGTCCGGAACGCGCCTTTGGTGATGAGGTCGCCGTAACGGTCGGCCGAGCCGAACGGCCAGGCGATGCCGGTGATCTCGCCAGCCTCGGTCACGGCTAGGTCAGCTTTGATCTCGAGCGTCTTGTCGGTCTTGGTGTCGGTCATTCGGTGGGTTCCTCGCCGGTGCCGGCATAGAAAAGCTCGAGCACGGCGACGGCCAGGGCGTGACCGTGAACTAGGCTCGGAGTGGTGGTGTAGGTCTCGGCGAGGGCCTTGGCCTTTTCCGGCTCGGCGCCGCCGCCAATAAGTGCGAGGCGGATCGTCTCGCTGATCTCGGCAAGGTGGAACTGGCCGGAGAATACCTTGCGGCATAGGGCGCCGATGCCGGTGCCGGTCGTGCGCTCGAGCTCGAGCACCATGGCTGATGTCAGCTTGAACTCATATTCAGCGTCGCCGAAGAACTTGTTCACGCGGCGCCCTCCTGGCTCGTTTTGCCGGAGGTATAAGGCGAGTGCAGATCCTCGCCGTCAGTGCGGGCCGGAAGGTTGAGGCCCGAACGGACCTCATTGGCCGTAATGGCGCCCATCGAACGATAGGCCTGGTAAGCGGTCGCGCGGGCGGCGAACTCAACGGCGAGCAGGTCGTCGACAACGAACTCGATTAGAAGCTCGGCGCGTTCCGTGTCTGAGAGTAGCACGCGGGAGTAAGCCCACGTCCATGCGCTAAGCCAACCCCGCAGCGTGTGACTGAGGAATTGCTGAGCCTGTTGCTCGGTGTTCGCGAGGGTTCCGTGAGAAAGCTCCCCTAGCATTGTCGCGGGGATGGAAAAGGCTCGAGCGATTTCCTCGATCTGGAGCCGGCGAGATTCGATGAACTGAGCGTCGACGCTGGAAAACTGGAGGGCCTGAAACTGGCCGCCATCTTCAAGAACAGCGGTCTTGCCGGACTGCTCGCCGGCATGGGCGCCGTGCCAGGAGGCCGAGACGCGCTTTGCAACGTCGTCGCCGAGCTTGTTGGGAAACGTTAGCACGCCGGAAGGGCGGCCGCCGCGACTAAACAAGCGAGCGGCGTGCTGCTCATAGGTGAGGGCGAGGCCGATCGCCTCGCGAGCCAGGAAGATCGGCGAGGTTCCAGTGAGGCCGTCGAGGCTGAAAGCCGGGACGTGGAGCACGTCGCGGAACGATAGGGTGCGGCGATCGCGGCCGGTTCCGGTAATGTAAACAGGTTCGCCGGTTGAGGTGATCCTCACCTCGACGCCGGTCGGGTCGAGCCGGATCAGCTCGAGCACTTGGCCGTTGACGCGGTTCGCAAAGGCGTAGCCGTTGCCGTAAAGCAGGGCGTCAGCCGTGAGTTGCTGGCGCAAGCCCTCGGAGCTCGTCCAGGGGTTCGCCTCGCCGTGGAGGATCTTATGGGCGGCGTGATCGGTGGCGGGGATCTTGCCGCCCTTGCCGTCGCGCTTGAACAGCTTGACCGGCAGGGTTCCGACCGACTTGGAGATCAATTGCACTGCGCAGGCGACGGGCGTCGAGCGCATTGCGGTTTGCGGCGTAACCGACGGGCCGGCGATCGAGGGCGCGGCGAAGATCAGTTCAGCGCCCCATTCCATGGGCGCAACGGCGCTCTTTTGCTCTGGGGCCGCTAGACGATCGAGGAAGCGCCCGATGATGTTCTGTTGCAAGTCGGCTGCCGTCTGTTCTGATATAACGTAACGACAGTATACCGAACTGAGAACAGAAAGTGAATCCTGCTTTTGTGTCTTTGTGCTAGAAAGTCAGCCTGTTGCGCCGATTTGTGGCCGGCGAGCTAGAACTTGAACTCTACTCGATTGAGGCCGTCACGCATGGCCTCGATCATCGTCACATTAGCCTCGCCGATGTAGATGCCGCCGACTGACTGGTCTTTGTGTCCGGTGATCAGATCGGACACGTCGCGGTTGACGCCGTGCCGTGCCAGGGCGGTCTTGAGGGTGTGCCGGAAGCTGTGAAACACCTTGCGAGAGTCGAGAATGCCGACCTCGGTCTTATACGTCCGGAGAAACCAGCGGTTGATCTTATCCTCGGGCTCCCAATCCCAAAACAGCTTGGTCTTACCTTGCCGCTTGAGCTGGTCGACGTAGTCAAGAAAGCCGCGCTCGAGCAAAGCCTGGTGGATTGGCACCAGGCGTTTCGAGTGGACGTTCTTGGTCGCCTCGACCAGGTCGAACACCCAAACACCTTGCTCCTGGTAGATGTCGCCGATCTTGATGCGACGGATCTCGCTGGAGGATCGTGCACCGGTGTAGAGGGCGATCAGAAGTGCCCATTGCCGCGACTCGTATTTGCTTGGATCTGCGAACAGCGGCGTCCTAAAAAGGCGCTGGAGGTCGTCGCCGGTAAAGCCGACGCGGCTCGGCGCTTCAAAGCTCTTGCCCTTGTCGATCTTGATACCCCGCGCGGGGTTCTGGTCGACATAGCCGTTCTTGGTCGCCCATCCCAAGATCGTGCTGATATGGGAAAGCCACTTTTCGTTGATGGTATTGGCGTTGAGGGTCGGGAAGGGCTTGGCGAGTTTCTTGTTGGCCTCGATCGCCTTGGGCAGGATCATGCCGGGAAAGCGCAGCGCGTAGTTGCTCGGCGTCTCGATCAACGCGTTTTTGTAATTCCGCATATCGGCGACGGCGATTGCTCGAGCGGCAATCCCCTGCCCCAAGAACTCCTGCAACATGCGAACAGCGACCTTGTGCTCGGCCATGGTCTTTTCCGATAGGCTTCGGCCGCCTGCCGTGCGTTCCCGGTGAAAGAGCGCCAGCACTTCCTCGATCGTCTCGCCGGATGCTTTTGTTGCCGCACGCGCTGGAACAGCAGCATCGGGCGCCGGCGCCTCGGGCTGCAACAGCGGGCTTGCTGGTGTCGAGATTGCGATCTTACCGGCGTCGCGTTCTTCCTGCCTGGTCAGGGCCTCGAGCTGAGCTTCGGCCATCGCTCTTAGCAGTTCGGCCCGATCGAGGTTCGGATCGGCGGCACCGGCGGCGAGCGCGGCGTTAGCGGCATAACCCATCAGCGCTTCGCATTCCTCGCTCGAGAGCTGCTTCGCGAGCATCAGCCGGAGCAGCATGGCCCGATGCGGCGACGACCAGCGGCGCAAGTCTAGGGTTCCACCGTTGGCCCGCTCGCGATCGTCAGCGGCGAGCTCGGCTTCGTAGTGATGCCTGGCCGCCGTCCGCAGGGTCGGCGCGGCCGCTTGGGTCTTGGCCTTGGCTTCATCAATTTGTCGATAGAAGCGAGCGACCACGGCCGGAGCGTTACGTTCGGCGACCTTTCGATCGCTGCCGAGCCATTCGCGCAGCTCGCGAGCGCCTACCGTTGCGCGGAGTGCCTCGGGCACGACGACGCGGACAGCAAAACGGCTGTTGATCTCATGCAGGTGCTTGATGCGCTTTGCCATGTGATTTTGTCACCAGTTTTGTCACCTGGTTTGTGACTGAAAGCCCCGGAATGCAAGGGCTTTTTGGCGTATCAATGGCTTAGGAAGGTGGTGGCGGAGAGGAAGGGATTCGAACCCTCGAGACAGTTGCCCATCTGCACCCTTAGCAGGGGTGTGCCTTCGACCACTCGGCCACCTCTCCGGCAGGGCCGTGGATAGCGGGAGGGGGGGCGCATGGCAAGTGGTTTTTAGGCGGGTGTGCTGATCGTGGTCGGAAGGCAGCAGGATGAAGATTGTGGAGGGGTGAAATCCTTTGTTCTGTCACGAAGAGACGGCTTAATCTTGTCGCGAAACGGGCGAATCGAGGAGTGGCGGCATGGGCTCTGCGTTCGGGGTGATTTTGGGGGGAGTGCTGGCGGTGCTCGGTTCCGGCGCGGCATTGGCACAAGAAGCGATAGAGGGAACCTGGCGGACGCAATTGCAGTCGGAAATCACCATCGCGCCCTGTGCCGAAGGCTACTGCGGCGCGCTCAGCAAGATTGTGGTGCCCAGCGAAGGGCTTTCGGCCGACGAGATTGCTGCAGCCGCTGCCATGCCGGTCGAGGCCTATACAGACCACCGCAACAAGGATGCAAGCCTGCGCAGCCGGCCCATGCTGGGGTTGCAAATTCTGACGCTACGCCCCAGCACCAAGCCGGGTATTTATGATGGCGACATCTACAATCCCCAGGATGGGAATACCTATTCGGGCTATGTGGAGATGGTGACGATGGACCTTATGCGGCTCAATGGCTGCGTGCTCTACAACATCATCTGCCGCGGCGAGGATTGGGTCCGGGTGATCCCCGAACCCGAAGTGCTGCCTAGCGCTGGTTGAACAGGATTTTCTGGGCGTCCTTGTCCTGGCTGAGATCGCTCGAGGGCTGATCCTTGCCGACCTGGAGGCCTTTGGCGACCGCAGGTCGCTGCCCCAGGCGCTCGATCCAGGCCTTCACATTGGGGAAGTCGTTGATGTCCTGTCCTTGGCGCTCCCACCCCTGGGCCCAGCCGATCGACATGATGTCGGCGATGGAATAGTCACCTGCGATGTAGTCTTGGCCTTCGAGCTGCTTGTTGAGCACGCCATAGAGACGGTGGGTTTCGTCGACATAGCGCTTGATGGCGTAGGGGATCTTCTCGGGTGCATAGAGGGCGAAATGGTGGTTTTGGCCAAGCATGGGGCCGAAACCGCCGGCCTGCCAGAAGACCCATTCATCGACCTTGACCTGCTGGCGCGGATCGGTGGGGTAGAACTTGCCGAACTTGGTCGCGAGATATTTCAGGATGGCACCCGATTCGAAGATGGAGATGGGCGTGCCCCCGGGACCTTCCGGGTCGACAATGGCCGGAATTTTGTTGTTGGGGGAGATGGCTAGAAAG
>JAESGL010000373.1_pt1 | contig 24918 bp, 24 predicted proteins | sample 9269711 | NCBI WGS metagenome assembly JAESGL01 (sample SAMN14515918, study PRJNA621676) | algae metagenome | isolation source: Kastovskya adunca ATA6-11-RM4 and co-occurring heterotrophs from soil and... | place: Chile: Atacama Desert | collected 2011-06-27
TCAACCTTCTGCAGCGTCGTCGTGATCGCGGGAGCCAGATCAGATTCCACGGCCGTCCAGCGTTGATGCCGGTCCTCCAGGGTCGCAGTGGTTGCCGCGTGCGCGTCCTCCACGGTAGCGTCCCGTTCCGCCAGCCGAAGTCGGTTGGCATCGACCCAATAATAGCCGAGCCATCGGGACAGGCGTTCGCCCAGTGCGGCGCGGAAACCCGGATATTTAGCCGCATCCGCGAACGCAGTAATGAAGATGTTCTCGTCGCGGAGAGACCCATTGTAGCGCAGCCAGATCTGCTCGGCGAAATCCAGAAACAGCTCAGGCGCTCCTGGTATCAACCGCTCCAGTGTAGCAAAATCGCGCCGCCCGAAATTCTGCTGGAAGAACCAGTCGCGCAGCAACAGCATGAAGGTGTCGCTGGAAGCGCTCTGGCGCACGAGAGAGGCCGTGACTGCCCAGCGCAGGATATCGACGCCCCTGTCGGTGCCGCGCAGCGGCTCCATGAACTGCGCCAGTCGGTCTGCGCGTCCGGCCCCGGCCTGATCCAGATCGGTGATAAGCGCGAGGGCCAGCGCCAAAGGCACGCGGTCCTTCCTGAGGCGAAAGCGATGAGCGCTCCCGGGAACCCGATCGACCCAATTGCCTGAAATGATCTCGCTGAGCGCCGTTCGGAGGGCGGGCTCGCCGGCTCCACTTTCCGACCCAAGCGCCTCGATCATGTCCTTGCGGGTCAGGTGCAGTTCGGCATCGGCGCCGTCCTCGATAGCCGAGCGGAGCCTGCTACCTTCCTGAGCAAGGAATTGATGGAAATCGTCAGAACTCGGCGCGAGATTTGAACCATGGAGGTTAAGCCGGTGTCGCCAGTCTTCGTAGATCAGGCGCTCGATCGTTATATCGCCGCTTGCCTGAAGATGTTCGCGCTGCTGGATGGCCAACTGGCAATAGCGTGGAATCGCCATCAGCTTGAGGAGCTCTTCACTCAGCTCCGAGCGGGGAACGCGGTGGCGCGCCAGCATTTCGTCGAGTTCGGTCTCCGTGAAATCCTCGACCGTCACCGGCCATGCCTGGGGAAGTAGGTTGGCGAGGGACTTGAGGTCATCCTCCCAATATTCTGTCCGACAGGTAAGGGCGATCGCGACATGGCCCTCAAGGCCACCCGCCTGCAACGGCTGTATGACCTTCTGCCAGTCGGTAAAATTGACCTCCTGGTTGAGGCCATCGATCACCAGCAGAATGCGCGGCGCCTGAGCCGGTGCGCGGGTCCAGAGCTGTATCCTGCGCTCCCAAAAATCTTCGTCATGGCCCGGGACGCGCTGCGCGATGAGTTTGGCGAGGAACCGGTGCGGGGGCATGAGGGGCGGGGCGACAAGACCACGCGCAGGGACCACGATCGTGAGCGGAAGCGCATCAGGCGACGCCGCCATTTTCTCCTGCCACCAGGCGAGGAAACTCCAGGTCTTGCCAACGCCCTCGGCACCCAGCACTGCGAGGGGGAGGGGGGGCCGCATCGCCCACCACTGCTCGAATGCGGCACTGGGACCTGCGCGCGCGACGCGGATCGTGCCAGGTGCATCGAGACCGCCGTAGCATTGAAGCTGCGCGATCGCGACGCGATCATCCTCGAAAGCATCCTTGAGCCAGCGCGCGCCCGCGATCCTCGTCGACGCATAGCCGACGTCGTCCCGCCGGAACGGCTCGAAGACGCGGGCGCAGTCTGCCGCGAAGTCATCGTCCCCCGCGACCGCGGCAAGATAGCCGGTGATCGCCGGATCATCGCCGAGATGCGCTTCGACCGCCTTGGGGGCGGACGCAGCCAAGAGCGCGAGCGAACTGGGTCGATCCTCGCGACCCGACGGGTCGAGAACCTCGACCTGTATGCCGCGCTCGGCGCCGACTTCGCGAAACTTGACGAGGTCCGTCCGGGTGATGTGGGTCGTCGTCGCGAGGATCCAGAGGTCCAATGCATCGATATTCACGGCAGCGTCTGAAATCTTGCGCTGGACCTCGGCGACCGAAACGTCGCTTCTGGAGCCGTATTTCTTGCCTTCAAAGCCGATCGCCAGGCCATTGGCGGGTGCGTCGTTCGCACCATCCATCCCATGCTGGTGTCCCGACTTCATGAGGCGGAAGCTCTGGCCCAGCAATTCCTCGAGGCAGTCGCGAACGAAGCCCTCAAACCCTTTGTTTCCGGTATCCGGTAGTTTGAGCATCGCTGCGACAAAGGCGCTCGGATCGGGGGCGGCCGACGAGGAAGGCATACTCATATCAGCGAATGACCGTCACTTTCACCTTGGCGGCGTCGGCCACCGTCTTCCATGCCTGATCGGCGGTATACGCGGGAACGCCTTCGCGTTTGGCGAGGGCAAGACAGAAACGATCGCCCAGCGAAAGGCCCGCTTCCGCCGTCACTGCGCGCAACGCGCCGGCCTCCCAGGCAAGCGCCTCATCAGCGGCCACAACCCGCATCGGCAGGGCCCCAAGCATCTCCCGCACTTCCTCGATCGGCGCACCCAACCGGACAAAATGGCTGATCACCTCGGCCAGATTGAACGAACCTATTGCCGCGTCCGCCAAAACCCCAGCCACCTTCGCTCCTCCGCGCTCTCCCTTGAGCAACGCAAGCACGGCGGATGCATCGAGAACGACCTTGCTCATTCGCCGCTCTCGGCGCTTCGGTCGGCGAGGAACGCCGCGACTCTCGCGTCGGGGTTTCCTTCGGTGTAGCGCTTGGCGATAGCCTGCGCCCGCGCCACCGCCTGCGTAACTGTGCGCAGAACGACGCCGGTATCTGTTTCCTCGACGATGACCGAGCCGCCATTCTCCAGGCCAAGCCGCTTGCGAATGTCGATGGGCAAACTCATGCGCCCGTTAGGAGTTATGTTAACCTGCACCATATTCGCACCATCAGAACACAGAATGACATCGTATTATTTTGATACCACAAAAGGCACCGGATGCCAATCAATCCAGACATGGCGCACCCTCGGAATCTGGACCGATCACGCGGCCAATGCCATGCACGTAATTAGCGATAAGACTGATTCCTGCTAAAAAGATTCTGGCTTTCGGAGAGGGGGTTGGATACCCTCAAAAGCATCCTCCAAGGACGGAATTGATGGACGCTCGGTACAGCCTGATACCCACTGTCGAGAAAGAGACGGATCCAGTGACTCTGATCGTTCACCGGACTGAGGATACGCATGAGCAATTGGAGCTGCTCTTGGCGGTCGAAGGCGCGAAGACCCTGAAGCTTGTTCCGGGTCGCGACCTGAACGGCGCAAAGATAATGATGCGCGCCGGCGCCTCGTTCAGTCGCCACAGCGGCGTGCGCTTGTCGAACGGCTTCAACGTCGTTGATCCGTCGGCCTGGCATCGGCAAGGGATTGGCACGGTTGCCCTGAACCTGATGATCGAATGGGCAAAGCGCCTGCACCCAGATGCCGATGTTCGTCCGGTCGAGCTCAAGCGCTACAAGCAGGATATTGAAGGCGATGACCCGCGCCTTGCGTTCTATCGCCGGTTCAACCTGCAGTGGAATCTTGCGGATCAAGATCAGGACGCCGTAAACCTTCTATCTGTGCCCATGACAGTGCGCGACCTTCAGACAGCCCCGCTCTCGGCGCGGCTCACGCGATTGCCATGATGAACGGCGAAGACCCTTCCGCTTCCCCGCCTCCGGCGGAAGTAGCTGACGATCTCGAAGCTGTCCTTGCCGGCGCAATGGTCCTTCTCGATACCGTCGAGAGTCTCGAGCCTTATCTTCCGGATCTGACCGCCGACGACCGCGAGCGTGTCGATCGGTATGTAGGGCGTGCCTCGGCCGATGCCACGCTGCGCGCGTACAAGTCGGATTGGCGGCTGTTCTGCGCCTGGTGTCGCGAAAGTGGTTACCGGCCGCTGCCTGCCACGCCTTCAACGGTGGCCGCGTTTCTCACATTGCTCGCCGAGACGGGCTTCGTCCCGCTCGAACCACGACGGACCAAGACGGGCAAGGTTCTCCCACGCAAGGCGCCCTCTCCACTCGGCAAGGCGACCATCGGCCGACGGCTGGCCGCTATCGTGTTCGCCCACCGTGCCGCCGACCTGGAACCCCCGACATCGCAGCCGGACGCTGCCCGGCTCGAAAAGGCAATGCGCGCGATCCGGCGAGAAAAGCGTGACGACCTTCCGGATAAGAAACGCGCCGCTGACGGCGACGTGATGCGCGACATGCTCAGGAGCATCACCGGGGATGACCTGCGTGCATATCGCGACCGCGCATTGCTCGCGATCGGGATGGCTGGCGCCTTCCGACGCTCCGAACTCGTTGAAGTAACCTTCGCCCGGGTAGCCGAAGATGCGCGCGGCCTTTTGATCCGGATTCCTGCTTCCAAGACCGATCAGGAGGGCGATGGCCAAACGGTCGCTATTCTGGATGGCCGCCGGCTCGAACCAGTCCAGCACTATAATGCATGGATTGAAAAGGCAGGGATTTGCAGCGGTCCGGTCTTTCGCAAGCTCACACCGCAGGGACGGCTTACCGATAAGGCCATGAGCGCGCAGGGGGTGGCTCTTGTGGTCAAGGCCGCAGCCGTAGCAGCTGGCTATCCGCCTGAGCTCTTCTCAGGCCATTCATTGAGGGCAGGCTTCCTGACCGAAGCGGGGCGGCAAAGCGCGAACCTGTTCAAGATGAAAGAGCATAGCCGCCACTCGTCACTCGAGATGGTGGCCGAATATGTGCGCGACCATGAGCGGTTTCGCGAGCACGCGGGGGAAGGTTTTCTGTGACAGCACTCATTGTAACCGCTAACGGCCTGGTCGGTCGGGAGCGGGAATTGACCGAGCCCGAGCATCAAGCATTACGCAGCTACGGGGCGGATTCGACCTTTTTTCATGCGATCGCGCAGGGCCGCACCGAGGCGCTGTCATACAATCCGGACTTCGTCGCGTTTTCATCGGTAGCGCGTGAACGACGCGACGCAATCGACACCGTTTTCTCAATGTCACGCTTGTTGACTGCGCAGACGCTCTGGTCGGGCCATGGCCATGGCTGGGGCATTCGAGGCGCCCTGGAAGGCGCACCTGCCGACTTCGTAGGCCTGCATTATCGATATCCGGGGTACATCTCGACTTCGACGGATCGGAGTTGGTGCGACGCGTTTCTCGACAAGCGGAACCGCAATCAGAGCCGCCCCACGATGCTGGAGTTTCGGCTGCCCGCCGGCACGTCAGCGATCGACATGCACGACGGCGCGGCACAGGGGGAGTTTGAGATCCTGCTCCCGCGTGACACGCTTTTCTCGATCACCGACGCAATGATGCTGCCCGGCGATCTTCTCCAGCTTGCCCTTGAGCCTTGCGAGGCGCCGGTATGAGCGAGGACGACTGGCCTGAACCCGACGATCATGCGGGACCAAGGCGAGCCGAGGACATCGGCCCCACCGAGCTTACGGCGGCCCTTAACTCCCTCGCTGGTTTCAGCGAGAATCCGTGGCTTGTGATGCAGGGTCAGCAACTAGAGCTGATCGACAATGTCCTCAATGGCATGGAGCGAGAAGTTCTGCGCCATATGCTAGATGACGATCGACCAGTTGAGACGATTGCGCTTTTGACGGCTCTCTCGCCGATGTGGATCTATGCGGCCTATGAGCTTCTGCGGACATGGCGGCAGCGGTGCGACGAGGTGGTTCGACTTGCATCAAGCGGCGGCTTTGATCTCAAAGCAGCCCATCTGGAACGCGAGGTCAATTATCAGCACTATGATCGGGAGCTTCGCGCGCAACAGCTTCGGATCGCCCGCGACAATCCCGACCTTGTGCAGCGGATGCGCGATGATCTGGCTCGAACTGAAATGGGGTTCACAACGATCGAGTTCATCCGCGTCGCCCTCGCCAAGCATGAGGTCAGCGGCAGCAAATCCAAAAACAAACCGATTGCCTTTGCGCCTGGCCTTGCGATGCCCAATCGCTACACCGGGAGCATGGAATATGAACTGAGCGTCGGCGGATCGATCATAGGTTACCATACCCGCCGCGACCTCGCTGAAACGATCCGGTTTCTGCCCACCACGCCGGTGCCCACTGCTGAAGAAATGGAGGGTTTCCGGGAGCACATGCGACCTCCAGAGGTCGGCTAATGCTTATGCTGCCGACCATTTGCCACAGCCCCCACCCGCCCACGTCCGCTGCAACGCCCAACAGTCCGCCGATGCGATATGTCATCCAGCACAATGAGCCCGCTGGCAACGTAGCTACCGATGGCGCAGACGGCCAATTCCGGCAGACGCTGGCATCAGCAACGCGCGATCCGATGAAGGCTCTTCAAGATCCGCAATGATAGGGCAGTCTGGGCGATCATCGCCTGCGCAGCAGCTCACGAGACCCTGCAACGTGTCGACCATCTGGTTGAGTCCCTTGATGCGGTCCTGGAGCTCAAAAATATGCGACTGGGCAATGCGCTTGACGTCCGCGCTGTGGCGCGACCGGTCGCGCCACAGGTTGAGAAGCTCGTTGATCTCGGTCACCGCGAACCCAAGATCGCGCGCGCGTCGGATGAACCGAAGCATGTTGACGTCGCCCGGTGAGTAGTCCCGATAGCCCGAATCCCGTCGATCCGCCTTTGGAATGAGGCCGGTTTGCTCATAGTAGCGGATCATCTTGGCGGAGACGCCGGACGCCTTGGCTGCCTGGCCGATGTTCATCGTCCTGCTCCCTTCGTCGGCGCGCCAGTCGATACCTCCGGCGGTTGGAAGCCGCGGAGACGGAGCGAATTGCCAAGCACGAACACACTCGACATTGCCATCGCGCCGGCAGCAAAAACCGGCGACAGGAGGATACCCCAGATCGGCCAGAGAGCTCCGGCAGCGACCGGGATCAACGCCGTATTATAGGCGAAGGCCCAGAAGAGGTTCTGACGGATGTTGCCGATCGTGGCACGAGAGAGCGCGATCGCCGACGCCACGCCGTTGAGATGGCCCGACATAAGCACGACGTCAGCAGCCTCGATGGCAATGTCCGTGCCGGTACCAACCGCAATCCCGACGTCTGCTTCGGCGAGCGCCGGTGCATCGTTGATGCCGTCACCGATAAAGGCAAGGCGACCATATTCTGCCTTCAGGCGGCGCACTGCCTCGACTTTTCCGTCAGGCAGGACTTCGGCAACAACCTCGTCGATGCCCAGCTGGCGTGCGATGGCCTGCGCGGTATGCTGATTGTCGCCGGTGATCATCGCGACTTTCAGGCCGAGGCCGTGAAGGGCTGCAATAGCAGCAGGGGTAGTTTCCTTGATCGGATCAGCCACGGCGACGACGGCTGCAAGCTTACCATTGATCGCGGCATAGAGTGGCGATTTGCCTTCGAGGGCCAAGCGCGACGCTATCTTGTCGAACGCGGCGACATCAAGGCCGAGCTCGCGCATGAAACGATCCGCCCCAATTTCGACCCGCTCGCCAAGCACCTCGGCGCGAACACCGCGCCCGGTCAGGGATTCGAAGTTAGAGACCTCGGGCAGGCTGAGCTTCTCGGCGAGGGCAGCATCGACGATAGCGCGGGCAATCGGGTGTTCGGACTTGTCCTCGACTGCCGCGATCCGGGCGAGAACGTCCGACCGGTCAAAGCCCATCGTAACCTGCAGGTCCGTCAACACGGGCCGGCCTTCGGTCAGCGTGCCGGTCTTGTCGACGGCCACGACCTTGGCATCGCGCAGGAGCTGGAGCGCTTCGCCCTTGCGGAACAGAATGCCCAGTTCGGCTCCCCGTCCGGTGCCGACCATGATGGCGGTCGGCGTCGCCAGGCCCATCGCGCAGGGGCAGGCAATGATGAGGACCGCGACCGCATTGACCAGCGCGAAGGTCAAGGCCGGAGACGGACCGAATGCCAGCCAGGCTGCGAAAGTGAGCGCTGCCACCGCCATGACGGCGGGCACGAACCACATCGTCACCTTGTCCACCAAGGCCTGGATCGGCAACTTCGATCCTTGCGCCTGTTCGACCATGCGGATGATCTGGGACAGCATGGTCGCATCGCCGACCGCCGTCGCGCGGAATGCCAGAGCCCCCTTCTGGTTGACCGTGCCCCCGACGAGATCCGCCCCTTGGGCTTTCTTGGCTGGAATTGGCTCACCGGTGATCATGGATTCATCGACGTAGCTTTCGCCCTCGATAACCTCGCCATCGACGGGGATCCGTTCACCGGGCCGAACTTCGATGATGTCGCCGGCAACGACTTCAGCAACGGCGACTTCGACGGTACCGTCGGCGCGGCGCACGCGCGCAGTCTTGGCCTGGAGGCCAACGAGACGCTTGATCGCCTCGGACGTGCGCCCTTTTGCCCTTGCCTCCAGATAGCGGCCGAGCAGGATCAACGCGATGATGACCGCAGCCGCTTCAAAATAGACGTTCACGGTCCCGGGTGGGAGAAGCGTCGGAGCGAAGGTTGCAACAATAGAATAGCCGTAAGCCGCCAAGGTGCCGACAGCGACAAGCGAGTTCATGTCCGGGGCCAGCCGGAACAGGGCTGGGAGGCCCTTCTGGTAGAAACGGAAGCCTGGGATCGCGAGGACAAGGGTCGTCAGCGCGAACTGGATGTACCAGCTCGTCTGCATGCCGATCGACATCGCGATATACATATGAACGCTGGGGATGAGGTGAGACCCCATCTCCATGAGAAAGACAGGGAGCGCCAGGAGTACGGCAATAGTCAGATCGCGCTTGAGCAGCTTGCGCTCCTCTTCCTTGCGATCCTCGCCATCATCCGCATCGGCAGCCTTGGCGGCCACGGGCTTTGCTTCATACCCGGCACCAGCGATCGCAGCGATCAGTGACTTCGCGTCAGCCGCGCCGCGGATCGTAGCCCGTTCGGTCGCCAGATTGACGCTGGCCTCCATGACACCCGGCACGGCCCTGAGCGCACGCTCGACACGGCCGACGCATGAAGCACAGGTCATGCCGAGCACGGTGAGTTCTGTGGTTTCTACCGGCACAGCATAGCCCGCCGACTCGACGGCTTTCACGAGCTCGGTCCGGTCAACCGGACCTCCCGTGGTGATGCTTGCCCGTTCGGTTGCGAGATTGACGTTGACCGCGCTCACGCCTTCGATCTTGCCGAGTGCGCGCTCAACGCGGCCGACGCACGACGCGCAAGTCATACCCTCGATGGGCAATGTAATTGTCGAAACATCTGTTTCGATGGGGGATTTTTCGGTCAGCATGTTCCGCTTCCTCGATTCTCGCGAACTTGACCAACCCCATGTGAGGCTTCCCATCATTGGAAGGTCAAGGTTCAAGTTTTTTTGGCGGACGGCTTGACCTTCCAACGATGGCAATCCCCATTTCTTGTGGGACGAACTCGAATTTTAAGGAGAATCCCGATGCAGTTCCACGTCCAGGACATGACCTGCGGTTCGTGCGTGCGGCACATCAACGAGGCGATCGGCAAGGTCGACCCTGAGGCCACTATTACGGCCGATACCGTGTCCCGCACCATTTCCGTGACCACCACTGCAAGCCAGGAAGATATCCAAAAGGCCCTGGCGGATGATGGCTATCCCACCACTCTGATCGAAAGCCCCGAGGCGGTGCAGTCGTGAAGCACGAGGGACATGGCGTGAATGAGACCGAAGGCCTGTCAGATAATCCCGTAATTCGCGATTATCAGGTCGCAAACAACCGCATGCACGCCGACATGGCGATCGAGTTCAGCGGCGACGCAGACCTCGATTTCCTTCGCGGCATGATCCCGCACCATCAAGGCGCGATCGACATGGCCCGCGTTGTTCTCGATCACGGCTCCGATCCTGAAGTGAGCGAATTGGCGCAGGCCATCATCGAGGCGCAGGAGAAGGAGATCGCGCTGATGAAGATTTGGCTCGCCGATCGTAGCCAGTAAGCCGCGCATCCCTATGGCCGGCCCCCTCTGGGCTGCCCCCCAGTCCCCCTGAGCCCTTGGGTCGGCCAGGTGGCTGGGTGTTGATCAACGCAACACCCAGCCATGGGTGCGCCTCGGTATCCGACAATGGAGCCGAGGCGCATTTGCATCTGCCACAGTTGATGACCTGCAACGAAGATACAGCCGAAAGGGCGTTTGATGAATGCGACATTGGAAGCCATCATGTCTTTTACCAGCTAAACCTGCCCGCTGTGACAAATGCTTGTTCGGGGCTAGCTGCTCTCACGTGCTCCAGCATCGACGACGCGCGAAGGCGTTTAACCTCGAGGCTACGCCCCAAGGCCGGAGTTATGGCGTGCTTGGGGACTGAGACGACACTCAGACGACTAGGAACGAACGTTGCCTTACGGATGAGCGGACATACTAAACGCGTCGGACAAGCGCCAAAAACCGAGCAAGGCTAGCCAAGCGCGACCAGCCTGTTCCCATCGATCTCCGCAGGTATTGGCTCGTCAATAATGGTCAGGATTCTCGGATCGCAGTACTCCCCAGCCATCAGAGTGCTCTCGAACATCGGAACACTGGTCGTGATCGGCTTCGGAGTATCGCTAACCGGTATCTCGGCCTTGATCCGCAAGAAGCCGCATTCCTCTGATACGGACAGCCTGAGTTGCGCCCTCTTGCCATCGGCCATCTTCAACCGCGCGCCGTGCATGATATTCAGCGCGTATAGGCTCACGAAGGTTGAGACAGGTTCGAAGCTGTGTCTGCAATCATCCGCGAGCGACCCTTCCTCCACGAGCAGATCCACAAAGTCCCGCCACAGCGTCTTGTCGCTGAACGCGAACTGCCACATCATGCTGAGACCAAACACTTTTAAAACCTTAAACTCCCGCTCTTTGAGTGTCCGGTCTGCTTTGAACTTCCTGATTGCCTTGTTGAAGGATTGCTCGGCAGTTTGGCGAGAGATGCCAAGCCTCTCCTTGATCCGGTCATCCGGAATAATCCTGAGGTTGGCGCGCCCTGCCTCCTCCAAGTGCTCAGCGTTAGGCTTGGCTCCGTTGAGTTGGAGGTGCCAGAGCCTAGCGCTTGTTTGGATGTCGTTTGCGCGCGCCAAGCTTATTCCCGCATCCCTCTCGTGGCGGTGGGCAGCGAAGTGTCCAATCTCCTGGACGCTTGCCCGTCCCGGCTGGTGCATGCGGAGGTCGGAGAAGAGGCTATGAAGGTCGGTAATCTTGCGCTCACCGCGGAGAAGCCGCGCGACCCGGCGCTTATGGTCTTCAAGAAGCATCGCTAATTCCACCTCTTCCGAATGTCCGCTAGCAAATCTAGGGTAAGGTCTCCCTCCTAAGATGGACCTATTTCTTGGTCTTTTTCTTTCGACGCTTCGGCAGCTCCGGAAACCGCGCTTCCACATCGCGCTGGAAGTCGCAATAGACGTTCCAGGCCCGATCGTTGGTCCGCAGGATGTTGATCTCGATATAGTCGGCGCGCAGCCGCTCCAAAATTGTGGTGATGCCTTCAGCCATCTCGTGGCGACCGGCATCGATCTCATCCCATGCCTTTTGGCGCGAGGCGGTCAGCGGCATGTCGCCTGGACTGCTGAAGACGTGAGATTTCCCGCTTGGGGTCGAATGATATTGTTCGTCGTGGGACAAGGCCCTAAGCCAGCCACGATACAGCTTGTCTACCGCCTCGCGTAGCACGGGGTCGTAGACGCTAAACAACGAATTGCCGGCGACGCCGCGGAAATTTTCGAAAAACCAGATTGCCTTGTCGGTGAGCAGATACGGCATCTCTTCAAGGTGTTGCTGCAGCGTCGGGATATGGAGCGTATCCATCAGCCAGCGCATATTCTCGACGTCATGGTCGTGCTCGATCTTCTCGCGGGACAGCCCCTTGAGCTCGGCCGGTCGCTTCGGATTCTTGTCGATTATCGCCTTCACAGCGAACTCGAGCCGCTTGCTCAAGTCTTCGCGTTTCGAGGAGGGATCGCTCGGCGCATAGCCGTATTTCATCGCACGGTTCTGAGCGAAATCGAACGGCAGATCGGCGGGAAAATTGCCGATTGCAGTGTTAAATAGAAGAACAACACGGTCCCAGCCCAGCGTCGCGACGGCGTAGCCGAGCTCGAAGCCAACATTAGGATTGGGGCACGGCCTGTCCGCGCCGGGCGGCGTAACGGTGGTTATATCGGCGATGAAGATTGCCGCCGCCTCGATTTTCTCGATGATCTTATCGGTGATCTTGGGGCTGCCGCTAGTATCGCGAGTCGCTTCGTCCGCGACCAGCTTCAGTTTGGGGTTCGCCGCCTCCAAGCGCTTGCAGGCATCGGCAAGTGCCTTGCCGATAGCATTGAAATTCGTCTTCTTTGGCGAGTCGCTTTGCCATGAATAGAAAACATGAAATGTGGTCTTTTTCTTAGCCATAAGGCGAGATAGCAGCGTAGGATGGTCCCGTCATTTGCAATGAAGCCTCCGTTAGCGATCCTCCGTAACGAAGTGAGCACAGCTATTGATGCTCGCCGGCGCCGATCGCTCCTCGTCAACTCCATGACAGATAACGGCTGATCCCCGCTTGAGGGCCAGCAGCTGGATTGCGAAGGCCAGGTGCCACTGCTGGAGGTCCGAAAGCGCTGTGAATGCGGGGGCATTACGGAGGCATCAGGCGTCCAGGATCAAAACCTCACCAGATTTGCCCCTCTACCTACCCTTGCCACAAGAGCGCCCTGAACCGGCTTGGGTTTGCCGCTTTCGGGTGCTCAACCGGTCTGCCTGGAAGCGCGCGAAAAAGAACTTGACCTTACCATGATGGGAAGGTGGAAAAGGCATGTCGTTCCATCCCCTTTGAGGGACTTGAGAGGCGACATGACTGATTTAATCGACCGCCGCGCCCTTCTACGGGGTAGCGCGGCTCTGGGAGGAACGGCGGCGCTCGCCAGCTGGTTTCCTGCCTGGGCCCAACCCGTGTCCGCCGGTATCGTGCGGGCGCTCCCGACTGTGTCCGGCGATGAAATCCATCTGAAAATCGCTGCCCAGATGATGACGGTCGACGGCCGGATGAGCCATGCGATCGGCGTCAACGGAACAGTGCCCGCTCCGCTTATTCGACTGCGGGAAGGACAGAAGGTCCGCCTTCATGTAGAAAATGCACTGGACGAGGACAGCTCGATCCACTGGCACGGGCTGATCCTGCCCTTCCAGATGGACGGCGTTCCAGGCGTCAGTTTCCCGGGGATCAAGCCACGGTCGACCTTTACCTACGAGTTCCCGATCGTTCAGTCGGGGACCTACTGGTATCACAGCCATTCGGGCCTGCAGGAGCAGTTGGGGCATTATGGGCCGATCGTGATCGACCCCGCCGGCGAAGACCCGATCAAGTCCGACCGCGAGCACGTTCTGGTCCTGTCCGACCACAGCCCGCTTCATCCGCACACGATATTCCGCAAGCTCAAGCAGCAGGGAGGCTACTTCAATTTCCAGAAGCAGACGCTGGCTGGCCAGCTTGCTGGCCGTGACCAGAGCGGCAAGGATCGACTTGCCTGGGGTGCGATGCGCATGGACCCGACCGATGTTTCGGACGTAACGGGCAGCACCTACACCTACCTCGTGAACGGCCATGGCCCTCGGGACAACTGGACGGGGCTTTTTCGTCCGGGCGAACGCATCCGCCTGCGCATCATCAACGCCTCGGCGATGACGACGTTCAACTTCCGCATTCCCGGCCTGAAGCTGACAGTGGTGCAGGCAGACGGTCTCCCGGTTCGTCCGGTGAGTGTCGACGAAATTCAGGTAGCCGTTGCCGAGACCTACGACGTGATCGTCGAACCGGCAGACGACCGCGCCTATACGATCGTTGGGGAGAGTGTCGATCGCTCGGGCATGGCGCGCGCGACCCTTGCTCCGCGCGAGGGCATGGCCGCTGTGGTTCCCCCGCTGCGCAAGCGTCCGTTAGCCGACATGAAAGACATGGGCATGGGCGATATGCCGGGCATGTCCGGCATGGATCATTCCGCTATGCCACCGAGCGGCACAGCTGCTGCTTGCCCGCCCGAGCATGCGGCGATGGGGCATTGCAAACCCGCCGGCGACGCTGCTGCGATGGACCAACCGACCATGAGCCACGGCGCCGGCGGCATGAAGCATTCGATGCGCGATATGTCCATGGCTCCCGAGGTCAAGGACACACCGACGGTCCAGACGATATCGCCGATGCCGATCGACCGCACGGGCGAGCCAGGGCAAGGGCTCAAGGACATCGGTCACAAGGTGCTGGTCTACCGCGACCTGATGGCAGTCGAGCGCAACCCCGACGTGCGAGCGCCGGATCGGTCGATGCGAATCCATCTGACCGGCAATATGGAACGCTACATGTGGGCGTTCGACGGTGTGAAGCTGAGCGAGGTGAAAAAGCCCATCCCGTTTCTCAAGGACGAAAGGGTCCGCATCACTCTCGTAAACGATACGATGATGGGTCATCCCATCCATCTCCACGGGCATTTCTTCGAACTGGTGACCGGTCATGGGGATTTCGCACCGCGCAAACACACGGTCCAGGTGCAACCCGGCGGAACCGTGACCTTCGACGTCACGACTGACGCCCTGGGTGACTGGGCGTTCCATTGTCACATGCTCTATCACATGCACGCAGGGATGATGCAGATCGTCTCCGTGCGCCCCCGCGAAGGAACGGCCGGATGAAAAGCCTTATCTCCCTGCTTGCAACCTCCCTCCTTGCTCTGAGCGCCCCACTTGCTGCCCAAACGCCGGAGCACAGCCGGCATGGCAACGCACAGGCAGGTGCCAGGAAAGCGCCACCCCGGCCGGCGGCCAAGCCCAAGGCGAAGCCTGCGCCTAAGGCGCCCAAAGCCCCTGCGCCTTCGCGCCCGGTGCCCGCACAGAGCGATCCGTCCTGCCCGCCTGAGCACGCAGCCATGGGTCATTGCACGCCCAAACCAGCAGGCTCTCCCAAGGGAAAGCCAACCGCCCTCCTCAGCCTGGCCGGCGAGCTGCGAGCATGAAGACCCTGGTATTTCTGAGTGCGGCGTCGGTTCTGGCGCTCGCCAGCCCGGCAGGCGCTCAGTCCATGGATCATTCTCAGCATCAGAGCGCTCCCGTGCCGGCTGCGGACAAACCGGCTGCGAAGAGCGGGACCGGGACGGCGGCATGTTCCCCGGAACATGCGGCGATGGGCCATTGCACCCCGGCTACCGACGCGCAGGAAGGTGAAGAACAGCCATCCGCTGAACCAGGACCATCAGCGACCTCTTCAGACCCGTCCTGCCCGCCCGAACATGCGGCAATGGGACATTGCACGCCGAAGGCGGGCGCTCCCACCTCGCCGTCGATGGAACAGTCGGGGACCGCCCTTCCCGCCGGAAATGCACCTGCTCCAGCAGCGCCCGACGCCGACTATGCGGATCGGGTCTGGGGACGCGATGCGATGAAGCCCGTACGAGACGCCATGATGAAAGAGCATGGCGGAATGTCCTATTCACAGGTCATGCTCAATCTCGCCGAGGTCCAGATCCGCGATGGCAAGGAGGGCTATCATTGGGATGGAGAGGCCTGGTTCGGCGGGGACATCAACCGGCTGACGGTAAAATCTGAAGGCGAAGGGAATTTTGGCGGCGGTCTGGAGGGGGCCGAGGTTCAGGCTCTCTACAGTCGCGCGATTGGCCCCTACTTCAATCTGCAAGCCGGCGTGCGGCAGGACATCCGACCAGAGCCTACGCGCACATACGCGGTCATCGGCTTTGAAGGCCTGGCTCCATACTGGTTCGAAATCGAGGGCGCCGCCTTCGTGTCGGACAAAGGCGACTTACTCGGCAGGGTCGAGGGTTATTATGATCAGCGTATCACGCAGCGCCTGGTCGCGCAGCCACGCGCCGAGGTGAACCTTTCCGCGCAGGACATGCGCGCGGAAAGGATCGGGGCAGGTCTGGTCAATGCCGAGCTCGGGCTGCGGGTTCGATACGAGGTAGTCCGCGAGTTTGCACCCTATGTGGGTGTGGCGTGGGAACGAAAATTCGGCGAGACGGCTCGAATAGCTCGCGCCGCCGGCGAGGACACCGGAGGTTTTAATCTCGTCGCCGGTGTTCGGGTCTGGTTCTGACAGAGATACGCGCGGACCTGCTATGGTCCTCGCAGCGATGCTCTTGAGGTTGCCCCGGACTTTCAGGACTGTGTTCGGGAAAGCTTCAAGAGCGGCCCAGACGCGCGTCGGCTAGAAAGCTCGAGTTGACGCGCGTTTGGGCCATTCAAACGGCAAGTTCAATCCTCGCTGTGATCCTCACCGATATGGGATGCCATATCGATCAGCATGTCACTGACGTGTGCATCGGCTACCCGATAGAAAACCTGGCGAGATTGTCGATCACCCCGCACAAGCCGGGCGCCACGCAGTAGCCGGAGATGGTGGCTGACGAGCGTCTGGGAAAGGCCAAGACTTTCTGCGATGTCGCCAACCGCCTTTGGCACATTCAGGCAAAACAGCAGTATCCGCAGACGGGTCGGATCGCCGAGCAAACGAAAGGTCTCGGCCAGGATGGTCATCTCATGACTCGATAGGCGCAGATGCGCATCCCCCACGTCCGGGCCGGTATGTTCGTGGACGTCAGACATTTCGATCTCACTCTTGGCAGCATGCATTCGACATATGTGGACATGTTCATATGCACGAGATGAGGCCCCTCTCCAAGGACGACAAGGTCACGGGGCGACTTTCGTTCGCGAGGCCTGCCAAACCAATGGCACCAGCATGAGCGCCAGCGCGGGCAGGATGGCCCAATTGATGGCGACCCAGCCCGCGCTGTGCATCACCGACCCTGCGAGGAAGGACACGATCGCTGTCACCCCGAAGACGAGAAAGTCGTTCGCGCCTTGCGCCTTGCCTCGTTCCGCAGGGGTGTGACAGTCGGTGACCATCGCGGTCGCTCCGATGAAGCTGAAGTTCCAGCCCATACCCAGGAGCGCGAGCGAGCCCCAGAAGTTCGACAACGCGACGCCGCTCAAAGCGACGGCACCCGAACCAGCCAGCAAAACAAGGCCGAACGCGGTCACCCGCTCCTTCCCGAACCGGGCCATCAGGCGTCCAGTGAAAAAGCTCGGCCCGAACATGGCGAGAAGATGCCACTGGATCCCCAGCGTCGCGTTATCGACCCCGTAGCCCTGCTTGACCATCGCGACGGGCGCAGCGGTCATCACGAACGCCATGACGCCATATGATACGACGCCGGTCGCGACCGCTAGAATGTAGCGGGGCATTTTTAAAATCTCGAGCAACGGTCGTCCGGATTCGCTTCCTTGCGCGATCTGCTCAGCGCGCGGTGCCCGAAGCATGAGAAGGATGGGGATCGCGATCATCGGCAGGATCGCCTGGCTGAGAAAGCTGCCCACAAATGGGGGTGGCAGGGCGTCGCGCGTCCAGATCACGAGTTGCGGACCGACAATCGCGCCTATGAGCCCGCCAACCATGACCCGTGATATGGCGCGAGCCTTCATCTCGCCTTCCGCCGCATCAGCCGCCGCGAAGCGATAGCTCTGCACGTAGGAACTGTAGAGGCCAGCGATGAACGTCCCGAGGCAGAAGATCGTAAAGGAGCTGGAGAAAATTCCGAAGGCTGCCACAGCGCCCCCAAGAATTCCGATCACCGCTCCCAGAACATATCCCGCTCGTCTGCCCCACCTTCGCATCAGGGCTGCAGCCGGAAGCGTGCCAAAAGCCAGTCCAAGGCCGAAAAGGCTGACTGGAAACGTCGCCCAGGCCGGATTGGAGGCAAGTTGCAGGCCGACCAGCCCGCCGAGCGACATCACGATCGGCGGGCTGGCGCCGCCAAGGGCTTGGGCCGCTGCGAGAACAGCGATGTTGCGCCGAGCCGTCTGCTTGCTATTCATGAGAACCTCTCATCGCGCGGAAATCGATTGGTTGGCGACCGACGCGTCGGGCGATACCGAACAGCAGCGTGCTGAGTTCAACGAACTGGTGGAGATTTTTGCGAAGGCGAAGCTGTAGGAGGCTGAGTTTCGGGGGGCGCATCTGATCGCTCTTGTTCGAAGACGGTCTGCCATCCTCCGCCGAGCGCTTTTGCAAGAGCGATGAGGTTTACGGCTTGAGCCGCTTTGCTTTGTGCGAAAGAATCCTGCGCGGCAAACAGGGCGCGCTGGGCTATCAGAAGGTCAAGATAATCCAGGGTGCCGGCGCGGCGCTCGCGCAATGCCCGATCAAGGGCTGTCTGGCTATCGTCAGTCGCGGCTCCGAGCGCTTCGCGACGGGTCGCTTCTGTCTCAATCCCAGTCAGCGCATCCTCGACATCCCTGAAGGCGACGCGAACAGTCTGCTCATACTGAAGCCGTTGGGTTGCGGTGATCGCCTCCGCCGCACGGATGCGAGCCTTGCGCTGGCCGTCGTCGAACAACGTTTGGCTGCCGGTGGCCGCGACGCTCCAGATGGTGCTGGCGGCGGAGAAGAGCGAGCCGAAACCGCTCGCCGCAGTGCCTAAGGTGAGCGGGATACGAAAGCGAGGGAAGAGGTCCGCCACAGCGACATTTTGCCGCGCGGTAGCCATAGCTATTCGTCGCTCGGCAGCGCGCACATCGGGCCGGTCCCGCAACACCTGGGAGGGCACGGACACCGGAAGTGCCGGCGCAGACGGCAGCACATGCGGCGTGCGTTCAAATTCCAGGCCGAGATCGCCAGGAAACCCTCCTGTCAGGACGCCGATGGCATGCGAATGTCGGGCGATGCGGCCGCGCCACAAGGGAAGCTGAGCGAGAGCCGACTGCCATTCCGCTCTCGCCTGGGCAACGCTCGAACCGCTCGCGAGCCCGGCCTTCTGGAGGCGCGCCAAGGTATCGAATGTAGCTTTGAGACGGTCGACATTGCGCTCTGCGATCCCAAGGCGCTCCTGGGCAGAGCGGAGCTCCACATAGTTTGTCGCGATTTCCGCGAGCAGGCTGAGCAGGACTGACCTCCTGTCTTCCTCGGCTACACCAAGCTCGGCATCGGCGGCCTCGACGCTTTGCCGGAGTCTGCCGAACAGGTCGATCTCCCAGCTGGCCTCAAGTTGCACAGATTGGGTGTCAGTGAATCCGATGCCGCGCGGCCATTCGACGTTTCGGCTTGTCTGTTGCTGCAGGCTGTTGGCGCTGATCCCGATCCTGGGCTTGAGAGTGCCGGAGAGCGCATCACGTTCCGCCCGCGCGACTATCAGCCGCTGAGCCGCCACCTTGAGATCGAGATTATTCGTCAGGGCCTGATCGACAAGGCGGTCGAGAAGCGGATCTTTGAACCCTCGCCACCAGGTCTTGAGGTCGGTGACATCTACCGCCCTCGCCGCAGCGGGCAAGGGATCGCTCCAGTTAGATGGAAGCGTTGGAACCGGCTCTTCGTACCGTACCATCCTGGGGGTGGCGCAAGCTGAAAGCAGCAGCACGGATATCAGGGCGAAATGTGGACGCATGTTCTGCCTCACAGGAATTGACGGGTCCAGGCAAGGAGACGGCCATCGTTATTGGCTTTTGCCGATCGCGATGCTGCAGCTCATGCCTGCCGACAGGCTGATCCCATGGGGAACCTTGTCGATCTGGACACGCACAGGGATACGTTGAGCAAGGCGGATCCAGGTGAAGACGGGATTGACTGCCGGTAGCCCGCGCTGGTCAGCCTTTTCATTGGCGTCGGTGACGCCTCGCCCGATGCTCACGACATGGCCTTCGATGGGCTGCTCGAACCCCATGAGACGGATCCGAGCCTTCATGCCGGGGGCAATGCCAGCCAGCTTCGTTTCTTCGAAATAGCCCGTGACCCAGAAACTGCTGGAATCGACTACAGCGACCTTCGTATTGCCAGCCTCGGCATAGTCGCCCGGGCGGAGGCGCAGGTTCGTCACATAGCCATCGATCGGCGCGCGAACGACGGAGCGCTCGAGATTGAGGCGAGCGACATCGAGCGCCGCTTCCGATCCGGAGTAGGCGGCATGGGCGATGCGAGCTTCGCCATTGGCCTGGTCGATGGTCTCTGTTGCGATGATATCGCCGCCCAAAGCCGTGCGACGACGGGCGATTGCTGCTTTAACCGAAGCCTCGGCGCGGCGCCCCTCCAGATCGGCGTTCGCGCTTTGCACCGCGAGCGCAAAGCGCTTGGGATCGAGGCGATACAGCACGTCACCGCGTCGGACGAACTGATTGTCCTTCACGGCCACCTCGGCGATCGTTCCGGACACCTCCGGCGCGATTTGAACGACGTCCGCGCTGACCCGGCCGTCCCGGGTCCAGGGCGAGCGCACATAAGTCTGCCAGAGCGTAGAAATCAAAATGCCGGCGGCCAGGACGATCAGCAGAGTGATCCCGACCCGCAGGATGGGCTTGATATAGGTTGGCATCGGCAAATCTCACAAAAGGAAAAACAGGGCAGCAAGGATTGCGAGATAGACCGCGCATTCCATCAGGCCCGGGTGCCAGACGAACCGCAGCACGCCTGTTCGTGTCAGCACCGCCCGTGTTCCAATGAAGATTGGCAGGGCCGTGATGAGATAGAGAAGCAGCGGCGGAAGATAGACGCCGGCGAAATTGACTTCAGTCATGTGATTGTCCTCGTCCCGGCGATCCAAGGACCGTGCGATTGCTTGAGGATGCTGAGGTTACGGATGCAGGCAGCGACCCTGTGGGTAATCGCCTGATCTTCGTCGCCTTGGTGATCCGCTTGTTGTGTTGCTTCGAACAAGGCGTCGAGCGTCGCGCTCGCCGTCGGATCATCGAGCGCCGCCGCGTCGAGGGCAGCGTTCCCGTAGTGGAGCGCTTGGTCGGAAATCCTGACATCCTGTAATGCCGCTCTGAGACGGAGCGCGGTCCGTCCGAAGTGCAGTGCCCCCAGCGCTTCGGTTAGGACCGCAGCAGCAATTGCTGGCCTCGCCTTCAGACTGATGGCGATGTTCACGAGACGGTGGTGCTGAAGATGTTCCCAAGCGTGCCGACGCCCGGTCCATCCTTTGCGGATGGCCATCGTGACAGCCCTTCGGAATGCCGTTTCGTAGCGCTGGGCCCTCGCGACAGGGTTGAAGGGGAGGATAAGCTTGAGGACCAACAAAGTGGCGATCACGGCGACCATCCAACCCAGCGCCTCGTTCAGGAAGAAGGCACCGTCGAACAGCATCTGGTTCTGCGCATAGACCAGCGTGTTGAAAGCCACGAGGAAGCCCATGCCGTCGAACACGTAGCGAGGCACGGTCGTCGCGTAGAACCCGGCAAGCCAGAAAGGCAGCATCGATGCGATCAACAATGGAAAGCCGTTGACCGACGGAAGCAGCAGGAAAACGCATACAAACGCAGCTGGCAGGGCAACCAGCGTCCCCCGTACAAAGGACCACGCGCCTCCCACCGGATCACCGGTCATTGCCATGAGGATACTGTAGGGCGCCAGCAGCAACAGCATGAGAGGCCACTGCTGCAGGCCCACACCGATCCCGATCCCGCCAGCGATAACGATAGATAGAAGGGCGCGTACGCCGTTCTCAACCGCCGCCGTCCAGTCGCGGTGAAAGTGGAAGCCCCGGGTAGGATGCGCATGGGCGCCGTTCAGGCCAAGCGACCCCGAGATCCCACTCTCCCAGTCCTCAATGACCTCGAGCAGCTGATCGAGGGCGATGATCACCTGGGCGCGGTCGTGAACGACTTCAAGCTCCGCAATGATGCGATGAAGGCTCAGGTGCAGCGCCTGAATTTCTGTGAGCGCGCGCTGGAGCCCAGCTCGTTCGCCAGTCTCGAGATGCCCGATAGCGGCCCGCAAATGAGCACCCACGAGTTCGCGAGCCCTGAGAAAGGACGGATCCCGGGCGACAGTGGCAAAGGCGAGCTCTCTAGCGCCAAGCAAGGCCGCGAACATCCCTGCCAACCCTTCCCGGACCGATCCGACGCGCACCGCGACGTCCGTTGATTCAGCCCGGCTCAGTTCGAGCAGATCGTCGATCGCGAACATGTCGGCAATATGGGCGGCGCCAACATCTCCAGATTGCGCCGCGTCACTCTCGACACGATCGAGCACCAGGCGACCGATCATGGTCAATTGCCTCGTAATCGCACCTTCAAGCTTGCTCCGCGCGGCACGCCTGGAGAAAATCGCCGTCACAAGTCCGAGGCAAACCACACCGACCGCGACACTTGCCACCCGTCCCAGAACGATGCTCAGCGCATTCTCGGGCGCCTCGAGCGCACCATAGGTTGCGAAACCCAGAGTATAGCCGGCAACAGCAGGTCCAGTTGATCGAAAACCGCGAATGAGGGTCGCGGCGCCGCTGCATATGCCGAGCCAGAGCCCGAAGAATATGAGGAACAGCGCGGGAGCCTGAATGAACAGCCCCATGACAATGATGGCTGCAATGCCGCCGACGATCGTACCGGCCAGCCGCCAGCTCCCCTTCGCCAGCACCGCACCCTGGTTCATATTTGCGACAAGCATCACGGTCGAAGCGGCCGAGTAAGGCTTGTCCATCTGCAGGGTATAGGCGACCCAATAGGCAAGTGCCGCCGCGGCTACAGAGCGAAATACATAGGCCCAGCGCGGTGTGAGCAGGTCAACAGCCTTCAGGCGCTGCGCTGCATGTCCGATGGCAATTGCGGCTGCGCCGCCGAGCCGACCTTTGACAGCCTGCGCACTCATCTTCTGGCGCTCAAGGCGCAGTCGGCGACTTTGCGCAAATCCATAATGATCGAGACTGACATGAGCAGGGTTGTCCTGAATTGGCGAACGTTGGGACCGAAGACTCCAAGCCTAAACAGTCCATAACATCCAATCATCCTACCTTTCTCTTTTCAAAGTTTCAAGCTGTGGTAAACTCGTTTCCAGCGAACCCAGTCTGCTCCGCATGTTCGCAGGCCTGTCAAATCCCCGAGAGAACACGGATTTTGACCCGATTACCGACGCCAAATTGATGGGATGACAGGATGAAATCAGCTAGGAGAAACGGATGACTCGCAATGCAACGTTGACCCAGGCGCCTCGCCGATCGCTCGTCGACTCGGCGATCGAACAGATTCGCACCCAGATTGAGAGCGGTGCATGGCGTGTAGGCGAGCGCATCCCCAAGGAACAGGAGCTTGCGGACCTGTTGGGTGTCAGCCGCAATACGACACGAGAGGCGATCAGAGTGTTGTCACACGCCGAAGTCCTGGAAGTCCGTCAGGGCGATGGCACCTATGTCCGGCTGAACGTCGATCCGACCGAGGTCATGCGCAGGGTGAGCCGGTCGAGCCTCCATGATCATTTCGAGTTGCGCGCCATGCTTGAGGCCGAGGCTGCACGGCGCGCGGCCACCCAGCGCTCCGACGCAGATGTTGTCAGATTGCGGCGACTCCTCAAGGTTCGCGGGAATCAGGAAGACCACAACCGTCTTGAGAAATTCGTCGATGCAGACATCGCCTTTCACAGCGCACTTGCGTCCGTTTCACGCAATACGGCCCTGATCGAGCTCTATCGGTACTTCTCGCAGGCAATCCGCTCCGGGGTCTGGTCTGTCCTTGATGAAATGGACCTGCCCGAGCCCGCGCTTGAAGCACATGAGGCCATTGTGGACGCCATTGAGCGTAAAGATCCGGAAGGCGCGGCGCACGCGGTGCGGGAGGTTGTCGGCCCGCTCATCGAGGCGCTTGCCGACAGGAGCTGAAAGGCGAGTTAATAGGCAAGTACCCTGACCGCAGGAGAAGAGGAATGAACATAGGGCAAGCCGCAAAGGCGTCAGGCGTATCCGCCAAGATGATCCGCTACTATGAACAGACTGGCCTCATTCCCAAGGCCGACCGGCGCGATTCCGGGTACCGGGATTATTCGGATGCTGACGTTCATAACCTGCGTTTCATTCGCCGGGCGCGAGACATGGGATTTGCGGTCGCAGAGATCAACGATCTGTTGAGCCTGTGGCGGGACCGTTCGCGGCAAAGCGCGGATGTGAAGAGAATTGCCCAATCCCACATTGATGAGCTGAGCGCCCGGATCACCGCATTGGACCAAATGCGCGGGACGCTTCAGGCCCTTGTGACTGGCTGCGGCGGCGATGCACGGCCAGACTGTCCGATCATCGCGGATTTGGAACATCCGACCGAAGAGCGTCCGAGCGTCTTCAAACCCGATGGCGCGGCGCGACTGAGGCACCAATCGATTTCCAACAGGCGAGCCACCTGACGATACCGGCGGCCACGGAAACCTTGATCGTCAAACAATTCAACCCGAAAAAGTCTGAACCCTAGGCTTAGCGATGCTAACACCGTTCTGTTCCAAAGAACGTTTTTCCCACACCATCTTGAGTTATTCCATGACGACACAGCGTAACTCTGTTCCCTATGGCGCCAAGAAGGCCGGAGCCATGCGCGAGATGGCGCATGCGGAACGGCTCGACTTCATTGCCGAGGGCCTGACGATCATTTTGTCGAGCGCGCGTGGATTTTGGAGCGCCGCTGAGAAGCTCGCCGACAATCCGCGGGAAGCGTCCGTTCTGGAGGGTTTCGCCGAGGAAGAATCCGCCAAAGCACTGATCCTTCTCGACCTGGTTCGATGTCCGCCTTCGAAGATTGACGGCCGCATCGGGCGCATCGTCAAGAATTTCTACAGCCACCTCGCCAGGCTCATATATGCCAAGGCCCAGAGCTGGAAACCCGTCAACGTTGAGCAGTTGCAGGAATACGTCGATAGTGAACGTCAAGGCCATTATCTTGAAGGTGGGATGAGCGAATATATCGTGCCGAACTGGGCCATCTACAGCCGCGAGAGCACGCTGTATGCCGACATCGAGCAGCATGAAGACGGCCCTCCGCAATGGAGCGACCCAACGCACTTCTCGAGCTTGGGCATCCATACGCGCCCGTTCGCGCTGACGCTGATCGAGGCATTGGATGCGGTAGGTGTATTTTCGAGAGCCGGATTAGAGGCAACGAGTGAAATCTGGGGCACGGTCGATTTCCTTGCCAAGGAACATTCTGGCCATGTTAGAGACCTGACGCGGCAGTTGGCCAAGCGGCTCGAAGACGAACAGCTGGTATCCGAGCAGGCTTCCAACGAACACGCGCGCTGGTTT
>JAESGL010000374.1_pt1 | contig 24878 bp, 24 predicted proteins | sample 9269711 | NCBI WGS metagenome assembly JAESGL01 (sample SAMN14515918, study PRJNA621676) | algae metagenome | isolation source: Kastovskya adunca ATA6-11-RM4 and co-occurring heterotrophs from soil and... | place: Chile: Atacama Desert | collected 2011-06-27
GGCGATCGATCAGCCCGAGCTCGGAAAGGTGCTTCGCGACCGTCCGGGCAAAGATATCGCTACCGCCGCCGGCGGAACTCTGCACGACGAGGGTCACGTCCCGGTCGCCAGGGTAATCCTGCGCAGCGGCGGACAGCGGCATAGCAGCGACCATGATGCCGGCCAATAGCCGACTCCGGAATCCAAAGATGCTCATAATCATCCTCCCTTTGATGGAGCTTCGCTCTCGTTCGGACAGCTGAACCGCCGTCTCTCGTATTTCTGTATACAAGAATTCGCGTATGCGCAATCGCTACGGGTCTGGAGAGGTGGTGGTGATCCTCCCCATGCTGACGCCGAGAGCCGGCGGAAGTTCTGACGCAAATGGAGCGGGCCGGCGTCAGGCCGCCCGCTTGATCGTGGCGCTGGTCTGACTGATGGGTTGGGCGCGCGGGTAGTTCGCCCACGAAGGCACTAGCTGCTTGCGGCTCCTACCCGCTCTCGATTAGATGCCGCTCCCTTCGCGGCAATGGCGTCAGCGCGGGCTATCCCGACGGGTGTCACAGATCGCCTAGAAGACGTCGGCTGTCGGCGTAACCTTGGACAGGTTTCAGGCCGAGATCATCCAGGAGCCCCTTGTCCAGAAAGTCGATCTGCCGCGAGCGGCATTTCTCAGGGCCGCGTGGACGACGGAAAGCACGGCCGGGATAGCAGGGATCCGTCAGGGCCGTCCGCGATCGATCGGCTGCACCGAAGAAGATTCTCTCGATCATGTTGTTCTCCCAAGCCGTTAGGCTTCGTTCGCCGAAGATCCTTCGAGAGAGCTCATTAACCTCGGGCTGTTTCGCTAATGCTTCGCAGTGGGTCGGTTACGTTTCGTTTAGGTTTCGTTCCCGGAAAACGGGCGACGAACTCGCACGACGCTCAGAGCCTACCGCAGACACAGGCGCGGCGCATTGCGCAGCTTGGAGGCGCGGAATCGCCACCACTCGAACAGGTCGACTGGTTCTACAACCGACGCCTCCTGGAGCCCATCGGCAACCTACCGCTCGCAGAGGCCGAAGTCGATTTTCAGGCCGTTCGGGGAATGCGCGACGTGCTGCGAAGCTAACGAACATCAGGCTTCGCCAGCCCGGCGCAGTTCATTCCACTCTGATCAGAGGCGATATTCCGATTGCAGGATCGGGCCGAGAGCAGACCGTCCGCTTTCAAACCCTCCGGACGGCGAAAGCTGCCGGTAGGCTCAAGCCCCTTGATTGCCGTGTGCCATCGCAGCCAACGGTCTTGGGAGCGGACTTGTAACCAAGGGCGGTGATAATCCCTCGAAGCCGACATGGGTAATCCTGCTCTTCCAGCCGACTTCAGGCTGCGCTCAGAGCGAGCATTCGACGCTCTCTCGGCACCCCTCTAGGAAGGAAGACAACCGCGCGGATTCCGTCGGACTAAATTTCAGCCCAAGCTTTGTTCGGCGCCATAAAATGTCTCGCGCAGTTCGAGCCCATTCCCTGTTGATCAGCCAAGTCACTTCCGCTTCGAGCAGGCCGTGCCCGAGATCCTCGCCAGGGGGACACGTCGACAACATTCGTAGCGCGTCGGTGCCATAAGATCGCGCCAGCCTGTGCACGACCTGCTCGGCGAGACCCGGAGCGAGTTCCGCAATCTGTCTACACAACTCGCCGATGGCTTCAGCTTCGAAATCACCGCCCGGTAGAGGCTGACGCCCGGTCCACCCTTCGCGACCGTGATCATCCGAGCTTAAGGGCTCGCCTATCGCCGCCTCGATCTGACGCAGGGCGTCCTCCGCGAGAACGCGGTAGGTGGTGATCTTTCCCCCGAGACAGCTCAGAAGCGGCGGTTTCCCTATCTCGGGCGCTTCCATTCGCAGCACGTAATCGCGGCTGCTCTCCTGGGCCTTCGCTGCACCGTCGTCGAAGAGCGGACGGACCCCAGAAAAGCTCCATATGATCTGGTCACGATGAAGCGGCACGCGAAGATATTCCGACACCGCGGACAGGAGATAATCGGTTTCCTCCTCGCTGATGACGACGTCTGCGGGATTGCCCACGTAGTCGCGATCAGTTGTGCCGATCAGCGTGAACGCTCCTGCGTACGGGATGGTGAAAATGATCCGCCCGTCGCCGTTCTGGAAGATGTAGGCGCGGTCGTGATCGTAGAGCTTGTGCGTCACGATATGCGAACCCTGGACGAGCCGCACTGAACCTGCTCCGTTCCGCCCAAGCGTCTGGACGCTGACCTCGTCTACCCAGGGGCCGGACGCGTTCACCAGGCATCGCGCCTGAACGACGCGTGTGGCGCCGGTCTCCGCGTCGAGGAGCTCGACACGCCATGCGTCAGGCACGCGCTCGGCGCGAACAACCTTGGTGCGGACAAGGATTTCGGCGCCCCGTTCAGCGGCATCGCGGGCATTCAGGACAACCAACCGCGTGTCGTCGACGCGCGCGTCGGAGTATTCGAAGCCCCGGGTGAACTGGTCCTTCAGGGGCGCGCCCAGCGGACCGGTGAGATCGACCTCGACCGATTTGGGAAGACGCTGCCGGCCGCCTAAGTGGTCATAGAGGAAGAGGCCGGCGCGCAGCAGCCAAGCAGGCCGTAGCTCGTTGTGATGCGGCAGGACGAAGCGCAAAGGTTGGACGATATGAGGCGCGATCTTCAGAAGGATTTCACGCTCCTTCAGCGCGTGGCGCACCAGTCGGAAATCATAATGCTCGAGGTAACGCAGGCCACCGTGGATGAGCTTGGTGGACCAGGCGGAAGTGCCCGAACCCAGATCGTTCATCTCGGCGAGCGCTACGTTGTAGCCACGGCCCGCAGCGTCGCGAGCGATACCACAGCCGTTGATCCCCCCACCGATGATGAAGAGGTCGTAGACGCGTTCGCCCTGCTGGCCGCCGCGGCCGCCATTCGAAATCTGCTCTAGCTTGACCATGTCAGATGATGCGCTTGCGCAGGAAGGCAGAGACCAGTTCGCCAAGAATGACAAGGCATAGGATCGCCAGAAGCACGGTTGCCGCCTCCTGCCAGTTGAACGTGTCGATGGCGCCTTGGAGGATGATGCCGATGCCGCCAGCTCCGACGAGGCCCAGCACCGTTGATTCACGCAGGTTGATATCCCATCGCAGGATGCTGACAGCCCAGAAGGTGGGCAGGACCTGCGGTACGATCGCATAGGCGACGACCTTGAACCGCGAGGCGCCCGTAGCTTCGAGCGCTTCGACGGGTCGCTTGTCGATTTCCTCGATTGCCTCGCCCAGGAGCTTCCCGACGAATCCGACCGAGCGGAACGTGATGGCCACGACGCCGGCAATGAGGCCGGGACCAAAGATCGCGACGAAGAGCAGCGCCCAAATGATCGTGTTAACCGAGCGGCTGGACACGAGGATCAGGCGTCCCAGCCACAAGGTGGCAATGTTCGGGGTCGTATTCTGGGCGGCGATATAGGCGATGGGCAGGGCGAGAAATACTGAGAAGGCGGTCGCGATCGTGGCGATATTGATGGTCTCGAGCAGCACCCAGGCAATGCTTGCCAGATTACTCACGTCGGGCGGCGTCATTCGGGCGAACAGGTCGCCGATCTGCACCGGCGCATCGAATACCCAGGCCCAGATGATGTCGATGCTGCCGATCGACCAGCCGACAATGACCGCGACGAGGAGGAACCAGCCATAGCGGGTCAGTCGCTCGGCAAACGTATAGCGCGACCATTCCAGCGGCCGTGACTCCGACGTCACCATATGCGTTTCCTGATCTGGCCACTGACTGCTTCGCTGAGAAGGATGATGGCTACGATGACGATGGTGATGGCGAAGGCAAAATCGTAGTCGTAGCGCCCGAACGCATTGGCCAGCGTCGATCCGATACCGCCCGCTCCAACAATGCCGACGACGGCGGAGGCGCGCAGATTGCTGTCGAGCTGGTAGATGGTAAGGCCGATCTGGCGCGGCATGACCTGCGGCACAACCGCGTAGATCAGCGTCGGGAAATAGGATGCGCCCACCGAGCGCATTGCTTCCACCTGCCCCGGATCGATCTCTTCGATCCGCTCCGCGAGCAGCTTGGCGACGAAGCCGATCGAATAGACGATCAGCGTGAGAATGCCGGCGAACGGGCCGAAACCCACGGCCTTCACAAAGATGATGGCGACGATGACCGGATGGAAGCTGCGGGCAATAATGATAATCGCCCGTCCCAATAGGAAGATCGGTACCGGTGCAAGGTTGCGGGCGGCCATGAACGCGATCGGAACGGAAAGAATGACGCCCCCCACCGTCGCCAGCACCGCGATCTTGATGCTCTCGAGGAAACCGTCGATCAGAAGCCCGCTGCGCTCGAAGTTCGGCGGGAACGCTCCATTGAAGATGCGCTGCGCCCGCACCAGCCCCTCGGCTGCGCGCGCCCAGTCGAATGACATCGTCGAGAACGCCCACACGACGTAGACGATCACGGCCGCAACCAAGCCGTAGCGAAGGACAGGGCTGGCGATCAGCGGCTGCTTTTGCCATTCTTCACGGATGGCCGCGCCTTCAGGGGTGGTCGCGCTCATGCCGCCATATCCGCGGCGGGTCCCCTTGTGGCAGCACCCAGTTCCTCGGTTTTTCCCGCATAGATTTCGTCCATGGCGGCCTGATCGAGCATCTCCGGCTTGGCGTCGAACATGATCCGGCCGCTGCGCATGCCGACGATCCGGTCAGTGTACTCCCTGGCTTCCGTCACATTGTGGATGTTGATCAGGACGGGCAGCGAGAACTCGCTGGCCAGCGAGCGGAGGAGGATCATGATCTGCTCGGAGGTCTTTGGATCGAGCGACGCCGTCGGCTCGTCGGCAAGCAGGATCTGTGGCTCCTGCATCAGTGCCCGCACGACTCCCACGCGTTGACGTTCACCGCCGGAAAGCTGATCAGCACGCTTGTCGGCATAATGCGCGATGCCAACTCGCTCCATCAGCTCGAAAGCGCGACGGATGTCTTCCTTCGGGTAGCGCCGTGACAGCGCCCGCCAGGTCGGAATATAGCCGAGGCGACCAGACTGGACGTTTTCCATGACCGTCAGACGGTCCACAAGGTTGAACCCCTGGAAGACCATACCGATCCGCCGGCGCGCGTGGCGAAGCTTCGTGCCACGCAGCTTCGTGAGCTCGACGTCGTTCAGTTCGATCGATCCTGAGGTCGGCTCCACCAGCTTGTTGATGCAGCGCAGAAGCGTGCTCTTGCCCGCACCCGAGGCGCCGATGATCGCCACGACCGAGTTCCCCTCGACGGTTAGATCGAGGCCACGCAGGACCGGCTCGCCGTTTCCGTAGCGCTTAACGAGTCTTGAGATTTTCAGCATGAGCCAGCACCGCATCGGTCGGATAAACGTGCGCGCGCCGAAGCGGCGCGCGCGATATCGGCAATGCTGCCGTTATTCAGCAGCTAGTCCCTGCGGGGTGTACTGAACGTTGTTGGCTTTTTGGATCTCGCGGATGACGGACCAGTCTTCCGCGTAGGTGATGGGGACGAACTTGCTGACGCCCTCGAACTCGTCGCCGAGCTCCGTGCCTTCGAAATCGAACGTGAAGAAGGCTTTCTTGATCTTTTCGACGAGCGCCGGATCGAGGTTGTGGGCGTAGGTGTAAGAAGTCGTCGGGAAGGGATTGGATTCCCAAATCACCTTGACCTCGGCCGGATCGTAGAGGTCCCGCTCCGCCATCCGATCGACGACTTCGGACGCCACGGGCGCCGCGTCATAGTCGCCTGCAACAACGCCGAGCATCGACTGGTCGTGCGAGCCGGAGTAGCTGACTTCATAATCCTCGTCAGGCGTGATCCCGAGCGCCGGAAACAACGCGCGCGGGGCCAGGTTTCCCGAATTCGAGGTTGGCGAGGTATGCGCGATCCGCTTGCCTGCTAGGTCCTCCATCGTGTCGATGCCGGAATCGGTACGGGTGTAGACCTGCAACCTGTAGCCGAAGCTGCCATCGTCGCTGCCCATGATCGCGAAGGGTACAGCGCCAGCGAGATTAACGGCGAAGGGCGTCGGGCCTGTCGAGTATCCAGCGATGTGGAGCCGCCCACTGCGCATCGCCTCGACTTCCGCCGAATTCGACTGCACGGCGAAGAACTGGACGTCCTTGCCGGTGACTTCCGACAGATGCTCGATGAACGGGTCCCAGATATCGGCGTAGATCGCGGGGTCCTCGACCGGGGTGTAAGCGAAGACCAGCGTGTCCGGGTTGACCAATTCCTCCGCGGCCGGCGCGTCCGCGACGAGGTCGCCGTCCGCATCGCAATAGAGGGCATCGAGGGTTCCCCGCTCGGCGCATGCGGCTGCGGCCTGAGCGGCGGCTGGCAGCGTCATCCCGGCCAGTGCCAGGAACGGCAAGGCGAAGCCGGTTGCGATCTGCTTGTTGATTCCTAACACGGTCGAATCCTCCCTTGGATGTTTGTTTGGCGCAGGGCCTCCCGGACCCATCAGCACAGAACCTACGTCAGAGTTGTGGGAGTCTGCAATAGATGTCTATTTTTCTCCGGATATCTTGTGGTTTTTGTGGAATAATGCAGGAACAATGGTCGCATTAGGGAGAGTGCCGCGGTGGATGCAGTGAGCGAGAACAGGTCGGGGAGCTTTGCCGGGAACCGGGAGCCTCAACCATTCGTCGCAATGTCGTCCGACCAGCTTCGTGAGGTGGATTTTGTGCTCACCGACATCGACGACACGTTGACCAGCGACGGCAGACTGCCTGCGCTTGCCTATGCGGCTCTCGAGAAGCTGACCTTGGCCGGGTTGATCGTTGTTCCGGTGACCGGCCGGCCGGCCGGCTGGTGCGACATGATCGCCCGTCTCTGGCCGGTGGCGGCGGTGATTGGCGAAAATGGTGCGTTCTATTTCGCCAAGAACCAAGGTGGGGGCATGGCACGGTTTTACGAGACCGACGAAGCGACACGGGCCCGCCAGCGCCTCGCGCTGCGCAAGCTTTCCCGCCGCATCGCTGAAGTCGTGCCGCATTCGCGCGTGGCAGCGGATCAACCTTTCCGCGAAAGCGATCTCGCCATCGACTTTGCCGAAGACGTCGCCCGGCTAGACGAGGCGGCGATCGACCGCATCGTCGCCTGCTTCGAAGAGGCGGGCGCCGTGGCAAAAATATCATCGATCCATGTCAACGGCTGGTTCGGCACACATGACAAGCTTTCCATGACACGCCGCATACTCCAGGATCGATTTGCCTGTGACATCGCATTCGAAAACCGTCGGATCCTCTACGCAGGCGATTCGCCCAATGATGGACCGATGTTCGCGTTTTTCGAGAAGGGCGTGGCAGTCGCCAACTACAGGGCTGGCCGCTCGCCGGCCGAGGAACTGCCGCGCTACATAACCCGCGGCTCGGGCGGTGAGGGTTTTGCCGAGATCGCCGAACGCATACTGAGCGCTCGAAAATCTTGATGGTCCGGCTTCGCAAGAAGGAAAGGTGGGAGCGCATCCTGCGCGAGGTCGAGGTGCGCCCGCATGTGCGGATCGCCGATCTCGCAACGCTTTTCGGAGTCTCTACGGAAACGGTGCGGCGGGATGTCGAGTCCCTCAGCGAGAAGGGGCTGATCTCCCGCTCGTTCGGTGGCGCGGCGGCCGCCCCGATGGGGGCGCAGCCGCCTTTCGGCGAACGCAACCGGTCACTAGTCGAGGAACGTGCCCGGATCGGTCGCTACGCCAGCGGCTTGGTCGAGCCGGGCGAAGTTTTGATGATCGACGCGGGGTCGACGACGCACCAGATGGCCGTAGCGATGGCGGCTACCTGCCGCGACCTCATCGTCCTGACGAACAGTCTAGCCATCGCCGCCGCTCTCGGCCAGAACGCCACGATCGTGGTCATAGTCTGTCCCGGCAATCTCAATGGGCGAGAGGCCGCTGTCTACGGGACGGAGACGGTGGACTTCCTCGCCCGCTATAACGCCGACAAGACGTTCATCGGCGCCAGCGGCGTCAGCGCGACAGGCATCACCGATGCCAATCGCGATGCCGTTGCAATCAAGCGGCGCATGATCGCCAGGGGACGCAAAACATTTCTTCTGGCCGATCACTCGAAACTTCAACGACAGTTTGTCGCCGAGATCGCACCGCTTGATGATATTGAAGGATTTCTCACGGATCAGGAGCCCGATGAGGTTCTGCGTCAGGCACTTTCACGAAGCGGGGTAGCGACACACATCGCGCCGTGACGGCTTGTCTTATGATTGCCCCCAAGATGCACATCAGCATGATTCCCGGCGCCTGCGGGCCGAGAGCACACCGTCCGCTTCCGAACCCGCAGGCGGCGAAAGCCGACCTTCGGCGATTAACTCTTCCCAGACGGAGAGCCGTTGCACGATGCCTCTCGGAAGGGAACGGCACAAGCTGATTCCGCTCGTCGAAAGATGCAGGAGAGGTCGGAGACGAGCTCTGCTGGGCTTCCGGCAGAACAGACTGGAATCCTGAGGACAAGGAAGCCGCCATACAATTGATGGCCACACGTTCGGGCAGAGTATTCGCCTGCTCAGACGGCCCTGATCGCGATCCAAGCCCCCGCCGCCACGAACATCAGTCCGAACGCCAGCGCGAATCTGTCTCCGCGAGGCAGCAGCTTCTCGAGCAGGACGACGATAGCCAGCCCGGCGATCCAGCAGACATTCATGATGCCGCCTACGAACAGCAGCGCCATCAGGGCCCAGCAGCAGCCGAGGCAGTAGGCGCCGTGTTCCACGCCCCTGCGGAATGCCCCGGCGTGGCCTTTCTGCCAGTGCCGCGTCAGGAACTCGGCGGGCGAGCGGCAGTGTTCCAGGCACACTCGCTTGAATGGAGACAACTGGTGTTTTCTAAATGTCCGGAGCGGATGAGTTCCCCGCCGGACTTGGAGCGGTCCACTCGCAAGCATTCGCCTGTCTCAGGACCTGGTCGTCCCGACGGCCCATCATCATGCATGGGCGGCAATCACCGACAAGAAGGCCGGTGCGTAGCGGTCGAGCTTAGCTTCGCCGACGCCTGCGACATTCGCCATCTCGGCACGCGATGCGGGACGCGCTGCGGCCAGCTCGATCAGCGTCTTGTCGTGGAAGATCACATAAGGCGGCACGTTCTGCGTCCGCGCAATCTCCAGGCGCTTCTTCCTGAGCATCTGGAACAGGTCCCGGTCCGCCTCGGGGACAGCCGTCTGCGCCGAGCGGCTTGCGATCTTGCCGCGCCGCGCGCGGCGGGCGGGCGGCACGCGCAGCATCAGCGTCGGCTTGTCGCGCAGGAAGTCGCGTCCGGCGGGCGCGATCGACAGGCCGCCATGGCCGGCAAGGTCGACCGCGACGAGACGGAGCGCGATCAACTGGCGCAGGATCGCCCGCCACAGGCGGCTATCGTGCTCGGTGCCGATGCCGAAGGTGGAGATCTGGTCGTGGCCGAAGTGGGCGATGCGTTCGTTCTCCACGCCGAGCAGCACGTCGACGACGTAGGCCTGCCCGAAGCGCTCGCCGGTGCGGTAGATGCAGGACAGCGCCTTCTGCGCCCCGATAGTGCCGTCGAAGAGTTGCGGCGGCTCGGCGCAGGTATCGCAATTACCGCATGGCTCGCAGTGGTCGCCGAAATAGGCGAGCAGCGCCTGGCGCCGACAGCCCGCCGTCTCAGCCAGTCCCAGCAGCGCGTCGAGCTTGCCGCGTTCGGTCCGCTTGCGCTGGTCGGGTGCATCCGATTCCTCGATGAAGCGGCTGCGCAGCGCGATGTCTTCATGGCCGTAGAGCATCAGCGTGTCGGACGGCAGCCCGTCGCGGCCGGCGCGGCCGGTTTCCTGGTAATAGGCCTCGAGACTGCCCGGCAGGTCGAGATGCGCGACGAAACGCACGTCGGGCTTGTCGATGCCCATGCCGAAGGCGATGGTGGCGACCATGATCACCGCCTCGCAATGCTGGAAGCGCTGCTGATTGACTGCCTTCTCGGCCTTGTCCATCCCGGCGTGATAGGCGACCGCGTCGTAGCCTTCGGCACGCAGCCAAGCGGCGGTTTCGTCAGTCTTGCGCTTCGACAGGCAGTAGACGATGCCGCTCTCGCCTTCGTGGCGCTTCAGGAAAATCCTTCAGCTGCGCGCGGGGTTTGTCCTTCTCCTCGATGGCGTAGCGGATGTTGGGTCGGTCGAAGCCGGCGATGAATGCGTCGGTCTCGGCGATGTCTAGATGCGCCAGGATCTCCGCCGGGTCGGCTCGTCCGCCGTCGCGGTCAGCGCCATGCGCGGCGTGTCCTGAAACGTCTGCGCGAGGCCATCGAGCTGGCGGTAGAAGGGGCGGAAGTCGTGTCCCCACTGGGACAGGCAATGCGCTTCGTCGATGGCGATCAGCGACAGCCGCGCCCGGCCGAGCCGCTCCAGCACGCCGCCGCGCAGCAGCGTCTCGGGCGCGACATAGAGAAGATCCAGCGCGCCGCTCTCCACCGCGCTCCACAATTCGCGCCGCTCGTTCGGCGGAAGGTCGGAGTTCAGCGCGGCCGCCCTCACCCCCGCCTGCCGCAGGGCCGCCACCTGGTCGGCCATCAGCGCCAGCAGCGGCGAAACGACGAGCCCCATGCCGGGTCGGGCGATGGCGGGGATCTGATAGCAGAGGGACTTGCCGCCGCCCGTCGGCATCAGCACGAAGGCGTTGTGGCCGGCGATCACATGCTCGACGATGCGAGCCTGTGGGCCGCGGAACGCATCATAGCCGTAGACGGTCTTGAGGATTTCGAGGGCGTTGGCGGGCATCGGCGTTCGCATCAAGAATCGCGGGAGACCTGCTCCATAGCAGCTCCGGGCCGAAAGGAGACCGTAAGCTTCCGGCCCCACGGACGACGAAAGCCGCCGTTCAGCTTTCGACCCTTTCCAGTCCTTCGCAGTGCCTTACAGCCAATCCAGAAGCAGCCGTTCGTTCATCTCCATGCTTCCGCTGCTCCACCCAGGATCGCAGGGGTCCGGGTAAGGTTGCCCAAATATCCCGGCCGCCGTCAGGTCGCTCATGTCGCCTGATGGGCATCGATCACGAGGGAAGGTCGGTGAGGGTTCGGCGGGTGTAAATTCGGGTGCTGGTTTGGCTCCGGGCCTTCCCGGACTTCGTGTTCGTGCCGGTGGCAATCGTCGTGGATATGCAGCAACTCATGCTCGAACGCGTGATGGACGGGCCAAACCTCAAAGCGATTGTTCGCGGCCAGAAGACCAGCGCTGTGCTTTGCAGGCAGCCGCCCCCGCCGCTGCGACCAACAGGCTAAGACTGGTCGGTTAGTCGCAGGCGGCCATCACGACACTTGGGAACGGCGGCACCTTCGGCGTCTCATCGCCCCAAGGAACCTCACGAGGATCGAAGCCGGCGACCAGCCTCGGCTTAACGATCTCGAAGAAGGGCGACAGATCGAAGTCGCGGGGCGCAAACAGGGAATGGTGCCGGATGTGGAAGATTTCGCGCTGCGCCTCGCGGCTGGCTTCGCCCGGAGCCAGCAGGATGTCCGGAAGGATCGGATAGCGGACAGACTGAAAGGCTCGGGCAATGAGCGACGAACAGATCGCCCGGGTCGGGTCGCCGAGCCCAGCGCCAGCATTCGGCGGCGCCATCGCACCGGCACCGGGGGCGTAGGCAGGAAATAGCGCGCCAGGTCCAGGATGTTGCGAAAGTCGTAGCGCATGCCGATCCGCTCGACCATGAACCGCGCGACGGCGAGACGATCAGCGCGCGGCAGCCCTCGGGGTCGGCAGATGCGAATGTTGTGGTCGCGACATTTCGACAGCGGGACCGCGACGCATCCTTCGGCAAGCTCGACCTCGATCAGCCGCGGCAGCTCGTCGTCGGCTGACAGCGACGCCATGTTGCCGACGTAGAGCGCCGCATGCGACCAGGTCGACTGCGTCAGGTACTTGATCGCGACCGAGACGTTCTGGCGGCCTTCGACCAGCACTACGTCGCCGATCCTGAGCGTCTGGCAGAGCTTATCGTGGTCCGACAGCGCGTAAGGCTGGTAGCCGGGCGTCGGTGCGTGGAGACGCCGGGCCATCCAGTGCCCAATCCGGTCGAGCATCGTGTCACAGGTGTTCTTGAACGAAGCGATCATTGCGCGGCCTCAGGTGTCGAAGCGTGGCGTGGAGAGATCGCCGGCGCAGACGACGGGCGGCATGGCCGTTCCGAGGGCTCGCGGGCCGAACTACGGCGTTACGAGCCAACCGCGATCGCGAAGTAGGACGACAGCGTCTGCCGCGGCAACGAGGGGACATCCACGGCGATCTCGTTCCGGCTACTCGGCGCCGCGCCCAAGCATCCATTCTCCCTTGGGGTGGAAGGCGTGGAACGCGAAGGCGAAGTGGATGTCGTAGGCGATGTCTCGCCCCTGCGCGTCCCGCACCACCACGTCGCCGACCTCGCGCCCCTCCGCGATGCGGTCGCTGTCGAGCGCCGAGGCCTGACCCGGCCGCCATTCCAGCGTCACCCCCGATTCTTCAAGGCGCCCCGCCAGGCGCAGCCGCTCGAGGGGCCAGCCGCGCTCGCCCACGCGCACCACGCGGGCGAGCGGCGATTAGCTTCTCCGGTTTGAAATGTTGATGCGAGGAACTAGGGATCTCACGACCTCGGAACCCGTCGGCTCGACACGAGCCCTGCGACGGAATGCACGGTTACGGCCAAGGTTATTACACGGCGACAAAGCCCGGCCAATTGTCGACGCAAAGCGGCTGCGGTCAGCCCCCCGACGGCCGGCGCCCAGTAGCTTCCAGGCACTCCCCCATCTGCCTTCACGGTGAAGGTGACCGAGTGAACTTGCGTTTCCAGCCGTTGAAGGGTCAAGCCCGGGAGCGCGGCTCGCTTTACAAAGGCGTATCCACAGCGGACCTCAGAGACCTCGGGACCCTAGGCCTGCTCGGCGCGCAGTAGCCTCTTGTGCTGCCGTGGAGGCATCATTTGGCCGGCACGACCAGCCGTTGGCGCACGATCCCCAAAAGACACAGCACGTCGACTTCGCACCTTACGCACTGATGATGTCCGCTTGTCGAGCATCGATTCCGAAAGCCGACTGACCGCTTTCCACCCGAGCCTGCGATCGGAACGGCCGCGACGGCATTTCAGAAGCGGCCGTTCCGGACCCGATCCCAAAGGTCGGCGGGTGTTACACCTCTGTGCCCTCAGCAAGCGTCAGGGCATCCTCAACATCGACACCAAGGTACCGAACCGCGCTCGCGATTTTGGTGTGGCCGAGCAGGATCTGAACAGCGCGCAGGTTACCAGTCGCCTTGTAGATGATGGACGCCTTCGTCCGTCGCAGCGAGTGCGTCCCGTAGTCTTCCATCCGCAGGCCGATCGCCGTTACCCATTCGTCGACGAGACGAGCGTACTGCCGTGTGCTCAAATGGGCTGCGTGATCGATACGGCTCGGAAAGGCATAGTCGTCCACGGTGCCACCGCGTCGCTCCAACCACGCGAGGAGGCTTGCTCGCGCTGCCTCCAGAAGCTCGAACTGCACGGGCCGCTTCGTCTTTCGCTGGACGACAATTGCTCGCGTTCGTATCCGCCCACCGGATATTAGATCACCGATCTTGACCTTCACGACGTCGCATCCGCGAAGCTTGCTGTCGATCGCGAGATCAAACAGTGCCCGATCGCGGACCCGTTCCTCCCGGTCCAACCAAAAGCGGATTGCCCAGACTTGTTGCGGCTTCAGCGCCCGCTTCGCGCCGACCGTTCGTCCAGCATTCCATGCTCGACGAGCCTTGCTCGCCGGATCATACTGAGAATGTCCCATTGCTCTTCTCCTGGAGCCGGAAGGGCCCAGGAGAGAACGGCACTGGTGGCGAAGACCGCGGATCGAGTTGGGCCGACTGCGGATAGGCAGCTTTCGAATATCCCCCGGTGAAAGCTGCGGTTTAACGCCGGCCCCTCGACGAACTACGGGACCTTTGCCTGGTTCATTCGAAGAACATTGGATCGCCAACGTTCCTAGTGTGGTCACGGAGCTACGAGCAAAGGTGGTCGTGCTCGGTTACGGATAACTAGGCTCTGGAGAACGAGGCAAAAGGAATCGGGTTGGTAAGGCGGCCCCCTCCTGCGAGTGGCGGTAACTGTACGGTGGCAGGACCGAATTAGCGGTCGATCTGGCTCACGTACGTGAGGATGAACCCGATCGAGCTTGCCGCGTGGCGCACCAGTAGGATTTCGACGAATCAAGGCGCATACGCGGATTATTGCTGCCGTAGCCGAAGCCGATCCTCCAGCGTGTCGAAAGCCTTCTGGAAGACGTTCTCATGCACGGTAGGGATCAGCGTCAAATCGTCTTGCGGCGTCGCCGTCCAGTCCGCCGTCCAGACGGCGAAGGTGTGGCCGCTGTCGGAGACGGGATGGAGCCGCGCTCCCGCATGGTAGTTCAGCCACGGCATCGAGCTCTTCAGGATGCGGTAGCGGAAGGCGTGCGCGGTATCGGAGAGGTAGGTGAGCTGCTCCCAGAGCGCGCCTTCGCCGAAGAGGAAGTCGCGGACGCCGGAGATCTTGTCCGGGCGCGCACCCTCCCGCATGTGCATCTGGGTGATGTCCTCGTGCCAGCCGCCCATGCCGGCGAAATCGCGCATCATTAGCCAGACGCTGTCGATCGGGGCTTTGATCAAGCTTGCGGTGAATACCTTGGCGGGTCGCATTCCTTGCCAGCGCTGCGCCTCGGCCGGTATCGCCATCCCGGCCACCTGATCCGCTAGCGCCTTCAGTCCGGCAGCGAAAACGTTGTTGGAGACGATGGCGACATATTTGCCCTCGTCGCCCGGCTGCTCGTCGAATTCCGCCCACCATCGCACGAAGGTCCGGTCCGACTTTGTTTCGGGGATGAGCTCCATTCCCGCGACGTAGTTCGCGACGGGAAAGGCCGGCGTCTCGAAATTGTAGGTGAAGCGATAGCGGCTGTCGTCCAGCGACAGCAGGCGCTCCCGCACGGCCGTCCCGTCGGCGAGTTCGAAAGAGCGGATGCAGCCAACGACATCCGCGTCGAGGCCGTCCTCGATCTCGCTCCGGGTGATGGCCGGGTTCCAGTCCGGCAGCCCGTTGAAGTCGCGTACGACGCTCCAGACCGCCTCGACGGGCGCATCGACGATGGTGCTGGCGAAAGCCGTGGCCATGAGATCTTCCTTCAGAAGGTCAGCTGCTTGAAGCGCTTCGTCTGGCCGATCAGCGCCGTCTCCGTCGGCAGCCGCTCCATCGAGCTGGCGCCATAGAAGCCGTTGCAGGCGCGCGCATTGCGCAGCACGTATTCGGCATCTTCCGGGTTGGCGATCGGCCCGCCATGGCAGAGGACGAGGATGTCCTTGCGCACCGCCCGCGCAGCTACTGCCCAGGCGTCGATGTCGCTGATGCAGTCGTCCAGCGTGCGCGCCGTCTCCGCGCCGATGGCGCCGCCGGTCGTCAGACCCATGTGGGCCACCAGGATGTCGGCGCCGGCTTCGGCCATGGCCACAGCCTCTTCGGACGAGAAGACGTAGGGCGTGGTCAGCATGTCCTTTGCTGCGGCCAGCCGGATCATGTCGACCTCGAGGCTGTAGCTCATGCCGGTCTCCTCGAGGTTCTGCCGGAACACCCCGTCGATCAGGCCCACGGTCGGGAAGTTCTGCACCCCGGCAAAGCCCAGCGCCTTCAACTGGTCGAGGTGGTAGTCCATGATGACGAACGGATCGGTGCCGTTGACGCCCGCCAGCACCGGGGTGCGCCGGACGACCGGGAGCACCTCGCGCGCCATGTCGAGGACGATTTCGTTGGCGTTGCCATAGGCGAGGACGCCGGCCAGCGAACCGCGCCCCGCCATGCGGTAGCGGCCGGAATTGTAGATGACGATCAGGTCGATGCCGCCGGCTTCCTCGCATTTGGCCGACAGCCCGGTGCCGGCGCCGCCGCCGATGATAGGGACGCGGCGCGCGGCCATGTCCTGGAACTTCGCCAGAAGCTCGCTGCGGGTGGGGCGTCCCGCGCGCCCGCCGGCGCGGATGGAAGCTGCTTCGTTCATGACGCGATCTCTCGGAACTCTGCGACCACCGCATCGGCGAAGGCCGGATCGTTGACGTTCAGCGGCAGCTCGATGAGCTTGCGCTTGGGGGTGACGACGAAGGTAGAGCGGATGGCCTCGAACAAGGCTTCGTCCGCTTCCTTGTCGTGGAACGGCATGCCCGGCGCGTCGATGGCCGATACGCCTGCCAGCGGCAGCAGGAAGCGCACCTCGCCGTCGCAGCGGTTCAGCCGCTCGGCGATCCAGCGCCCGATCGCCGCATTCTCCTGCGGTGTGGTGCGCATCAGCGTCACCTGCGGGTTGTGGACGTAGAGATTGCGTCCCTGGTACTTTTCCGGAACGGTCTCCCTGGCGCCGAAATTGACCATGTCGACGGCGCCGACCGAGCCGACATAGGGAAGCTGCGTGCGTGCCACGGCGCCGAACCGGTCCTCGGTGCACGGGAAGACGCCGCCCATTAGGAAATCCGGCACCTCGGTCGTGGTGACGTCGATCAGGCCGGCGATCAGGCCGGAATCGGCGAGCTTCTCCATCGACTGGCCGCCGGACCCGGTAGCGTGGAAGACGTAGCTCTCGAACGCGTCGCCGAGCCGCTCGCGGATCTGGTCGACGCAAACGGTGGTGACGCCGAACATCGTCATGCCGATGCCCGGCCGGTCGCCGGCAACGACCGGCGGCTGCCAGCTGGCCATCCCGGCCGCCGCATGCGCGGCATTGCCGATGACCTTGCGGCTGATCGCGTTGAGGCCGGCGACGTCGGTGACGGAATACATCATGGCGATGTCGTTGGGCCCGACATAGGCGGACACGTTGCCCGAGGCGACGGTCGAGACCATCAGCTTCGGCACGCCGATCGGCAGGGCGCGCATGGCCGCCGTCACCAGCGCCGTGTTGCCGGAGCCGCCGAGCCCCAGCACGGCGCCGATGTCGTCGCGGTCGGCGAGCCAGAGTGCAAGCGCCGCGGCCATCGCGGCCACGGCCGCGCCGCGATCGTTCCCGCCCAGCACGGCGCCTTCGCCCTCCAGATGCATCGCCGCCACCTCGCGCGCCGGCACGTCCGCGATCTCGTTGGCGCCGCGCGTGCCGACATCGACCAGTATACATTCCACGCCGGCCGCCCGGATGAGGCCTCTGGCGTAGGCCAGTTCCTCTCCCTTGGTATCGCAGGTCCCGATGACATAGACCTTGCCCATTGCCGTTCGCCCTCCCGCTTCAATGACCGTGGCTGACGCCTAGATAGCGGCGTTGCGCGTCGGTATCGGCTTCCAGTTCCCGCGACGTCATCGACGCGGCGATCTGGCCGGTGACCATGATTGCGACCCGGTCGGAGACCGCCGTCGCAACGCGCATGTTCTGCTCGACCAGGAGCACGCCCATCCCCTCGGCCGCGATCTGGCGCAGCGTCTCGATGAGATGGTCGACGATGACCGGCGCAAGGCCTTCGGACGGCTCGTCCATGACGACGACCCGCGGGTTCATCAGCAGCGCGCGCGAGATCGCCAGCATCTGCTGCTCACCGCCCGAAAGCTGGTTGCCGCCATTGCGTCGCCGCTCGAACAGGCGCGGGAACGTCTCGTAGACGCGGTCGATCGTCCAGGGGTGGTCGCCCTTGCGAGCGACGAGAAGCAGGTGCTCGTGCACCGAAAGGGAGGGGAACATGCGCCGCCCCTGCGGAACCAGCGCGATGCCGTTGCGCGCCACCTGGCTCGGTCCGAGCCCGGTCAGCTTCGTCCCGTCGAGTTCCACAGTGCCTTCCTCAGTCGCGACCATGCCCATCACGGCGTGGCACAGGGTCGACTTGCCCATGCCGTTGCGGCCGATCAGCGACAGGGGCGCGCCCTCGAGCGAGAGCGTCACGCCCTGCAGGATGTGCGCCTGTCCGAAACGGACGTGCAGATCGGATATGTCGAGCCGCGACCCCGTCAATGCCCGCTTCCCAGATAGATCGCCTGGACCACCGGGTCGTCGACGATGCGATCGGGGGTGCTTTCCACCACCACCTCACCGTCCTTCATGACCGTCACGATGTCGCAGTTGGGCAGCGCCACGTCCATGTCGTGTTCAATGAGGATGAGCGTCAGGTGGCGCGGCAGGTCGCGGATCAGCTTGACGAGTTCGGGCCGCTCGGCGGCCGACAGGCCCGCGGCCGGTTCGTCCAGCATCAGCAGGCGCGGGTCGCAGGCCAGCGCCATGCCCACTTCCACCTGCCGGCGCTGCCCGTGCGAGAGGGAGTCGATGCGCGCTTCGCAGATCCGGTCGACGCGGACCTGCTCGGCGAGCCGCCTGGCCTTGGCGACAGTGGCGTCGTTGCGACCGGCCTTGCGCAGCGACAGCCGGTTGGGCATTGCCCCGCGCACGGCGAGGTAGAGATTCTCGAGCACGGTCAGGCCGGTGAACAGCAGCGAGCTCTGGTAGGTCCGGCCGATGCCGAGCCGCGCCCGGCGATGCGGGTTTAGCGTGGTGACGTCTTCCGCGAACAGCGTGATGCGGCCGCCTGTCGGCGGATAGTCGCCGCAGATCGTGTTGAAGAGCGTCGTCTTGCCGGCGCCGTTGGGGCCGAGGATCGCGCGGCGCTCGCCCGCGGCGACGGTGATCGACACGTCCTTGATCGCCATCACCGCGCCGAAGCTGCGCTCGACCCGATCCGCGACGAGGGCCGGACTTGCCGATGCGTCGGCCCTGCCGCGTTGCTCGCCTTGCTGTGTCATCATGTCGGGCATTCGATCGTCACTGCATGGTGTGTCGGACCTTCCCCCCGCTGGGGCGGGGAGAAGGTCGAGGCGCGTCGGCCCCGGCTCAGTTGGCAGGCGGGCAGTCGGGATTGTCCCGCGAGGGTGCGCCGAGCGCCAGGAACGCCTCGCGATCCATGCCCATGGTCTGCGTGACGCCTTCCGTCTTGCCGAAGGCTTCCGTGCGCAGCGTGCCGCCGTCGTCGACGATGCGGGTCAGGAAGATGTCGGAGATGGCCTGGCGGTTCTCGTCCAGCTTCACGTCCGCGCCCATCGGGTTCTTGAACTCGACATTGGCGAGGGCCTCCTGGAAGGCCTGCTGGTTGTCGGACAGATCCCCGCCCACTTCCTCGAGCGCCATCAGCACAGCCTTGGTGTTGGTGTAATAGTTGAAGGCGTGGATCGAGGGAGAGTCGAAGCCGTCGGGGAACCGCTCGCGATAGGCTGCGACCCATTCCACCCACATCGGATCCTCGTTGAGATCGGCGATCGGCCCGGCCGCGAGCATGCCCTCCATCAGCCGCTGGTGCGGCCCGCGCGCCGACAGCAGCGTCTGGTCGGCGGTGATCGAGCCGCCGATGATCGGAAGGTCGCCCCCGGCCTCGGCGTATTGCGTCAGGAAAGCGAGCGCGTCGGTGCCGCCCTGGATGAGCAGGACCGCGCCGGCGTCATCGGGAATGTTGGCGATGATCGATCCGAAATCGGTCGTGTTGAGAGGCGCCCACAGCTTGGTGACGGCGCCGCCGGCTTCGCAGTAGTCGAGCATGAAGCCCATCACCTGCGCGTAGGGAAACGCATAGTCGGCGGCCACGAGCGCCACATGCTCGATGCCGAGATCGTTATAGACGTGGTCGCCGAGACCAGCCATCCACTGCGTACCCTCGGTGTTGAACCGGAAGAAGTTGGGCGAAGCGTCGCGAAGGGTTGTGTCGGCGGCGCCCGACGAGCCGTTGACGATGGTTTTGCCTTCGAGCGTGCGCGAATAGTCGCGCAATGCGATGCCTTCGGCGCCCGAGAGCGGGCCGATGATGATGTCGACGTCATCCTGTTCGATGAGCTTGCGGGCACGTGCCAGCGCCACGTCCGCCTGCGCGTTGGAGGACTCGCGGATCCACTCGATCTTCTTGCCGTTGATCGTGTAGTCGATCTCCTCGAACGCCATCTCCATCGTGCGGTAGGCGTCCTGTCCGCCTGTGGCGAAGGGGCCCTCAAGCGTCGTGATCGAACCGATCTTGATGACGTCTTCCTGCGCGCTCGCGCCCGTCGTCGCGGCCAGCGCCATGGCGCCGGCGGCAAGGGCCATCGCGGTGGAATGGGTCAGTTTCTTCCTCAGCATGGTCTTCTCCCTGTTCGTTTCTTCATTTCGGCCGTGTTCTCCTCCGCGGCCGGGCTCCCGTCTCCGGCCGGTGGCCGGATCTTGTCTGCGGCGCCGGAGCCGGGCTTCCGCAGGCAATCTCGATCAGCGCAGGGCGGCCTGGCCCTCCTTCGCCTTCGACTTCCTTGCGCCGAAGAGGCGCTTGCCGATGCCGAGCACGCCATCGGGCGAAGCAACGACGATCACCAGGAACACCAGGCCGATCAGCGTGTTGAAGCGGTCCCGGTCGTAGATCGTGGCGGCGAACGTATCTATGAGCGTGAAGATGATCGCGCCGACAAAGGCGCCGACCGGATGTCCCAGCCCACCGATCACCGACATCACCAGGACGTTGACCGTCGCCGTCATGCCGATCGAACTCGGGGTAATGCCGATATTGTAGAAGGTGATGAGCACGCCGCCGCAGCCGGCGATGAAGCCGGCGATGGCGAACGCCGCGATGCGGTGGAGCGCCACGTCGAAGCCGAGCGCCGCGACCCTGCGCGGGTTGTCCCTGATGCCCTGCAGCGTCAGGCCGAACGGCGTGCGCACGACATAGAGCACCAGCAGGTAGAGCAGCACCGCGACAATCAGTGAGACGTAGAAGAAGACGAGGTGGGTGCGGAAGGGTTGGCCGAAGATCTCCGGTCCGACGATGTTGCGGATGCCCTCATAGCCGTTGAACAAGTCGATGTTCGACTGCGCGAACAGGCTGAAGCTGACTGCCAGCGCCAGCGTGATCATCAGGAGGTAGATGTCGCGGGTCCGGACCGCGATGAGGCCGATCACGCCGCCGACAATGGTCGCCGCGACGATGGCGAGCGGCATCGCCAGCCAGTAGCTGACGGCATTGGACCCCGCCGGGATGGCCGTCGGGGCGAGGATAGCGACGGTATAGCCGGCAACGCCCGCGAGCATGGTCTGCGCCAGCGAGATGAACCCGCCATAGGTCGCCAGGAACGTCAGCGACAGCGCGACGATGCCGTAGACCAATGCTCGGCCGAGGATGCCGCTGAGCCAGAAATCCGGCAGCAGCAGCGGCATCGCCAGCATGATGGCGACCACGAGGGCCGTCAGCATCCATTGCGTGCGCGTCATCACGGCCATCAGAGCGGCTTTCCGAGGATGCCCTGCGGCCGCACGGCGAGAACCGCGACCATGATGGCGAAGGTCAGGATGACCGAATAGGTCGGGAAAAGCGCCTGACCCCACTGCTCGGCGACCCCGATGAGGATCGCCCCGATCGCCGTGCCGCCGATCGAGCCCATGCCGCCGACGATGACGACCACCAGCGAGGTGAGCAGGAAGTTGACGTCCACGCCCAGCGCGACCGGCTGCGCCGTGGCGCCGACGATGCCGCCGAGGCCGGCAAGCCCGGCGCCGAGGGCGAACACCGCGATGGAGACGAGCGGCACGTTGACGCCGCAGGCCGCGAGCATGGCGCGGTCGTCGACGCCGGCGCGAACCATGATGCCCAGCCGGGTCTTGTTGAGAAGCAGCCACAGGCCGATGCCAACGGCGAGCGCCACCCCGATCTGGAACAGGCGGAAGGTCGAATAGCCGCCGATCATCGGAAGCTGCGTCGGACCGAACAGCATGTCGGGGGCGAAAAACTGGAACGGGTCGCCGCCATAGATGGCGAGCAGCTGGTCCGCGATGATGATCGACAGGCCGATGGTCACCAGAGCCTGCCGCAGTTCCTGTCCCTGCATCCAGCCTAGAAAGACCACCTGCATGACGATGCCTGCGATCGCCGCTGCCGCCACCCCGGCGAGGAGCGCGATGAACCAGGCATAGTGGTACGTCGCGTCGGACGCATAGAGCGGGTCGAAGACGGAGAACCCGACATAGGCCCCGATCAGGTACAGCGAGCCATGCGCCATGTTGACCGTGCGCATCAGGCCGAAGATCAGCGAGAAACCACTGGCGACGATGAAGTAGAGAGCGGCCAGCGTCAGGCCGTTCAGGGTCACCGTGATCATATATTCTGAAGACAAGACCCCTCCCGCGCGCCGACACATGGAAATGTCGCGCCTTTGTTATCTCGTTTCGGAGAACAGATCCGGCTCCTCCCGGCACGCCTCCCGGTGTGCATGCCGATGTTTGCAAGGAGGAGCCTGGCGTGCCAGAGGATATTTTGGCGGGTTTTGGGTAAAGTTGGGTAAGGAAGTGGGTCATCGATGGCTTCAGCGCTACCCATTTTCTCGGGGTCGCCGGCGTCGCCGTGCGAGAGCGGCTTCATCCTTGCGCCCTTCCTGGCGAATTTAGCGCCCGCCCATCGCGAGTTAGTTCCCCTTCTGCCGGTGAACGGCGTCAACGAGGCGGCGCTTGAGGCGCTGGAGAAGGGTCCTGCCGCACAAGGCACGATCGCGGGGCTGTTGCTGGTCGATCCGTTCCTGCGCCTGCGCGATGCAAGGCTCGCGCTGGCCGACGCGGGCGTCTCCCGCGTCGCGAACTATCCCACTGTGCAGCTCATCGACGGCGACACCGCCCGCGCCTTCGATAGCGCGAAGGTGGGAGCCGCGCGCGAGGTCGACGCGCTGGCGGCCTTCCGGGGTCCCGGGTTCGAGACCGTCGCCTTCGCGGCGACGCTCCAGACGGCACAGGCCATGCTGCCTCATGGTCCCTCGATGCTGGTCCTGCACCCGGGACTGGCGCTGGCCGACTGGCGCGAACGGGCAAATGCCTGCCTCGGCGTGTCGCGCATGATCGCCGTCCTGCGTGACGAGACGGATCTGCCGCTGCTGGTCTATCGTCCCCACGGTTTCGGCCATGAGCTGGACCAGGCGGCCGATCAGGCCGACGGCCTCGCACGGATCGAGGAGTGATTGCTCAGTCGAGAAGGCCGGCGCGGCGCATCTTATTGTAGAGCGTCTTGCGGGATATTCCGAGGAACGTAGCGGTCTCGCCGCGCCGGAAGCGGTGCCTTCGCAGCGCGTCGAGGATCCAGTCCTTCTCGGGCAGCGGCTCGCCCGTGCCGCCCGGACCGTGCGACGCATCGATGATGCTGCGCAGGATGTCGGAGCCGATGGACCGTCCGTCGCTCATCACGGCGGCCTGCTCCACCACGCGGCGCAACTCGCGGGTGTTTTCCTTCCAGTTATGGGCAAAAAGCACGCGGTAGCCGTCCGCGGATATCTCGAGCGCCCCCATCTGCCGAGCCTCGCCGATCGCCTCGAGATAGAGCCGCGCATAGGCGGGGATGTCTTCGGGACGATCCCGCAGCGGCTGGATGTCGATGCGGCCCGACCGCAGACGCTGTACGAGTTCGCTCGCCAGGCGTCCGCCCGTAAGGTCCGCTTCCGTCGCGATCAGCACGAGCCGGCCCGGGGGGCTGTAGCTGCGCGTGCCGCCGACGGTCTCGATCGTGCCGCGCTCCAGCCATGCCAGAAGATATTGTTGCGCGGCTTCCCCGAGATCGCCGGCATTCTCGACGATGACGGTGCCGTCACGCGCATCGAGCGCGCCGCGGCGCCGGACCCGGCCGAAATCGGGCTCGGCACCGAAGAGCCGCTCCTCATGCGGCACATCGCGATCGGCGGCATTGAGCACGGTCAGCAAACCTCGCTTGCCGGCCAGCGCGTGTAGGCTGCGGGACAGCATCGTGCGGCCGAGCCCCCTTTCTCCCACCACGAGCACCGGCAGGCTGGTGGCCGAGAGGCGCACCAACTGCTCCAGCAGGCGCGCTACGGCTTCGGACTGGCCGGTGATGCCGGCAAGCCTCGCCGCCCGCAGCGTCTCGCGCGATTGCGCCACATCGGCTTGCTGCAGGACACCGAACGCCTTGAAGGCGGAGGTCTTCTGCATCACCGAATCCTCGAGCGGCATGCGGTCGAGCGTCGAGCCGCCGACATAGCCGTCGGCCTTGGCGCCGCGGCAGACGCGGTACATGTCTTCCGGACTGACGATGGGTCCCCCCTCGACCACGCAGATGATGTCAGCCCGAGTCTGGCGCACGCTGCTGAAGATCCGCTGCGCCCGATCGGCGGCCTCATCGAGCGTGAAGGCCTGCGCCACTGCACGCATGCCACCCGCGTTCCACCCGAAATTCAGGCACAACACGTCGACCTCGGCCGCCAGCACGGACTGGATCTCGCCACGCGTCTTGGCATAGCCGAAGGTCGCAAGCCCTGCTTGTTTAGCCAGCCGCAGCATCTCGACCTCGCGCGTATAGCCGAGGCCGGCCTCCTCGAGCGCACGGCGGAAGCGGCCGTCGTAGTGGATGCTGGTCGGAAAGTTGGCGACGCCGTGATAGCCGGCCGCCGCGATCCCGGCTACGAGGCGCTCGAGGTCCAGCGCCGGATCGAAGGACGATGCGCCGAAGAAGACCGGGATAGAGACCTGGTCGAGAATCTCGCGGCGCGCGAAACGGTCGGTGAAGCGGTTGGCATTGTCGAGCGGCAGCATCGCCGCGATGGATGGGGCACCCATCACGCGGTAGCGCCCCGCGTTCAACACGAGCAGAAAGTCCGCCCCGCCCCGTTCCGCTGCCTCCGCGGTCATGCCGACACCGATGGCGGCGCCGACGAGCGGTTCTACGCTCGATTTCGAGAGAAACTGGTGAAGCGTTGACGGCATTCCGTTGCAATAGCATGCGACCCGAACAGGCCCAATTAGGGAGACAAGAGCGCAGGCGGATCGACATTCCTCTGCGACTGTTCGTGGCCTCTCCCCGATACCGGCAGCTTTCCATCAGAAACGACTACTAGAGCGGTTCATGTTTTGACGGAAGCGTATCCGGCATTGGCGAAGTAGTTCGCGCATTCGCTGGGCTGGATGGTTTCGACGAGGGCGCCGAGGTGGCGCCAGGTCTCCTCGATGCTGCGCTTTTC
>JAESGL010000375.1_pt1 | contig 24597 bp, 21 predicted proteins | sample 9269711 | NCBI WGS metagenome assembly JAESGL01 (sample SAMN14515918, study PRJNA621676) | algae metagenome | isolation source: Kastovskya adunca ATA6-11-RM4 and co-occurring heterotrophs from soil and... | place: Chile: Atacama Desert | collected 2011-06-27
GTGCTCATCGACACGCCCTGCACCAGCAGCGGCAGCACGAAGTCGGAGAAGCTGGCCTGCGTCGTATAGCCCGACCGCATCCAGTAGCTGACCGCGAAGCCGCCGAACGCGATCGTGGCGAGGATGCGCGCGTCGATCTTTCCCGACAGGCGCGCGACGAACGGCGTCAGGAACACCGCCACCACGCCGCTGGGCGCCGCCACCAGCCCGGCCCAGGTCGCGGTATAGCCCAGCTGCGTCTGGAGCCACAGCGGCAGGATCAGGATGTTGGCGAAGAACACCGCATAGCCCAGCGCGAAGGCGAGGTTGCCGATCCAGAAATTACGCCGCGCGAACAGCGTCAGGTCGACGGTGGGGTTGGCGTCGGTCAGTTCCCAGATCACCCAGGCGACGAAGCCGACCGCGGCGACGATCGTCAGCACGACGATGGTGGGATCGTTGAACCAGTCGGCGTTCTTGCCCAGGTCCAGCATCACCTGCAACGCGCCGACCCACAGCACCAGCAGCACGAGGCCGATGGTGTCGATCGGCAGCTTCATCGTCGGCGTCTCGCGCGCCTTCAGGTTCGTCCAGCACACGATCGCGGTCAGTACGCCGAAGGGCACGTTGATGAGGAAGATCCACGACCAGTGGAAATTGTCGGAGATATAGCCGCCCAGGATCGGCCCCATGATCGGCGCGACCAGCGTCGTCATCGACCAGATGCCGAGCGCGGTGGCGCGCTTCTGCGGCGGGAAGATCGAGATCAGCAGCGCCTGGCTGCCCGGCATCATCGGGCCGGACACCGCGCCCTGAAGGACGCGGAAGGCGATCAGCGAATTGAGGCTCCACGCCACGCCGCACAGGAACGAGGCGATCGTGAACAGCACCACCGAGGTGCAGAAGACGCGCACCACCCCGAAGCGGCGCATCAGCCACCCGGTCAGCGGCACCGCGACGCCGTTGGCGACCGCGAAGGCGGTGACGATCCACGTCGAATTGTCGCTCGACACCCCCAGGTTGCCCGCGATCGTCGGCAGCGAGACGTTGGCGATGGTGGTATCGAGCACCATCATGAACGTCCCCAGCGCCAGCGCGAAGGCGGTGAGGCCGAGCCGCGCGCCGGACAGCGGCGCGGGGCCGGAGGATGGGGAAGCGGGCGCGGCAGCAGGCTGGGCAGGAGGATGGGCGGCAGGCTGGGCCATCAGTTCGATACACCACGTTCGTGTTCCCCGGCGAAGGCCGGGGGCCAGTTGCGGGCGGCGCGTGGCATGAGCGAACGATCCGTTCCTGTTCCCCGGCCTTCGCCGGGGAACAGGACGGGGGCATCGTCCGGCGGGGCGGCGGCCGGGGTGGCCATCACCGGTTGGCCGCGACGATCCGGCGGATCTCCGCCTCCACCTCGGGCGTGGTGCCCTGCGCGGTGTCGCCGCGATAGGGGGCGGTCGCCGCCTGCGCCAGCCGCGCGCCGCCGCGGTCGGCGGTGTCCACCGTCGCCTTCACCGACAGGCCGACGCGCAGCGGATTGGCGCGCAGTTCCTTCGGATCGAGCGCGATGCGCACCGGCACGCGCTGCACGATCTTGATCCAGTTGCCGCTGGCGTTCTGCGGCGGCAGCAGCGCGAAGGCGTTGCCGCTGCCCGCGCCGACGCCGACGACGCGGCCGTGATAGACGATATCGTCGCCATAGGTATCGGCCACCAGCGTCGCGGGCTGGCCGATGCGCAGGTCCTTGAGCTGCGTCTCGCGGAAATTGGCGTCGACCCACAGGCGGTCGAGCGGGACGATCGCCATCAACGGCGTGCCGGCGGCGATCTGCTGCCCGACCTGTACGGTGCGCTGCGCGACCACGCCGTCGATCGGCGCGGTGATGCGCATGTGCCCGCGCACGATCGCGGCGCGGCGATAGGCGGCGATCGCGGCGAGGACGGCGGGGTTGGTGTCGACGTCGGTGCCCTGCACCGCGCTTTGCGTCTGGCGGCGCTGTTCGCGGGCGAGGCGCAGGCCGGCGGCGGCGACCTTCACCGCGTCGGCGGCGTGATCCAGTTCCTCGCCCGATACCGCGCCTTGCGCGGCGGCGCCGCGGCGGCGGGCGTAATCGTCCTGCGCGCGCGACAGCTGCGCCTGCGCCTCGATGATCGCGGCATCCGACTGGCCGACGCGCGCGACGTCCGCGCGGGTGGCGCGGACCGCGCGCGCCAGTTCGGCGGCGGCGGCGGCCAGGTTCACCTCTGCGGTGGTCGGGTCCAGCTCGATCAGCGGCTGCCCGGCCTTCACGCTTTGCGTGTTGTCGGCGTGGAGCGCCAGCACCGTGCCCGGATCGCGCGCGGTGATCGCCACCACGTCGCCGGCGACATAGGCGTCGTCGGTTTCCTCCTCGGGCTTGGCCAGCAGGAAGTGGAATACCGCCCAGACGATCAGCGCGACCAGCAGCACCGCGCCCAGCACCGCGAAGGCGCGGCGGCGCCCCTTGGGGTTGCCGGTGGGGGCGGGGGCGGGGGCTTGCGGGGTCTCGGCGGCGGCGGGAGCAGGCGTGTCGGTCATCGGGCGAGGTCCTGGACGGGGGCGAAGCCGCCGCCGAGCGCGGTGGCAAGCTGGGCACGCGCGGCGAGCGCGTCGATGGAACGGTTGGCGACGGCCAGATCGGCGTCGAGCAGGCGGACGTCGTTGTCGACCAGGTCGAGCCGGCTGTTGAGGCCGCTGGCGACGCGCACCGCGTTGAGGCGGTTGGTTTCGCCCAGCGCGCGCTGCATGTCGGCGGTGCGCGCCCGTGCGGCATCGGCGGCGCGGACGCGCGCGACCGCGTCGGCGGCCTCGCGCGCGGCGGCGACGATCGCGCCGTTATAGGCGGCGGTGGCGGCGTCGAGCGCGGCGGTCGCGCCGGCCAGGTCGGCCTTGCGCCGCCCGGCGTCGAACAGCGGCAGGTGGATCGCCGCGCCCGCGCCCGCGGTGCCCGAATCGAGGTCGACGAAATTGGCGAAGCCGACCGCCTGCAATCCCGCCAGCGCCGACAGGTTGATGTTCGGGTAGAAGGCGCGGCGCGCGACCTGCCGGCCGGCGGCGGCGGCCTCCACCCGCGCCTGCGCCGCGGCGACGTCCGCCCGGCGCGCGAGCAGGTCGGCGGGCAGCACCGCGGGCACCGGCAGCGCGACCGCGTCGGGCAGGCGCGTGGGGCCGAGCGCGGCGGCATAGTCCGCGCCGCGCCCCGCCAGCGCGGCCAGCGCATCGGCCGCCAGCGCGCGCGCGCCATCGGCCTGCACCTGCGCCAGCCGCGCCTGCGCCAGCAGCGTGTTGGCGGCTTCCACGTCGATACGGCTGGCCAGCCGGTTGCGTTCGCGCACGCCGACCAGCTTCAGCGAATTCTCCCGCGCGGCGATGGTGCGCGTCGCGATCGCGCGCTGGCGTTCGGCGCGCGCCAGTTCGGCATAGGCCTGCACCACCGACCCGGCCAGCATCAGCCGCGCGGCGGCGAGGTCATAGGCGGCGGCGCGCGCCTGCGCCGCCGCCCCCTCGATCGCGGCTTTCTGCCGGCCGAACAGGTCGAGGTTCCACGACAGCCCCGCCTGCCCGGTGCCGAGCGCGCGGACGGTGCCGCGGAAGGGCGGCGGGATGGTGTAATTGCCCGACAGCCGCGCGCCCTGCACCTGCGCGTCGAGCGCGACGTCGGGCGCGCGTTCCGCATCCTGGCGCGCCAGCGCGGCCTCTGCCTGGCGGACGCGCGCGGCGGCGGCGTCGAGCGAGGGGTTGCCCGCCAGCGCATCGGCGACGATGCGGTCGAGCTGCGGATCGCCGATCGCGGTCCACCAGTCGGGCGCCAGCACCACCGCCGGCCCCGCCAGCGCCAGATCGGCCGCGCCCTTCGATGCGACCGACGGGGGGGAAGCGGGCACGGCGCATGCGCCCGTCAGCAGCGCGGCGGCGAGCGGGGGGATCAGGCGGCGCATGGGGCGGCACTTTCCAGCGTGGTGCGCAGCCGTTGCAGCTGCGCGATGAAGGTGGTGATCTCGTCGTGCGACCAGCCGGTCAGCCATTCGTTCCAGCACGCGATGACCCGTTCGCGGCAGCGCATCGTCGCCGCCTCTCCCGCCGGCGTCAGCGACAGCTGGATCACGCGGCGGTCGTCGTCGTCGCGCAGGCGGCGGACCAGCCCCTTCTGCTCCAGCGTGTCGATCATCCGCGTCATCGCGCCCTTGTCATGCGCCAGATCGCGCGCGAGCGCGGCGCAGGTCGGGCCGCGGCCGAAATGGATCGAGATCAGCGCCGACCATTGTACCGCGGTCAGCCCCTCGTCCGCGAAGACGCGGTCCAGCTGCGCCATCCCCAGCTGGTTGCACACCCGCACGAGGTAGCCGATCGACGAATCGGGATAGAGGTTGGTGGTATCGTAGAAGCTCACAGGTCGTTGCATTGGCAATGATTGCATCGGCAGTCAATATCGTTTCCGTGGCGCTTGCCGGGCGATGGCCGCGCGCTATGGTGTCGGGTGTAACCATCGCGTGGAGTAACCCTTCTTGTCGCATCGTTCCCTGCTGGCGGCCGGCGTCGCCATGGCCGTTCTGGCGTCCCCCTTCGCCGTCCCCGCCGCCGTAGCGCAGGCCGCCGCCACGCCCGCTCCCGCCGCCGCGCCGGTTTCCACTTTGGTCAAGGCGGTCGACATCCCCTTCACGCAGTTCACGCTGAAGAACGGGCTGCGCGTCATCGTCCACACCGACCGCAAGGCGCCGGTCGTCGCGGTCAGCGTGTGGTATGACGTCGGGTCGAAGCACGAGCCGAAGGGCAAGACGGGCTTTGCGCATCTGTTCGAACATCTGATGTTCAACGGCAGCGAGAATGCGCCGGGCGACTTCTTCGAACCGCTGGAACAGGTCGGGGCGACCGACCTGAACGGCACGACCAGCTTCGACCGCACCAATTATTTCGAGACGGTGCCGACCGCGGCGCTGGACCGCGCGCTGTTCCTCGAATCCGATCGCATGGGCTATCTGACCGGCGCGATCACGCAGAACACGCTGGATGTGCAGCGCGGCGTCGTCCAGAACGAGAAGCGTCAGGGCGACAACCAGCCCTATGGCCTGCGCCGTTACAAGCTGACCGAGGGACTGTTCCCCGCCGACCACCCCTATGGCCACACCACGATCGGGTCGATGGCCGATCTGGACAAGGCGAGCCTGGCGGATGTGAAGGAGTGGTTCCGCAGCCATTACGGCCCGAACAATGCCGTGCTGGTGCTGGCCGGCGACATCGACGTGGCCACCGCGCGCCCGCTGGTCGAAAAGTATTTCGGCGCGATCCCCGCCGGTCCGAAGAGCGTGACCCCGCCCGCGCCGGTCCCCGCATCGCTGCCCGGCCCGGCGAGCGAGGTGATGAAGGATCGCGTCGCCGCGACGATGATCACCAAGGCCTGGGCGGTGCCGGGGCTGAACGACCGCGACGCCGCGCCGCTGGACGTCGCCGCCGGCGTGCTGGGCGGGCTGGCCAGTTCGCGGTTCGACAATGCGCTGGTCAAGCAGGACAAACTGGTGACGCAGGTGTCGGCCAGCTACCAGAACCTGGCGCAGGTCGGCATGTTCGTCATCACCGCGATCGTCCGCCCCGGGGTCGATCCGGCGACGGTGTCGCAGCGGATCGACGCGATCGTCGCCGATTTCGTGAAGAACGGGCCGACCGCTGACGAGGTGAGCCGTTACGTCACCGGCAGCGTCGTCGATCGCATCGGCGGGCTGGAATCGGTCGGCGGCTTCGGCGGCAAGGCGGTCGCGCTGGCGGAGGGCGCGCTCTATTCGAACGATCCGGCGCATTACAAGAAGGAGCTGGCGGACCTGGCGGCGCAGACCCCGGCGAGCGTGCGCGCGGCGGCGGCCAAATGGCTGACGCGGCCCGCCTACCAGCTGTCGATCGTCCCCGGCGCGCGCGATGCCTATGCCGAGGCGCAGGCGGCGCCCGCCAGGGACGTCCCGGCCGAGGCGCCCGCGCCGGCGGTGAAGGGCACGCGCGGGCCGATCCCGGGCGTCGCGCAGGTCGCCGACCTGAGCTTCCCGGCGGTGGAGCGGACGCGGCTGTCGAACGGGATCGAATTGGTCTACGCCCGGCGCACCGCGGTGCCGATGACTCAGGCGGTGATGAGCTTCGACGCGGGCGTCGCCGCCGACGTCGCCGACAAGCTGGGCACGCAGGCGCTGGTGCTGGCGATGCTGGACGAAGGCACGGCGACCCGCAATTCGATCCAGCTGGCCGAGGACAAGGAACGGCTGGGCGCGGAGATCGGCGCGGGCAGCAGCGCCGACCGCAGCACCGTGTCGCTGCGCGTGCCGAGCGCCAATCTGGCGGCGGGCGCGCGTCTGTGGGCCGATATCGTGCGCAACCCGGCCTTCCCCGACAGCGAGTTGGCGCGCGTGAAGAACCAGCAGCTGACGCAGATCGCGCAGGAGCTGACCAGCCCCAGCGGGCTGGCGCAGCGCGTGCTGCCGACATTGGTGTCGCCGGGGTCGCCGTATGAGAAGATGCGGGGATCGGGCGACCCGCGCGCGGTGGCGGCGCTGACCCGCGCCGATCTGGTCGCGTTCCGCGATGCGTGGCTGCGGCCGGACAAGGCGAAGATCTTCGTCACGTCCGACCTGCCGCTCGCCACGGTGCGCCAGACGCTGGAGGCGCAGTTCGGCGACTGGCGCGCGACCGGTGCGGGCGGGACCAAGTCGTTCCCGGCGACGATCGCCTCGGCATCGCCGCGCATCGTCCTGATCGACCGGCCGGACAGCCCGCAGTCGCTGATCCAGGGCGCGATGCAGACCGGGCTGAAGGGCACCGACGACCTGCTGCCGGTGCAGATCGCCAACGAGGCGCTGGGCGGCAGCTTCCTGGGGCGGATCAACATGGACCTGCGCGAGGAGAAGCATTGGACATACGGCGCCAGCGGCAATTTCAGCCGCAACGCCTTTGCCGCGCCCTATGTCCTGTCCGCGCCGGTGCAGGCGGACAAGACCGGCCCCGCGCTGGCCGCGATGAAGCAGGACGTCGCCGCCTATCTGACGACGCGGCCGATGACGGCGGCGGAGTTCGAACGGTCGATCAATTCGGCCATCCGGTCGCTGTCGGGCGAGTTCGAGACGTCGGGCGACGTGCTGACCGCGATGCAGGCCAACGACCTGTATCGCCGCCCCGACGACTACTACGCCACGGTCGCGGCGCGTTACCGCGCGCTGACGCTGCCGCAGGCGACGGGCGCACTGAAGTCCGCGATCGACCCGGCGAAGCTGGTGTGGGTGGTGGTCGGCGATGCCGCGAAGGTGAAGCCGCAGCTTGACTCGCTGGGCCTGCCGGTCGAGGTCATGCCGGCGTCCGCGGTGGCTGGCGGTCAGGCGGCATCCGCCGCCCCCGCCGCCGCGCCCGCGGCGAAGTAACGACGTTAAGGGAGAGCAAGATGGCCGGAGTGGACGGAACCTACGATTGCACCGTGAAGTCGCCGCTGGGCGACCAGAACCTGACGCTGACGGTGAAGGCCGACGGCGGCAGCTTCACGGGCCAGGCATCGGGCGCGATGGGCGCCGCCGACGTCACCGGGACGGTCGACGGCAACACGCTGTCGTGGAAGCAGCAGATGACGTCGCCGATGCCGATGACGCTGGACATCACCGCCACCGTCGACGGCGACACCGTGACCGGCAACGTCGGCGCGGGCGCGTTCGGCAGCTTCCCGCTGAACGGCAAGCGCACCGCCTGATCGCGGCGTGACGTGAACGCGGCGGCGCGGACGGGCGATGGCCGGTCCGCGCCGTCGTCACATATGGGTTGTGCGGTTCACGACGCCTGTCTGGACAGCTGGATGCGAAACGTCACTACGCCCCGCACGGGCCTTCCCTGATGGTCATGCGCGGGCGTGACCAACGTCTTGCCGGCGATGCGGGAGCATACCGCGGCGACGACGGTGGCCGGAATGTCATCGGACTGAGGTTGGCACTCTGCCGCTACGCCCGTAGCGGAGACGGCGACACGGAATGTTGCATCCAGCACGGGGGCGGGGGACAAGCCCATGATCGCCAGGAGATCGCGGTTGGCGAGCCAGTCGTCGCGGTCGCGCAGGGCGACCGGCGGCTGTCCCCCCGGCGCGAATTGTGCAGGGTCGGCGCCCCATTCGATCAACTGATCCGCTACGCATCCGCGTAGGGCGGTCACGGCACGGGCGACGCCGGGCAGCGACAGCACGACCGGATCGCTCCCGTCGATGCGAAGGGTCAGCGGGCCTGCACCGTGCAGCCCGTCCAGCAGCTTCGGAGGCAGACCGGCGATTCGTGCGATCACCGTCCCGTCGCGGGCCAGGCGTATCTGCGCCAGCCCACGTACTTCGGCCGCCGCGTCGGTACCGGCGATCGTCACCCGCATCAGCCGGTCGGAGGGGCGAAGTCCCGGCCCAGCCACCACCAAGGCAAAGGTGTCGCTGCCGGGCGTGGTATCGACGGCGAACCGCACCGAAGCATCCTGGCGCTCCAGAACGCAGCGGGCCTGATCGGCGTGCAACACCCATTTGGCAGGTGAGGCGCCGGAGGTTGCAGCCGCCTGCGGGAGTGAAAGCAACGTTGCGGATATCACGATTCCGAACATGCGCCTTCCCTCCGTAACCCGCTTCAGACGCGCGTGATGCGCGTGACATGCCCCATCTTGCGGCCCGCGCGCGTCTCGCGCTTGCCGTAGAGGTGGAGATAGGCGTTCGGTTCGGCGACCAGATCGGGCCAGCGTTCCCAGTCGGCGCCGATCAGGTTTTCCATCTCCACCTGCGTGCCGATCAGCGCGGTGTCGCCCAGCGGCAGGCCGCAGATCGCGCGGACGTGGTTGGCGAATTGCGACGTCGCCGCGCCCTCGATCGTCCAATGACCCGAATTGTGGACGCGCGGCGCCATTTCGTTGAACACCGGGCCGTCCGCGCCGGCGAAGAACTCGCACGTCAGCACGCCGACATGCCCCAGCGCGTCGGCGATGCGGCCGGTCAGTGCCGCCGCCTCGGTCCATTGCGCGGCGATTTTGGCGGGAGCGGGCAGGGTGGAGCGGTGGAGGATCGCATCGCGATGCTCGTTCCACGGCGGGGGATAGCTGGTGACGGTGCCGTCCTGCCCACGCACCAGCACGATCGAGAATTCGTGGGTGAAGGGGACAAACGCCTCCAGCACCGCGGGCGCGCCGATCGCCTCGAACGCGGCATCGGCATCGGCGGGGGAGGACAGGCGCATCTGCCCCTTCCCGTCATAGCCGAAGCGGGTCGTCTTGAGCACCGCGGGGCAGCCGATCGCGGCGATCGCATCGTCCAGGTCGGCACGGGTGGCGATCGCATGCCAGCGCGCCGGGCGACCGCCGACCTGTTCCACGAACGACTTTTCACGCACCCGGTCCTGCGCGACCTCCAGGCTCAGCGGGGAGGGGTGGACCGGCACGCGCTCGGCCAGCCAGCGCACCGGCGCGGCGTCGATATTCTCGAATTCGTAGGTGACGACGTCGCATTGCGCGGCGAAATCGGCCAGCACCACCTTGTTGTGGTAATCCGCGCGGGTCAGCGAGGACGCGGTCTGCGCCGCGACGCTTTCGCGGTCGGGCGCCAGCACATGGGTGCGATAGCCCAGGTCCGCCGCGGCGCTGGCGATCATCCGGCCCAGCTGCCCGCCGCCCAGGATGCCGATCGTGCTGCCGGGGGGAAGCGCGGTCATGCCGGGTCGGTCGCCACGCCGTCGGTCTGCACGCGGCGCCAGTCCTGCAGCCGCTGCGACAGCGCCGGATCGCCCAGCGCCAGGATCGCGGCGGCCAGCAGCGCGGCGTTGATCGCACCCGCCTTGCCGATCGCCAGCGTGCCGACCGGAATGCCGCCGGGCATCTGAGCGATCGACAACAGGCTGTCCATGCCCTTCAGCGCCTTGGATTCGACCGGCACGCCCAGCACCGGCAGGTGGGTCATCGACGCGGCCATGCCGGGCAGGTGCGCCGCACCGCCCGCGCCCGCGACGATCACCTTCAGCCCGCGATCCGCCGCGCCGGTGGCATAATCGTACAGCCGCTGCGGGGTGCGGTGCGCGGACACCACCTTCGCCTCATAGGCGACGCCGAGCGCGTCGAGCGTCTCGGCGGCGTGCCGCATCGTCTCCCAGTCGGAGGTGGACCCCATGATGATGCCGACGTGCGCCATCGCGCGCGACTAGCCGGGCGGGCCGGTGGCGTCCAGCCCCCATGGGTGCGGCCGGTCAGGCGGCGGCGCGGTCCAGCGACGCCATCGCCTCGGCCGTCAGCGCGACCGACCGCTTGCGCGCGTCGTGATCGTAGATCGCGCTGGCCACCATCACCTCGTCCACGCCGGTGCGCGCGACGAACGCGGCCAGCCCGCGCGCCACGTCGTCGCGCGTGCCGATCGCGCTGGCCGACAGCACGTGGTCGAGGATCGCGGCATGGGCGGGCGGCAGCGTTGCGCGATAGCCCTCCACCGGCGGTCGCATCCGCCCCGGATTGCCGGTGCGCAGCGCAACGAACGACTGCTGCTGCGACGTGGCGATCAGCTCGGCCTCCGCGCGCGTATCGGCGGCGAAGACGTTGAACCCGGCCATCGCATAGGGCCGTTCGAGCACCGCCGAGGGGCGGAAATCGCGGCGATAGATCGCCAGCGCCTGATCCAGCGCATCGGGTGCGAAATGCGAGGCGAAGGCATAGGGCAGGCCGAGGATCGCGGCCAGCTGCGCCCCGAACAGGCTGGAGCCGAGGATCCACATCTGCGGCCGCGCGCCCGCGCCGGGGGTGGCGCGGATGCCGGTGCGCCCGTCGTCGGCGAAATAGCTTTGCAGCTCGACGACGTCGTTGGGGAACTGGTTGGCGTCGCTGTTCAGGTTGCGGCGCAGCGCCTGCGCGACGCGCTGGTCCGAACCGGGCGCGCGGCCCAGCCCCAGGTCGATGCGGCCGGGGAACAGCGCATCGAGCGTGCCGAACTGTTCGGCGATCTGCAGCGGCGCCGAATTGGGCAGCATGATCCCGCCCGCACCGATGCGAATCCGCGACGTCGCCTGCCCGACATGCGCGATCACCACCGCGGTCGCGGCGGACGCGATCCCCTCCATGCCGTGATGTTCCGCGACCCAGTAGCGGTCGAACCCCGCCGCCTCGGCATGACGCGCGAGGTCGGCGGCGTGGGCGAGCGACTGCGCCACCGTGCCGGTGTCGGTGACGGGGACGAGATCGAGCAGGGAAAGCCGTGTCATGTAGGCAAGGTGGGGATGCCTGCGCCGGGATGCCAGCGGTTCGCGCTTGGGACGGGTGAAGCGGGGCTTTGGGCGAAGTCGTCACCCCAGCGAGGGCTGGGGTCTTTGCGGGGCGGGCGCTGGTCTGTCCAAAGGGGAGGCCCCGGCTTTCGCCGGGGCGACGATTGTGTTTGAAGCCGTCACCCCAGCGAAGGCAGGGGTCTCCGTGGGGCAGTGGCCGGTTTGTCCCACGGGAAGACCCCGGCTTTCGCCGGGGCGACCCTGTCGATCAGAACGCGGCGATGCCGGTGATCGCGCGGCCCAGGATCAGCGCGTGGACGTCGTGCGCGCCTTCGTAGGTGTTGACGGTTTCCAGGTTCATCGCGTGGCGCATCACCTGATATTCGCCCGAAATGCCGTTGCCGCCGTGCATGTCGCGGGCCATGCGCGCGATGTCGAGCGCCTTGCCGACGTTGTTGCGCTTGACGATCGAGATCATCTCCGGCGCGTAATTGCCCTCGTCCAGCAGGCGGCCGACGCGCAAGGACGCCTGGAGGCCCAGCGCGATCTCGGTCTCCATATCGGCCAGCTTCTTCTGGAACAGCTGCGTCGCGGCCAGCGGGCGGCCGAACTGCTGGCGGTCGAGGCCGTATTGCCGCGCGGCGTGGAAGCAGAACTCGGCCGCGCCCAGCGCGCCCCAGCTGATCCCGTAGCGCGCGCGGTTGAGGCATCCGAACGGCCCCTTCAGTCCCTCCACGTTGGGCAGCAGCGCATCCTCGCCCAGTTCCACCTCGTCCATCTGGATCATGCCGGTGATGCTGGCGCGCAAGCTCAGCTTGCCCTCGATCTTGGGCGCGGACAGCCCCTTCATGCCCTTTTCCAGGACGAAGCCGCGAATCGCGCCGCCATGCGCGTCGCTCTTGGCCCAGACGACGAAGACGTCGGCGATCGGCGCGTTCGAGATCCACGTCTTCGCGCCGGAAATGACATAGCCGCCGTCGACCTTGCGCGCGCGGGTGGTCATGCCGCCGGGGTCGGAGCCGGCATCCGGCTCGGTCAGGCCGAAGCAGCCGATGTACTCGCCGCTCGCCAGTTTCGGCAGATACTTCCGGCGCTGCTCCTCCGAGCCATAGGCGTGGATCGGGTACATCACGAGGCTGGACTGCACGCTCATCATCGAGCGGTAGCCGGAATCGATGCGCTCCACCTCGCGCGCGACCAGCCCGTAGCTGACGTATCCGACGCCGACGCCGCCATATTCAGCCGGGATGGTCGGGCCGAGCAGCCCGAGCGCGCCCATTTCGCGGAAGATTTCCGGATCGGTATGTTCGTCGGCAAAGGCGCGGACGACGCGCGGCGCGAGCTTGTCCTGCGCATAGGCGCGCGCGCTGTCGCGGACCATGCGTTCGTCGTCGCTCAGCTGCGCATCGAGGAGGAAGGGGTCGGCCCAGTCGAAACGGATCATGCGGATGAAATGCCTCTCGTTTTGACGACCGCGTTACCGGATCGGCGCGCGCGGGGCCACCCCGTCAGCGCGGCTGCATCGCCAGCAATGCGGCGACCAGCTGCCGGTCCTGCGCCGGGTCGAGCGGGGCGTGATAGGCCTCGCGCATCTTCGTGACGGTCGCCTGCCATTTCTCCGCGGTCAGCGGCGGCTGGCGGGTGACGAGGTCCGCCGAATGGCAGGCGGTGCAATGCTGCGTCAGCAGCTCCCCCGCCGGGCCGGCGGGGAAGGCGGCGGTTTCGGCGGGCAGCGCGATCGCCACCGGTGCCGCGTCGTTCGCTGGAGCGGCGGGCGCGTCCGGTTCGGCCGAACAGGCCGCGAGCGCCATCAGCGCAGCGGGGAGCAGCCGCCTCATGCCGTGCGGATCGCGATCGAGGGGGCGGGATTGCGCATATAGCCGCCGGGGTTCCAGATCGCGTCCATCGCCTGCGTCTCGCCCGCGGTGTTGGTGCAGCGCGCCCACAGGCGATAGCCGCCCGCGCGCAGCCCCGCGATCGTCGCCGACCAGCGGCGGAAGCCGTAGCGCCCCTGATCGGGGCCGAGCCGCGCGGCGTGCCACGTCCGCCCCGCGTCCATCGACAGGTCGACGCGCGCGACGCCATGCGCCCCGCCCATCGCCAGCCCGCGCACGGAAAAGGGCTGATCCGCGACCAGCTTCGCACCGTCGGGCAGGGGGGTGATGAACGCGCGCGGCACCATCGCGCCGATCGGCACGGTCGGGAAATCCTTCGCCCCCGGCACCACGCTCGCGCCCGGCGTGGCGGGGATGCGATAGGCCTTGGCCATCCAGTAACCGGTGTCGGGCGCGGTCAGCACCTCGATCCGGTCGAGCGACTTGATCCAGTAGGTCGAATACCAGCCGGGCACGACCAGCCGGATCGGGAAGCCGTTGAGCAGCGGCAGCGCCGCGCCGTTCATGGCGAAGGCGATCATCACCTCGCCGTCGCGCGCATGGTCGATCGCCAGCGACTTTTCGAACCATGGTGCGCCCGGCGGCGGGCGGTCCAGCCCCGCCAGCCGCACCGCCACCGCGCCGGGCGCGACCCCGGCCATGTCGAGCACGTCGCGCAGCCGCACGCCGGTCCACAAAGCATTGCCGATCGCGCCGTCGCCCCATTGCGCGCCGGGGACGCGCGGGGTGAAGAAGCCGCGCGAATTGCCCGAACACTGGTTCACCGCCGCCAGTTCGACGCGCGGCAAGCGGCGCAAGGCGTCGAGCGACAGTGCCAGCGAGCGGCGCACCGCCCCGCCGACGCGCAGCCGGAAGGCGGCGGGATCGACCGACAGCGGAATGTCGTCGTAATGCCAGCGGACGAAGAAGCGGTCGTTGGGGGTGAAGACGTTCTCCCCCAGCACGTCCATCGGCGTTTCGAGCAGCGGCGCGCGTTCGCGCAGCACGATCATCGCGCCCTTCTGCGGCCAATTGTCCGCCAGCGCGCGGCGCCCGCCGGCGAAGCCCAGGTCGATATCCTGCGCCGCGGCGCGCCCCGCGATGCCGGCCGCGCCCAGCCCGATCAGCCGCAGCGCGTCGCGCCGGTCAGGCATCGGTGAACGACGGCGCCAGGGCGCGCGCGGGGGCGAAGCGCGCCACCTGCCGCCCGACCAGCCGCAATTGTTCGACCACCCCGGCGTCGCTGGCGCCGCCATCGGCATCGAACTTGGTCTGCGCCGAATTGACTGCCGCGGCGAACGGCGTCGGCCAGCCGCGCAGCGCGTGGACGATCGAGCGCAGCGCCGCGATCGTCGATCCGGTCGCCTGCCAGCCGTAGGCGGTGGCGATCAGCCCGACCGGCACGTCGTGCAGGTACGGGCGATCGGCATCGCGCGCGGTTTCCTCCAGCAGGTCGAGCGCGTTCTTGACCACGCCGGAAATGCTGCCGTGATAGCCGGGGCTGGCGATGATGACCGCCGATGCTTCCCGCACCGCGGCGACGAAGTCGCGTTCGTCCGCGGTCCGCTCGGCCGCGCGCGGATCGTACAGCGGCAGCCGCGCCAGCGCCTCGCCTCCGAACAGGCGGGTGCGATAGCCTTCCTCACCCGCGGCGGCGAGCGCGATGCGCAGCGCATGTTCGGTGGAGGACGGGCCGCCGACGGTGCCGCCGATTCCCACCACCAACGGTTTCGTATCGGCACTGCCCACGGTCTGCTCCCTCACAATGGCGCGTGGTCGATCCGCGGCAGCACGTGGCGCGCGAACAGATCGGCTTCGGCGGCGTGAGGGTAGCCGGACAGGATGAACGCGTCGATGCCCATGTCGCGATACATCTGCAGCTTCGCCAGCACCTGATCGGGATCGCCGACGATCGCCGCGCCGCAGCCCGAGCGTGCGCGGCCGACGCCGGTCCACAGATTCTCCTCGGCATAGCCGTCGTCCGCGGCATTTTCGCGCAGCGCCGCCTGCGCGGCGACGCCCGCGGACGCCGAATCGAGCGACTTGGCGCGGATCGCGGCGCCTTCCTGCGCATCCAGTTTCGACAGCAGGCGATCGGCATAGGCGCGCGCCTCCGCCTCGGTATCGCGCACCACCATATGCGCGCGATAGCCGAAGCGCAGCGTCCGGCCGTAGGCGGCGGCGCGCTGTTTCATGTCGGCGATGATCGCGGCGACATTCTCGCGCTTGTCCGGCCACATCAGGAACACGTCGCAGGCACGGGCGGCGGCGTCGCGCGCATCCGGCGACAGGCCGCCGAAGTAGAGCAGCGGCGCCTTGCCCGATACGGTACCGACGCGCGGCGGATCGACGTCGAGCTGCCAGAACTCGCCCTGGTGATTCAGATGCTCGCCGTTGAGCAGCGTCTTGAGGATCTCCATCGCCTCGACCGTGCGGCGATAGCGCGGGGCGGAAGCCAGCGTCTCGCCGGGCATGTCGCTGGAGATGATGTTGACCTTCAGCCGCCCGCCGCCGGTCATCCGGTCGATCGTCGCGATCTGGCGCGCCAGCTGCGGCGGCCACATCTCGCCGATGCGCGTCGCCATCAGCAGGTGGATGTTCTTCGTCACGGTCGCGATCGCGGCGGCGAAGGCGGTGGTGTCGATCCCCAGCGCATAGCCCGACGGCAGCAGGATGTTGTCGAACCCGCCGGTTTCGGCCTGCATCACGATATCGCGGCAATGCTCCCAGCTGGAACGCAGCGCCGGATCGGGCACGCCGAGAAATTCGTAGTCATCGTCGCACAGCGCGGAAAACCACGCGATCTCGCACGGATTGCTCACTTCCCTCTCCCCTGCCATGTCGTTGCTGCCGGTCGCGTCGTCGCGCGGGGTTACGGCAGCCGTTCGCCGCGTGCCGCGACCAGCACGTCGTACCAGTCCTGCCGCGACCAGCGGATGCGGAAGGCATCGGCCAGCTCGGCGATGCGCGCCGCATTCTGCGTCCCCACGATCGGGATGACGCGCGCGGGATGCGTCATGATCCAGCTGTAGGTCGCCGCGGTGCGCCCGACGCCGAACCGCCCAGCCACCGCGTCGAGCGCGGCGGCCACCGCCTCTTCGCGCACAGTGCCCGGCTGCGCGATCCGCCCGCCGCCCAGCGGCGACCAGGCGAGCACCGCCAGGTCCAGCTCCATCGCCTGGTCGATCAGCCCGTTGGTCAGCGGATCGAGGAACAGGGGCGAGAATTCGGGCTGCTGCGACGACAGCGGCACCGACAGGAACGACGCCAGCGCGCGCGTCTGGTCGGCGGTATAGTTGGACACGCCGATCGCGCGCACCTTGCCGGCGGACACCATGTCCTCCAGCGTGCGCGCCACTTCCTGCGGATGGGTCAGGATGTCGGGGCGGTGGATCTGGTACAGGTCGACATGGTCGACGCGCATCCGCCGCAGCGAGGCGTCGAGCGCCTGCATCAGGTAATCGCGGCCGCTGTCGTACGGGACCGGCGGGGTGATCCCGCCCTTGGTCGCCAGCACCATCCGGTCGCGAAGCGCCGGCGCCTCGGCGAAAATGTCGCCCAGCAGCGTCTCGGCATCGCCGAACCCGCCCGCGCCGTCGAAGCCGTAGATATCGGCGGTATCGAACAGCGTGACGCCGGCGTCGAACGCGGCCTCGATCAGCGTGCGGCCCTGGGCGGCGCCGGCGCCGGCGAAGCGCCACATCCCCCATGCGATCGGGCTGACGGTGATTCCGCTCTTGCCGAGCGGACGCGAATCGGGCGATAGGGTGATTTCAGACATCGTTGTCATACATAAGGACAAGACGCGTGGGAGAGCAAGTCCGTTACGGCCTGGTCGGCACCGGCATGATGGGGGTCGAGCATCTCAACAACCTGGCGATCACGCCGGGCGCGGTGGTGACCGCGATCGCCGATCCGGTATCGACCTCGCTCGGCTGGGCGCGCAAGGCGCTGGGCGACAAGGCCGACGGGGTGCAGGCGTTCGCGACGTCGGCGGAACTCGCGACCAGCGGGATGGTCGACGCGGTGATCGTCGCCAGCCCGAACCATACCCACCGCGACGTGCTGGTCCCGCTGTTCGGGGAAGGGCTGGCGATCCTGTGCGAAAAGCCGCTGGCGACCACGGTGGAGGATGCGCGCTGGATCGTCGAACAGGCGGAGGCGAGCGCGCGGCCGTTCTGGACCGCGATGGAATATCGCTACATGCCGCCCGCCGCGGAGTTCATCCGCGCGGTCCACGCCGGCAGCGTCGGCGCGCTGCGGATGCTGTCGATCCGCGAGCATCGCTTCCCGTTCCTGGAGAAGGTCGGCGACTGGAACCGCTTTGCCGCGAACACCGGCGGCACGATGGTGGAGAAATGCTGCCACTTCTTCGATCTGATGCGGCTCATCACTCAGTCGGAGGCGGTGCGCGTCTATTGTTCCGGCGCGATGGACGTGAACCATCTGGACGAGGCGTATGACGGCCGTCGCCCGGACATCATCGACAACAGCTATACCACCGTCGATTTCGCCAACGGCGTGCGCGCGATGCTGGACCTGTCGATGTTCGCGGACGGCGCGGAGAATCAGGAGGAGATCACCGCGGTCGGCGATCAGGCGCGGCTCGACGTGCTGATCCCCGAAGGCGCGATCGTGCGCAGCCCGCGCGTCGGCTTCCGCAACCCCAAGCAGGTCGAGCGCCGCGTCGTGCCCGTCGACGAAGCCGCGCTGAACGCGGGCAGCCACCACGGCTCCACCTTCTACGAACACCAGCGTTTCAATGCGGCGGTGCGCGGGGCGGGCGCGGTGGAGGTGACCGCGCGCGACGGATTGATGGCGGTGGCGATCGGCACCGCCGCCGAAATCAGCGCGCGCGAGAAGCGCGTGGTGGAGATGCACGAACTGGGTTTCTGACACTAAAGACGAACTTGGCTGACAACGCAGTCAGTCGTGATACCCCACCAGCAGAGTGGGAATTTTCGGGGAGGTTGACGATGATGACCAAGAGCCTGTTTCTGACTGCCGCCGCGACCTGCGCGCTGACGGCTGCCATGCCCGCCGCCGCGCAGGTGGCATCGCCTTCGTCCGGCCAGGACGGCGCCACCGGGACCGGCAGCGCCGCCACTTCCGCGGAGGCGGACGATGCCCCCGCCGGCGACATCATCGTCACCGCGCAGAAGCGGTCGGAGCGGTTGCAGGACGTGCCGGTCGCGATCACCGTGGTGTCGGGCGATGCGCTGGCGGCGCGCGGCGCGGTGAATATCGAGGGCGCGCAATATCTCGTCCCCACGCTCAACTTCCGCAAGTCGGGCACCGCGATCAACCAGTCGCTGTTCCTGCGCGGCGTCGGCACCTCGACCTTCTCGATCGCGGGCGAACCGTCGATCTCCACCGTGGTCGACGGCGTCGTCTACAGCCGCGCGGGCGAGGCGTTCAGCGACCTGATCGACATCGACCGGATGGAGGTGCTGCGCGGGCCGCAGGGTACGCTGTTCGGGAAGAACACGTCGGCGGGCGTCATCAACATCGTCACTAAGCGGCCGGGCAAGGACCTTGGCGGCTATGTCGAGGGCGGGTTCTTCTTCGACAACGGCAACGAATATCGCGTGCGCGGCGCGATCGACCTGCCGGTCAGCAGCGACGTGGCGCTGCGCGTCACCGGCTTCTACGGCACCTATGACGGCAATATCCGCAACCTGGCCTATGGCGGGGAGCGGGTGAACGGTTACGAGCATTACGGCGCGCGCGCGATGCTGGTGGCCAACCTGGCGCCCAATTTCACCGCGACCATCATCGCCGACTATCGCGAATCGAAGGACAATTGCTGCGCCGAGGTGATCGGCACGACTCCGACCGGCGCGGCGGGCAGCGCCGGCGCCTTCGCCGCCACCGTCCTGCCGCCCGCGCGCCGCGACGAAACGCGCGAGATCAACCAGGACCTCATCACCCGCACCAACGAAAAGAGCTGGGGCGTCAGCGGCCAGTTCGACTGGGAGTTGGGCAACCAGACCGTCACCTACATCGGTTCGTACCGTGAGTATGATAACGAGGAGATCCGCGACGGCGACTGGCTGCCGCGCGCCTATTCGGGCCTCAACCAGCTGCACGACGTCGGGCCGCAGGTGTCGAACACGATCACGCAGGAACTGCGGCTGACCAGCCCGGCGGACCAGTTCTTCAGCTACGTGCTGGGCGCCTTCTACTCGCGCGCGGAAACGACGCGCACGTTCACCCGCAACGATATCGTCTGCAACGCCGCGCCCGTGGGAACGCCGTGCAGCACGGTGCCCGCACTCACCACGCGCCCGACCGGCACCGCGGTGTTCGGTTCGGTGTTCAAGAATTTCGCGCTGTTCGGGCAGGGCACGCTGAACTTCACCGACCGGTTCCGCGGCATCGTCGGCATCCGCTACACCACCGATCAGCTGGACGTGTTCCACCGCCGCGTCACCACGCTGGCGGGGCCGGGCATCCAGCCCAGCTTCGGCCCGTTCACCGGCAAGACCACCAACGACAACTGGTCCGGGAAGGCGGGCGTGCAGTACGATATCGTGCCGCAGTCGACCTTCTACGCCACCTATGCGCGCGGCTATAAGGGGCCGGCGTTCAACATCTTCTACAATCTGACCGCGACCGGCACGAACGTGATCGAGCCGGAAACGGCCGACAGCTACGAAGCGGGGCTGAAGAACACGCTGTTCGGCGGCAAGCTGGTCGTCAACCTTGCCGCTTATTACGCCAAGTACAACAATTTCCAGGCGAACAACCCCGATGAGGTGGCGGGCGTGCTGGTGACGCGGTTCACCAACGCGGGCCGCATCTCCACCCGCGGCGGGGAGCTGGACCTGTTGTTCCAGCCGGTCCGCGACCTGTCGTTCAACGGCGGCCTGGCGTACACCGACGCGCGCGTCGACCAGTTCAAGCTGCCGACCAACGGCAACATCACCGGCGTGGTGCCGTCGGGCACGCCGCTGGGCTATGCGCCCAAGTGGAAGGGATCGCTGGGCGCCGACTGGCGCGCGCGCACCGGCGGGGCGGTGGACTTCGCGCTGGGCGCGCAAGGGTCGTACCAGTCGAGCCAGCTGTCGCAGCTGGACGCCAATGCCGCGATCCGTGCCGCCACGACGATCAAGGGCTATGGCCTGGTCGACCTGTCGGCGGCGGTGATCGACGCCGACGACCGCTATCGCGTGACCTTCCAGGTCAAGAACCTGTTCGACCAGAGCTTCGCCGCGGCGATCACCTCGGGCGGGCCGGGCGGCAGCTACCGCTACATCATCCCGCGCGAGGCGGATCGCTATTACGGCGTGACCGCGCGGGTGAATTTCTGAGGTAAGAGGGGGGGGGGCCGCCACCGGAAGGTAGCGGCCCCTTCTTCATGCCCGTGCTCCTGCGGATGCAGGAGCCCAGGGTGACGGGCGATGCCGTTCGCGGCCCTGGGTTCCCGCTTTCGCAGGAACACCGAACGGCCCGTCAGTGCGCCACCACCAGCGGCGCGCCCGCGTCCGGCTCGACCGGCACGATCCGCGGGATCAGCAGGTGGATTGCCAGCAGCGCCAGCAGGTACGAACTGGCGCAGGTCGCCAGCGCGGGGGTGTAGCCCCAGCCGTTCGCCAGCGCCCAGGCCTGGAACTGGATCATCCCGATCGAACACAGGTTGCCGCAGAACGCCGCGATGCCGATCGTCGAGCCGACCGCGCGCGCTGGCGTGACGTCGGTGGCGACCCCGAACACGTTGGTGGAAAACCCCTGATGCGCGAACAGCCCCAGGCCGAGCAGCAGCGCGGCGGTCCACGGGCTGGACACCGACAGCACCAGCGGCACCGGCAGGACGAGCAGCGCGTAGAGCAGCATCGTCGTCTTGCGCGCGCGGTTGACGCTCCACCCGCCCGCGATCAGCCGCGTCGGCAGCCACCCGCCGGTCAGCGCGCCGCACGCCGCCAGCGCATAGACCAGCGCCACCGGCCAGCCGAGCGTTCCCTGCGGCAGCGCGAACAGCCGATGGAACAGGTCCGGCAGCCACAGCAGCATGAAGAACCACACCTGGTCCGACAGCACCTTGGCGATCGCGATCGCCAGTGTGGTGCGGCGGCGGACGATGTCGCCCCAGCGGATCGGCGCGGCCTCCATCGCGTCCAGCGCGACCGGCTTCACGCGCAGCGCGAACCATACCGCCACCCACACCAGCCCCAGCCCGCCCGCCAGCAGGAATGCCGCCTGCCATCCGAAGGCGACCGCCAGCGGCGGGATCAGCGCGGGCGTCACCACCGCGCCGACATTGGGGGCGGTATTGCCGATGCCCAGCGCGATCTGCCGGTCGCGATGGTTGAAATAGGTCGCGGCGGTCTTCACCGCCGCCGGCGTGCCGATCGATTCGGCCATCCCCAGCACCACGCGCGCGCCGATGAACCCGGTGACGGTGGTGGCGACGGCATGCGCCATGCCCGCCAGGCTCCACACGCCCACGCCGATCCCGAACCCACGGCGCAGCCCGACGCGGTCGATGAACCAGCCGGTGCCCAGGAACGCGAACGCGGTCGCGACCTGGAACGCGGTGCCCATGTTGGCGTAATCCTGATCCGACCAGCGGAATTCGGCCTCCAGCGTCGGTTTCAGCAGCGCCAGGATCTGGCGGTCGACATAGTTGAGCATGATCGCGACGAACACCATCGCCACGATCACCCAGCGCGCGCGATTGGCGCCTTCGCTCATCCTCTTCCCTCCCGCAATTTTCTGTCCGATAACGTTGTCATACGTTTTCGTTCGGCGCTAGTCCTCAACGGACGGCGGCGTATAGGGGGGATCATGACCGGCACCCGTTCACCTTCGTCGTTTCCGATGGCCGCGGACCTGTATGGCGACATCGTCCCCCTGCCGCATAGCACATGGCGCGATCATGTGCCGGGGCTGGTGGTGGTGGCGGCGGGCACGCTGGCGGCGGCGTTCATTTCCGATCACTATGGCGCGCCGCTGACGCTGATGGCGCTGCTGATCGGGCTCGCGCTCAATTTCCTGTCGGCGGACAAGCGGCTGGCGACCGGCACCGCCTTTGCCAGCCGCGCGCTGCTGCGCTGGGGGATCGTGCTGGTGGGGGTGCGCGTCACCTTCGGGCAGATCGTCGCGCTGGGGCCGGTGGCGCTGCTGGCGGTGGTGGCCATCGTCGCGCTGACGATCGGGTCGGGGATCCTGATCGCGCGGCGGCTGGGCTTTTCCGATGCGTTCGGCACGCTGGCGGGCGGGGCGGTGGCGATCTGCGGTGCCAGCGCGGCGCTGGCGCTGGCGACGACGCTGGGCGAACGCCGCGCCAGCCAGGCGCAGCTGACGCTGGTGCTGGTGGTCATCTCCGCGCTGTCGGCGCTCGCCATGGTCACCTATCCGTTCGTCGCGCACTGGCTGATGATGAGCGACCTGAAGGCCGGTTTCCTGCTGGGCGCGTCGATCCACGATGTCGCGCAGGCGCTGGGCGCGGGCTATTCCTATTCCGACGGCGCCGGGCAGATCGCCGCGATCGTCAAGCTGACGCGCGTCGCGCTGCTGGCGCCGGTACTGGCGGTGGTGGCGCTGTTCCTGCCGCGCGGCGAAGCGGGCAAGGGGCAGGGGGTGCCGTGGTTCGTCATCGGCTTCTTCGTGATGGCGGGGATCAATTCGACCGGCATCGTCCCCGCCTTCGCCACCCATGCCGCCGAGCGTGCGGCGGCCGGGCTGCTGGCGGCGGCGGTCACCGCCACCGCGATCCGTTCCCCGCTGTCGCAACTGCTGGAGGCGGGGCCGCGCCCGATGGTGATCGTCGCGGGCGCGACGGTGGTGGCGTTCGTGCTGTCGCTGGCCGCGGCGGTGTTCCTGATCGGCTAGCGCCGCGCGGGCGCGGCGGTCGAATCGCGCACGACCAGCCGGTGGTCCAGCCGCCGATGCTCCGGCTCGCGGTCCGCGGTCAGCAGCAGGTCGGCGGCGTTCCACGCCAGGTCGCGCACCGGCTGGCGCATCGTGGTGAGCGGCGGCCAGACATAGCCGGCCAGCGGATCGTCGCCGAAGCCGGCCACCGACAGGTCGCGCGGCAGCACCAGCCCGCGGCGATGCGCGGCGGTCAGCGCGCCGGCGGCCATCTCGTCCGATCCGGCGAAGATCGCGGTCGGGGGCTGGGGCAGGTCGAGCAGCCGCTCGGCCGCGGCGGCGCCCGATGGGAAATCATAGCTGCCGCTTTCGATCAGCGCCGGGTCCGCCGCGATGCCCGCATCCGCCAGCGCGGCGAGATAGCCACCGCGGCGCTGCGCCGCGGTGGCATAATCGGGATGCCCGCCGATATGCGCGATGCGGCGGTGGCCCAGCGACAGCAGGTGTGCGGTCATTTCCCGCGCGGCGCCGCGATTGTCGATCGACACGGCTGCGCTGTCCTCCGTCTCGAAACCGGGCGACACGCGCACCACCGGGATGCCGCGCCGCGCCAGCAGGTCGAGCACCGCCGCGTCGTCGCTGACCGGGGGGGTGAGGACGATGCCGTCCATCCGGCTGGTATCGACCAGCGCCTCGATCTGCTCCGCCAGATGGGGGGACGCGCGGTCATAGGGCTGGGCGATCATCCGCACGCCGTCCGCCTCGCACCGGTCGCGGATGCCGGTCTGCATCGCGTAGACGTAGCTGGGGCTGGGGTTGTCGCACACCAGCGCGATCTGGAACGCGCGCCGCCCGGCCAGCGCGCGCGCGGCCAGGTTGGGGCGGAAGTGCAGCGCATCGACCGCCGCCTGCACGCGCGCCCGCGTCTCGGCCCCGACATAGCGTTCGTTGTTGAGCACGCGGCTGACCGTCTTGATCGAGACGCCGGCATGTTCGGACACATGCTTGATCGTGGCGCGCAGGGGTTTGCCGTCCGTCATCGCGCGGCTTCTGCCACGGGGCGGCAACTGCCCGCAACCATGGCGCGGCACGGGCGTTGATGCGCGGCCCCGGTTCCGGGGCTGGGAGGGGAAGCGTTAGTGGGCGGCTATTCGAACGACGGTACGGCGCATGACCGCGCCCGCGAGCTGGATCGCCAGGCCGAATCGGCGCGCACCTTCGCCGAGGCGCAACTGCTGGCCGCGCAGGCCGATGCGCTGCGCCGCGCGGCGGCGCGACGCGGGCTGGGCGGTCTGGTGCCGCTGCTGCGCAACTGACGTCAGGTGAGCGACGTCAGGTGGACGAAGCGACCAGCGCGTCGATCTCGTTCGCGGTGATGTTCAACAGCCGTTCCAGCACGGCGTCGTCGATCGCGCCGTCGTTGCCCAGCCGGTGGTGGAAGATGCCGCCCGACAGGACCATGATCGTCTCCGCGACGCAATCGATACGCCGGGCGTCGGCCGCCGGCGCCAGGATATGGAACGCTTCGACCAGCCGCCCGCTCAGCCGCGCGTCGACGGCGCGGAAGATGTCGGCGACGCGGACGTTGCGCGCCGCCTCCGCCATGATCTCGCCGATCAGCCGGCGATCGGGAATGTCGCTGCAAGCGACGAACCGCGCAATCCACGCGCGCACGGCCGCCGGGTCGTCGCAGGCGCAGGTTTCGTGCCGTT
>JAESGL010000376.1_pt1 | contig 24581 bp, 18 predicted proteins | sample 9269711 | NCBI WGS metagenome assembly JAESGL01 (sample SAMN14515918, study PRJNA621676) | algae metagenome | isolation source: Kastovskya adunca ATA6-11-RM4 and co-occurring heterotrophs from soil and... | place: Chile: Atacama Desert | collected 2011-06-27
TGGTGTAGCTGTGCCGGGGATCGGCCAAAACTGATTTTGCCGTCCCTACCTCAACGACCTGGCCGGCGAACATGACGGCGATGCGGTGGGCGATGCGCTCCACCACCGCCATGTCGTGCGAGATGAACAGGTAGGCGAGGCCGAACTCCCGCTGCAAATCGATCAGGAGATCCAAAACGCGCGCCTGCACCGACACGTCCAGCGCTGACACGGCCTCGTCCAGCACCACCACATCGGGGTTGAGCATCAGCGCGCGGGCGATGCAAAGTCGCTGCCGTTGCCCGCCTGAAAACTGGTGGGGATAACGTGTCAGGGCGTCCTCGGGCAGGCCAACCCGCGTGAGGAGAAACTTCATGCGTTCCACCAGTGCCTTGTCCTTGCGGTGACCATTGGCAATGGCGGGCTCGGCGAGCAAAGCCTCCACCTTGAGACGGGGATTGAGCGAGGCGAAAGGGTCTTGAAAGACCATCTGCACCGGGCGGTGGGCGCTGCTGGAGTTTACAGTCACCTGGCCTCGTGACTTGCTCACCAGATCCAGTATCGCCCGCGCCGTGGTGGACTTGCCCGAACCGCTTTCCCCTACGATCCCAAGTGTTTCACCTGGGAGCAGATCAAAGCTCACCCCATCCACGGCATGCACCGCACCCTTGGGGCGGAACAGCCTGCGACCTATCGGGAAGCGGACCACTAGATCCTCCACCGCAAGGATCGGCTGGCCGATCTTCACCCGCGGGCTGTCATTGCGCGTAGCACGGCCAGCAGTGAAATGTGGAACCGCGCTCAGCAGGTGCCGGGTGTAATCGTGTTGCGGCGCATCGAGCACCGCGCTTGTGTCGTTCAGCTCGACCGCGAGCCCCTGCTGCATAACCATGATGCGGTCAGCAATCCCGGCCACCAGGCCAATGTCGTGCGTTATGAAGATCATTGCCATGCCGGTCTCCTCGCGGAGCTCGGCGAGGAGAGCCATGATCTGGGCCTGCACGGTGACGTCGAGCGCTGTCGTGGGTTCGTCGGCAATCAGCAGGCGAGGGCTACTGGCGAGCGCCATGGCGATCATGACGCGTTGGCGCATGCCACCGGACAATTGGTGGGGATAGTAGCCGGAGCGCGCCTTGGCATCGGGAATGCGCACCCGGTCGAGCATCTCGATTGCACCCCGCCTGGCTGCGTCACGCGTAACGCCCCGGTTGAGCCGGAGCGCTTCCTCGATCTGTGCACCGATCGTGTGCACAGGGTTGAGTGAAGTCATGGGCTCCTGAAAGATCATGCCGATATCGGGACCGCGCACGCGGCGGAGGCTCTTTTCGTCGGCCCTCCCAAGGTCGAGCTCGCTTCCATCCGCGCGCTGGAAGAGGATGGAACCGCCCGTGATGCGGCCGCCCCCGAAATCAACCAGCCGGTTGATCGACAGGGCGGTGACGGACTTGCCCGAGCCGCTTTCCCCCACGATGCCGAGGGTTTCACCGGGAGCAAGATCGAAGCTGACACCCCTGACCACCTGATTGGCACGGGGCTCGCCGCCAAAGCCGACATGCAGATCGCGGACGGATAGGAGCGGCATCATGCCTGCCTCCGCTGGGTGCGGGGGTCGAGAACGTCGCGCAGGGCATCACCAGTAAGATTGAAACCCAGAATGCCGAGCATGATCGTCAGAGCCGGGAAGATCATCAGCCAAGGCGCCTGCTGCATCAGGTTCTTGCTTTCGGACAGCATCAGTCCCAGCGAAGGAGTCGGGGGCTGCGTGCCAAGCCCCAGGAAAGATAATCCAGCCTCCGTCAGCAATGCCCAGGCGAGCGCCAGGGTGATCTGCACCGCAAGCGGAGCCACGAGGTTGAGGAGCAAATGCCGCGTGAGAATATAGGACTGGGAGCTGCCAAAGGTGCGGCTTGCGTCCACGAAGTCGCGTTGCTTGAGGGACAGGGCGGGGCCACGCACCACGCGCGCAAAAATCGGCGTGTAAACAATGCCGATGGCGGCCACGCTGGTGAACGTTCCGGGCCCGACGATAGCAATAATTAGAAGCGCCAACAAAATGGCCGGAAAGGCCAAAAGAACGTCCATCAGCCGCATCAAAATACTGTCCCAAATGCCGCCCCACCAAGCCGAGAGAAGGCCTATAATCGTTCCGGCTATGGTGGCGCAGGCAACCGCGCCAAACGCAATGTTCATCGATTGCCCAATGCCCAGCATCAATCGGCTGAGGGTGTCGCGTCCCAAGAGATCGGTGCCCATCCAGTAGTTGCCATTGGGCGGTTTGAGGCGGTCGATGGGGAACATCTTGAGCGCATCGTGCGGTGTGAAATCGAGTGCCGCCAAGAACGCTGCAAGGAGATAGAAGCCGACAATGACCAAACCGATCCGGCCGGACGGATGACGGACGAGAGAATGCAGAATGCTCATTAGCGACTTCCCAGGCGGATGCGCGGATCGAGCGCTGCGTAGGCCAGGTCGACGAGCAGATTCACCACGAGAAAGTTGAAGGCGATGAACAACACTGTGCCCTGGACCAGGGCATAATCGCGCTGGCTGATGGCATCGAGCACCAATCGCCCGATCCCGGGCAGGGCGAAGATCTGTTCCACGATGACCGCGCCGCCCAGAAGATAGCCGAACTCGACGCCCGATAGCGTCACCACCGGTATAAGGGCATTGGGAAGGGCGTGATGCCAGATGACGCCAATGGCGGAGGCACCCTTGGACCGGGCCGTCCGCACATAATCCTCGCTCAGGACGTCGAGCATGGCCGATCGTGAAATGCGCGTCACCGATGCCGCGAACGCAAAGCCAAGGGTGATGGCAGGAAAGATCAGCTGGGTGAGATTGGCCACCGGGTCTACGGTGATCGGCGTGAAGACACCCATCGGCGGCACGACGCCGAAGAAGACCGACAGGATATAGATGATGAGAATACCCAGCACAAAGCTGGGTGTGGACTGTCCGAGCATCGCCAGGAGGCGGACACCGAGATCGCTCGGGCGTTCGTTGCGGGTGGCAGCGAGAACGCCCAAAGGGATCCCAACCGAGAGCGCGATCAGCATAGCGAGAATGGCCAGCTCCAGCGTCAGCGGAAAGCGCTCGATGATGACGTGGAGGACGGGTCTGCCATAAATGGTGGAGACGCCCAGATCGCCTTGAAACAGGCCGCTCAGCCAGCGGATATATTGCGACCAGACGGGCTGGTCGATGCCGAAATAATTGGCAAGCGCGGCGCGTTGCGCCGGGGTGAGAAGACCAGCTTCGGTACCAAGCATCGCGGTAATGGCGTCTCCCGGGATGAGGCGGATGGACACGAATACCAGAATAGAAACGCCCAGCAGGATCAGCGGAAACGTCAGCAGCCGCTGCGCCACATAGTGCATTGGGGAACAGTTCTCATGGAAATAGGCCGGCCTGAGGGCCGGCCAAAATTGAGGTTTATTGGACCGAGACCTTGGTCAAGCCGAACAGCGTACCGGTGGGTGACGGCTCATAGCCGCTGACATTGTCCCGCTGGGCCGTGTAGTTGTAGGAGGTCGAGAGCCAGAGCCAGGGCGCCTGCTCGGCCAGATGACGTTCGAACTCCTGGAAGATTTCGACGCGCTTGGCCGGATCCGTTTCCCGCTGACCTTCCGCCATCAGTTCGTCAAGCGTGTCATCCACGAAGTTCGAGACATTGAGGAGGTTACCCTCTTTGGTGAAATAGCGATTATACATCGGGTAGGGATCGGGCCGCCCGCCATTGAGCGCCACCGCCATATCGAAGTCGCCCTTGAGCCAGCGATCAACATAAACGTTGAGCTCCATCATCTCGATCTCGAGCTCGATGCCGATCTCGGCAAGTTGCTGCTGCAGCACTTGCGCTTCGGCGGCAGCCACCGGCGGCTCACCGGTAGCACCAATAACGGTCGCTGCGAAACCGTCCGCCATCCCCGATTCTTCCATGAGCTGACGGGCACGATCGAGGTCTTGCTCGTAGCAGAAGAGCGTATCTGGATCCTGGGCGAAGGCTGGCATGGTCAAGGGACCGGTGACATGACCCTCGCCGGCGAGTGCCGCATCGACGATCTCCTGGCGATCGATCGCGCATGACATCGCCTGCCGAACCTGCAGATTGTCCATGGGCTCGCGGGATGGGTTGAGCTGGAGCACGTTGTAGGCGAGGCCAGGCACGCGGTTCAACTGCAAATTGGGCTCGTTCGGCACCATGGTTGCGACCAGCGGATCGTTGATCAGGGCGAAGTCGATTTGCCCCGCACGGAGCGACGCCAGGATTGCCGTCTCATCGGGCAGCACGGTGACGTTGATGCCATCGATCGCCAGCTCGCCGCCCGCCCAGTCCGGATTGGCCGTGAGTACTTCCCGTGCATTCGGCTCCCAGGACTCGAGGATAAACGGACCCGAGCCGACCGTGGTGGTGCCGATCGAGCCTGCCTCGATCTCGCTTGACGGCACGATGGCAGCGTTGATCGTGGCCATGGACGCCAGAATGGGTACATCAGCCGTGTTGAGGTTGAAGACGACCGTGCCCGCGTCAGGCGTGTCGATGCTTTCGATCGAAAGAAAGTTCGACCGAGCGGCGGCCGACGTCGCTTCATCAAGAATGCGCTCAAACGAGGCTTTCACGTCAGCCGCGGTTACCGGCTCGCCGTTGGAAAACTGCGCATCAGGATCGAGTGTGAAGGTGAGGGTCTGCGCGTCCTCCGAAAACTCCCAGCTTTGGGCGATCGCGGGAACTACGTTGAGCTCGGCATCCAGCCGCACAAGCGGCTCGTAGATCAACTCGAGCAGGCGGAGGGAGGAAAACGCAGTCTGCTTGTGAGGATCAAGGCCGGTGGCGTCCTGCGACCAGGCCATGCGCAATGTCTGGGCCTGGACCGGCAGTGCCAGGGCGGTCGTCGAGAGGGTGGCTACAGCAAGCCCTGCCCACAAAGTCCGTCGAGTTGGTCGAAGCATTTTTGTTCCTCCTCATATTTGGTCCAGTTCCAGACAACACGACTATGCGTGTCGGATGTCTGGTCGGGAGCACCGCGGTGCGCACGCTTGGTATGGCGCTGGCCGAGCTTGATTGCAGCCTAGGAAGTTCGTCTAGATCGTGTCAACGATTTTCAGCCTGGATCGTGCGCATGAACTTTTGTTTCGCGGTGCGACTGGCTACATTGAGTTGGTCACCAGGTGAATACTGCAGGGGAGCGGATCCTCCGCTGCGCACAGGAGTACGGATTGGGCATTCAATCGAGCATAGAAAGTGCGGCGCCAGGGTTCACCCCCACCATGCAACGGGTGGCGGATGCGATCCGCGCCAATCCGTCCATAGTCCTTGATCAGACGATCTCTGAGCTGGCGGCCTCCTGCCAGACTTCGGTCGCTTCTATCGTGCGGTTTTGTCGTGCTCTGGGCCTCACGGGATACGCGCAATTGCGCATGTCGCTCGCCACCGAACTGGGTCGCGAGGCAGCCCAGTTTGGACTGGGCACATTGGGCGCCGAAATCGCTCAGGCCGATACGCTGCAGGACATGGCCGCCAAGGTCGCTTCGCTCGAGATCATGGCCATCGAGGAGACCGTTTCGAGCCTCGACTTTGACGCGTTAGGCCGGGTGGTCGCCGCAATGGACAAGGCGCAGCGGATCCTCCTGTTCGGGGTCGGAGCCAGCCACTTCGTGGCACAGGATCTGCACCACAAATTGTTCCGTATCGGCCGCAATGCTTTTGTGATGGCTGACTCTCATGAGGCCTGGTCGGCAGCTTTGCTTGCGCCCGAGGCGACGGTGGCGCTCGGGTTCTCCCATTCTGGCACCACGTGCGATACCGTGCGCTATCTGGAAATCGCTGGAGAGGCCGGTGCCCTGACTGTGGCGGTCACTGGAGCGCCGGCTTCGCCACTGGCGAAAATGGCCCAGGAACGGCTCATCAGCCACGCGCGCGAGAGCCGGTTGCGGGCCGGCGCAATGGTCAGCCGCATGGCGCAATTGTGCATCGTCGACTGCCTCTTCATGGGCGTGGCGCAGCAGCGCTACGACCAGTCCATTCAAGCTTTGCAGCGCACGCGCGACATCACCCATCCCCGTTGACTCTTTGAACGTGCGGGAGACCTTTCCGCGGTTTGACAGTTTGAATAAAAGACACACTTCTACAATAGTGTTGCCGGAGCTCGGCTTTGGCAGCGGATCCTCCTTTTGTACATTCGGGTAGGCCGATCGGCTACTGACGTTTCAGGTGTCAGGTGCTTGGCACGTATGGAGAGTTTCGGAAGTGGAGCGTGTCTTTGCATAAGCATATAAGCCTTGCCTTTAGCGCGACCCTGCTCTCGATTGCGGCGTTGGCAGCACCCGCACAGGCACAATCATTGACCCAAGCGTTGACGGCAGCCTGTTCGTTTTCGCCCGAGCTGCAATCGGGCAGTGCTGCAGGCGAAAGCTTCCGCAGAAAACATTGCCCAGGCACTTTCGCAGAAGCGGCCGACGATTGGCGCCTCGGTGTCGGGCAACTACAATTGGTCGATGGTTGGTGGTCAATTCAATGACTCCCAGGCGCTAACGACCGGGCTGCAATACAACCAGACCATTTTCGACAATTTCCAGACCGACGCGCGGGTCGAGGCGGCGCGTGCCGGTGCGGAGATCGCACGGCACCAGATTCTCAATACCGCTCAGAATGTCCTGCTCTCTGTCGTGCAGGCCTACATGTCGGTTTTGAGCGATCGCCAGCTGGTGGCGTTGCGCCAGGAGAACTTGGAGTTCTTCCAGGCGCAGCTGCAGTCTGCGCAGGATCGGCTGGAAGTGGGTGAGGGCACCCGCATCGACGTGGCTCAGGCCGAAGCACGCCTTGCGCAGGGTCGTGCAGCCTATCAGGCAGCCATCAGCAGCCTTGAAGTCAGCGAGGCGACGTTCCAGCGCTATGTTGGGGCCTCGCCGGGCAGCCTCGCGGCCAGCCACAATTACGCTCGTCTCATCCCTCCGGGTCAGGTTGGTACGCGGTGGACGGGCCCGAGCGGCGCGCCCACGGACGGCATCAGCGGCAGCGTCGGCATCTCCATCACCATTCCTATGTATGCCGGTGGAGCTATAGGGTCAGGCGTTCGGCAGGCCAATCTCGAGCAGATCCAGTCTGAAGTCGACGCGATGTCCGCTTACGACCAGATCCGCGAAGCAGTCATATCGGCTTGGGCCGGCATTCAGAGCGCAGATGCCCAGATTGTGGCCGCCAATTCGGCGGTGTCGGCCGGCTCGGAAGTGCTCGAAGGTGTCATCCAGGGACGTGACTTGGGCACCCGCACGACGCTGGATGTGCTCAACTCCCAGGCCGAGTTGATCAACGCCCGGGAGGCCGTCATCAATGCGTCTACCCAGAAGGTGGTCGCCACCTTCTCTCTCCTGTCGGCGACCGGCCAACTGGCCGGACAGGAACTGTGCCAGTCGCTGCGGATCGAAGAGGTGGTAGACTACACCCAGACTGTCGAGGACGTTTGGCAGGAATTGCGCACTGTCGCGGACTAGCACAACCAAGCGTATTCGGGCCGGTGGCTGAGGACGGCAAGTGCGGTCACATGTGATGGAGGACAGGGCGGGCGCCGCTGGGCACCCACGTCCCAAACAGCGCCTCCCGAATTGCAGATTGTTCAAGCTTTCGGGGGGCGCCTTGTGCCGACCTCTCAGCTAGAACGGCCGATGCCCTGGCGCTGTAACGGACTGGACCGGAGCGGCAGACGTGCTGCGGCGCCGCCAGGCAAAAGCCCTTTGGCTCAGGGATCGTTGCGACATGCGGCTCAGCAGCTGAAACGCCAGCTGAAATCCATGCGAGCGTGAGGGCATGAACCAGGCGAAGAATAGAATGCGGATCAACCAGGCAAGCCGTCCCGTAAACTGCACGCCGTAGAGCTCGGTTATGCCGCGGCCATCGGGGAGCCCTGCGGTCTGCCCCAGGCCTTTGAACGCGAAACGCTTGAGCCGTTTGCCGGCAACGGCCGAGGCAATGTTGTGCCCCACGCAATCCCCCTGCTTCATGGCCCAGAGCGCATTGGTGGGGCAGGCGGCGCCACTAACGGGTTGCAACACGGCCGCGATATCACCCGCCGCCCAGATGTTGTGTTGCCCCGCTACGCGCAGGTGACAATCGGTCAGCAACTGACCGCGGTCATTTCTCGGCAGACGTTCGGATCCCTTAAGGACCGGAAAGCTGATGCCGGCTGCAACAATGGTGAGGTCCGAAGCGATCTGGTGGCCATCTGCCGTCCTGACGTGACCGGGCCTGATCGCGTCGATCCGCTGACTGGCGTGTACGACGACGCCAGCGGATTTGAGGGCCGTCGAAGCGGTGTTGGCGAGATGATCGAACTGGGGGCGCAACTGGTGGAGCAGGTCCGGCGTGCCTGCCATCAGATGAATGGTGGTCTGCCCCTTGTCGGCAAATCGCTCAGCGAGCGCAGCTGCCGTCTCTACGCCGGCGAACCCGCCGCCGATAACAACAACATTCCGCGCCATGGCACGCGATTGCTCCATCTCCTCTAGACGCCCGACCAACCTTTGCATGTCACGACTGTCCTTGATGCACCAGCCATGTTCCGCAAGCCCATCAAGCGTTTCGAAGGGGTCCTTCGAGCCTGTGGCCAGCAGCAGGTGATCGAAGGTGAGCGCCTCGATACGCCCGTCCACCGACAGTTGCAGAGAGTTTTGGGAGGTATCCAGCGACAGCACTTCTGCCTGGAGGAACTGGTTGCCAACCAGGGGCTCGATCGGTGTCAGCGTGGTTTCGACCGGCACCTGTCCGGAGAGAACCTCGCCGGTCCAGCCGTGAAAGGTATGATAGGGGTCACGCGATACCAGAACGATTTCGCAGGTGCCCGCTGCCACCTGGCGGTTCAGCTTGCGCTTGAGCACGGCGTGCGCATGCAAGCCGGCATATCCGCCCCCCAAAATCACTACGCGGCGCATGTGACGATCTCCTTGCCCGTGAACAAAGAAGTCTTGGCCGGGCTTTCGATGGTGTCGAGCTTGCGGCCGAAGGACTGGAACGGCGCCAGCTGAAAGCCGAGATGCCGATATCGTGCCGCCAGACCGAGCAGATGTTCGGCTTGATGCACCTCGGGCGCGCCGATCGAAAAGTGCCCCTGATGTCCGCTCAGCGCCAACAGCATGGTTTCGGCAAGGCATGCATAGGCCAGCTTCGGCGCCAGTCCAATGGAGCAGCCCTTGAGCTCGAAACCGGGTATTTCGACCAGGCCGCCATCGATGATCGTCACATCCGGGCGGGACCTGAGGAGGCCTTCATCGGTGTTGCGGGGGACAGTGTCATCGAGCACCACAGCGCCCTGTCCGAGATGCTCACTACGCAGGATCGCATCGGGTGCCGAGGTCAGCAGCACTACGAGGCCCGCATTGCGGACGTCCGCCATGTCCGTGCTGACGCTGACCGCCAGATCATCGCTCCTGACCTCCTCCGCAAGCGTGTCCAGACGGCGGCGGTTGCGGGCCACCAGGAGCAGCCTGCCGGCATGCTGGCGCGCCAGAAGACGGGTGAGGCAGCTACCGACACTTCCCGTTGCCCCTACGAGCGCGATCAGGGTGTCACTGGGAAGGCGCGCCAGGAGGCGCTCCATGGCGAGCAGGGTCATGGCAGCGGTGAAAGCATTGCCGTTGGTAACCCCGATATCGGTGCGCTTTGAAAACGCCTTGCCACCCCCCGAAGCAGGTGCGGTGAGGGCGCCCAGGCCAACCACGCTCGCGCCCATATCCTTGGCCTTGTCGATGGCCGCGGAAATTCGCGCCTGCACCTGGTTGCGGGGCAGCGTCAGCAACTGCGTGGGAGTGAGAGGCACGGTGATGATCGAGCCGGTGATCTCCTCGGGGCGGTCCGCACGATGGAGTTGCCCGGTTACGATGGGTGGCAGTGGCAACCGGCGCAACGCGGTGCGCAGTGCCGCTTCGGGAACAAGGCGGAACGGCGCTCCGAACAGCAGACCCATATCTTGCCGCAGTGTGTTGCGGGGGTGAACCAAAAACGCAAATTTCTCAACCATCAGACGCCCCTATCTGGATGAGGCACCTTTGTGCCGCCACCAAATATTAGGGGGTTGTTAACCACCTGTTAACCGTTACTTGAATCATTCTGTGTAGATGGTTAATCATACCTCCAAGTGCTTGATTTTGAAGAGCTTGGCTACGCTTCACGCTCGAGGCTGAAAGTATTTCTTCACTACGACCTGCTAGTTTAGAGCGGTCGGGAGGTCGTCCTGGAGCGAAAGGGGCCGACCGCAGTCCTGTTGCCGTCGACGAGAGGGGTCAAATGACAGCCGAGATCACAGACGCCCTTGCCCTGCTGAGGGCTGCCGGGGATGCGGACACGCCCACAGGTCACAACCGCATTCTGGAAGCCGTTCGGTCTCACCTTGGTATGCAGGTGGCCTATGTTTCCGAATTCGTGGGCGACCGCACCTATTTCCGTGCCGTCGATGCGCCGGGTCTTGAGCAGGTGATCAAGGCCGGGGACTCCATGTCGCTTGATGATGTCTACTGCCGGCACATCCTCGAAGGCCGACTGCCCGAAATCATCCCCGATACGGCTGAAGTACCCTTTGCCAAAAACATTCCTCTGACCCAAGCCATGGGGATCAGGGCCCATATCAGTGTTCCCCTCAAGCTCGCCGATGGGCGCACTTACGGCATGTTTTGCTGCGTCAGCGCGCAGCCTGAACCCTCGCTCAATCCCCGCGATCTCAAGATTATGCGGGCCTTCGCCGAACTAACGGCATTGGAGATCAGCCGGGATCTGGCCGCCAAGGCGGGGCAGAAGGTCACAGAGCAGCAGGTGCGCCGGGTTCTCGACGCAAATGAGCTATCCTTGGTCCTGCAGCCCATCAGATCGCTGCGGGACAATCGCATCCTGGGGTTTGAGTGCCTCTCCCGCTTTGCAGGACCGGAAGGGTATTCGCCGGACATCTGGTTCGCCAAGGCTGAGTCTGTCGGCCTCGGCCTCGATCTCGAACTGCGGGCAGTGTCCAGGGGGTTGGCGCTGCTGTCCCGGCTCCCGCCACGGCTTTATCTTACGCTCAATGTTGCCCCGGCAACGATTGCCTCGCAGGCCCTGGCAGACATGCTTTGTGCCGTCGATGGTCGCCGGGTCGTGCTTGAGATTACCGAGCATGCCACTGTTGAGGATTATGATGCGCTCAAGCTCGCGCTGGTCAAGCTGCGCGGTGCTGGCGTACGACTGGCGGTAGATGATGCCGGTGCCGGTTATGCGAGCCTGAGGCACATCCTCGCCTTGCAACCCGATATCATCAAGCTCGACATCAGCCTGACGCGCAACATCCACGCCGATCCTGCCCGCAATGCCCTGGCCTCCGCTCTCGTGCAATTCGCCCGCCATACGGCCTGCCTCATCCTGGCTGAAGGCGTCGAAGACCCGCGCGAACTGAAGGCCCTCCAAAAGCTCGGCATTTCCTGCGGGCAGGGTTATCACCTGGGCCGCCCCGTTCCCGTCGAACAGGCGCTTGCCATGGCGAACTTGCAGGAAGATCTTGCCCCGGTTCAAGTGCCGGCGCCGCTTGCCCGCATGGGCTGACGCGACCTCAGAGTTGCGTCACCAGATTTGGATTGCTGCCTTCGCTGTGGCTGCGGGAACAAGTTTGGCCACCAACAGGTCAAGCGGTTCGGGTCGATGCAAGTGGAAACCCTGGCCCAGAGGGATACAGACCTCATTGTCCAGCAGGGCTTCAAGCGCCTCCTGCGTTTCCACCGCTTTGGCAATCACCTCGATCCCCATGGATCGACCGATGGCGGATAGAGCCTTGACGACTTCTCGGTCGAACCCGCCCCCCGTCATGTTCTTGATGAGGGATCGTTCCACTTTGACGCTATCGAACCCAACTCGACGCAGGCTGGAGAACGAGCTGGGCCCGGCGCCAAAATCGTCCAGGCTGACGCGGCAGCCCCGATTGCGGGCTTGCGTCACGAACAGTTCTGCAGCCGCTATATTGGTGAAAGCCGCGGTCTCAGAAATCTCGAATTCCAGCCTGTTCAGCGCGGCGCCGGTCTGCTCGGCCATCGCCGCAACGAAGTCCCACAGGAGCGGGTCGCTGATTGTAGGCGCCGATAGATTGAAACTGAGCGTGAGATTGGCGTTGCCGCCCAGCGCCTGCCCATAGCGCTTGAGGGCGGTGCGGATGACGTGCCGGTCGAGAGCCGCCGCCATACCGAACCGTTCTGCCGCGGGCAGGAAGTCGCCCGGGCCAATCAGCGCGTCTTGTCGGGAGAACAGGCGCGCCAGCACCTCAACCCGGCCGGTGGGCTGGTCCGGTCTCGCAAGGCCGCGGATTTCCTGCCCATAGAGGATCAGCCGGCTGTCGTCCATCGCCAGGGTCAATTCAGCGACCAGTTGCGCCGCACTCATCCCGGATTCGGCCGGATTGTCGGACTCGAGATGCCAGGTGTTGCGGCCGCCCGCCTTGGCAGCGTAGCAGGCGTCATCCGCGCGCCCCAGGATTTCGGCAGGCGTGGTGTGGGGTGCGCTGACGATCGCCACGCCTATGCTGGCGCCCAGCTGCCTCTGTCCCTGGGCGGTGTGCAGCTCGACCAGCCCAATGGCGCCGAGCATGCTTTGGGCGGCCAGAGCAGGTTCGGTACCGGCAATCGGCAAGGCCACCGCGAATTCATCGCCGCCCAAACGCGCCATGACCGCCATTGGAAGGGCCTGCTGGACCCTGGCGGCGACGCCGCGCAGGGCGGCGTCGCCGGCGGCATGACCCAGCGTATCGTTGATCGCCTTGAAGTAGTCGAGGTCCATGTAATAAAGGCCGAATGGCTTGTTGGCCGCCTCGGCAATCCACTCTTCCAGCACCTCTTCGAAGGCACCGCGGTTCAGTAGCCCCGTCAGGGGGTCGTGGCGGGCCGCGGTGGCGAGTTGCTGCTGGCGCTCATGCTCCTCGGTCACGTCCCTTATGGTGCCAACGAGGCGCCCCGAAGTTCCACGCTGCTGGTGCAGCATGCACAGCGTCTCGACATGCCGGATGTCCCCGTTGTGACGGACGATCCGGTAGCCGATCCGGGTGGGCTTGTCCGGGCTGACCGGAATGGCATGGGCCTGTTCGGTGCGCTCCCGATCCTGGGGATGCAGAAACGCGTGCCAGGTCTCCCGTGCCAGTTCATCGCCGGCGGGCGGCAGGCCGAAGATTTCCCGTGTCCGGCGATCCCACAGGCTTTTCTGGGTATCGATGTCGAACTGCCACAGCCCCATGCTGCTGGCCTGGAGCGCCAGCCTGATCTGCGCATTGGCGTCTGCGAGTTCAGCCTCGGCGGCCTTCTGCCGGGAAATGTCGGTTTGCACCCCGACGGCGCGCAGGGGCCGGCCGGCTTCGTCCCGCTCGATGATGCCGCCACGGTCGAGCACCCAGATCCAGCGTCCATCCCGGTGCTGGAGACGCAACTCTGTTTCGATACTGCCCGTCTCGCCCGCCAAATGCCTTTCGCCGCTGCGGATGGCGTGCTCGCGGTCCTCGGGATGGGTCAGGTTGAGCCAGAGCGCACTGTCCTGTCGGAACTCGGTTTCGCTGTAACCGAGCATGGCGAACCAGCTGGCGGAATAAAAGCAGCGGTCGGTCGTGAGGTCCCAGTCCCAGAGGCCCAGCTGGGCCCGCTCGATGGCGTGTCGCCAGACATCCGGTGATGCCCAATCCTCTTGGCGTTGATCAACCATTATGCGCTCGCGCGTCAATCCTGGCAGCACTATCTGCGGTATTTGTGAAATACTCCGTTACCGCGGCAGCCGATTTGCTCAAACAATTACTGGAGAGAGCCTGATCTCAGTTGGCCCCGCCAAGCACTTGCACTCTGGCAAACAGGACCGGCGGTGGCCGGGGGGTAGGTGAGGGGAATGGGCTGAGGAAAGGGGCCAATGTTCGATAACGCGTATTGTCGAGCCCCCTGCCTCGCGCGCGGCGGTTTGACTTAGCCGCTGACGACAACCGGTGGTCGGCTTTGTTGACGCAGGGCTGATGCCGGCGCGGCGCTCCTGCGAGCACTAAGGAGTGCCGCGACTGCGGGTGGCCGCTGGTGTGGCTCTCCCGAGCAGTGAGGCAGAGATTGCACGCTCCCCAAATGTGACCCAAGAATCGGGAGCTCCTCGTTAATTTTGGTCAAGCAGATCGCGCAGCAGCACTCGCGGATCGACGTGGAAGTCTGCTCTTTCCAGTCACGACTTGATGGTGGCCTCCCATAGGTGGGCCACACTGAAAACGAGGCTTTGTAAGGATCTTCTATTTGTGCGCGCGCCTTGGCGGAGCGTTGCTCGAGCTGACCGGCGGCCCAGAGGGGCAGGTGGGTCTTAAGGGCATCTTCCTTGAGCGCACGGTGAATAGGAAGGCGACCAAAGCCGCAATCCTGCGGAAGGCGTACTCTGATCATCTCGAGTACATGCTTACGTGGGAAAACAATCGGCATGGTCTTTGTCGTCGTGCCTAATCAAGGCACTGCACCGGCAGGTTGGCCCGCCTGACAGCAACGACATGTGCGCGATGCTGCCGGGCTGAGGGGCATGTGAATGTCCCACAAAAGCATACCCTCAGTTGCGGCATTTGCGCCTAGTTGCTGCGGCAGGATCAGGTCAAGGTGACCTATGACTGACGATCCCATAAGGTGGGCATCGATCAAATGAAGAAGGAACAGAACGGTTATGTGGCTAACCAGCGTGGGCATCGTGCTGCTTCTGGCGATGAGTTTCTTCTTTTCCGGATCAGAGACGGCGCTCACCGCATCGTCCCGTGCCCGCATGCATCAGCTGGCGCGATCGGGGGATAAACGGGCTAACTTGGTCGAAGAGCTCACCTCCGAAAAGGAGAGGCTGATCGGCGCCATTCTGCTTGGCAACAACATCGTCAACATTCTGGCCTCCACGCTTGCAGCCAGCCTCCTGATCCAGATCTTCGGCGAAGCAGGAATCGCCTATGCCACCATCGCGATGACGGCGGCCGTAGTGGTGTTCTCCGAAGTCCTCCCCAAAACTCTGGCGCTGATACGCCCGGAGGCGTTTGCCTTGACCGTCGCTCCCGTCATCCGGCTCATTGTCGTGGTCTTCGCACCCATCACGCTAGCCGTGCAGGCGCTGGTGAACGTCATCCTTCGCCTTTTCGGTCTTGATCCCGACGAGGCAAAGGCCGTGTCCGGTCATGAAGAGATCAGAGGCACGGTGGATCTGCTGCACTCGGAAGGCGAGGTCATCAAGCGTGACCGCGACATGCTGAGCGGCATCCTCAACCTGCGAGACCTCGCGGTGCGAGATGTGATGGTGCACCGTACCAAGATGTTCAGCCTGGACATCAATCAACCCGTCGAGCAACTGATCGATGCCATTCTCGACAGTGCTTACACCCGAATACCGGTGTTCGACGCCAATCCAGACGAGGTAGTTGGCATCGTGCACAGCAAGGATGTTCTTAGGGCTCTTCTACGATCTGGTGGCGATGCATCACAGCTGAACATCCGCAAGGTCATGTCCCCGCCGTGGTTTGTGCCGGAATCCGTCCCGGTTGAAAAACAACTCGCCGGCTTTCTGAAGCGCCACATCCATATGGCTCTGGTGCTGAATGAAACGGGCGCCGTGGAAGGATTGGTGACGCTCGAAGATATCATCGAGGAAATCGTCGGCGAGATTTCCGATGAGCATGATGAGCCGGACGATGACAGTTCCTTCGGCATCGAACCGCAGGCGGACGGCAGCTATGTAGTCGACGGTACGATCTCTATCCGAGACCTCAATCGTTCATTGGACTGGAATCTTCCCGATGACGAGGTCACCACAGTGGCTGGCATCGTCATCAGTGCAGCCAAGCGCATTCCGGATGTGCAGCAGGAAGTGTCTGCCCACAACCGCCGCTTTCTGGTGCTTGAAATGGACAGGCACCGCGTCGCCAAGGTGCAGATATTTCCCGAGCTAGACGAAGGCCTGACCGCATAGGTGGGCCTTCGCCAGCATCCAATTACCTATTCGCTGCCGGTCTTGATCTCGAAGTCAGAGAAGGTGACTTCCACCGTTCTAGAGTAGCGGCCGCCATTCTGCTTGTCGTGGCGCATGAATTCGGCAGGGGCGATGACCACCTTGATATCGTAGGCGCCATCGCCCGGTACGGTCAGATCTGCCCCATAGTGATAGAGGCCCGGATGCCAGAGAAGTGGCACCTGCACCGGTCCCACCGGCGAGCCGCCCGATTTGGGCGTCAGCGTCACCTCGATCTTGAGGCCTGGGATGAACCGGTGATCACCGGCGTCGCTGACGGACACCTCGAGATGGCAGTTTTCTCCCTGAGGTTCCCGCCACTCGAGCTGGCCTTCCCCGACCAGCCGGTACATGCCCTCGGCTTCTTCCTGAGCGATGCCGATGCGATAGTCGCCGGCCTCTTGCATGGCGCCGTTGTCGGCAACTTCCTCGACCATGTATTTGAGCGCCTTCTGGTAGGCGGCACCCTCTTCGCGGGCGATGCGGAGCTGGTTTGCATCAGCCTCGTCGCTGGGCACTTCGACTGAACCTGCCATAATAGTCTCCATTCGGTTGTTTGATTTCCGCAGGACGAGTCGTTCTCGCCCACTTCTAAACGGAAGGGGCGCAAGACAGAGTTGGTTCCTGTTTCGGAGCATTGGGCTGCCGGTTCGCTGCGTCACAACTCTAGCGCAAAACAATGGCCCCAGCTTATTGCCGGGGCCACGCGATATCGTGAAAGTCTGACTTTGTGACTAGTTAGTCGACCATGCCGAGACGATTGTACTCAAATGGCTCAAGGCCACGAGCTTCCGTTTCATCATATGGGATGTCGTAGTAGTCGGCACCACGACGGTATCCGGTATACGGATAGGCGTAGTAGCCGCCCGTGCCCCAGCCAACGTCAGGGGAAACCACTGTCGCCCGCAGGTTACCATCAACAACGATGAGGTCGTTCACATAGCCGTAGTTCTCGGCGGTGGTAGCAGTATCGGGAGCCAGCCGCGCATATTCGCCAATCAGCTCGCTGGCGCGCCAGACATAAGGACCCGTTTCGGAGTCGTCGAACCAGCCGTCATCAACCTGCTGGATGTTCTGCGCGACACCATCAGCCGTGATGTAGTCCTGGGCGAAAAGGGAGTAGTCGCCGACCGTGTCTTCCGTCACGGGGACGATGACGTTATCGAGGTTCACCTCGACCATCTCCCACGGGATACTCACATGAGTATCACCGATGTCCCAGAAGCCGCCGATCTCGGCGATGATAGCGAGAGCCTGACCGTTGGAGCCGAAGAGGACGTCATCGACCTCGCCGATTTCTTCGCCGGTTGGACCATAGACGTCCATGTCGTTCATCAACTCTTCGACGCTAATGCCAGGACCATAAAGGTCATCGTAGCGCCAGTCCGACAGGCGAACGATTTCATTTGTCTGTACGGTGTTATCAGGACCGCCGACCGTATCTCCGACCTGCTCGGTCATCCCGTACGCACCAAACTCAGGTTCGTCGATCAGAAGATCATTGTTCGTGTCGTATGCGCCATAAAGACCCGTTCCGAACTCATCCTCGGTCAGCAGACCATCAGGCTCGCGATCCCAGGCTTCGAACGGCTCGTTGAAGGGGCCTACTTCGTTGTTAAAGAGGCCGTACTCTTCCTCGGACAGCATCATGTCGCGATCGGTGTCATACCGACCAAATACGTCAGCGGAATAGGTGCCGAATTCGGTATTGGCTAGGCCGGGTGTCGCATCGGTGTCGTAGTCCGAGTAGACGTATGTTTGCTGTGCTAGCGCGGGAGTGGCGATGAGAACCGCAGCTAACGATATGGCTGTGCTTTTGCGTTTCATTCTCGTCTCCTTTGAATGGTTGAAGATAACGCGGCGGCTGTTCCCGCCCCGTCCTGAGAGGCCAACGAGACCAACGGGCGAAGGTTGCGGCCATTTCACTCCAGTAGCGGATGCGTGATCCTACAATCATCCTTGCTGTTGTTTGCTATAAGGTAAGTAGTTTGTCCTGGAACGGCGCTCGATGGCAAAGTTGAAGGTAGCGCAAGCTTGTGGCATGGTGGCTATGGTCTATGTGCTGGAATATTCTATTCATCGCAGCTAAGCATTTTTGCTTGCCGGCTATCCCAGGAGATCAGCGGAACCCTGCACCCACGGATTGGCCGGGGACCGTTCCCAACCTTCAACGCAGACTGGCCCATCCTGCGGTGGCCACTGAACTATGTGTTTTTCGATCCCAGCTTTCGGCTCGTGAACATGGGGCTGATGGACCATGTGGGCTCCGATCACTTCCCCCTCCTTATCGAGCTCTGTCACGCTCCTGAGCTTGCGTTGGTCCAGCGCAATGCCAGACCCAGCTCTGCGGAAGTCGAGAGGGCCAGCGAGGCCATACAGCAAGGACGAGAGGAGGCCCGATAGACGCCAGACTGCTAGGGTGGTTCCGCCCCAGCAGTCCTGTCTACCAGCGGCACCTTTGACGCTCAGCTAGTCGCAGGCGAAGGCGCCGATGTCTTCCATTTCGGTCTCATCGTAGACCAGCTGGAACACCTGATCGCCCGGACTCCACTCGCCCTCGGCCAGAGGCTGAAAGGGGATCGCGTATTCTGTGAATAGGTCGAGGCCCAGATTTGGGCTGATGATGATCGCCTTGGCCTCGTCGGCCGAAATTATCAGGTCTTGCACCCGCCCGAAGCTGACCCCGTCGCGGGTATCGACCAGATCGCCGATCAAGTTGGTGGCGCGCCAGGCGCCTGCACCTGGATCGAGGTCATCGACGCCCCCCGTGATGCCGCCGGTAGTTGCTCGGTACTCAATCTCGCCACCCAGCAATTGATAGTCGCCGACATTTGCTTCCATGATCGGGACACGGGCCCAGCCTTCGCCGAACTCCACCACGCCCCATGGAACGCTGACATGGACGTCGCCGATGTCGAGAAAGCCTCCGATTTCGGCTATGAGCGCCAGCACCTCTCCGTCTGGGCTAACGATCAGGTCCTCCGTCTCGCCGATTGCCTCGGCTCCCCGAACAGGCCCATAGACCTCAATGCCCGCGATCAGTCCAGCGACGCTGGTGCCAGAGTCGCGGCAGAAATCGTCATCCCAGTTGTTGACGATCACCGGCTCCAGCTCTTGAGCCAGAGAGCTGCTCGCAAAACCGCAGCACAGCATAACCATAGGCGCGACGAGGGTGACCTTCATCGGATCCTCCATTGTATGTTCTGATGGACCCAAACGACACCCTCAGGGTTTCGTTGCCCACCAGCGCAGCCGGTAAACTTGGCTCCCGCACCATTCACAGGGCCTACGATCGCTGATGGCGCCATGAATCCTCCAGCGGAACTGTGTCAATCAAGCAGGGTGAGTGGAGTTGCCCTAGCAATGGGCCGTCGCTTATCACGTGATTAAACGCGCAACGGAAACGTGGCGAGGACATTCGCCGACTCTCATGAGTCTACTTGGCCTTCCAAACGCGCATTATGGCTTTCGCCGCCGAGGCAGCCGCCGAGCGGCTCCGGAAGGTTTGGTGCAGGCTCAGGTTGGCCAGTGTGTGGGCATGCCGCACCTTGCCGCAGAACATTCGCGTATTAGAAGAGGAGTGCCCATCGGCATGAAGCTGTTCGGCCCGACCCTTGCTATTACCGTTTTTCTGATGAGCCTGGCTGGAATTGCACCCTCAACGGCAAGTCCCCTCATTCAGATCATGCAAGGGGATCTCGGGCAAAGCCGACCAAGTGGCTGCCCGAGCAGGTGGTGCGCCTGCTACTTAGACAAGATCCTGACCGAAGCAGGCCTGCAACCGCGCGGCTCCAACCGGGCTCGAGATTTCGCCACCTATGGGAAGCCGGCCAAGCCGGCCCAGTTCGGCGCCATCATGGTCATGCGCAATCACGTGGGGGTCGTAACTGGCCAGTGCCCAGATGGCCGCGTCCAGATCATCTCAGGTAATTACAGCCGCAAGGTGCTCCCGGGCTGCTACAGTGCTGCCAGGGCTATTGCTTGGCGCAGACCGTAGGCTCGTCGACAGCGCCCAAGCTGAGCTATCAGACGAGGTGGACCCATGCCGCGGAGCGGTTCTCCTCACCCTTCTGATTGCTGCTTAAGCGGAGCTAGCCTTCAGAGCTTACCGGCAATCTCGAGAGGCTGTGCAAAGGTGGTGAGTTGATAGGAGCGCCATCCCGCTTGCTCGATATCGTCAAACCCCACGACGCAAAGATCGTCTGGGATTTTGAGCCCGAACTCATGCCGGGCGGCATCCACAAAGCCGAGTGCAAGCAAATCTGTCACACAAAAAACGCCGTCAGGGGCATTGGAGCGGCCAAACACCCGCCGCGCCGCTTCCGCGTCCGAGGCATAGCTCGTAGGCCCGCCCTCGGTTACAGTCACAGGAATGCCCGACGCCTTGGCCGCATCCACAAACACGTGCTCCCGCTCCACCAGGCTCGCCGTTCGGGCGTTCGAGGTGATGAGGCCAAGCCGTTGGCACCCCGCGCGCTGCAGGAGGAACAGGGCCTCACGCGCGGCCATGGCGTTGTCAACGTTGAGACTGCTGGAGCCGCTCAGCCGATCGTCGCGATTGATCAGCACCACCTGCTGCCCATTGGCGAGGCAAGTCTCAATGAGCTGTGCGGGCGGCGTGCCCGACAACACAACAGTTGCGTCCGCGCGGTAATTAAGGGTTTGCCGAAGGGCGGAAGAGACGCTTTCAGTATCGGTTTCGGTGTTGATCACCATGGTGATCTTTCCGGCAGCCTGCAGATCGCGGGTCAGAACGTCTACCATCCGGGCGCGGATCGGCGTGGTTACATCTGACACGACCAGGCAGACAATGTTGCTGCGCTCGCGCAGACCCCGCGCCAGATGATTGACGTGGTAGCCGAGAGATGCAGCCGCCTCGAGGACCTTCTTGCGGGTTGCCTCAGAAACGCTGGCGCCGCTGGTGAAGGTTCGGGACACCGCTGAGCGCGACACTCCCGCTCGTTCCGCGACCATATGTGCAGTGACAAAGGTTCGCGTCTTGGTGTCGCTCATTGTGCTTCATTCCTGCGGACCTCGACTTGTGGAAAGAAACCGCACCGGCAGTCAAGCTTGGCGCGTGTGCCTTCGAAGAAATCGCCCGCTACAAGAAAGCCGTAGGTTTTCTGGAGGCTCGTCGTCTAGCTGTTAACTGCATTCGCTACGGAAAAGGTCGTAAGCGATGACGCGAACCAAGTCGCTCCTGCGTCGTTGTCACTCGCTGCGGTTTTCCGCACCACAATAGCATAGCGAATAAGGAGACTTCGATGCGCCAGGGTATTCAAAGCGACCCCCGATCACTCAAGATGCACCAATTGGTTGGTGGGGGAGCGCTTGGTCTCGCCCTTATGATGAGCACCAGCTTGTCAATGGCGCAGGAGAACCCCGTGGAAGTCGAGAAGGGCAAAGATCAGCTCTTTTCCGCTCGCGTGCTCACGACCGGGCTTTCCAATCCGTGGGAGATTACCTGGGGGCCTGATGACATGATTTGGGTCACCGAGCGCTCCACTGGCGAGGTGACGCGTGTCGATCCCTTCACCGGGGCGCAGCAGACGCTGCTCACGCTTGAAGACTTTAGCGTCGACGTCCAGCACCAGGGTCTACTCGGGATGGCGCTCCATCCTGAACTGCTGCAGGGCACCGGGAATGACTATGTCTATCTCGCCTACACCTACGAGGCTGGATCGACCCAGTCGCCAGATCCGCGGCAAAAGCTGGTTCGCTACACCTATGACGGGGCCAACCAAGTGCTTGTCGATCCGGTTGAGCTGATCTCCGGAGTTCCCGCTTGGAACGACCACAACGCGGGCCGCGTGAAGATCGGCCCAGACATGAAAATCTACTATACGCTCGGCGAACAGGGTGCCAACTTTGGTGGGAACTACCAGCGGCCGAACTTGGCTCAATCCCTGCCAAGCCAGGAGGATGTCGACGCCGAGCAGTGGCAATCCTACACCGGCAAGGTTCTGCGTCTGAACCTGGACGGGTCAATCCCCGAGGATAACCCCGAGATTGAAGGCGTGCGCAGCCACATCTTCACCTATGGCCACCGCAATCCGCAGGGCATCGACTTCGGCGCTGACGGCACAATCTATGTTTCCGAGCATGGCCCGGATACCGATGACGAACTGAACGTGCTCGAGCCGGGTGGCAATTACGGCTGGCCCAATGTTGCGGGCTATCGTGACGACAGTGTCTACGTCTACGGCAACTGGAGTGAGGCGCCGGCGGATCTGCGCTATACTGGACGGGACATTCCCGATGAAGTGCCGCAATACCCCGAGAGCGAGTTCGAGCCCGAGATCGTTGAGCCGATTGCGACCTATTGGACGGTGGGCGACGAGTACGACTTCGAAGGCAATTGCGGCTGGATCTGTAACCCAACCATCGCTCCTGGCTCCATCCAGTACTATGCGGCTGGGGAAGATGGCATTCCCGAGTGGGACAACTCGGTGCTCCTGCCCACGCTCAAGCATGGCACGCTATACGTGCAACAGCTGAGCGAAGATGGCACGGAGGCGGAAGGATTGCCTATTGCCTGGTTCGGCACGCAGAACCGGTATCGGGACACCGCCATAGGGGCAGATAACAGGACCGTCTTCATTGCGACAGACAATTTCGGCACCGCTGCCCAGCTCTACGGCGATCGCGGCTTCACCAATGTGCTGCACAATCCCGGGGCGATCCTTGCGTTCACCTACGAGGGTGAAGATGGCGCAGGCCAGGAGCCGTCAGGCTTGGGGCTGTCCCCGGAGGCGACTGAGGGAAGCCAGTCTTCGCAGGCAGGTGACGATACCGAACAGGCGGTGGACGACGCCAGCATCGGCGCGGTAGATGCGGATGTCCCGAACGACGAGCAATCAGCAGCTGTTCCCGGGGACATCGAGGGTGATGCTGCGGATCCCGAGGCTGAAGCTCAAGCCGCTGCCACCGACACCGCTGATACCAGCTTCGAAGAGCTGTTTGACAATGGCCAAACGCTCTATGGCATCAACTGCGGGGCTTGCCATGGCGCAGCCGGGGAGGGCGCCCAGGGCCCGGCCCTTGCCGGCAACGAGTCGCTCGGGGATGACGAGTACTTGGCCCGTACCTTGGTCCACGGCTTTGGCTACATGCCACCTTTTGGCGACCAGCTAAACGACCTGCAGATCGCTGCAATCTCCACCTATATCCGGAACAATTGGGGCAACGAGTTCGGTCCCTTGCAGCCCGGCGAGGTCGCAGAGCAGCGCTAGTCGAAGTGGTGGGGCGGTTTCGCCCCACCATCTCACCTCAGGCTTCAATGTGGTCGCTTTTGCGCCTCGCAGGTGCCCCCTCAAACATGGATGCGCGGCGCATCTCGTAACTATCGGCTTGCCTTACTCAAGAAACGCAAATATTGCGTAGTTGAGTTCAGGAGAAGCAAGTTGGGCATACAGCGCCGCGCCAATCAGGCCGATATCGCCGAACATCTCGGAGTGTCCATCAGTACAGTCTCGCGCGCGCTGGCCAACGAGATGGGTATCAGCGATGCTGTTCGGCGCGACGTGCAACGCGTCGCCCGTATGCTGGGCTACAAATCCAAGCATACACCGTTTGCGGCGAACGGGAACAAGCGTGCGGTTGCCCTGGTCCCGCTTGGCTCGGCGACTAGCGGCATGTCCGGGTTCTATTTCGGCATCGTCGAGGGCATGCGGGTGCAGGCTGCGGAGGCCGGCATGACGCTCGATGTACGGCTCGTCAACGAGACCACGGTGACGCTGGAGATGATCCGCAAGCAGATCGACCAGGCTGACGCCGGCGGTCTGTTGCTGGCGGGGATCGATGGCTGGGATGAGCTGGTGGACTGGAGCCAAAATGAGGAGGTCTCGGTCGTCCTGGTCAATGGCAGCGACCCGGACATGCTCCTAAGTTCGGTATCACCCGCCAATTTCTACGGGGCCTACCAAGCCACGCAGCGCCTGCTCGACGCGGGACACCGGCGGATCCTCCATTATACCCACCGCGTTCGCCCGACCATACTTCAGCGGGAGCGCGGCTTCCAGGCTGCGATGGCCGCAACGCCTGGCGCTGAGGCGGTCATCGTCCATACGGGAGAGCGGAACACGCCCGAGTTGCTGGCCGAGCTTCTGGCGCTCAAGCACGATGTAACAGCCGCCTTTGTGTGGAACGACATCGTGGCGGTGGAGATGCTTGAGGGCGTCTACGGCTCGGAGAGCCCGTTGCCCCGCAACTTCTCCATGGTGGGCTTCGATGACCTGCCGCTAGCCGGCATGGCCACGCCGAGGCTGAGTACGGTTCGGGTGGAGCGGGAAGCCATCGGGCGGGGCGCAGTGCGCGTCCTGGCGCAGCACATGGATGGTGAGCCTGCGGTACAGCAGCTCCAGATCGGCGTCACGCAAGTGGCCGGCGAGACCATTTTTTCTGCCTGAACTGTCATCAAACGAATGACCATTTCACTGCTTATGCGCGACATAAGCCCTTGGCACTGCAATAAGCAGATTCAGGCTTTTGCGTGATTTGCGTTGATCGCGCAAAAAGCTTGATTGAGCGCAAAACATCCTCTAGCTTGCATGGGCGTCAAGTGACGTCTGGCCGTGAATGGGCGGTCGCAAGGGAGGACATTCATGATCAATACCCCGAA
>JAESGL010000377.1_pt1 | contig 24568 bp, 28 predicted proteins | sample 9269711 | NCBI WGS metagenome assembly JAESGL01 (sample SAMN14515918, study PRJNA621676) | algae metagenome | isolation source: Kastovskya adunca ATA6-11-RM4 and co-occurring heterotrophs from soil and... | place: Chile: Atacama Desert | collected 2011-06-27
CACTGTATTGAATTAACTTTCCTTTGGCTTTAAACTCTAATACAATCATTTACGTGGGATAACCCTACGCAAAATATTATACCATGAAGCCGTCCTAGTGGTCACTGAGCTGCCTGCCCTGAGCTTGTCGAAGGGTCGAAGTGAAGGACGGGGCTTTAGACCCTATAGTTTTCGGTAAATCACTGCAACTATTTGATTTGCGTTACACCCTACCCGGCATCTTTTATGGAATTAAAAGTTTTGATTTTTGGTGATGTTTGTCACTTTACTAGTTAGCACTAGATCACAAGTCTCTAAAACATCCGAGTTCATAGTAGAGACACCTTATTACTCATCTACTATGTCTGTACAGTGGTTTGCATCCTCGCTGACTATTGAGGAAGTCATTGCTGAAATCTTCCTCTCACGTAAAATTACTCGCGGCGACCAGTATCGGCTGATGTGTGTCTGGCTCTACGATCCATTAGAGGAACAAGAGCGCACCTTGATAGACCGCCTTTTTTACGGGATACGCCATGGCTTACTGCAGATAGTAGATTGAGGCGAATTCCCTGCTTTTATAGCGGGGATATTCTCGCCATATTTTAGGTAAACAGTTTTTGCTGGTCTACATCATTCGTCATGTTTCAGTTAATCTAAGAGAGAGTTTTACTGGATGCTCGTAAACAGAAGCTTTCTGAGAGGAGAACTGCGGTGGATTCGGCGAATCACCAAAAGATTTTAGGCTACTTCATTGAAGAAGCAAAAGAACACCTCGTAACCCTGGAAAAGGGGCTGATGGATTTGCCTACAGTAGTAGCAGATCAAGAAAAGATTAATGAGATGTTTCGGGCTGCTCATTCCGTCAAGGGCGGGGCAGCGATGCTGGGCTTAGGTAGCATTCAAAAAACAGCTCATCGTTTGGAAGACAGTTTCAAAGTTCTCCAAGAACATCGAATTAAAGTTGATAACAAACTGGAGACGTTTTTTCTAGGAGGGTACGATACCCTGAAGGATTTGGTGGAACGCCTGCAAGGACCGTTTGGTTTGCGGGAAGAAGAAGCCGAGGAAACCATGAAGGCGGCAGAGCCAAATTTTGTGCAGTTGCAGGATTATCTCGGCTCTTTGGTAAAAGCCGCTAGTCAGGCACCATCTGCCGCTCCGGCGGCAACGCAAGCACCACCTGCTAATTTTGCCGCGCAGGTAATGGTAATCCTCAAGCCCATGTTGCAGTTGTTTAAGCAAGCAGAAACGCCCAACAGCCGCAAACAGTTACTAGGCTTATGCGATCGCCTAGGGCAACTAGGAGCTAAAATTGATACCTGGCAAACGTTAGTGAAAGCCACTAAGCAAGCGATCGCTAATTCAAAAGTTCCCTTCAACGCTTTGGCACCTGTAGTCATCAAGGAACTAAAAACTGCCAGCGATTTGGTACAAGCCGGAAAAGCCAAGGCAATTGTCCCTAGCCCTACTTTGCAGAAGCTAGCCGCCGCCGCCGCCCCGGCTGCTGCTGCTACCACCAGCACGACTCCCCAACAAGTCACCATTCCCCTAGAGCCAAAAGCCGCCGCCAAAGTTCTGATCAAAGCCTTCAACAAAAAGCAGTTGCTAGAACTTGTCAAGATCCTTGTGCAAGTGGTGCGTTAACTGAGCTTTCGTCAGGAAATACTGTTAGGTAAAGGCGATCGCGCTACTCTAGCAACTGCACCAAACTCACTCAACCGAGGCTTTAAAATAATAATTTTGTCCTGCTGTGTGCAGGCAAACTTTATTTGTCTAGCCCAAAATTAAGATTGCCAGTTCCAATTGTTACCGTTCAATAAATCGCTTCCACCTTTCTGTTAGCTAATATTTTTGCCTTCATTTCCGGATATAACTAGCTAGTATTCAGCAGGAGAAAGAGGTAGTAGAACTCCCAAAAGTTAATTAATGGTAGGAACACAAGCTTTACCTGTGTTCCTACTAATATCGTTTGTCCTTTGACAATTCGGTAGTTTTAGGATTGGCAGTCGCCTTAGTAGAAATTACTTCGACAACTCACTATTAAATTCGTTAATGGGATAGCGTTTTAAATCCGGTGATTCCGAGCGCGGCAACAAGTTAAAGACTTCCCGAAAAACATCATCCACTCTTTCAAACGCCACTAACCCTTGCCGATCAAAAACTACTTCACCTTCTTGATCAATTAAGACCGTTTGAGGCACTAAACCTTTGTAGTAGTAGCCGGGTTCCGTTGGCTCGTAGGAAGATTTTACGGGGATAACATCGATATCAATAGGCAGGAATCTAGCCGCCCGTCCGTAAAATGCCTGTAGCTGGGAAACAGTCAGAGCATGCTTTTTGCAGTCACTACTGTCATCGACATAAAACACCAATAAAGTCGGCTTTTTTTCCTTCAGAGCCTGTGCCAAAGTGACAGGTGGTGGGACTAAAGAGCCGTTGCCAGCATAAAGTACAAAAACATTGCCGTCATAACGGTCATCTTCTAGAGAAGCAAGGGCTGATGGTGTCCCCAGCATTAGGGAAAAACTTGCCAGTGCCACCAGCATCAAGCCGCCAGAAACTAAACGCCGCCAAGGGGGAATAGGGGAAAAGGGATTTTTAAATTTCCCAATGATTTGCTTGACAAAGAAACTCAGAAGGGATGACACACTTGGAAATTGTAATCTAGAAAAATCCATGAAAATTCTGTTGTGGAACTGGTATTTTCTTTAAACAGTCTTTGACACTCCCACTCGCTTTAGCAGTGGGATTCTTGGTTCAGTGACTCGCCGTTAAACGACAGGATTGCTCCAATCGCCCAAGAGGGCAAATCTCCCCAAGCGTAAGTTCCGGCGTGCCCCGCCGTACTGAGTGCTAATTTCAGGATATTGATGGCAGCATTCACGTCCCGATCTTCAATGAACCCGCAATGTGGACAAACATGGGTTCTAGTGGATAGAGACTTTTTCACTTTCTTCCCACAGCTAGAGCAATTTTGGCTCGTATTGTGGGGAGGTACGGCAATAGTAACCTTCCCATATTTAAAGCCAAAGTATTCCAGCCATTGGCGAAATGTTGACCATCCAGCATCGCTGATAGATTTAGCAAGATGCCGATTCTTGACCAGCCCTTTCACATTTAAGTCTTCATAGGCGACCAAATCGTTAGATTGGATGACGGAGTATGCTACTCGCTTGCAATACTCTTTTCGTTGCCTACTTACTCCTAAATGCTTCCGAGCATATCGGTTTCTTGCTTTGTGGTAGTTTTTGGACTGCGGTTTAGCACCCTTGACGAACTTCTGGGATTTGTTTCGGTTCGCTCGATTGAGCTGACGCTCTGACTTTCTGTAGAACTGAGGGCAAGGTATGCAAGAGCCTTCGTTATCAGCAATAAAGAACTTCAGGCCTAAATCCAGTCCTACCATTTTCCCGGTTAGATTGGACTCAATTGTCACCTTCACATCAATGGCAAATTGAGCGTAATATCCATCAGCCCTGCGGACTAATCGAACTCGCTTAATCTGTTTGATGTCATAAAAGTTAAGGTCATAGGTTCCTTTGAGTTTAAGGGTTCCTATGTTTTTCCCATCCCTAAAAGTGATGGCTTTTCGTTTAGACGAAAGCTTCCACCCGCTGGTTTTATACTCAACCGAACGGCAGTTCTTTTTAAATTTCGGGAAACCTTTCTTACCCTTAACCTTTTTCTTACAGTTGTTAAAAAACCGAGCAATAGCGCTCCAAGTTCGTTCAGCCGCCGACTGTCGAGCCATGGAGTTGAGTTCGTTAGCCCAAGGGAATTCTGCTGCAAGTACGGCGCAATATTTATTGAGGTCATATTGGCGCAAATCCTTGTTCTCCATCCAGTAACGCAAGCATTTGTTCTGGATGAATTGGCTAGTGCGAATCGCCTCCTCTATAGCGCGATATTGAGCTTCTTTTCCCTTAACCTTGAACTCGTACACAATCATGGGTTCGACCTAACCACCACAAATCTTATATTGGCACTTCTACATAAGAGCGCTGATGAAGTTTTATGACTTCGTTGCCAGATTTATTGGTCAGCTCCGTACCTACGCTGACCCGCCTTATATCCCACGCTTAAAAGACGTGGGTTTTACGCCGTTTAATAAAGACTACTGATAAACTCAAACTCCAAACTGCTTTATTAGGATATAATTTCCGCCGATGAATCTTGCATCAGGCATTGTTACCCTACCCGGTGCCCTCCAGGAACAGGGGGTTAAGGAGGTAACGCTAGATGTGAGGTGAAGGATGAACGAACTGCAATAAATGCATTCGATGTAGCGGCACTCCCTTCGGGGGAAGCAAGCTACGGTGTAGGGTAAGACGCAAAAAAGAGGAGTGAACTTGCTAAATAAACTGCGCGTCGGTTTGGCAGTCGGAGTGTCAAAAACGGTTACATCCTTGGTGCGTGTGTTGCGTCTGGGGGCAGCAAGTGTGTTACCGGGGCAAATTGCCCGTCGCATTCAGCCTCAGTTGTTGCCGCTATTGTGTCAGCAGGTAAGAAAGGGCGTAATTCTGATTGTGGGCACCAATGGTAAAACAACGACCTCTCTGTTTCTGCGGACAATTTTGACAGGTCAGGGTTACAAGGTAACTCACAATGCCACGGGCGCAAATTTAATCAACGGCTTGGTAAGTGCCCTGCTAGAGGATACTAACCTGATTGGGCAGTTAGACGCGGACTACGCGATTCTGGAGGTGGATGAGAATATTCTGCCCTTGGTGTTGCGACAGGTAGAACCGGGGTTTCCTCCGTTGTTTATTTTGGGGTTAAATTTATTTCGCGATCAATTGGATCGCTATGGCGAAGTGGATACAATTAGCCAGCGGTGGAAACAAGCGATCGCCCCCTTACCCCCAGACACGGTTGTCGTTTTAAATGCCGATGACCCCACCCTCTGCCATCTAGGTCAACAATTACCGCAAAAGGTCTTATTTTTCGGGATGAGCGAACCCGATCGCTACCTTGAGGAAATTCCCCATGCGGTAGACTCTATTTATTGCCCCAGTTGCGGACATTCTCTCGATTATCAGGGTGTCTATCTCTCCCACCTGGGAGACTACAAATGTCCCAACTGTGGCTTTCAAAAATCCCCAGTTACCCTCAATAGCCGCGAGTGGCCGCAAATTCTCATTGGCATTTACAACAAATACAACACCCTGGCGGCGGGGTTAATTGCCCACGAAATCGGGATTAGTACAGAAGCCATCTTTGACGCCATCAAGAACTTCCGGGCTGCCTTCGGACGGGCAGAAGTCTTAGAAGTCGGCGGTAAGCAGGTAAGAATTTTATTATCCAAAAATCCGGTTGGGATGAACGAAACCATCCGCGCGGTGAGCGAACTCCAGCGGGCTGGCGAAACCTCCACAACGTTGATGATTCTCAATGACCGCACCCCAGATGGTACAGATGTCTCCTGGATTTGGGATGTGGATACTGAAAAGTTGGTGGCGGCTGGAGGAACAATTGTAGTCAGTGGCGATCGCGTTTACGATATGGCACTGCGCCTCCGCTACAGCCAGATTGCTCCCAATAATGGCTTCAAACTGATTGTCAAAGAAGATTTGCAAGATGCGATCAACACCGCCTTAGAACACACCCCCCCAGAGGAAACCCTCCACATTTTGCCTACCTACTCCGCCATGCTCGAAGTGCGCGGCTTACTGACTGGACGTAAAATTCTTTAAAACGCCGGGAACGCAGAGCAAGAACATCCTCCGCGTTCCTTTGCGCTTGCCTCAGCGCCCCTGGTGCGTTAAAAACTTATTCCATGTGTTATGAATCCCGAACAACTCGAACTAACAATTGGCTGGCTGTATCCAGGGCTGATGAGCACCTATGGCGATCGCGGTAACGTCATCTGCTTACAGCAACGCGCCCAGTGGCGAGGGTTTAAAGTCAATGTAGTCCCCCTAGATCAACAAGCGACAGTAGCGGACTTACACAAGGTCGATGTCTTAGTCGGCGGTGGCGCACAAGACAGGCAACAAGAAATCGTCATGCGCGACTTGCGTGGGGCAAAGGCAGAAGCCATTCGTGAAAAAATCGAAATGGGGACACCAGGCGTCTTTACCTGCGGCGCACCTCAGTTACTCGGTCACTACTACGAACCTGCCTTAGGGCAACGTATTGAGGGCTTGGGCTTGTTTGATTTTTCTAGCAAGCATCCGGGAATTGATGCCCGCCGCTGTATTGGCAATGTAGTATTTGAGATTACAGCCTCTCGGTTAGCCGCCGACTTAAAAGCGATGCTAGGAAGTGCGCCAATTATAATTGGTTTTGAAAATCATGGCGGACGCACCTATCTCGGAAATGTGGAACCCCTGGGACGGGTAATCCAAGGACTAGGCAACAACGGCGAAGATGGGACAGAAGGGGCATTTTATCGCAACGCGATCGCTACTTACTCCCACGGGCCCTTGCTTCCCAAAAATCCCTTTCTTGCCGACTGGCTGCTCCAAACGGCTCTCAAGGAAAAATACCAGACGCCAGTCGTCCTTACCCCCCTAGAGGATGCCCTGGCAGCCCAAGCTCGGAAAGCGATGTTTAAACGTCTGGCGATCGCCTCTGTGGAGAAAGAACCTCTAAAGTCGGGAAAATCTTAACTCATCCTCCTAGCTCCCTCACCCAATAGCTCAGAACGCGGCAATTTAACAACTCCAGAAATATTGAGCGCAATCTTTGCAATCATTAAAATGATTTGCCACAACGTAAATTCGCAACCAGGGATATGACTGGAAAAATAGAAGATAGCGGTGCTGCTGGTGTTCTCGTTCTCATACTCCCCATCGCGTTTGTAATAGTGATCCTCCTCAAGGCATGGCCTTTCGTACTAGCATTGCTCGTACTCGGTCTTGCCCTCAGAATTTGGCAACACTATCAATGGAAGCAGTGGAGCCAACAAGTAAACCCCTACTTCAATCAACTGATCAAAGAGAATCAGGGGTGTGTGACTTTCCTTGACTTGTCGATCAAGGCAAACATCTCTGGCCCCTCTGCACAGCGTTACCTGAACAAAAAAGCTGAAGAATTTGGTGCCCAGCGTCGAGTGCTTGAAGACAAAGGCACAGTCTATTACTTCCTCACCGCTAGCGCTCTCGGTAGCATCTTTGATGACAGTGAGCCGCTGGAATGGGAGAGTGATTTCGAGAGTCAAGAGTCTGCCCAACTAATGACTGCCGTGGAAGACTCAGAGCCAAGTGCGCCCAAGGCTCCAGAAGAGCTAGAGGCGATCGCGGCTAATGAACCCATCCCTCCAGCTACTCAAGCCACAAGTGAGGAGGAACCAGAAGCCTCTGCCACCGCATTAGAAACTGAGGAGGAACTAGAAGCCTCTGCCACCGCATTAGAAACCAAGGAGGAACCAGAAGCCTCCGCCACCGCATTAGAAACCGAGGAGGAACCCGAAGCCTCCGCCACCGCATTAGAAACCAAGGAGGAACCAGAAGCCTCCGCCGCCCCATTAGAAACCGAGGAGGAACCAGAAGAAGAGGAAAATAAAACCCCCGCCAAGAGCGAGGAAGAAGAAGACTTCTGGACAGATAGCTCTGAAAAAAACTCGGACAATTCTGAGTTGCTGATCCAAGCAGAACTGGCTAAACGGCTCGACGTTCATTCCAGCACTGTTGGGAAACGCAAATCTGACCCCGACTTTGCAGAGTGGAGCCAGAGTCGAGATCCAGAAGGCATTGCTTGGGAATACTCCCCGGATACTAAAGAGTTTATGCCGATAGACCTAGAGAAGGAAAAAACTGACACCGATAGCTAGCACAACAACTCCTGCTTGAGTGAAATCTTTCTAAAGACTGATTGATAAAAGCAAACAAGTAGATAATGTTGACCATTCGACTGTTTTTTCTTTCTTCAAGAGATTGCCAGAAGTTTATTTACTTGCCCCAGATGATTGGTTAGGAATTGGTTTCCGGCTGATAATGGCGTTACTAGTTGGAGCAATTATCGGCGCAGAACGGGAAATTAAAGCAAAACCTGCTGGGTTAAGAACCCATATGCTTGTGAGCTTTGGTTCTGCTCTCTTTGTGCTTATCCCCATTCTGATTGGTGTGGCTGACGATAGCGCTGATGCCCTCCCGCGAGTAATTCAAGGTGTCACTGCTGGGATTGGTTTTCTGGGGGCGGGAGAAATTTTACGGGAATCTCAGCCTGAGTCTGGAGGAATTCGGATTCGCGGGCTCACTTCTGCCGCTGCTATTTGGATTTCCTCCGCCTTAGGCGTGGCTGCGGGCTGTGGATTATGGCAACTGAGCTTAATTAGTGCTGCGCTAACTCTAGTTGTACTGAGAGTCTTTAAAAAACTAGAGCCTTAGTTGCTGAGGAACTTTGACTAAGGGCTTGGGGCGATCGCCTCAAGCCCTTGTTTTTTATTGCAGCCAATTAGCGCTCCTCATCAGCTGATAGGCACTGATTTAGCGTCAGTAGCAAGTTCCGTTCTACAGAAGCTGCTCTTTGCGCTTTACACTTCCTTCAAAAAAGAATACATAAACTTCACATAAACTTTACGAAAAAAGCTACGCCTATTTACGGAAATTAGTTAAATTCAGTTTAAATTGAAGTTAATAAAAAATTAAAACTTGTTTCGAGTGTGTCCGAAATGAGCAAAATTCAGGCTTTTAAAAAATTTTAGCCTCAGTTCTTTGACCAACGTGAAGGATAAAAAACTGCACCTCTCCCCCTATGTGAGGTTGCATCGTCCTGACCAATTGGGCATCGCCAAACGTTCAGAAAAAGTTGCCATCAGCAGTTTTCTGGCGGCAGTTCCTGCTCTTAACTCAATTTAGAAAAGTAATCAATCACCGTGGATTCCATCATCTCCTGCTCTCCAAGACGAATCGTTCGCTTTCTAAGCTTTGTAGGGCTAGGGCTGATCCTTGCTAGCGTAATTGGGCAGCTTTCCAAATATCTTTGGAAACTTGAGTTCTCCTGGTTGGACTCTTACTTTCAGCTATTTAACCTTGATGGGGAAAAAAACATCCCATCTTTCTACTCAACTGCTGCCTTACTGTTCTGCTCTATCCTACTGGCAACAATTGCGTTAATTAAAAAAATCAATCAAGACCGTTATTTCTTCCACTGGGGAGCATTGGCAACAATATTCCTATTCTTGTCTGCCGATGAGTGGCTCAGTTTGCACGAAAAAATGGGAAAACTGTTAGGTTCCAAGATTAATGCCAGTGGCATATTTCATTATGCGTGGGTAATCCCAGGAGCTATATTGGTTTTCATCGTGGCCTTGGCTTATCTCAAATTTCTTACTCATTTGCCTAGAAAAACCCGACGATTATTCTTGACGGCTGCCAGTCTTTTTGTGAGTGGTGCAATTGGGATGGAATTAGCGGCTGGGTACTACGTGACTAATCACACTAGTTGGAGCCGGATGATCTGGATGGCTCTGACGACGGCTGAAGAAGCTTTAGAATTTGCGGGGGTGATTCTCTTCATTTACGCCCTCTTGTCTTACATGAGTGTTCAAATCCAAGAAGTGCGAATTCGGATTGGTGATAGAGAGACATTGCTACCAACTCCAGAGAAAGTAAAGAGTCTATCGAGCCGGGTGTGATACGCTATCTGCGGTATAAGCCAGAGGAGTGAGTCATGGCAAAGTTGCGGGTAGGGTTGCTATTCGGTGGCTGTTCTGGAGAACACGAAGTATCAATTAGTTCTGCACGGGCGATCGCTAATGCCCTAACAACAGCCCAAAATGTCAATAAGTACGAATTGCTGCCCTTTTATATTCAAAAAGACGGGCATTGGCTCGCGGGGGAAGTACCTCAACAAGTTTTGCAACAGGGAACAACGCCTTTATTAGAGGCAGAGACAACACCGGATCAATCCTCAATTGCCAGTCCGCAGAACCTCAATTCCCAAGCTCTCAGCCGTTGGCAGTTTCCCTCTCAAGTTGCCGAAATTGATGTTTGGTTCCCCATCCTGCACGGGCCCAACGGGGAAGATGGCACGATTCAGGGACTCCTCAAACTCATGCAGGTTCCCTTTGTGGGTTCAGGCGTCTTGGGTTCTGCTTTGGGAATGGACAAGATTGCCATGAAAATGGCGTTTGCCCAAGCTGGACTACCCCAGGTGAAGTATGTCGCCGTCAACCGTTCTCAAGTTTGGTCGAGTCCCTGTGAGTTTCCCCAACTCTGCGACCAGATAGAGACAGCCTTGGGATACCCCTGCTTTGTCAAACCTGCTAACTTGGGTTCCTCTGTCGGCATTGCCAAAGTGCTCCAGCGCAGTGAATTAGAAGCCGCACTAGATAATGCCGCCAGCTACGACCGACGCATAATTGTCGAAGCTGGCGTTGTTTCACGGGAAGTTGAATGTGCCGTCTTGGGGAATGACCACCCCAAAGCTTCTGTAGTCGGACAAATTACGTTTGAGAGTGACTTTTATGACTACGAAACGAAATATACCCAGGGACAAGCCGATTTAATCATTCCTGCGCCCCTGCCAACGGATGTCACCTCAAAAATTCAGCAAATGGCGATTCAGGCATTCCAGGCAGTGGATGCCGCCGGATTGGCGCGGGTAGATTTCTTCTACGTTGAAAGCACTGGGGAAATCTTAATCAATGAAATTAATACGTTCCCTGGATTCACGGCTACCAGTATGTATCCCCGGCTTTGGGCAGCAACAGGTGTACCTTTTCCAGAATTAGTAGATCGACTAATTGAGTTAGCCCTAGAACGCCATCAGTGAAGTGTGAAGTGTAAAGGATGAAGGATGAAGGGGGAGCAGGGGAGCAGGGGAGCAGGGGAGCAGGGGAGATGAGGCGATGAGGCGATGAGGAAAACTGATAACCTACTTCATACTTCATACTTCACACTTCACCCTTCATACTTCAACCAAATTACCTGTGCCTGAGAGGAACGTTCTAGTCTACTCTGGGTTTTGTATCTGTTTGTAAATTTTTGGGAGAGTAACTTGGAACGGACATTTGTCATGGTCAAGCCCGATGGCGTACAGCGCAACCTTGTGGGCGAAGTGATTCGGCGTCTGGAGGCAAAAGGCTTTACCTTGGTAGGACTAAAGCTGATGAATGTACCACGGGAACTTGCAGAACATCACTATGACGTGCATAAAGAAAGACCCTTTTTTGCAGGTTTAGTTGAGTTCATCACTTCTGCACCTGTGGTTGCCACTGTCTGGGAAGGTGACGGGGTTGTTGCCGCTGCCAGAAAAATTATTGGTGCTACCAACCCGCTCACTGCTGAACTGGGGACAATTCGCGGTGACTACGGCATCAGTATTGGTCGCAACCTAATCCACGGTTCCGATGCGACTGAAACTGCCCAACGAGAAATTAGCCTCTGGTTCAAGGAAGAAGAACTGGTGAACTGGCAGCCGACCATAACACCTTGGCTGTATGAATAAAGGTTAAAGACTAAAAGGGAAAAGCAAAAACATTTTCCCTTTCCTTTCTCCTGTGGCTTAGTCCCGAATTCTTATCGAGTCTCGCTGACTTCTTCTGCGGATTGAACCTCGGCGGCTAGATCGGATTTTTCCACTGTCGGGTCAAGTTTAGCTTCCATGGCGGCGGCTTCCGCTGGCTCAACGGTGTTGCGTTTGGAAAATCCCCAGACTAAGACCAACGCGATCGCACTAATCATTAACCATTCAGGTGGTACGAGTTCTGGCTTCAAGGCTCTAATCAGAAGCCGGAAGCCGACAAATGCCACAGTGAGGTATCCTGCATCTTCCAGATGGCTATACTCTTTGAGCCAGCGGATAAACAAGCCTGCCATGAAGCGCAGGGTAATTACGCCAATTGTTCCCCCGGCAATCACCAGCCAGGTTTGATCTGAAATGGCGATCGCGGTGGTGACGCTATCTAGAGAGAAGGCTAAATCGGTAACAGCAATTAAAGGGATTGCCTGCCAAAGGTTCTCAAACCGGGGCCCATGATGTTTGTCATCATCGCTGTCATCAGAGGTGAAGTACTGAAAGACCAACCAGAGCAGATATAAAGCTCCGAGCAGCTCAAACTGCCAGAATTGAACTATCCAGGTTGCCGTCAAAATTAAGGTAATTCGTAAAACGTAAGCGGCAACTAACCCAAAATTGAGGGCGCGACGCTGCAATTTTTCATCTTCTAATCCGGCGGCGATCGCGGCTAAAGCGATCGCGTTATCTGCTGATAACACGGCCTCCATCACTACCAAGATCAGCAGAATGACTGGGGCTTCAATGCCAATATCGAAGGGCGAATGGAGGATGGGGTCAAGATCAAACATTAATGCGGATAAAAAAATTGCAATTTGCACCAAATAAACAGGCGCACGTTCACAAACTGGGCAAAATAATGCCTTCCTTTACCAAGCTTAACCTCTCGTCAAGGAATTCTGTCAAAAATCACCCCAAAGGCAACAATGCCCATAGGGAATGCTGCCTTGCCAGCGATTAATATTGCATCTTGTAACAAAATATTTTGTAAAGGGTCATTAATAGCGCAAATTAAGTGGTAATTACTGCTGTAATCAAATCAAGAGGAATACTAATAATGTCTCTATCAGATACCCAAATTTTTGTCGCCTTGGTAGTCGCCCTCATTCCTGGTGTACTCGCCGTTCGGCTGGCAACGGAGCTATCCAAGTAAGGTATAGTTGCCTCGAAAGCGCTAATTTCAGCCGTTGCCAGTCAAAAGTTCCGGTAATTGCGGTAAAGAGCTGTAAATTATCTGATAACATCGACTTGCGGCTGCTGGAATTGGTGCTTTGTACCTTGTATCTCAATGCGAACAGAAGACAAAGCAGTAACAAATCCGGTGTGTATTTTGTTTGTTTAGACAGGGCTTTAAAAGCGAGCGAGCCGCGCTAGCTAACCGTGCAGTACTGTGAGCACCATGAACGCATTTCAACCCTCCCCACCGCCTCAGCAACCTATAGCCCCTCGTCGCCGGGTTTCTCAATCGGCTAGGCGTCAACAGCAACGTCACCCTTACCGGGCAATGGGATGTGAAATGCTACTCAAGTTAGTTGCCAATGGTGTGATTTCAGCCGCAGCGATCGCGGCTCTTGCCCAACTCTTGCCTTATCACCTATCTCAGCAATCCAAATTACGAGAAGTCAGAGCGGAAGCTAGGCAAACCGAAAAGCGCGTCACCGACTTGCGTACCAACTTCAGCCGCTACTTTGACCCTCAGCAAGCCAAAAGCGTGATGCAAGAGCAAAGCTATCGCCGAGACCCTACACAACGTCAGGTCGTTTGGCAAGACCAGGATATTAGAGATAGTCGTTAGTCCTTGTCCCGAATTCAGAGCTGATTGCCAGGATTTTAATATACCAATCCCCAATCCTGAGTTCACGCCGTCGCTGGGCTGAGGAGTTGGTTCATCCAATTGCTTATTTTTTGACGCAAACCTATACCCGCAGTCGTTTCGGGCAATTGATCGTAGGCGCGTTGATAGTCAGCGATCGCGCAGTTCCAATCGCCCCGTAAATGATAAGTGCGACCCCGTTCTGCATAGACATGGCATTCTAAGCCACCCAAGAGCAATGCTAAATCTAAGTTTTCCAGTGCTAAATCGTAAAGCCCCATCTCGCGAAAAGTAATAGCTTGATTAATCCAGCTACGTACATTACCAGGATTGAGATTCAGCGCGACCTCATAATCAGCAAGAGCTTCAGCAATACACCCTTGAGAGATGTAGCAGTTGGCGCGATTATTATAGGTGCTGTCAAAGTTGGGGTCAATTTGTAAGGCTTGATTGTAGTCCTCTAGGGCAAGAGCCTGTTGACCGCTTTGGAAGTAAATCAGTCCTCGATTGTTGTAGTTAGCGGCGCTAGGATTGCGCTCCACCAGTTGAGTAAGTAACGCGATCGCGCTCTTATAATCCCCTTGTTGGGCTTTATGGCGTGCAGTCGAGCGCAGGTGCTTTTCAGAACCTTTCTGACTGGCTGCTGCTAACGATGTAACTTTGCGGGACATAGGTACCCACGTTCTGTTTTGGTCATGCCAGTTTGTATAAGTACGAGCATCCATATCTTTACCTGTGACCTTTCTATCTATAACTAGCTTATCGGCTTACTTCTATTCCTTGATCGTTGTTTGTGTCAGTTATTGAGGCGTCTCGTTACCCAGGAACCGCTCCCAAAATTCCGACAATCTGCTAGTAACTACAACACCAAATAAACGCTTTCCATAAATTACTCAAACCTGGCTCTTTTAGGTTTGAATACCATCAAAGTGCTATAGGTAAGCCGGAGAGATATTCTCTGCCTATAGGTACAGCAGAGCCAGCTATCTTTCCTCTGTCTAATGATAAAAACAGGGGGGATTGGAGATTAGCGATTAGAGATAGGGACGTGAAGGAGCAAAGATGAAGCAGGAAACTAATCTATAGACACCGACGATCAGCCATAAGCCCTTACTTCCTTGTGTTGCAATCACTGAGTTGCTCTTACCTGACCTGAATAGATGCTGATAGAATGCAAGCGAGCCTATTAATTGACTTGTTTTCAATTGTTAAGGGAAATTTCTTTATGACAACTGCACCAACATTTGCGAATGCGCCTGATGTCTCGGCAGACAGCTACTTAGTTATTGGTTTAGCAACCTGCTTTATCAAAGAAGATGGCGAAGTGCATCAAGTCAAAGTCATCGAACCTATTCCGTCTGCTGCCTTAGAAGCAATTTTGAAAGGAATTCCTACTTCTTATCAGCTAGCTAGTGCAACGACACTCAGCGAAGTGCTAGTTGATGAAACTCCTCAAAAGTTGCCTGAATTTGGTGAAGATACACAATTTTGTGATGAATTTGCCCTTCGTGCCTTCTCTGCCGCTCGCACCTACAAGAGCCGTCTAGAAGCTCAAGCCCATATCCCCTTAGGTACAAGCCGTAAGGACTTTAACTACTCTACAGAGCGGAAGCGGGTTTTGAATAGCGTTCGTCTGATCACGACAGAAGACAACATCAAGCAGCACTCTCACACTCACAAAGTTCTGTAACCTGGGATTCGGTATGTTAAAGCTTTACGGTGGAGCAAGAAGTCGGGCGTCAATTGTTCAGTGGTATTTAGAAGAACTAGGTATTCCCTACGAATTCATTTTGCTGGATATGCAGACAGGCGAACATCGGCAGCCAGAGTTTCTGGCGATTAATCCGATGGGAAAGGTGCCAGCAATTGTGGATGGAGATTTTCAACTTTGGGAGTCAGGGGCAATTCTGCTTTACCTGGCAGAAAAACAGGGTCAGATGCCGGACAGCCTTGAGCAGCGTTCAAAAATGACGCAGTGGGTTCTCTTTGCTAATGCCACGCTTGGCCCAGGGGTGTTTGTAGAAGCGAGTCGGGAGCGGGAAATTCCCAAGTTGATGACCCCACTGAATGAGGTTTTGTCACAGCAACCGTTTCTGATGGGAGAACAACTAAGCGTTGTCGATGTGGCAGTCGGCTCAATGCTGGCATACATCCCAATGCTGCTGAAGCTTGACTTGAGTGAGTATCCAGCTATTGTGGACTACATCAAGCGGCTTTCAGAACGACCAGCCTTTAAAAAGGCGATGGCAGGGCGGGATTAGGGGTGCAGGGGTGCAGGGGTGCAGGGGTGCAGAGGTGCAGGGGTGCAGGGGTGCGAGGGAGAGAAAAATCGATGACGATTAGCCATTACTCCAATCGCCTATTTCATCCTTCACCCTTCATACTTCATCCTTCACCCTTCATCCTTCACCCTTCACCCTTCATCCTTCATCCTTCATACTTCATCCTTCACCTCTGCTACCGATACTCCTCATCACCCCATCAGCTTATTCAGCTTGACTCTGTGGCAATAAAAAAGGCACCCATAGGTGCCTGGTGCAATCTTTATCTTCTGAAGACTTAAATTTAGCGGAACCCCACAGCCGCTTGCCAAACGAATGCCAATAGTAAGAAGAACACAGGGATGACCGGGAGGACGTCTACTAAGGGATCAAAGATAGCGTAAGCTTCCGGCAGTTTCGCGAGTAGCAGTGCAGCTTCCATATCTCAATAAATTTTTCCAACACAATTTTCACTATCTGAGAGATTTTAACATAACTTCTCTTACGAGGAGCTAGGAACGGAAACATCCAGCCACTGGGCAAATTCTGTGGTAAAGCGATCGCTCAAAATTGCTGCTCGGATTTTTTGTGTAAAGCCTATCAGTTCTGTGACGTTATGCAGCGAGAGTAAGGTGTACCCCAAAGATTCCCGCGCTCGGATCAAATGGCTCAAGTACGCCCGACTGAAGGTTTGACAGGTATAGCAAGGGCAACTCTCATCTAGGGAGGTAAAATCTTCCCGAAAGCGGGCATTTTTCAAATTCCAGCGTTCGCCCTGTACCAACGCCGCTCCATGACGCCCTAAGCGAGTGGGAATCACGCAGTCAAACAAATCTACACCCGCCGCGATCGCCTGTACCATTTCCCGGTAAGTTCCCACGCCCATCAAGTAACGGGGTTTATTTAAGGGTAGATGGGGCGCAGTTGCCCGCACTATCTCGTGGATCAATTCTGGTGGTTCTCCGACACTGACACCCCCAATCGCATATCCCGGCAAATCTAACTCCACCAACGACTTTGCCGCAGCTTGTCGCAAATCGAGATAAACACCCCCCTGAACAATTCCAAACAACGCTTGCTCTTTGGGGCGTCTATGAGCTTCTACACAGCGCTTTAGCCAGCGGTAGGTTCGTTCGGTAGCTGCCTCCACTGCGGCACGCTCTGCTGGATAGGGAGGACACTCATCAAACGCCATAATTACATCGGCACCCAAGGCGTTTTGAATCTCAATTGAGCGTTCTGGTGTCAAATTGATCATCCGCCCATCTCTGGGAGAGCGAAAAATCACACCCTCTTCACTAATTGTTCGCAGCTGACTCAAACTAAATACCTGGAAGCCACCGGAATCCGTAAGCATCGGGCCTTGCCAGCCCATAAACTGGTGTAATCCCCCAGCTCCCTGGACAATGCTTTCTCCGGGTTGCAGGTGTAGGTGGTAGGTATTTGCCAACACCATCTGTGCACCAGCTGCCGCCAAGTGTTCTGGTGTAAGGGTTTTGACCGTTGCCAATGTCCCCACTGGCATAAACCTTGGGGTTTCTACAAGACCATGGGGCGTCACAAAGACACCAGCCCGTGCTGCTGTCTGGCTACAAGACGCCTGACACTGAAAAGAAAAGTCGATTGTTGATTGCTCCTAATACGCCAGAAACAGAGCTAATTGCTCCAACCTATCATCCTAGCTCACACACTCTCTGCTTTGACTAGCTCTAGAAACCGCAGTCACTATCGTCGTCAATTTGCACATCCCATTTAGCGCTTAATACCTGCGTCACCATGGCTTCGAGAGCATCCGCATTCAATCGATGAGTAACTTGCTCTTGCAGAGGATTGGACAAGGGAATGAGCCGCAGTTGGCGATTGTCTTGAATTAAATCGAAGTAGGTTTCTTGTTCAGGAGACTGGGCGAGATGGAGGTAATCAAAGCTCAGGATATTGAGATAAAGCGCATGGTTAGCAATGATGGTAGACCGCTGCACGTCGGTAAATACTTCCATGACGCACCCTTCTCCCTCACTATGTAGCTTGCCTTCAATGGAGTGGATGTAGCGAACGCGACCTAGATCGGACAACAGGTGTCCTATGTCTTGTTTGTTAACAATGATACCCGTGTCGATGATACAGGGAGATGGGAGATGGTGGGGAGGTTGGTGATGACTCATGGGTAAAGCCTATGGATGCAAATTGGGGCTTATATTGCCATGCAACGGGCAAATAGAACAGTAGGGTCTGACCCTACACGCTAAAGCCTTGCGATCGCATGTTAGCTGATGCGACGGTCAGAATTAAGAGCGAACTATCAAGCACCTCTTATTCCGATCAATGCACAACCTTACTAAACAAGTACTTGTCGGACTTCCCGTGGGATACAAGTAACTTGCTGCTAGTTATAACAGTAGGGCATGAGACAATACTAGCCCAAGTTTCTTTAGCGGAGGCTAGAACTATTCACAGAATTTCCACGGGCTGGTCTCCATGAAGTTGTTTACCTACCGACAGATTACGCAGTGGGGACAGAAGGCTTGGTACTCTTGGTGGAGTGCAGTAGCCTTTTATACCTGTTTACCCGTACCGGAAAGCTGGGCGCTGGAGTTTCAACGAATTGCTCGTTTAGCTCCTCTAGTGGGCTTACTCATTGGAGCCTTGCTAGGGCTTGTAGACCGTGTTTTATATCAATTCGATATACCTATCTTAACTCGTTCGGCTGTGGTTGTCATGAGCTGGGTGGCGATTACAGGAGGGTTGCACCTAGATGGTGCGATGGATACAGCCGATGGTTTGGCGGTGCAAGACCCCAAGCGGCGTTTGGCAGTGATGACAGATAGCGCCACGGGGGCTTTTGGGGCAATGGCAGGGGTTGCCATTCTCCTCCTCAAAACGACAGCCCTGACTGACCTGGGGAATTCCCGTATTTTTGTAATCATGGCAGCCGCCGGATGGGGACGCTGGGGGCAGGTTGTGGCGATCGCCTGTTATCCTTACCTCAAACCCACAGGCAAAGGAGCCTTTCATAAGCAAGGTATCAAGACGCCTCAAGACATCTTGTTAGGGCTATTCCTGTTACTTGGCGGCGGTGGAGTCGGGTTACTACTGGGTATTGACACTCACCTGTTTGCCTTGACAGCTTTGGGAGGAAGTGCGATCGCCCTTTTAACAGGTGCCTGGTTTCACCGATGCTTAGGCGGTCATACTGGCGATACCTACGGAGCGATCGTCGAATGGACAGAAGCCCTATTACTTTGCCTGCTGACTAGCCTTTCAACTCACTGAACTGGCTTCAGGCGCGTCACCTTTAAAGTAAATTTGCCGCCCCCTGTTTCCCCAAAAGCTCGCACCCGAATGATGTACTGCCCAGATTCAGTAATCCGGGAAAACAGCAGGGAATTGGTTGTTCCATCTGGCCCATCGTCATTTTCTGCCACGGTAGAACCATCTGCTGCGATTAGCTTAACGATGCTATCAAACTGTTCTGACACCAAATCAATGGCGACTTGGTCACCTGCCTCTAGGTTAGTGATATAGTCGCGAGAAAATCCTCCCTCACCTGTGGGAATATCGTTTTCCGACAAAGTATCGGAAATTTCATTGCCCTGAGGAACCGGAATTGGGTTGTACAGGCGATTCTGCGCTCTTGCTGTTGCCGTCGTTAAGCCTAGCAGCAACACAGTTGCAGGAACGAACAAAGCATAGCTAAACCGAGCGGCAAAAGCGTTAGTCATATAAAACTCGTTATCTATCTAAGCAAAGCAAGAACCGCTCAATTATAAGCTGTGTAGAGGCTGTGAGTTCTGAGTCCTGAGTCCTGAGTAGGGAAGAAAGGATGAAGTATGAAGGGTGAAGGATGAAATTATTAGGCGATTGGTGTAATGGCTAGTTATCGTCAATTTTTCTCTCCCCTGCTCCTCTGCTCCTCTGCACCCCTGCACCCCTGCACCCCTGCACCCCTGCACCCCTGCACCCCTGCTCCCCTGCACCCCTGCACCCCTGCACCCCTGCACCCCTGCTCCCTTTTGGAATCCTAACGAGCGGTAAGGAACTCGAAGCGATAGGAGTTACATTCTTGGTACGGAAAACCCGACTCGCAATTTTTAGGAAAATTTATTAAATATTTGTTAAATAAATGGTGACGACAAGATCACAAACTGGTCGTAGGTTATACGGCGTATTTAGCAAATTCAACTTCATATCTTTGATTTTTCAGCTCTAAAGCCTGCTCCAGCAGGACGAGCAGCAAGGCGTTACCTAATTCATCAAGCTGCTGACAAAACAATATCTCCACCTGTTTTGCAGGTAATTTGACCGTCTCCATTGCATTCAAACGCTAAGAGGGAAAGGTTTTATGAAAATTGCTCAGGTTTCGCCGTTATGGGAACGGGTACCTCCACCGGGTTATGGCGGAATTGAACTTGTTGTTGGGCATCTAACTGATGAATTAGTCCGTCGCGGTCACGAAGTGACTTTATTTGCATCGGGTGACTCGCAAACCTTAGCCAAGCTGGAACCAGTGTCTCCCCGTGCACTACGCCTTGATCCTGCGATCAAAGAACCTGCGGTTTACGAGATGCTGGAACTTAGCCGGGTTTGCGAACAAGCTGCAGAATTTGATGTGATTCATTTTCATATGGGTTTTGCTGCCCTTCCTTGTACTCAGCTACTGAAGACCCCAATCATTCACACGTTGCACGGTAACTTTACACCGGATAACCGCAAGCTTTTTATCCAGTACAAGAACCAGTCTTACATCAGCATTAGCAACGCTCAACGCCAGCTAGAGCCGCGCCTGAACTATGTCAGTACGGTCTACAACGGTATTGAACCCCAAGATTACCCGTTCCAGGCGCAACCTCAAGGTTTACCGTACTTGGCATTTTTAGGGCGGATATCGCCAGAAAAGGGGCCAATGCACGCGATCGCGATCGCCAAACAAACAGGTTGGCGGTTAAAAATGGCAGGTAAGATTGATCCCGTCGATCGGGAATTCTTTGAGCAGGAAATTGCTCCCCACATCGATGGAAAGCAAATCCAGTATTTGGGCGAGTTAACGCACACAGAGAAAGCCGAGCTTTTAGGAAATGCCTCGGTAACGCTATTCCCGATTACCTGGCAAGAACCCTTTGGGCTGGTGATGATCGAGTCAATGTGTACCGGAACGCCCGTTCTGGGCATGGGTTTGGGTTCAGTACCAGAGGTGCTCGCGGGTGGCAAAACGGGTTTTGTCTGCCATACCCTTGAGGAAATGATTGCTGCGATTCCGGCGGCTGTGGAACTCGATCGCCAAGCCTGTCGGGATCATGTGGTGCAAAACTTTAGCATTACTCGGATGGTAGACGGCTACGAAGCGGCTTACCAAAAAGTGATAGAAGAGTTGGTATCTGGAAACGGACACCTGCAAACTCTATTCTGACTCCCTAAGGATTTTTAACTCAAAAAAAAGCGGGTATCTATCAACTATGCTGATAGATACCCAATAGCTGGGCATCAAGTTTGCCAGATGCCGCACACAACACACTCAATCCTTACGCTGGGGATAATCCAATATTCGCCTGATTAAAGAGAATCAGCGTCCGCCTCTGGACTGACTTTAAGCCACCTGAGATTTCGCTAGCCTTCATCAATTTGATGACTGCTGCTGGCTATCTTTGGACTGGCCATCTTCCTCGTCCTCATTTTCATCTTTCGGCGATCTAAACCGCCGATTTCTAGAGAAGCGCCCCGTATTTTTGCGTTTGCGAAATTTACGAGCGTAGGCTTGATTCCGTTGCGCCTTTTCCTTCTTTAGATTGCGGCGCTTTGCCATGTTGACCTCATGAAATAACAATGATGCCTCACAAACCTAATTCATAAATTAGGTCAGCTCGGCTTGTCTATCTTAGCAGTGTTACTAGTCTACGCTTAAGCAACCTGCAAAAAGATGTCTGAGTTAAGTAGCCAAACTCCAGATATATTTCCCACCCCTGGTGTTACGAATAAATATCTGGAGCGTCTTTGACGACTCCCGCCGCTAAACCCTTGGGGTTCTAGCGGGGGATTCTTAAGAGATTTTAACTCTTAAAGGCTGCGCCAAAACAGCCACTACTCTCTCCAGGTTAAACCCATCGAGGCTACATTTTCTCCCAATATTAGCAGCGCCATTCGCATCAGCCGAAACCAAATGTCCACTACGACTACGATACAAACCCCGTTTAATCCGTTTCCCAGAAAATTTATAGTCTTGCGGGTTGTCAGGGTTGTAGGTAGGAATACCATCTCCGTCCAAAAAACTTGCCTTACTCGTGTAAGACTCTTCTTGTTCGAGATAAGTCAAGCCATACCTTTGGCACAAAGCCTTGAGTTTATTTCTCAAGCTCCAATGCGGAATTTGGACAAAGTTTTGATTGTTTCTGCTGCCAATGTTAATCTCTTGCTTCATCCCAGGATTAACACCGACAATCAAGGTTCCGACTTTATGCTTAACACACCAATCAATAATATATCGAGCGGTTTTGTTGAGGTAGTCCCGAAGGCGATTGTTGCGGTTAATTGTAAGCCTAGCTTGACGTTCTGTAGTTCCCTTAATTCCCTGCAAGTCTTTGATACTTTGCAACCGTGCGTTTTCCTTGTTGAACCACTGGTTAAAAGATTTAAGTGGTTTGCCATCCATAATAAAGGATGCCCCAGTAGTGCTAACACAACTAGCAAGGTTGTCAAGTCCCAAGTCAATTGCAAGTTGATTCTTCGGATCTACAGGTTGTGGTTCTGGTTCTGCCTCAACAATATATTCGACTTCAAAGAATCGCGCTTTGTATCTAGGCAGAATACGAACCTGTTTCAATTTCTTCCCCACCAATCGAGAAGGAAACGGGATTCGCACAGAACCAAACTCTTTCCTAAACTCGTTAGACATGGGAATTTCAAAGAAACCGTCCTTGACCTTGATTCGTGGCATTATCAAAGGGAAATAACTGTCTTTGGGCAAATATCCAGGCAACCGGATTTGCTCAAAACGATACAACCCATGCTTTGCTGTTTTAATCAAGTTAAAGAAAGAACGGAAAGAACGATCCACTACCTTCAGCGTTTGCTGTGCAATATCGGTATTAAGATGCCTGTAGTTCTCGTTACTCTTGCAGTGATGGTAGTTCGACTCGTAACGCAAGTATCGGGATTCTGCGAAAAAGAACTGACGAACCGAGTAAAGCCCTACATTATAGAGGTTTTTACTCAAGTGGCACAGTTCTCTCAACGCCAAAAACTCTTGCTTGCTCAAGTCTCGAATTTGGCACTTTTGAGTTAAGTACATCGGTCTACTTTCGCTATAAAAGTATCTTACCGCGAAACTTATGTGTAAACAGAGAGCCTGCCCCCCGTTTCCTCTCCCGCTAAACCCCCTCGGGGTTATAGGCGGGAGTCTCCACTGGGGAAGAAGATGATATCAGTCGATAAGTATACACTTAGTGAAACCGTATCTCCTTTATCCATGCGTCGTTCGTGGCAATTTGTACAGACAGTGTTGGGAATAATCTTCCGCCATCCGATTACCGGCACTACCATTATTCCCTTGTTACCAGATGGTCGAATTGTGATGATTCGGCGGCGCGATACCGGTCAGTGGGGTTTGCCTGGTGGTATTGTCAACTGGGGTGAAGACCTAGCGACATCGGCGCAGCGGGAATTGGAGGAAGAGACGGGACTCCAGTTGCTCAAAATTAGACGTTTAGTGGGCGTGTATTCTGCTCCTGACCGCGATCCGAGAATTCATTCCATTTCTGTTTTAGTAGAAGCAGATGTGGAGGGAACCATGAAACCCCAAGATACGTTAGAGGTTCTTGAGGTGCAGGCATTTGAACGCGATCGCTTACCCTTAGGCAACCTTTGTCACGATCACGACCGACAACTGAACGACTACTTTAGTGGTTCAACGACGCTGGCTTAAACTCAGAAGCGATCGCAATTTCCAGCTTTCATTCTTTAATCTTGCTCAAATCTTCTTAAAATCTGGATGGATCTCCCCTTACGCAATTCCCGCATCAAACTGTCTCAAGGACAAATTTTCTGGCGTGAAATCGGTCAAGGTGCCGTTATTGTATTTCTGCATGGTTCCTGGAGTGAGAGCAGCCAGTGGCTACCCGTCATTGAGCAGTTGAATCAAAATTATCACTGCTTTGCTCCGGACTTGCTGGGATTTGGGGAATCAGAGCAAGCGAATACCCACTACTCGATTGAGTTAGAAGTTGAGTGTCTGGCTGAGTACCTAGAGGCGTTGCAGTTAGACTCTATATATTTAGTCGGTCACTCTTTAGGTGGCTGGATTGCTGCTAGCTACGCCCTGAAATATGCCGAGCAGGTGCGGGGGTTGATTTTGCTGTCACCAGAAGGCGTGCAGGTAGAAGGGCACAAAAGACCCAAGCTGGGAGGGCGAAAATCTCTGACTTATTGGCTGTTGCGATCGCTTTATCCCCTTGCCAAACTTTTTAGACTACACAAACCCATTCAACGAGCGCTCTCCAGACGCCAGCAACGACAGCCATCGCCCATTGCTTCCCAGTTGCTGTTTAAACGACGACCAGCAGAAATTACGGCTGAATTGTGTACCGAACACCTCCAAACCTTGAAAATCCCGACATTAATTTTGCAAGGTGAGCAGGATACAGCCTTCGCGATCGCCCAAAGTCAAACCTACGGCGAACTAACTCCTGATGCTCGGTTGCTGACAATTCCCCAAATTGGCAATGATTTACCCGCAGCACAACCTAAACTTGTTGCTACACATATTCACAATTTTATTGAAGAGACACGGGTGTTTTTGAGTCCTGAGTCCTGAGTCGGGGAGAAAGTATGAAGTATGAAGGGTGAAGTATGAAGTATGAAATAGGCGATTGGAGTAATGGCTAATCGTCGTCAATTTTTCTCTCCCCTGCACCCCCGCTCCCCTGCACCCCCGCTCCCCTGCCTCACAGGTGTAGGTTTTTTACAATCAAGCGGAGTTGAAGAAAGTCACAGTTGTAGTCGCAGACAAAGGACCCAAAGAAAGTGGAAGACCATTAAGTAAATCAGCTAAAAGAGTCAGAAA